>Ga0255053_10000270_pt1 | contig 27954 bp, 23 predicted proteins | sample JV7_2_22_MG_FD_188635 | JGI IMG/M metagenome (GOLD analysis project Ga0255053, IMG submission 188635) | Seawater microbial communities from Jervis Inlet, British Columbia, Canada - JV7_2_22 | ecosystem: Environmental > Aquatic > Marine > Inlet | place: Canada: British Columbia | collected... | reverse complement strand
TCACGAAAGCACGAAAGGAAAAAAACACGAAAGAAAAGAAAAATTTCGTGCTTTCCAAATTTCGTGTTTTCGTGATTAATCATTTTGGGTTCCCCGATAAATCGGGATTTACGCTTCGCTCCAACCGGGTTGTCCGGGTTAAGATGTTGGATTCGCGGAATATCTGAAAAATATATTCATTATTAAGCCGGCTTCAGACGACTGGCCGCGGAATGATCCAGGAACCAGGTGACTTCTCCATGGGTGGGCTGTATGAGTTGTGCGGGATACCGATCCGGTTGACGGTTGCCTTCCAGAACCGCCTTGAGAGTATCCGCTTTATCTTCACCGCTGACCAGAAACAGAATTTGGGCCGCATGGTTGAATACGGGCAAAGTCAGGGTAAAACGGTGGGATTGAAATTTTTTAACCCAGTTGGCTACCACCAGTCGTTTGTTCTCCACAAGAGCTGATGTGGCGGGAAACAGAGACGCGGTATGACCGTCCGCCCCCATACCCAGCAGCACACAATTAAATTGGGGAATTTGCCCGGCTTCGATTCCAAAGAATCGGCGGATTTCGATCTCATAATCGGCTGCGGCCTTGTCGGCATCAGCGTCCTCGGCGTGAATTCGGTGAATGTTTGTTGATGGAATCGACACTTTCGACAGCAGGGCATTATAGGCCATGCGATAGTTACTGTCCGGATGACCCGCTGGAACGCGGCGTTCATCGCCCCAGAAGAAATGGATGCGCTCCCAGGGAATCTGTTCCCGCAGCGTCGCTTCATTTGCCAGCAGTGAATACAGTCGCCTGGGAGTGGAACCGCCGGACAAAGCTATGCTATAAGCATCCCGAGTTTGTAATGATTGCGATATATGGTCAACAATTGTTGCAGCCGCCGCCCTGCTCATGGCCTCGCTGTCGGTGACTATTTGAACCTTATGATTTTTTGAATTCATAACCACATAATTACTTTAAAAGGCTTGATGCTACCAACTTTGTATGAGATTTATCTATATCGGTTGTCAAAAACTTGTTCCAATAATCTGTCATTGCGAGGAGCTTAGCGACGAAGCAATCCGATGCAAAGCATCGTCCCGAGCGAAGTCGAGGGATCCTTCGATTTACTCAGGATGATCCGCCATGGCGGATCAGATTGCTTCGCTTCGCTCGCAATGACTTTTGAAAAATTCGCTAAGTCAATCGGAACATATTTTTGACAATTACTATAAATGTTTTTTTTAGAGAATCCTAAATTATAAGAATTGAATTGCCACTTTGCAATTTAAAGATCCTGCTTATCTGGAAAGTCCAAGTTTCCGTTAGACAAACTCTCTGTGGGAGCGGCTTCCAGCCGCGAATTCAACTGTCGCGGCTGCAAGCCGCTCCCACATTCAATACCACTTGTTCTTTCTGGATAACCAGAATGAACTACCCCGCAGCAGAGCTGCGAAGTATCAAAATGAATTTTTATCTTATTAACCCCGATGCAGAGCATCGAGGAATTCTTTTGATTAAAGATTATGGATCGCCTTGTTAAGGAAAAATTTAGTCTTATAATGTAAGAAATGCGCCTAGAGGGAGATGCAAAAATGTTAAATAAAGTAAATCCGGCAACAACCAAAAGCTGGCAAAATCTCCACCGCCATTATGAGAAAACCAAAAATATCCACATGAAAACCCTGTTCGCAGAAGATCCCCATAGATTTAATGAATTTTCCATCCGGTTTAATGATATTCTTGTCGATTACTCCAAAAATAGGATTACAGAAGAAACCATCAAACTTTTAATAGCGTTAGCTGAAGAGTCCGGCTTAAAAGATGCGATTGAAAATATGTTTGGCGGAGAACGTATTAATGAAACCGAGAATCGAGTCGTCCTGCATACCGCCTTGCGCAACAGAAATAACACTCCGATTGTTGTCGAGGGCAACGACGTCATGCCGCAAGTCAACGCGGTTTTAAAAAAGATAGAAGATTTTTCCACCAGGGTTAGTTCCGGTGAGTGGCAAGGATATTCCGGCAAAAAGATCACCGATATCGTCAATATCGGTATCGGCGGATCGGATCTGGGACCGGTCATGGTCACCGAGGCCTTGAGGCCGTACGCCAAACAAGGCTTATGCGTTCATTATGTTTCCAATATCGACGGAACGCATATCACGGAAACATTAAAGCGCTTGGATTCGAAAACCACCCTGTTTATGATCGCCTCCAAAACCTTTACCACCCAGGAAACCATGACCAACGCATTTGCGGCCAGAAAATGGTTTTTAGAGACGGCCAAGGACCCGCAGCATGTAGCCCGCCATTTTGTTGCGATTTCGACCAACGCTGAGGCGGTAGAAAAATTCGGCATCGATAAAGACAACATGTTTGTTTTCTGGGATTGGGTGGGTGGCCGTTATTCCCTGTGGTCGGCCATCGGCCTATCGATCGCCTGCTATATCGGATACGAGAACTTCCTTGAGCTGTTGCAGGGTGGTTTTGAAATGGATCAACATTTTAAAACAGCGCCATTTGACAAAAACATTCCGGTGATACTGGCTTTAATCGGGATCTGGTATAACAATTTTTTCGGGGCCCAGACGGAAGCCATCCTGCCCTATGATCAGTACATGCATCGATTTCCGGCCTATTTCCAGCAGGGCAACATGGAAAGCAACGGCAAATCAATTGATCGAAATGGTGATAAAGTGGATTACCAGACCGGACCGATCATCTGGGGCGAGCCTGGAACCAACGGCCAGCATGCCTTTTACCAGCTCATACATCAGGGCACCAAATTAATCCCGGCCGATTTTTTAGCACCGGCTATCAGCCATAACCCCATTGGCGAACATCATCAGATTTTATTATCGAACTTCTTCGCCCAGACCGAAGCCCTTTTAAATGGCAAGACCCAAAAAGAAGTGACCGCCGAGTTGAAAAAGGACGGCAAAAGCGATAAAGAAATTGAAAAACTGCTGCCCCACAAATTATTTGAAGGCAATCGGCCGACCAACTCCATTCTTTTCAAAAAATTAACGCCAAACGTACTGGGGAGCTTAATTGCCCTGTATGAGCATAAAATTTTCGTCCAGGGAGTGATCTGGAACATTTTCAGTTTCGATCAATGGGGCGTTGAGCTCGGCAAGCAGCTGGCCAAGAATATCTTGTCTGAATTGACTGACGACAAACCGGTGAATACCCATGATTGTTCTACAAATGGGCTGATCAACGCGTATAAAAAGATGCGAAGCTAATTATTTTTTCAACTTCAATTAATGGAAAGATGACCTCATGTCTGAACCGATTCCAATTGTATGTCCTTACTGCGGCGTGGGGTGTAATCTGGAACTGACCCTGGATGAAAAGGGAATTCCGAAAAAGAGCAGTTCTGCCGGCCGCAATAAAGAGCTCAACGGTAAGTATCTTTGCATTAAAGGACTTTCCGTTCATGAGCTTGTCAGCAGCAAAGAAAGAATATTATACCCGCTGATTCGCAAAAAGGGTAAGCTGGCAAAGTGCACCTGGGATGAGGCCATTGGCGCCGCTGCCGGCAAATTACAGGAGGTCATTAATAAATACGGTCAGCAAAGTGTAGGATTGCTTTGCAGCGGGAAAATTCTCAACGAAGAGGCCTACCTCAGCCAGAAATTCCAGCGCGCCGTTATCGGTAATAATAATGTCGACAACTGTGCCCGGCTGTGCCACGGTCCGTCCGAGGCCGCCCTCAGAAAACAGTTGGGCTTTGGTGCCGTCAGCACGTTTTTAAAGGACTATGACGTTACCGAAACAGTTGTTGTTGTCGGCGCCCACACCACTGCTACCCACCCCGTTATCTGGATGCGACTGCGAAAAAATGCCAAGCAACGGGGGATTAATCTGATCCTGGCGGATCCCAGAGAGACGGATTTAATCAAGTATGCCAACATTCACTTCAGGCCCAGGCCGGGTACGGATATTTGCTGGATCAACGCCCTGGCAAAAATTATGTATACCAATGGATGGCACGATGATGATTTTTGCTCTCATCATACCATCGGGTTCAAGGCCTATTTAAACTCCCTGGAAAGGGTCGACATTGAACAGTGCTGCGCCAGATCCGGCGTGACGCGTCAAGATTTGGAAAAAGCATCCGAGCTGATTAACGCTAAAAAAACCATTTTCATCTGGGGCATGGGTCTTGCCCAGCATGCGCACGGTACGGATAATGTCTCCGCGCTGGTCAATCTGGTTTTATTGACCGGCAATATCGGCAAACCGGGCTGCGGCGTATCCCCTTTAAGGGGGCAAAACAATGTCCAGGGCGCCTGCGACATGGGAGCGCTGCCTAATCTGCTTCCCGGACACATGACCGTCGACGATGAGGCCGCCCGGCTGCATACCGGAGCCATCTGGGATGCCGTCATTCCAACCGAACCCGGCCTGGCAGCACCGGAGATGATTCATGAGATTGCCACCGGAAAAATTAAGGCGCTCTATATCATCGGTGAAAACCCGGTCATGTCCGAACCCCAATCCACCTTTGTATCCTGGATGATGCAACGCCTGGACCTATTAATCGTGCAGGATATTTTCCCGACTGAAACTTCACAATATGCTGATATTTTCCTTCCGGCAGCAGTCGTGGGCGAAAAAGAAGGGACCTTTACCAACGCAGCCAGACGAATTCAGCACACCGCCAGTGGCCTTAAGCCGCCCGGTGCGGTAAAGGCGGACTGGCAGATCCTGCAGGAACTGGCAAATGCATTGGGCCGAAAATGGAATTACCGGTCATCGGAAGACATCTGGCAAGAAATCCGGCAGGCCGCACCAGTTTTTAGCGGCATTACATACGATCGGCTCAACGATTCTGCAGGTATCTTCTGGCCGTGTTATGACAATAAACATCCCGGAACGCCGCGTCTCTATGAAGACGGGTTTACGTTTCGAGATCGGCGCGCACGTTTTATTCCCGCTCCGCCTCCGGAAAATCTGATGGAACCGACTTCCGACTATCCCTATGTTTTAATTACCGGACGCTTGCTGGAACATTTCAATACCGGTGAGATGACGCGGCGCTCAAAAAAATTAATGCGCGTGCGGAATGAATCCTACATTGAAATCAACACCGCCGACGCGGAAAAGGCAACACTTTCCGAAGATGACATCGTTCGGGTCACCAGCCCATACGGCACCGTAATACTCAAACTAAAGATCAGCAAAGCGGTCCCGACCGGTTACCTTTTTGCACCCATTCATTTTAACAAACCCAATTTGAATTCACTAATGAGCGCGGTACCGCTGGATCCGCAGGCCAGAATGCCGGCTTTAAAGGTGGTACCGGTAAATATTGAGCTGAAATCAAAATAATTCTTTCAACTACGAAGGCCGAAAATGAAAAGGAGAATTATGAAAATGAAGATGAACAAATGGATGATTGTGTTTGCAGCCCTGCTGCTGTTTTTAGGCGGATGCGCCCAGACGAATAGCAACACGACCAACGCTTCCGCTTCACCGGTCATTGATCGCATCCTGCAACGCGGCGAGCTCGTGGTCGGCATGGCGGGAAGCATGCCGCCGCTGAACATGACCACCAAAGAGGGTGAATTGATCGGGTATGAAGTCGATCTTGCCAGAGCCATGGCAGCGGCCATGGGGGTCAGGGCCAAATTGGAAGTTATCCCCTTTGCCGAACTGCTGCCGGCTTTACAGTCGGGCAAAATTGACCTCATTTTGTCGAATATGACGATTACCCCCGGGCGCAACCTGAAAGTTGCTTTTGTGGGACCTTACTTTACTTCCGGCAAAGCATTTTTGACCAAGATTAAAACCATTGCCATGGCGGACGAAGCGGCCGATATTGACGCGAAGAAAACCAAACTGGTTGCGTTAAAAGGATCCACCAGCCAGGCATTTATCGAAAAAGCCATCCCGGATGCCATACTGGTTACCGCCAAAGACTATGATGAAGCCGTGGGCATGGTGCTGCAGGATAAAGTGCATGCCATGGTGGCGGATTATCCGATTTGCGTGGTGTCTGTTTTCCGCTACCCGAACAAAGGATTGTTATCTGTGATTACGACCCTCACCTATGAACCGATCGGTGTGGGGGTGCCGGCGGGTGATGCGTTGCTGGTCAACTGGGTGGAAAATTTTATGGGAATTGCCGAGGAAACCGGTCTACTGGAGGAATTAAAGCAAAAATGGCTTCTGCGAGCGGACTGGTTGCACCGGCTGCCCTGATCCGGCTTTTTATAAAAAGCCGGATGGTTAATTGTTATTTGTTATAAGTTATTCGTGTTCAGGAAAAAGCGGGATGATGTGCCCCCGAGTCAACACGCGGGCAAAATCATCCCGCTTTGGTTTATCAGCAATCCAAAATCTAAATTCCAAAATCCAAAATCATTTGGTTTCCACAAACTCCCCGGCTTTAAATTCACCGCTAACTTTTTTGCCGTCCGGGTAAATCATCGTCCCCTGCCCGGACCGCTGGCCGTCTTTAAATTCACCGCTGTATTTGCGGCCGTCGGGATAGTTCATGGTCCCCTGGCCGCTGCGTTCACCGAATTTAAAGTCGCCCACGTACTTGCGACCGTCGGGGTAAAACAGGGTGCCTTTTCCATGGCGCTGATCGCTTTTAAACTCACCGACATAGTGGCGGCCGTCCGGGAAGGTCAACTCACCCTGGCCGTTGCGCTCGCGAAATTTCCACTGGCCGACGTATCGGGTTCCATCCGGCATGGTATAGGTGCCTTCTACGATCTCATTTTCTTTCCAGACGCCGACGAGTTTTCGGCCTCCGGGTAAAATAAAAACCCCATTTCCATGGCGCAGGCCGTCTTTGAAATTGCCGATAAACTTCTGACCGGTGGTGGTCACCATGGTGCCATACCCGTTGACGCAATCCCCCTCGATACATTCATCTGCATTAACACTAAGCGGAACGATTGTAACCCATATAAAAAACGCGATGAAAAATAGCCTCATTTTCTCTGTCCCTTATTGTGTTTATATCAAAAAAATTGCTGAAGCGCGTGTCTTTAGACATGGCCCTTGCCATTATTGCTTTGACTTTCTTGACACGTACATGCCTACAAACCAGGCGACCACTACGACCAGATACATTTGCCCTGTAACCGCTTCCAGAACCGCCATTGATGCAGCTTGGCGCCCTATAGGTGTAACGTCGCCGTAACCTAAAGTGGTAATAGTTACCAGGCTGAAATATAAATAAATATTTTCTGCATCCAGTAGTTTACTATGCGCAATCGCAAAAGATGCGGGGTATAGTAACTCAATTAACCTATAAATAAAAGTCCACATCAGCGCAATGAGCAGATATACGACGATCGCAGCAGATAGGGTTTGTCGGGTAACCACCTGTGCTGAAAATATATATTTCAAAATCGAAATGACTGCGAAAGCAAAGAGAATCAACCCACAGATGTAGCCGATTGTGACCAGGGTATTGCTTATTGGAATATCCTCGGACCACAATGCAAGAATCGTTGGGATAAGCAAGATTACAGCAATTATTATGTGACTTCTTTTTTGAGTGGCAGCATAAATCGTTGCAATAAAAATGATGGAAAAAAACAGATCCATGAATAAACGTAGCCGCATGAAGTCCTCTACGAAAGGGCCAATCACAATCAGCGCTACAATCAGGACGATCAGAAAGAGGAATCTATCTTTGTAACCAGTTTTCGCAAAAGACAAAAAAAATTTATCTCTCATAAGCCGACCTCTTACCTTCCTGTCTGCAACGAGCAGATAGCTTCTACTTTTTCTACAACACCGCTAAAGAGGGCTTTCAACCGTTAGCCTCAGCGCACGCATAATTTGCGACGCCATCGATATCGCATTTGAAGAAAATTAAAGTAACAGCATTTGACCAAATAGGCAAAAAAAATTTTTGCATCTTCTATCCCCTCTGATGCTTTTGTTCGATCTGCTCTATTTTCTGTTTGAGCCTATCGATCACCTGGGCGGGTGTTTCTTTCTTCAGAATCCATTTGAATTGGGCGCGATAATTTCTCACGGCGCTGATCCCTAAAAACTGGATATCGTAAACCTTCCATAACCCCTTGCGTTTGATCATCCGAAGATCGACCGGAATTTTTTGACCCTTCCAGACGACTTTAATGTTTACCAGCGCCCGCCTGGTGGATTTTAGCTCCTGGCCCACATAAATAAGTCTTTCGTCTTTGTATTTTTCCTGCAACTTACCCAGATAGAATTTGCTTAAAAATTCGGTAAATACCCTGACGAACACTTCTCGTTGCGAAGGGCTAAAAATTTTCCAACGAGAGGCTAAAACCCTTCTGGAAAATTCCCGGAAATCAAATAGCTGTTGTAAAATTATCCTGAGCTTCTGTTGCTGGGCATCTTTTCGATCCGCGTGATTAAATTCAGGATCCTTTAAAATTCGAAAGCCCGCATCAATGCCTTTCTGCAGTGCTTCTATCGGCTGGTCTCCGTCCGCTAATGATGGGATCGCTGTTAAAACCAGAAGACACGCAATTAGAACGCTTCGCATGGAAAGGGTCCTCAAAAAAACGACTGTATTCATTGAATTATGAACTTTCCCGATAACTTGTAAACCACTAGAGGGATATACTCATAAGAGAAACAAAGGCCGTTTGTGCAATCAAACGGCCTTTTAGATTTAAGGGCATATATTGTCAGCCACATGTAGCTTTTACCACGAAGCTCACGAAGGACACGAAGAGAGGAATAAAAATATTTTAAATTATTCTTTGTGCCTCTTCGTGTTCTTTGTGGTGGCAGGACTTCAAACGGTCAAAGAATATCCCCCTGCGCAATTTACCAAACCGTTTCTTAAAGTTTGTCTACATGCCATTCCGGGAGCTATTATTTAGCGGGTGCCGGTTCTTCAGGTTCCGGTTCCGGGCACACGCTGGTTGGATCGGCCATTAGCGCCAGATCCTCATAGCGGGCATTGAATTGTTCTTCCAGCTCAGCGTGCAGTTTCTTGGCCTCTTCCGGAAAAGTCCGCGTCAGGGAAACGAACCGAACCTCGCCGTCCAGAAATTTGCGCAGGCTGCCGTCCGGTTTTTTGGAATCCAGGATAAACGGATTTTCCCCCTGCGCCTTGAGCGCCGGATTGTATCGATACAGCGGCCAGTAACCGGACTCAACGGCCAATTTTTCTTCTTCCTGGCTTTTACCCATCCCGGCCAGGATCCCCTGGTTGATGCAGGGTGAATAGGCCAGAATCATTGAGGGGCCATCATAACTTTCAGCTTCCAAAAAGGCCTTCATCATCTGCTGTTTGCTGGCACCCATGGCCACGCTGGCCACGTATACATAGCCATATGACATCATCATCTTGCCCATATCCTTTTTGGGCGTCTTTTTGCCGGAGGCCGCATACTTGGCAACCGATCCGGTGGGCGTTGCCTTTGAAGCCTGCCCGCCGGTATTGGAATATACTTCGGTATCCATGACCAGAATATTGATGTCTTCTGCGGTCGCCATCACATGATCGATACCGCCGAAGCCGATATCATAGGCCGCCCCGTCACCGACAAACACCCAGTACGACTTTTTGGTAAACAGTTTAGAACAGCCGGCAATTTCTTCCAGAAGATTGTTGCCGTTTTGCTGGCTTAACAGCGCTTTGAGCTGGTCGCCGTATTTCCTGGATCCCTCAGGATCTTTGAAATTATCCAGCCAGCCCTGCATGGCATCTTTAATTTCCTTGGAAACATCGGTATTTAAGATTTCTTTCATTAAATCCGCCACCTTATAGCGTTGCTGCAGGTCACCTAAAAACATGCCGTAGGTAAACTCGGTCGGATCTTCAAACAGGGAATTGCCCCAGGTGGGACCAAAGCCGTCCTTGTTGACACAGTACGGAATCGCCGGTGCCGAGCCGCCCCAGATCGAGCTGCAGCCGGTGGCATTACCGATAACCATGCGCTCGCCGAATAACTGGGTCAACAGTTTGGCATAAGGGGTTTCACCGCAGCCGGCACAAGCCCCCGAGAATTCCAGCAGCGGCTGACAGAACTGGCTGCCTTTAACCGTGGTTCGGCCGACGACATCATCGCGCACCGGCAGCTCCACGCTAAATTCATGAAACGGCACCTGCAGCGGCGTCTGGCTCTCCAGGGGTTTCATGACCAGCGCTTTTTTCTTTGACGGACAGATATCAGCGCAGTTGCCGCAGCCCATACAATCAAGGGTATCGACCTGAATGCGGAAATAGTAGCCCTTGAGATCTTTGCCGACCGCCTTTTTGGCCTCAAAACCGTCGGGCGCTTTGCCCAGTTCCTCCTCGGTCAGCAGCGCCGGGCGGATGCTGGCATGCGGGCAGACCATGGCACACTGGTTGCACTGGATACAGTTTTCCATAATCCATTCCGGCACGTTGATGGCGACACCCCTTTTCTCGTACTTGGAGGTGTCTACCGGGAAAATGCCGTCCGGTTGAAATGCACTGACCGGAAGCTTATCCCCCTGCTGGGCCAAAATCGGTCGCATTACATTTTTAACAAAATCCGGTTCGTCATTTTCAGCTGCGGATTTGCCGGTTGCTTCCGCCCAGGATTCCGGATATTCGATTTCCACCAGATTGTCCAGCGTCTGGTCCACAGCGGCAAAGTTCATATCCACAATCTTCTGGCTCTTTTTAGCAAACAGCTCATTGATTTGTTCTTTCAGGTAAGCGATGGCGTCATCAAGCGGAATCACGTTGGCCAGTTTAAAAAAGGCCGTCTGCATGATCATGTTGATGCGGCCGCCCAGCCCGACTTCACCGGCAATTTTTTCAGCATTGATATTGTAAAACTTGATCTTTTTTTGAGCGATGGTGCGACGCATGTCAGCCGGAAGCTTTTCTTCCATCTCCTCGGGCGACCAGCGGGAATTGAGGACAAATGTTCCGCCGTCTTTGATACCTTCGAGCACATCGTAAATATCCACATAATTGGCTTTGTGGCAGGCGATATAGTCGGCAGTGTCAATCAAATAGGTGGATTGAATCGGGTTGTTGCCGAACCGCAGATGGGAAATGGTCACCCCGCCTGATTTTTTAGAGTCATATGAAAAATAGGCCTGGGCGAACATATCGGTGTTATCACCGATGATTTTTATAGCGCTCTTGTTAGCGCCCACCGTTCCATCAGCGCCGAGGCCCCAGAATTTAGATTGGACCGTGCCTTCCGGCGTCACATCCAGCGATTCTCCGACCGCTAATGAGGTATGGGTGACATCATCAATAATTCCCACCGTGAAGTGGTTTTTGGGGCTGTCTGATCTCATATTATCATAAACCGCCAGGATCATGGCCGGATTAAATTCCTTGGATCCTAAACCATAACGGCCGCTTAAAATTTGGGGTGTTTGGCCACGCTCCATATAGGCGGTGCAAACGTCTTGATACAGGGGTTCGCCCAGCGCACCCGGTTCTTTGGTTCGATCCAGCACCGTTATGATTTTGGCGCTATCTGGAATAGCGGCAAAAAGATGTTCGGCTGAAAACGGGCGAAACAGGCGCACTTTGACCAGGCCCACTTTTTCACCCTGGGTTAACTGATAATTGACGACTTCCTCGATGGTTTCGCACGACGACCCCATGGAGATAATGATGCGGTCCGCCTTCGGATCGCCCACGTAATCAAAAAGGTTGTATTGCCGGCCGGTCAGATCGCTGACTTTTTTCATGTAATCGCTGACGATGCCGGCCACCTTGAGATAATAGGAATTGGTCGCTTCGCGGCCCTGGAAATAAATATCCGGGTTTTGCGCGGTTCCTCTCAGTTCAGGCCGTTCCGGAGTGGCGCCGCGAGCGCGAAAGTTGGCAACAGCCTCAAAGTTTGTCAACCGGGCCATATCTTCATAGTCGATGACGACAATTTTTTGGATTTCGTGTGAGGTACGGAAACCGTCAAAAAAGTGCACGAACGGAATGCTGCTTTCAATAGCGGACAGATGGGCGGTTAAGCCCAGATCCATGACTTCCTGTACGGAAGCGGATGCCAGCTGGGCAAAACCGGTCTGGCGCACGGCCATCACATCCTGATGATCACCAAAAATGGACAGCGCGTGGGCAGCGATGGCCCGCGCGGAAACATGCAGAACACCCGGTAGAAGTTCCCCGGACATTTTATACATGTTGGGGATCATTAAAAGCAGTCCCTGGGAGGCGGTAAAAGTTGTGGTCAAGGCACCGGCTGCCAGCGAACCGTGCACCGAAGCGGCAGCCCCGGCTTCGGATTGCAGCTGGCGAACAATCATGGTCTGACCGAAAATATTTTTGCGTCCTTCGGCGGCCCATTCATCAGCGATTTCACCCATGGGTGAAGACGGTGTGATGGGATAAAGGGTAGCCACATCGCTCATGGCGTAAGCCACATGGGCGGCTGCGGTGTTCCCATCCATGGTTTTCATATCATTGGTTGCCATAGTTTGCTCCTTTGAGTTGATTCGTGTTGCGCGTTCCGTGTTGCGTTTTTCGCGTTGTGTGTTGCGTGTTGTTAATCCATATTTTTTCTTAACCTGCGACCCGGAACCCGTAACGCGTAACCCGAAACTCGCAACACACTTTAATTTAGAAGTTGTTCGAAGAAATCGTTTCCTTTGTCATCGACAATGATAAAGGCCGGAAAGTCTTTTACGGTTATCATAAAAATGGCTTCCATGCCAAGTTCTTCGTATTCAACGGTCTCAACGCTGGTAATGCATTCCTTGCCGATCCTGGCTGCCGGTCCGCCGATCGAGCCCAGGTAGAACCCGCCAAACTTTTTACAGGAATCGGTGACCGCCCGTGATCGGTTGCCTTTGGCCAGCATGATCAAGGAGCCCCCCTGGGCTTGAAAGATCGGCACATAGGGATCCATGCGACCGGCGGTGGTCGGTCCGAACGAACCCGACGGATACCCGGGCGGCGTCTTGGCCGGGCCGGCGTAATAGATGATTTGGTTTTTGAAATAATCCGGAAGCGCTTCTCCGCGATCCAGGCGCTCTTTAATTTTGGCATGCGCAATATCTCTGGCGACCACGATTTTTCCGGTCAGCAGCAACGGTGTCGCTACCGGATACGGTTTCAACTGCGCCAGGATCTGATCCATGGGTTGATTTAAATCGACTTGCACCGCATCCGTTTCTGCGATATCGACCTGCGGCAAATATTGGTCCGGATCTGTATCCAGCTGTTCTAAAAAAATCCCCTTTGATGTGATCTTGGCTTTGATATTGCGATCGGCACTGCAGCTGACCCCCACGCCGATGGGACAGGATGCGCCATGACGGGGCAACCGGATCACCCGGACATCCAGACAAAAATATTTTCCGCCGAATTGAGCACCGATACCCAGCTCTTCTGATATTTTAAGCACCCGGGCTTCCAGTTCAAAGTCCCGAAAAGCATGTCCCGCTTCGCTGCCTTTGGTCGGCAGGCTGTCCAGATACCTGGCGCTGGCCAGTTTTACCGTTTTCAGATTGAGTTCGGCAGAAGTCCCTCCGATAACAAACGCCAGATGATACGGCGGGCAGGCAGCGGTCCCGAGTGATTTCATTTTGTCTTTCATAAAATCTAACAGCCGCTGCGGTGTCAATACGGCTTTGGTTTCCTGATAAAGATAGGTCTTATTGGCGGATCCGCCGCCTTTGGCCAAAAACAAAAAATGATACTCATCTCCCGATACAGCGTACAGTTCGAACTGGGCCGGCAGGTTGCAGCCGGTATTTTTTTCTTCATAAAGGGTCAGGGGCGCATTCTGGGAATAACGCAGGTTGCCTTTGGTGTAGGCGTTAAAGATTCCTTTTGACAGCGCTTCTTCATCCGGGTAGCCGGTCCAGACACTTTGGCCCTTTTTGCCGATAACGATTGCCGTGCCGGTATCCTGACACATGGGAAACTCGCCTTCGGCGGCAATCACCGCGTTTTTTAAAAGCTCCAGTGCAACGACTTTATCATTGGCAGAACTCTCCGGATCATCGAGTATGGCCGCCCATTGCTTCAGGTGCGAGGCGCGCAAAAAATGCGATACGTCGTGAAAAGCCGCTTCGGCCAGGAGCGTTAAGCCTTCCGGTGCCACCCGCAAAAGCCGGGTTCCATCAACGTCAACCGGAAATATATGATCTGTGGTCAGCAGGCGATATGCGGTGGGATCATCTTTCAGGGGAAACATTTCCCGGTAGGTAAAATCAACCATCAAACAAGGCTCCTAAGAAACACCTGGAGTTTGGAGTCAATTAATTAAAAGGATTTAAATAGCAATGGGCGGGGGAACTGTCAAGGTATTTAGATGGGGTTGCGACCGGCTCGATCAGTGGAAAAGTAATTCAAATTTCTTTTCTTTGTGTCCTTCGTGAATTTCGTGGTAAAAATTAATGGTTTTATGTATGGAACTCCGCTCTAACACGCTTTGGCATATAGAATTCCACGGCATTAGAGCTCTAATTTTACACTAATCTATTCTTCCGGTTCCTCTGGCGGTTTCAGGTGTTCCGGAACCTCGATCATGTTGATTAAAAGCGGTTTTAAGAATGACCAGCGGATTCCGATTTTATAGATTTCTTCCATATCCCGGATGGCATCCCAGCAGTTATGACAGGGCGCAATCACCAGTTTAGCACCGGTGGCCAATACCTGATCGCGTTTGATCTTCATGCCGATGTTACGTTGTTCCCGATAACGGCCGATACCGTTTAACCCGCCGCCGCCACCGCAGCAAAAGTTATGTTCGCGGTTCGGCGTCATTTCCCGGAAATCCTCGGCAATATAACTCATAATTTCCCTGGCTACATCCGCCAGACCGCCGTTGCGAATGTAGTTACAGGAATCCTGGTAGGTTACCGGCTCTTTGATTTTCTTGGCCGGATCGATTTTTAGTTTGCCGGTGCGCAGGGCCTCGGCCACCCATTCAACATAATGCAGGCTATCAATCGGCGTTTTGCCGGATTTAAGACCGGCCCAGTATGGGCCTTCAATAACCGTTGCCCGGTAAGCATGTCCGCATTCAGTAACCACCATGCGCTTGGGTTTTAAGCGCTCCATGGCATCATATACCGACTCGACCTGCAATTTGCAGGCTTCCCAATCGCCGGCAAACATGGCCAGGCTGGTTTCCTCCCAGCCTTCGCTGGGAACCGTCCAGTTCTCACCGGCCACATGAAACAAAATGGCGGCTTCGGCAATATCTTCCGGGTAATGCTTGGGCTCCCGGGCATTGACCGTGTAAATAATATCCGCATCGTTTTTGTCCACCGGAATTTCCAGCCCGGGCCAGTCCTCCTCGTATTCTTCTGCCATCCACTCACACGTATCGACCCAGTCTTCGCTGGTAATATCCATCTGGGCCCGGAAGATACGGTGCATGCCGGAGCCGATTTTCATTTCCCACGGTACAAAACCCTGCCCGTAAAGCAGGCCTCGCAGATAACTGAACATAATGCCGGTATCAATTCCAAAGGGGCAATAGACACCGCAGCGCGTACAGCAGGTACACTTGGAATAGGCCCAATCCATGCTCTTCTGCATAAAGGCATTATCCACATCCCCCTTGCGCCGGATTATCTCACCCAGGGTTTTTTGAATCTTATAGGAGGGAACCTGTTCGGGATCCCGCTTGTTGGCAAGATAGTAAAAGCAGCTTTCGGCACATAAGCCGCAGTGAGAGCAAATATCCAGCCAGGTTTTGGTACGTGATTTCAAACTTTTTTGAATCGTTCCCCACAGGGCTTTGCGATCCACTTCCAGTTCATTCATTTCTTGATAGTATTCTTTCCCGCTCTTGTCGGCCAACAGGGCCTGGAGTTGCTCTTTGGTCGTAACGGGTATTTTATTGCAAAGTGTCCCTTCTGGCATGGCTCTAAATCCTCACAGATGATTTAAATTTAATTATTTTCGTTTTGACTGGCATAAAGGCCATATATAACAGGAATAGTGGAATAGTGAAATTTTACCACGCCATACCCTTGCCTTTCATTCCACCGCGCTTAATACCGTAATCCATGCCGATCTGCGCTCGGGTCATAAAGAAAAGTAAGAAATGTGAAAGTTTGGTAAACGGTATGGCAATTAAAAAGATATGGCCGCAGATAATATGTGCCATCAGCCAAAAATAGTAATCCGGCACGCGGTGATAGGCTAAAAAACCGGTAATAAAAGGCGATACGGCAATCAGCAACATCAGATAGTCGTACCAGTTGGTGATAATTCGGACTTCAGGAAGCGCAATGCGGCGCAAGATTAAAAAGACGACCGAAACAATAACAATAACCGTCAAACCGTCCGCCACGGATTCCGGCAATGTCCAGAGGCTGATGCCCCATTTTTCCTTCAATAGGATATTATGGCCCAGCAGAAAAATCGGTGTAAACAGCAAACCGAAATGCATCGTAAAGACCCAAAGCGTAAACCAGGGGTTCTTGCGCCAGCTTCGGGTTCCGTATGGAAAAATCCAGAATAATATGGACCGCAGCGCCCCTTTGACACCATAGGATATATTCTCGTTGTAGGTGACCCGGTCAAGTTTCCAATCAAGGCCTTTGATATAACGCACGCCCCGAACAATCAGACCGATAATAAAAAATCCGAATGATATCCATACCATCGGGCCGGTTAAAAACTCATACATGCGTGACTCCTTTATTGATCTATTTACCGCCTACTACTCTAAATCCTAATACAAACAACTCCAACAGAATCCATCTCAAAGATGTGGATCAGGGTTCAGGGTAAGACGTCCCGTGAATTGAAAACGGAGCGTACACGGGAGTACGCGAGTATTTCAACTCGGACGGGACAACGCAGCCATGGGCCCTTAGACGCATTTTTGAGATGGATTCTATTCTTCATCATCATCCCGCTGGCTCAGAAACAGCCAGAAAAAGGTGACACCCAATAGCGCACCGATGATTAAAATGTAGGTGATGCTTTCCGTATGAAGCATATATTCCTGCAACGTGTGAATGCTACCTTCCATAATAATATCCTTATTTGTTAGTCAGCATTGCATACGATCTGCGACTATTTATCGATGCGTATTTGTTTTAATATCGAAGGCTCAAAGCTGAATGCTGAAAGCTGAAAGCAAAGATGTTCTGACCATCTATACCTTTGCGCTTTGAGCCTTGAGCTTTTAGCTTTTAGCTATTTGCCTCCAACCTTAATCCGCCGCAGGCGGAGCTCCTTAAAGCCGTCAAGCCGCTCCTCGAGTCCCCGGCTTTCAATCGGGGACGCTCCATTTTTAATGTTCCTCATAATCCGGATGCGTATATAATATCGGCATACGGGTAACGATAAAGCGAAAAACAATAATGCCGACTGTCACCAGAAAAACCGAAATGACGATTTCCATCCAGTGCGGATAATAGCGTTCACTGGATGGCAGGTGCCAGTTAAAAGCCACCACAGAGATATTTAAGCGGTTAACAATAATTCCCAGAACGGTCCAGGCAGCCGTCCATTTAATCAGTTTTAAATTTTTATCACGCACCCCGACGGCATACAGAAAACAGGGCAGCGCCACAAAACCAAGCAGTTCGACCAGAAACCAGAGACCATAAGGAGTTGCCAGCAGGTGCCAGTTATTGCCTTCTGATATACCAATCACCTTCGTAATAAAATAGCCGGCCAACACCAGCGATGCGGCTTTGCCGAATCCCAGGGCCACCGTATCTTTTTCCTTCAAATGGGCCTCGTCCATTTTATGGGCGAAATAATGATGGGACAGGGTGCTTTCAAATATAACCATCGACAGACCGGCAATGATCGCCGACACAAAGAAATATACCGGCAAATAGGGCGAATACCATAGCGGATGCAGTTTGGCCGGTGCGATTAAAAACAGCGCACCTAACGATGATTGGTGCAAGGTCGATAGAATAACGCCGAAAATCGTTAAAAGAATCGTCAACTTAACCACAATACGACGCGCCCGCTTCAGACCCAGCCATTCCATGGCAGCCGGTGAAAATTCGATAAAAAGCACCGTGAGGTAAAGCGCGACACAGGCTGCCACTTCAAACAACAGCGAGGTGGTCCCCTGCTGGATGATAAACGGGTAAGGCAATCTCCAGGGCCTGCCGACATCATAATTCAGTGCGATAACCACCAGAGTATAGCCCAGAAAGCCGGTCAGAATCGCCGGGCGGACCGCTGAATGGTATTTTTTCATACCGAAGAGGTATACCGCCGCCGAGGTAACGAATCCCCCGGCCGCCAGAGCCACACCCACCAGTAGGTCAAACCCGATCCAGATCCCCCAGGGATTATAATCGGACAGATTGGTAACTGCGCCCAAGCCGCCTGTAAAGCGCAAGACCGTAACAATTAATCCCAATATGATAATAATTCCAGCAACCACATTAAAGGGGGTTAAAAAAGATTTGCTGGTTGTCGCAGCTTCATCAGACATCAGGATTCCTCCTCGCTTGGCTTTTTATCCGCTTCTTCTGGTTGCGTATCGGAAGCTTCTTCCTCCTTGGGTTTGGCAGCCTCTTCAAGCGCCTTTTTTACCGCATTTTCGATCTCTTTTTGTTTTAATTTCTGTACCTGTTCCATTTCCTTGGCATGTTTGTCTTTGGCCTCAGCATTGGCTTGCTCAACGGCACCTGCAACCGCCTGAGCCGTTTCCTGGTTCGTAATTTTCTCTTTGCGCTTTGACATGGCATAAATGCCGGTGAGCAGCACCGGCCATAGCCCGGCAACAATCGGCACCCCCAGCAGCGCACCGGAGGTCAGTTTCGGTGCCGGCGTGAACCCCAGGTCCTCGCGCATCCCGACCTCTTTGAAAGGCACCGCGGACAGATACAGCCAGCTGGTACCGCCCATTTCATTTTCGCCGTAAATGTGATCCACATACCGATCCGGGAATTTGGCGATGCGCTCACGGGCGATCTTCAACAAATCGGTGCGTTTGCCGAAGGTCAGCGCTTCTGTCGGGCAGGCCTGGACACAGCCGGGAAGCAGCCCTTTTACAATTCGCGGATAGCACAGGGTGCATTTCATAACCCGCGGTTCCAGGGCTTTATCGTATTCGTAGGTCGGAATTTCAAAAGGACAGGCAATCATACAGTAGCGGCAGCCCACACAAACCGACGCATCGTAAATCACGGCTCCATTGGGGGCCTTTGTAAACGCCCGCACAAAGCATGCCGAGCCACATGCCGGCTCAAGGCAATGGTTGCACTGCACTTTGCGATACAGCGGTCCCTTGACATTGACATTACTGACGGTGTCATAGCGATTGACAATCGTGTAAGTTTTGGCGGTGGTTCGACGCTTGGTTTCCAGAAGTGAAAGATCATCGAACGGTAGATCCGGAGCCGGCAGCTCGTTGACGGTGTTGCATCCTTCTTCGCATTTGCGGCACCCAATACAGCGGGTGTTGTCAAACAACACTCCCATGCTGTTCGGATAACCGCTAAAATGCTTGTTTGAGGCCGCGTTGGCGGTTTTCCCCAGCGCCGTTCCCCCGGCTGCAGCACCCAACCAGCCAAGAAACTTTCTGCGTGTGATCGACATAATTACCTCAATTTTTTTAAACTGCTAATAATTCATCAGAAGCTACTTCAAAAATGCATTAAAGAAAGTGTGCTAAAGTTCAAAGTGATCTAAAGTGACTAAAGTTAAGGAATTCTATCATTTTAATAATAGATGCTGGAGCGACACGCGGCGCAAGCGCCTGCGCTGCGCGAGCGACACCGAAATTTTAGGCACTTCCAACTTTAGTTCACTTTAGTCACTCGTTGTTTTTGTGATAGCTTTCTAGCTTTTTTTCTGATGGCAGGCAATACAATTGGTTGCCACCGGTTTTTCAATACCCATCGCCTTGTGGCATTCCATGCACTGGCGATGGTAAGCCGCCATGAGTCCCGGCTTGAACGGGTCCCGCTCATCAAAGGGCCGACCATGGCAGCTGGCACAACTGGGCGGCTTTTTGGCCACCGGGCTATAATGATGGCAACCCTGACAGAGCGTGTTTTTATCTCGATGAAAATAGCGTACCAGCCCGTTATCGTTAATATTGCCGGATAACGTCTTTACAATTTTGCGATGCGGCATCTTCACCGGCCCGTACTGGCTCACCAACGTCTTTACCTCGACATTTTCCGGTATATCCGACTCAGCAAACGTGTCGGTTCCGGGGTTGCGGGAGTCAAGCAGCATGGCTGCCAGAACTTTCTCCTCGGTATATTGAAGGCTTTCGGCAACCCGGGTCGCATCCGCCATATGACAGGCTTGACACGCATTGGGATCCTGCTGGCGGATCCTGGCAATACCGGCATGACAACCGGCGCATTTGGCATCACGCTGGTTTAAATCATGACAGCCCAGACAGCTCCTATTTACATTGAGACGGTGCATTGACTCCTCAAGCGTTACTTGATTGCTTTCTTTGGTCCCCTGCAGCGTGTGGCACTGGGCACAAGCGTTTAAATCGGCGTGATGGCAAACCCGGCAGGTATCATTATAATTTTCATGGGCCTTGTGATTGAAAGGCACCAGGTTCATGCGGGTCGCCGGGATTGAATTCTTGATTCCGGACTTGGAGGTGCGCACAAAGACCGTATCCGGCTGGTTGCGCTTCAGGCGCGGTACAATTTTAAGTTTTTCAACCAGCTTTTGCTGGGCAGGGTCGTGACATCCGCTGCAGGTGATGGGACCGGCATCATTGAATTTGGCCAGGGTTTTGCTATGACAATCAATACAGGCAAGATGCGACGCCTGCCGCAATGAAATCCGGTTTTCTTCGGTGATGTCTCTGTGGCAATAGCGGCAGGTGCCTTCTTTGCCCTCGGCATAATAAAGCTTCTTGGTGACTTCATTGAACTGATGATGGCAGCGTTCACATTTTTCGTTTTGCGCTTTTAAATGCCTGTAATGTAAGGATCCGTCCATGCCGATCGGCTGCCATATGGAAACAAGAGCTGGTCTCTCCAGGTGGCACTCGCCGCAAACCACCGGCCCGCTTTTTTCCCTGGCATCAGCCCTTTCTTTGTGACAGGCAATACAATTGGCATGGTAAATATCCATCACTTCCTGTTTGGCGGTATTCTTAAGCCGCATAAATTTGGCGATCAGGCGATCATTTTCAACCAGATGACAGGTGGTGCAGTCCTTGTTTTTTGTTGCCAGCGCTTCAGTGTGCTTCTGGTGAAGAAATGTCACCGACGGTCGTTCCAGCTTGCCAAAGGCCTTCATGGAATCAATGCGAATGATGTCTGCCCGTTTTTTAGCCGCGGGTTCAGATGGTCTCTTGGCCCCGTAAATTCCGGTACCGGTCAGGCAAATTGAAACCGTAAAGACAATAAGTATGATTCCAGTCCAGCTTAACCGTGCTTTTCCCTTCTTCATATTTTGCTTCCCTGTATGCATTGTATTCAGCAAATGTTTAAATAGAGACACCTATACTTCTCACTGACAAATAACGCTTTCTTTTTCGTTATCGAGCAGATCTTGTATGGTGGTTTCATCATAAACATTTAAAATGGCAACTTTAACCCGGTTCCACATGGGAAAAAAAGCGCAATCACCTTTAAACGGGCATTTCGTTTCCCGAACTCGCACCACACAGCCGAGCTGGTCAACATCTCGCTCCAGAAAACGCATAATGTCCCCCACCGTAATTTCCCGGGGGGATCGAATTAAAAAGTAGCCCCCGTAAAAGCCGCGCTTGGAATCCACCAGCCCGCTGCCTTTGAGCTGGTTGAGAATAACTTCCAGAAATTTTCCGGGAATTGCCTGTGCTTTGGCAATTTCAGAAATTTTTTTGGGTCCCTTACCATTATGTTTGGCAAGTTCAAATATCGCCCGCAAGGCATATTGATTTTTCTTGGTGATGAGCATGGCGTCGCTTTCTCGACTTCAGCTATCGGGAAGTTTGTCGACTATTAGAGTCGGGAAGTTTGTCGACTATTAGAGTCGGGAAGTTTGTCGACTTTAATAGTCGAGAAGGTGCATAATGTCAAATATTTTTTTTTAGTTTTTAAAACTTTTATGCTTAATAATATTAAGTGGTTATGAATAATTCCTACGGTGTGGGATAAAGAAATATCACGTTGTGGTAGGTTGGGGAAATCGAGGTCAGAGGTCAGAGAACAGAGGTCAGAGAACAGAGAATATCGATTGTAACTCGATATCAACAAATTGCCTTCTGTTTTCTGCACTCTGACTTCTGTCTTCTGTCATCTGTCTTCTGTCATCTGTCTTCTGAAACCTGACACCTGAACCCTGAAACCTGTTATAAAAAAAGGCAGCGCCATCTCTGGCCCTGCCTTTTTTGTGTTTGCGCCATCATTTATATACTAAGGATGCACATTAGACTCGCATGCACCCGCTACTAACATATAGATAGTGTCCATCCACGAATAGTGGATGGCGCTACGAAGTTTCCAATACATAAATGAGGATTTTTTTCGTTGGGCAAGGCCGCACAAGGGTTTGTGGCGAGACGTACTTCCTGTACGTCGCAGCCGCAAACTCGCGGAGAACGCAGCCCGGCGGGAAAAAGACCATTTATGGATGGAAACTAGCTAATGGACACTTCATGTGCTCCGTCCATGGGATCTCTGAACGGTATCGTGACCTTCAGAACCCCATTTTCATATTTCGCAGATGCGTCTTTGGCATTTACCGGACAGCAGAAAGCCGCCGTGGTAACGTAGTCAAAGTCTTCCCTGAGAGCGTTGAGACTGAAGCTGTCATTAAGCATTTTCAGATTGATATCTTCTTTTTTAACCCCCGGGATGCAAATTTCCAGATTTAAATTCTTACGGTCATCATCCACATATGAACACACGTCTGCGGACATCTTAAATTTTTCTTCTGCCATAGCAATCACCTCCCTTGAGTCACCGCAGAAACGATTAGATTCGTTTTGAAAAATAATCTTCCAACATGAACCCATCTCAAAAATAGGATTTTGGTCCAAGATCGCGGCGGAGCCGAGTTTCAAACCGGAGGCATACTGTTGTATGTTGAGGATTTGAAGCGAGGCACCAACAAAGATATTGGGCCAAAAGACATTTTTGAGATGGGTTCATATAAATTATGGTAATGCACAACCGTGCAAAAGCAAGCGTTTGGTACCCGGCCAGGGTTTAAAACCGGCTTTTAGTTCGATATTGACAATCCAGCCCGGCAGTCTATTATGGCGGTATCAAGAACCCCTATCAATTGTCGATTGACGATTGAATATTTATGGAATTGCGTCTATTTTCATTTTTTTTGACATTCTGTATTTCTGGAGGAGGTAAGAATGCTGGTTAATTCTTCTCTTTTCATTTTCACAAACCTAAGAATTGAAGGTTTAAATGAAAACCTGATAATAAAACGATAGAATGCCTCCAATATTCAATAGTCAATCGACAATAGTCAATCCAAACGATCTTCAATCTTCAATCCAGGTTCGTCCCGGTTAGGAGGTTAAGCGTGCAGGTTATCGGGCTCACCGGCGGAATCGCAACCGGAAAATCAACGGTTTCCGCTATACTTAAAAAAGCCGGCGCCGAAATAATTGATGCCGATCGCATTGCCCGTGAGGTGGTCAAAAAGGGTCTGCCGGCTTACCGGGAAATCGTAGAGAACTTTGGCGAAACCGTTCTGTTGTCTAACGGTGAAATCAACCGAAGCATACTGGGCGATCTTATTTTCAACGATCCTCGCAAAAAGCAGCTCCTCAACCGGATTGTGCACCCGCACGTCAGAAGAGAAACAAACCGACAGCTCAAAGATATGGAAAAATCCAGCCCGGATACGATTGCCGTTCTGGACATACCGCTGTTGTTTGAAGCTGAAATGCACAAAGATTTATCCGAAGTGATTGTCGTCTATGCACCTGAGCATATCCAGGTTAAGCGTTTGATGAAAAGAGATAACATTTCAGAAGCCGATGCCGTCGCCCGGGTCCGCTCCCAGATGCCGATTGAAGAAAAGAAGAACCGGGCCACCATTGTTATCGACAATTCAGGCACCATGCAAGATACCCGTAAGCAAACCCTCGAAATTTTTAAAACCTTGAAAGGATAAAAGCAAATTATGGACATTGTGGTGCCCAAGGAAATTCATCCCGCTGAAACCCGGGTGGCATTGATTCCCGAGCATGTCGCCCGGCTGGCAAAAAAAGGAGCACACATATCGGTAGAAACCGGAATTGGACAGGCACTCAACATCTCTGATGATGACTACCAAAAGGCAGGTGCATCTCTGGTTGCCGACCGCGATAAATTGTTTCAGACAGCAGATATGGTGCTGCGAATCCGTAAACCGTCCTTGGAAGAAGTCGCATTGCTGAAAGCAGAGAGTATTTATGTGAGTTTGATGGATCCGTTTAACGAACGGGAGTTGATTAATGCCTTCATGCAGAAGGGTGTGTCGGCTATCAGCATGGAGATGATCCCTCGAATCACCCGGGCGCAGAAAATGGATGTGTTAAGCTCACAATCAAATTTAGCCGGTTATGTGGCGGTGATTATCGCTGCCGAACGCCTGGACAAAATTTTCCCGATGATGATGACGCCGGCAGGAACCATTGCGCCGGCCAGGGTGTTTGTCATCGGAGTCGGCATTGCGGGCCTGCAGGCCATTGCGACCGCAAAACGGCTGGGTGCCCGGGTGGATGCTTTCGATACCCGGCCGGTGGTCGAGGAGCAGGTCAAATCTCTGGGGGCCCGTTTTGTGAAGATTGATCTGGGAGAAACCGGCCAGACCAAGCAGGGGTATGCCAAAGCACTGACCGCCGAACAAATGCAAAAACAGCACGAAGGCATGGCTAAGATTTGTGCGGCTTCCGATGTGGTGATCACTGCCGCTCAGGTATTCGGCAAAAAGGCACCGCAGATCATCACAGAAGATATGATCCGGGGCATGTCGAAGGGATCGGTGCTTGTTGACCTGGCCGTGGAGACCGGCGGAAATATCGCCGGTTCGCAGCCGGATGCGGAAGTTGATATGGATGGCGTGCGAATCATCGGCCTGGCCAACCTGCCGGGAGAGGTGGCGGTCAACGCCAGTCAGATGTTTTCTTCCAATTTGCATGCGCTGGTTGATGAATTTTGGAATGAAGAAGAAAAACGCTTCGTCCTGGACCTTGAAGACGAAATTATCAAAGGATGTGTGATTACACATAAGGATGAAATTATAAATGAGATGATCCGGAATCACTATCAGCAGTGAATTAAAAAATTCGCAATGGACATATTGGGTTGTGCATTGGTTTAGTACTCTGTTATGCTCATGAAAAATACAGAAGGGCTAAAACAATATTGCGCCACAAGGGGCTGGATAGAGGTGGGAAAAATAAAAATCGAAGTTAATCTATTCGCCACACTTTCACAATATATTCCCGGTGGAAACAAAGGGCCGACCCATATCGTTGACGTCGAGGAAGGCGCAACTGTCAGTGAACTTCTGCATCAACTGGGGGTACCGACCCAGTCTGTGAAATTGATCTTTCTGGATGGGATACATTCCGATCTTGATGCGGTGTTAAAAGAGGGAAACAGGCTCGGTGTTTTTCCTCCGGTCGGAGGTGGATAGGGGTTATCTAAACGTCTCGGAATTTCTACAACTAAATGACAAGCGCTGCCATATCTCGGCCGAAAAGCCCAATCCGGTCGCCGGAGCTCACCGCTATATTTAAGTCCCAGTCAAATGGATTACTACGTATTTGTTGATATCCGATCCATCGCGCCATGCCGCTGCGCGCCGCCAATAGTTTCCCGTTCAAAAAGATACTGTAGATATCTTTAGCAGAAATTTCCATGCGGGCCAAAAGCGATTCAATTGTTTCGTCGGTTTGGGGAGATATGCTTATGACATGTTCTTTGGCCGTATCCAGGTTGCCTGCATATCGGCGTAATTTCCCGTACAAATGAATCTCGACCATAACGTTTTCTCCATGCCAATCTTAATCCACTTCGACCCGCAGGAAGACCGCCTTCTTCTGCCAGTCTATTTGGAAAAGTTTCTCAATAGATAGTTTTTTGTTGTTTATTTCCGCCAGTCGGCATCCGGTCTGAAAATCATGCCCGTATTTGTTCAAAATATTCTCAAGATCTGTTCCAGAGATCCAAATACCCTGCTCGAGAAAAAGCGGACCGATTTCTTTGGCGGTCAGATTAAAGAGTTTCAGCTTCACCTCACCGGTTTGATCATTACCTGTTATATCTTCTTTGGGATGAGAAATTTGAGCCCGCATCGTTGCATAATAGCCCCCTTTACGTAGCATGGCACCGACAAGACCCGGCATGGCTGCAGAGAGAGCCAGGGTTGATCCATCTTTGACTAGGGTGGAACTGACATTATCTACAGCTTTTCCATCTAAAAAAATGGTTTGGATTCTTTTTTCTAAATACTCGTCGGGAATACCAAATTGCTGGCAGATCAGTTCTTTGATGCTAAAGCTTCCCCGAGTATTGACTATGAAACCTTGCGCCAGCAGTCTATAGAAGCTTGGTATCAGCTCTTTTTCGACGACCAATCTAAGATGTGACTCAGACGGATTTACAATTGAAGGTTTCGGTGTTGATGGATCAAAATGTTCCATACGCAAACCCAAATTTCTAAAAGTTTATTATCCACCTGACAGACAAAGATATGGGGAGTCCTTTTAAAGAGCTCCCCATATATTCAAAACCGAATCTAATATCGGCTACCAGTTAAAAACCTGATCAAGATCTTCATCTTTTACCTCGAATGTCACATTATGAGGCGGTAGCGCTTCTTTTTTGAAGTATTCGGGCAAGCGGTCATCCTTTTCTGTAAAACCGGCCCGGGTGTTGAAATCTCTTTCCGTTTTGAGGATCGCTTTACCTTGCTCTGTGAGGTCCTCTGCCGAGAGGCTCTGACCTGTAAAAGCGTTTATCAAATCGACCAGGGCCTGGAACGTATCCGGCTGATCCAGTATCGCAAAGGCGATAAACAAACACATCCCCGTCGAATCTGTGAGCATAGCCGTCGCGATCTGTAGATTTCTGGCAAGTTCCATCTGTCCTTTCGGTTTTAAAGGATCCACAGTTCCGCCGACGTCAAGGAGGTTTGCTGTCACTGAATAACCGGCCGTGTGATCGGCTCCCATGGGGGTGGTGGCATAGGTAACCCCTATACCTTGCACTGCACGGGGGTCATAGGCCGGCATCGCTTGATTTTTAACTACCGGAACTCTTTCAATACCGAAAACTTTTCCAGTCACTGCTGCACCATTTCCCAGGATGCGCCCTAAATGGGTTCCTTTGCCTACCTCATTTATCAAATTGATGGCTGCTTCAGCATCACCGAACTTAGCTATTCCAGCCTCCATGGCCACGGCAATGGCGGCTCCCATTTCAATGGTGTCCAACCCAAAATCATCATCCAGGCGGTCCAGCTGAGCAATGGCATCCAGGTCGTCGATGCCGCAATTTGCGCCGTGGGCCCAGACCGTCTCGTATTCGACCTGTTTGGTCACGTAGTGGCCGTCTTTGTCATAATATGTTCCTGAGCATCGGATGACACAGCCTCTATGACACCCATTGGTCGCAGAGCCTTTACCACCTCGGGCATTTTCAGTTTCAGCCAGGGTTTCTCCACTAATGTTGTTGACTGCATCAAATCGACCTGAGATGAAGTTGTTTGTTGGATAAGCGCCGGCTTCGTTTACTACGTTGGCTAATACATTCGTGCCGTAAGTGGGAAGAGATTCACCTGTAAGCGCATGTTTTCTCAGGCCGGCAACCCAAGCCTTATTGGCTTCTTTAAACTTGTCTGGATCTTTGGGAGAGCGCATTTTCATACCGGCATCATCCAGAATGATAACTTTTACGCCCTTGGACCCCATGACCGCCCCGACCCCACCGCGACCGGCATGACGGGTGGGTCGCATTTCCATATCCGTCAACGCTATTGTAGCCGCCGCCATTTTCATTTCGCCGGCAGGACCGATGGATATGCAAACTACCTTTTCACCATGATCCGCTTTTATTTTATCAACCAGATCATAATTACCCAGCATGCACAAACTGTTGTCAGGGATTATCTCAACGCCGTCT
>Ga0255053_10000269_pt1 | contig 28013 bp, 27 predicted proteins | sample JV7_2_22_MG_FD_188635 | JGI IMG/M metagenome (GOLD analysis project Ga0255053, IMG submission 188635) | Seawater microbial communities from Jervis Inlet, British Columbia, Canada - JV7_2_22 | ecosystem: Environmental > Aquatic > Marine > Inlet | place: Canada: British Columbia | collected... | reverse complement strand
GGTAGTAGACGTCGGAGAACGCCAGGTTGAGCCCCTTCGCCCCGGTTGGTGGGACGATATGTGCGGCGTCTCCGGCGAGGAAAAGCGCTCCGTATCTCATCGGTTCGGCGACGAAACTGCGTAATGGGGCAATCGACTTCTCGATCGACGGTCCGGTGACAATCTGCTCTGCGATTGCAGTGGAGTATCTGGCCTCCAGCTCTTCCCAGAATCGGTCATCAGGCCACTGCTCGATCGTGTCCTCGAGATCTACCTGGATGTAATAGCGGCTGAGCATCGGGTTTCGCTGCGACGCAAGAGCAAAGCCCCTGGGGTGGTTGGCATATATCAAGCCTGGCAAGGGAGGGGTCTCGGACAGGATGCCGAGCCAGCCAAACGGGTAGACCCGCTCATAGTCACGGTAGATGTCGGCGGGGATCGCGGTTCTGCTCACGCCATGGAATCCGTCACACCCTGCGACGAAGTCGCAATCGACACGCTGTTCCTCGCCGTCCTTCAAGTACGTGACGTACGGAGAGTCCGACCCAACGTCATGAGGCTCAACGTCGATGGCCTCTTCGACGACGAGGTCACCAACCACCTCATCGAGATCCTCCTGGATGTTTGTCTGCCCGTAGGCCATGAATGGCCTGCCAGCGTATTTGCGACAGTCCATCAGGAGAAGCTCCTGCTTCCAGGCGATTTCACTTCCATCGTGGACCCTGCCGTCTCGATGCATTCGCTCGCCAAGCCCGTGCTCGGTGAGAAACTCCACCGTGCCCCACTCGAGGACTCCTGCCCTTATGCGGCCCAGCACATACTCCCGGGTCTGTCTTTCGAGGACGACGCATTCGACACCACTACTTCTCAGCACGTGAGCCAGCATCAATCCCGCGGGCCCGCCACCGATGATCGCCACCTGTGTCTTCATGGGCTCACACAAGCAGCCCCGGGTACACGCGGCGGGTGTTGCCCTCGTATATGGAGGCCTTGTCCAGATCCGAGAGCCCGGAAGCCTCGATGTAGACGCGGGTGTCGTCGTAGTAGGCGCCGGTGTCGGGATTGATCCCGCGGACAGCCCCAACCATCTCGGAGGCAAAGAGGATGTTATTGATCGGAACCACCTCGAGAAGGAGGTCGATGCCGGCCTGGTGGTAGACACAGGTATCGAAGTAGATGTGGTCGAGGAGGGCGTCGAAGTCCCAACCCATGTCCGATGCCATTCCCTGGAAACGACCCCAGTGGTATGGGACCGCTCCGCCACCGTGCGGGATCACGAATCGGAGACCGGGGAAGTCATTGAGAAAACCCGACGACAGGGCCTGCATGAACGCGGTGGTATCGGCACCCAAATAATGCGACCCGGTCGTGAAGAAGTTGTCGTTATCAGAGGCGCTGACGTGGATCATGGCGGGGACATCGAGCTCGACCATCTTCTCCCACAGTGGAAACCAATGCCGGTCCCACAATGGAGGTCCGTCCCAGAACCCGCCGCTCGGATCAGGGTTCACATTGCAGCCAATGAAGTCCATCTCATTGACGCAGCGCTCCAGCTCTTTGACTGACTGTGAGATGTTGGCCCCCGGTGACTGGGGGAGTTGGGCGACCGGTGCGAAGTTCTCCGGATACAGGTCGCACACCCGGCGGATCAGCTCGTTTTGATGCTCTGACCAGAACCGCGATGTGTGCTGATTGCCGACGTGGTGAGCCATCCAACTCGCCCGGGGAGAAAAGATGGTCAGGTCGGTCCCGCGTTCTCGCTGGAACTGGAGCTGGGCCGTCTCCAGACTCTCACGGATCTCATCGTCGGAGACATCGATGGAGCCTTTGCTGCCTACGAAATCCGGATCTGCAGCTACCGAGTCCGTTTGCTCGTTGCGCCACTCCTCGACACCAGGTGGTGTGGTGGTGTAGTGACCGTGACAATCGATGATCACGGGGGACCTCTAGAGAAGCCCTTCCTGAGTGTCTTCGAAAATGATCAACCCGGCAGCGGTGTTGGACGCAGGCACGTGATAGTGACGATGCACTTCGCGGACACTGGAGCTCAAAGCACCACGCATTATCAGCCACATGACGAGCTCGATCCCTTCAGACCCGGCATCTCTCAACAAATCGACGTGACTTATTTTGAGAAGGCTCTCGGGGTCATCGCCAAGACTGTTCAGATACGAAGTGTCGAAAGGTGTGTTGATGAATCCAGCCCGCTCACCCTGAAGCTGGTGTGACATGCCACCGGTGCCGAACACGGCAATAGTGATGTCCTCATCCCAATTCTCGAGGGCCCGGCGGATCGCCTTCCCCAGGTTGTAGCAACGGTTGGGTGTCGGTGGTGGATACTGAACGACATTCACAGCAAGCGGGATAACCCGGACCGGCCATTCGTCCGGGGTGCCGTACATGATCGACAGCGGAACCGTGAGCCCGTGGTCCACGGGCATGTCGTTGCAGATGGTCATGTCGAATTCATCGAGTATCAGAGACTCTGCAAGGTGCCATGCCAATTCCGGGTGCCCGTAAACAGGTGGGACCTTGCGGGGCCCATATCCCTCATCGGCAATCGGGAATTGGTCTGCGACACCGATGGCGAAGGTCGGTATCAGATCGAGATCAAAGGCATTCGCATGGTCGTTGTAGGCGAGGATGATCACATCGGGTTTGGCATCTGCCATCCACTTGCGGGCACCTTCGTAGCCCTGGAAAAGGGGAGCCCAATAAGGCTCCTCTTCCTTCCCGCGGTCGATCGCACCTCCGATGGCGGGCACGTGTGACGTGGCCACTCCAAAACGAACATCAGCCATTCGGGCTTCTCCCCCCGTCGATCATCATTTGTCTGAACTCTTCAAAGCTGACCCCACTCATTTCCGCGGCAATCTGCTGAAAAGTGAGCCCGTCGAAGGCCGCGATCTTGTAGGTGTAGTAGATGTTGCCGCCGAGACGGAGCATCTCCAGCCACTCGCGCTCGAGCACAGCAGTTCGCTGCTCGGGGGTCATTGCAAACCTGTCCATGTAGGCCTCTTCGTCCGCGCGGAACGCGTCGCGGTTGGCGGGATCGTTGAGGCCCATGCACATCATGTTGAGCCCATAGCCCTTGCGATGGTGCTCGCTGTCGAAGACATACGTGCCCGGTATGTCGTCGTAGGGCTGCGGTTTTCTGGCCATCGAGGTCCTCCGTTTCACGCTTCAATCGCGCGGTCACTCGGTCCTGAATCGTAGACAAATCGAATGAGCGCCGATTAGCTTCGGGCAGCGCGTCGATTTGCCGACAGGTTGGGAGCCCATCCTGAGAGCACGGAGGTTCTAATTGTCTACAAACCGGGTGATTCAAAGTATCGACCGAGCAGACCCTGAGGTCATAACTGGTCTGCGCAATGCGGGTGTAGCCACCGTCCACGAGGCGTATGGCCGGCGTGGGCTCATGGACCCGGGGATCAGGCCGATCCAGATCGATCATGCAGTGGCCGGTTCGGCGGTGACGGTCCTCTGCCCGCCGGGTGACAACATGATGATCCATGCCGCTGTCGAGGTTGTTCAGGAGGGGGATCTTCTGATTGTGACTACTACGTCACCCTCCACAGACGGGATGTTCGGTGATCTGCTGGCAACCTCGCTCATGGCGCAGGGCGGGGTTGGTCTTGTGATCGAGGCCGGAGTGAGAGATACCTCCACCCTGCGAAGCATGGGCTTTCCCGTCTGGTCCCGTGCGATACACGCTCAGGGAACCGTGAAGGCGACCGCCGGTTCGGTCAACGTGCCGATCGTGTGTGCCGGTGTCGCCGTCGAGCCCGGCGACGTAGTGGTCGCGGATGACGATGGCGTTGTTGTCGTTTCCCGTTCGGATGCGTCGGCGACTCTGGAGGGTTCTAACAGCCGGCTCGAGAAGGAAACTGCCACCAGGGAGAAGCTCGAGTCCGGAGAGCTCAGCCTCGACTTCTACGGGTTCCGGGGTCGTCTCGAAGACCTCGGTGTCAGTTGGGTGGACAACCAAGAAGACCCATGACAGCCGGTCGCCCGCACATGATCGCGGTCTTCGGTCTCGGGGAGGCCGGGTCCCTTATCGCCGCCGATCTCGCTGCAGGCGGAGCGGACGTTTCCGGTTACGACCCGGCACCCGTGGGCACGCCGGATGGTGTCAAGCGTTTTGAGTCGCCCCGTGAAGCGGTCAAAGGTGCCGATCTGGTCCTGGCGATCACCGCTGCAAGTGACGCACAGGCGGCCATCGCTCAGGCGTGGAACCAGATAGGGCGCGGCACCATCTACGCAGATCTATCGACGGCGCCTCCGAACTTCAAGGAAGACCTCAACGACACTGCAGCACTTCGAGGAATGCGTTTTGTCGATGTGGCACTGATGGCGCCGGTGCCAGGACGTGGCCTTGCGACGCCCTCGTATGCCTCAGGCCCTGGTGCGGCCGACTATGCGTTGGCTGTGAACGACCTGGGTGGGAATGTCGAGGTAGTGGGTGAAGAAGCAGGTCAGGCGGCGGCCAGGAAACTCCTCAGAAGCATCGTGACCAAGGGCTTGACAGCTGTTGTGATCGAGGCGATGGAAGGTGCAGCGAAACTCGAGTTGGACGGCTGGCTGTGGGACCACGTCGTTGAGTTCATCGAGATGGCAGATCGGGAGACGATTGAGCGTCTCGTGGAGGGGACTCGAACCCATGTGGACAGGAGAATTGTCGAGATGGACTCGGCGGCTCTTCTCCTCGAGTCGTTAGACGTTGAGCCGTTGACGGCCCGGGCGACGGAGGCTCTTCTCAAACAGGTTCGGGAAGCATCTCGCAGAGAGTAGGTTTGCCGAAGACCCGGAATCGAAAAGCTAGAAGCTGAGTTTTTGGTGGGGCTATGACAGACACAGTCGCTCAGATGGTGGAACCGCTGATGGCCGCGTTCCTGAATGACGCGGGGTCCTTGCCTGTCAAGTTTTGGGATGGTTCTTCTCTGGGCACGCCGGGAGAGAATGCGATTGTGATCAAGTCGCCGGAGGCCCTGCGTCACATCTTTTGGGCTCCGGGTGAGCTTGGCCTTGGCAGGGCATATGTGGCCGGAGAGATCGATATCGAAGGCTCCACCATCGAGACGCTCTCGATGGCTCGAAAGGCTGTGTCTGACCCGCCCGACACGGTCCGAAAGCCAAGTCGCGTGCGGCAGGTGCAGACACTGATTCGAACCGCTCGCAAGCTCGGTGTCCTCGGTCTTCCCCCGGCCCGTCTGCCAGAGGAGGTCCGTCTCCGTGGCGTCACCCACTCCAAGGTCCGGGATTCGGAGGCGATCACACATCACTACGACGTCGGCAACGATTTCTACCGTCTCTTTCTAGGAGACACGATGACTTATTCGTGCGGTTACTTCGACTCCAGCCAAACCGGTCTCGACGAGGCTCAGACTTCCAAATACGACCTGATCTGTCGCAAGCTCGGTCTCGTGGCCGGGATGCGTTTGCTCGACATCGGCTGTGGATGGGGAAGCATGGCGATTCATGCCGCCTCCCACTACGACGTCGACGTAGTGGGAGTGACTCTGTCTCGTGAGCAATTCGAGTTAGCCAGCAAACGTGTTGCCGAGGCCGGTCTTACCGACCGTGTCGAGATCCGGCATCAGGATTACCGCGATGTCAGCGACGGGCCTTACGACGCTGTCTCCAGTATCGGCATGTTCGAACATGTGGGTCTGGCGAGGCTCCAGCAGTATTTCACCTCGATCAGAGAGATGCTGACGCCCGGTGCTCGGCTTCTCAACCATGCCATCTCCCGGCCCTGGGCCCCCGTGCGGCCCTGCCGAAACGATCCTTCACGGCCCGTTACGTGTTCCCTGACGGCGAGCTCCATGAAGTCGGCCGGGTCGTCACTTCGATGCAGGACCACGGGTTCGAGGTGAGAGATGTGGAGTCGCTCAGAGAGCATTACGCGCTGACTCTCCGCCGCTGGGTAGCGAATCTCGAAAACTCCTGGGCCGATGCGGTCGGGTTGGTCGGGAGCCGCCGGGCCCGCATTTGGCGGCTCTACATGGCGGGCTCGGCTATCAGCTTCACAGCCAACCAACTCTCGATACACCAGGTTCTTGCCGTCAACACACCCGATAGCGGCGGTAGTGGGATGCCTGCCACACGGGAGAGTTTCCCGAGACACTGAGCCCCTTGTTCAGCATCAGTTGTACGGTTTGAATTAATGCGGTTCTTTGCGGCCTTTGTTCTAATCGCCATTGTCGAGATGGCGACCTTCTTCTGGGTTGAGTCAAAGATCGGGCTCGGCCCCGCGCTCTTGCTTGCGGTTTTCACCGCGGTGCTCGGATCATTCCTGGTGAGACGCGCCGGGCTCTCGGTTCTCGGCCGCATTCAAGACAAGCTCGGTCAAGGCCAGCTTCCTGGACGCGAGCTCGGTGATGGCGCCGCAGTGCTCGTCTCTGGAGCTTTCTTGATATCCCCGGGCTTCATTACCGACGTGCTGGGGTTCCTTCTCCTGGTTCCCGCGGTGCGCGACCTGGTCTATCAGATCGTCTCGAAGCGACTCGCCGCGCGGTTCGGGTCATTTGAAAGTGGGGATTGGAACCAGGCCGGCCGTGGAGATGACGTGATTGACGTCGAGGGCTGGGAGTAGCGGTTCAGTTCGTCCCGGGGGACTCAGAGTCAGTCGAGTGGAACAACGAGGATCGGTCCGGGATGGTCATGGACGGTTATTGCCCAATTACCCCACCCACCGGCCTCGTCGATGACTTCAGGGTTGATGCCCGAGCCCTCGCAGACCACACAAATCGTCGTATCGGTGTCCTGGGTTGGGATGGCACCGCTTCCGTCGCAGGTGGAGCAGCGGATGGTGGCCACAACCTCGTCGAAAATCATCACTCGACTCCTTTCTTCCCGAAAACGTTGTCGGTGACCATCACATGGCTCCACCCGCCGTCGAGACGGACCCAGCCACTATCTCTGGTCAGCAAGACGACCCTCCCTGGGTGAACGGGCGATGAAGTATTTCGCTTGTGGGTGATGACATATCAAGGCCGATGTTGTTTGTTCCGGGTGGTATTGGAAGCCGGTTTCCTCGGAGACTTCGATGCCGATGCGAGAAGCCTCCAGAAGCTCGGCGACGGTCAGATTGTCGGCAAGATCGGGACACGCCGGGTATCCCCACGAGTAACGGCCACCGCGGTACTTCTGGCGGAATAGGCCGGTCAGGGTCGGGCCGTCCTCGTCGACGAACCCCCACTCGGTGCGGATCCTGTGGTGCCAGAACTCGGCCAGGGCCTCTGCCATCTCGACACCGAGCCCGTGGAGATGGAGATAGTCGCTGTACCTGTCGGCGGCGAACAGCTCCGTAGTCCGCTCGGAGATACGCGAGCCCATGGTGACGATGTGGAACACGGCATAGTCCACCTCGTCGGAAGTCACGGGTCGAAAGAAGTCGGAGATGCAGAGCCACGGTTCTTCGCCCTGGCGAGGAAAGCGGAGTCTGGTGCGCTCAGATGTTCGGGTCTCGTCGTCCCAGATGACCAGTTCGTCGCCGTCACCATTCGCCGGCAAGTACCCGTAGACAACCTGAGGCACCAGCAGGTCATGACTGCGGGCTTGGGTCAACTGGTCATGGAGCAACGGTTGAAGCCGGTCGAGAAACTCGGGATGGGACTCTCCCTTGTTGGGCCGGTATTGCCACTGGTTGCGGAAGAGGGCTGTCAGATTCAGATAAGGGACGATCTCATCGACAGCAACGCCCTTGATCACCCGGCTGCCGACGAAGGGCGGCGGAAACACCTGATTGTCTGTGATCACCGAAGGTGCCCTGCCAACGGGCGCCTCAGTCGCCGGTGCCGGTTCGGCGCTCTCTTCGGCTGTTTCCATCCGGGGCCGTGCTGGACGTGGTGGGGGAGTCTCGAGGGGCTCGTCGTCGGTGATCGTCCCCATCGCTGCCAGCCCGGCGAAGGCGTCCTTGCCATAGAACAGGGGTCCGGCGTATTGGGAGCGAAGGTTCTCTTCGACATAGCGTCGGGTCAGTGCCGCTCCGCCGAGGAGAACCGGGACGTCATCCAGGCCACGACGGGTCAGCTCGGCGAGATTGTCCCGCATTATCAGCGTGGATTTGACCAACAGACCGCTCATCCCAATCGCGTCGGCGCCGGTTTCCCTGTAAGTGTCGATGAGCTTGTCCACCGGAACCTTGATCCCCAGGTTGTGGACCCGGTACCCGTTGTTGGTCAGGATGATGTCGACCAGATTCTTGCCAATGTCATGGACATCTCCTCGAACCGTGGCGAGAACGATTGAACCCCTTTCGGTGGCCTCCGCCTTGTCCATGTGAGGTTCGAGGTGGGCCACAGCCGTCTTCATGGTCTCGGCGCTCTTCAGGACGAAGGGGAGCTGCATGTCACCCGACGCGAATAGCTCGCCAACCGTCTTCATCCCGTCGAGCAGTATTTCGTTGATGATCGTCAGCGCTGGGTGACCCTCGGAAAGGGCTTCGTCGAGGTCGGACTCAAGGCCGACACGATTGCCGTCGACGATACGTCGCTGCAGGCGCTCGGTCAAGGGCAGGTCCGAGAGGTCGTCTTTTGCCGACGAACCACCAGAGGTGGCATCGGCGAAAGCGGTGAGGAGCTCCTCTAGTGGGTCATACCCATCACGTCGGCGGTCGTATATCAGGTCGAGGCAGAGCTCCCGATGTTCCGGGTCGATGCTGTGGTAGGGGAGGAGTTTGCCGGCATGGATGATGGCTGCATCGAGCCCTTGCTCAACTGCCTCGTGGAGGAAAACCGAGTTGAGCACCTTGCGGGCCGGTGGGTTGAGGCCAAACGAGATGTTGGAGACTCCGAGCACCGTGTATGCACCGGGTAGCTCCTTCTTGATCCGCTCCAGGGCTTCCAGAGTGGCTATCCCGTCGGCGCGCAGGTCGTCGTCGCCCGTCGAGAGCGGGAAGGTGAGTGGGTCGAACAGCAGTGAACCCGGGTCGAGCCCGTATCGCTCGGTGGCAAGCTTGTACAACCGATGGGCAACCTTCAGTTTCCAGTCGGCAGTTCGGGCCTGGCCCTCCTCGTCGATAAGAAGACAGATCACTGCGGCGCCATGCTCGGCGGCAAGTTTGAAGACCCGGTCGGCCCGAGACCCTTCCTCGTCGCCATTCTCGAGGTTGGCCGAGTTGAGCACCGACCGCCCACCGAGTCGCTCCAAACCTGCCTCGAGTACCTCGGGCTCGGTTGAGTCGAGAACAACCGGAACGGTGACTTCGGTGGCGAAGCGGGCCGCAAGCGTGTCCATGTCCCTGGTCCCGTCACGATCGACATAGTCCACGCAGAGATCGACCAGATGGGCAGACTCGGCGACCTGGTCGGTTCCGATAGCGACGCAGGTGTCAACATCGCCATCGAGCAAGGCCTGGCGGAAGGCTTTGGAGCCGTTGGCGTTGGTCCTCTCTCCGATTATCAGCAGCGACGTGTCCTGCTCGAATGAGACCGGGACATAAGTCGAGGCTGCGCCGGGGATCGGTTCAGCACTCCTCGGTTCTAAGGCCAGAGGCCTCACTTCGTCGCCGACCCTGGCAAGGTGCTCCGGGCTTGTGCCGCAGCAGCCGCCGACTACCTGGACCCCAAACTCGGAAACGAAAGTCGCGAGATGCGTAGCGAGACCTTCTGGCTCGAGGTCGTAGGCCATCTCACCGTCTTCGATCCGGGGGAGGCCGGCGTTGGGAATGATCGAGATCGGGACCCGGGCGTGGTTGGAGAGGTAGCGCACCGCCTCGTACATCTCTTCGGGTCCGGTGGCGCAGTTCATACCGACCACATCCACTCCCAGAGATTCCAGGGTGGTGAGTGCCGCTCCGATCTCTGTGCCCGGAAGCATCCTCCCGGTGAGCTCGATTGTCACTTGAGCCTGGATAGGTATTTCCCGAAGACTGTGTGCCATCGCCCTGCGGGCACCGTTGATCGCAGCCTTGGCACCAAGTAGATCGAACTGGGTTTCAATGATGAGAAGGTCGACTCCGCCGTCGAGCAAGCCGGCCACCTCGATCTCGTAGGCGTCACGGAGTTCGCGGTACGTGATCTGTCCAAGGCTCGGAAGCTTGGTTCCCGGCCCGATTGAGCCTGCTACCCAGTTCGGCCGGTCGGTTGAGTATTCATCGGCGACCTTCCGGGCGATCTCCGCCCCGGCGTTAGCGATCTCATAGGCCCGGTCTGCCATCCCGTACTCTGCCAGGGGCACAGAGAATGCACCGAATGTGTTGGTTTCGATGACATCCACGCCGACATCGAAAAACGAACGGTGCAGATCGGCGACGACGTCAGGCCGGGTCAGGTTGAGAAGCTCGTTGCAGCCCTCGAGATCGGGGCCGCCGAAGTCGTCGGACGTGAGTGCCACTCGCTGCAGGTTGGTCCCGGTTGCACCGTCGACGATAAGGACACGCCCACGTTCGAGTTCCTCGATGTAGCCGCCCGGATCGATTGGTTCTGAAAGGTTGACCGCATCTGTCGCCACGACAGGAGCCTCCAGTTATTTCGTCGAAGCGCCCCGTAATGTTGTGAGCGCCTCGAACGGGAGGTCCCGTTCGGTGGCTGCTCATCGATCAGGCATTGGCACCGTGCCCCACAGGGGTCGGCTGCCGCGGCTTCTTTGGGCCTGTCCCTCCACCGCTCGCGATGAACGCTTCAAAAATGGGTTGTACTAGCTGGCATTATACATCGAGGCGTCGGTTCCCAACCAGGAAAACTCCAAAAGTGACCGATCGACAGTCCCTGTGACTTCTCAGAGCCGAGGCATGATCTCAACCTGGATGTAGTGAAGTTGTCGGCGTCGTCGCGTTCCAACTCAAGCACTGGATCTGAGGGTGACCCGGGCGCTGATATCGTGCGCGTCCGAATGAGGTTCCTCAGACGCAACACGCCGGACCTTCCCCTCGAAACAGTCGTCGATGCACTGATCGAGGAGTACGGCGTCGAGGGTGACCTCACCATCCTCGAAAGTGAGCGGGACCAAAACGTTCGTGTCGATGCCGGCGGGCGCTCATATCTCTTCAAGGTGTGCAACGTGGACGAGGACGAAGCGGTAATCGACCTTCAAATCCGGGCCCTGCGTCACATCGAGCGGGTCGATCCGACCCTGCCCGTGCCTCGCGCCCTTCCCACGATCGGCGGAGCGGCCACGGGTCGCGTGGTGAGCCCCGAAGGAGTTGGTCACACCGTGCGACTCATGTCATTCCTCGACGGTGTGGTGGCAGGCAAGCGGGCCGAGCTGGACACACCGGCATTCCGGCGAAACACAGGGGCAGCACTGGCCCGACTCGACAATGCCCTGCGTGGCTTCTTCCATCCAGCAGCGAGCCAGGATCACCCGTGGGACCTGTCTCGAGCACCCAGGCTGTTGGACTACGCCCGACACATCGAGGATGAGTCCGCTCGTCGCAACGTGACTTCGATACTGGAGCGGCTTCGTGATCACACGCTTCCGGCCAGCGCCAGGCTGCGCCACCAGATCATCCATCAGGACGCGCACACCTGGAACCTGGTCGTTGACCCTGATGATCCTCGGGAGATATCGGGGATCATCGACTTTGGTGACATGGTTTTCGGGCCGCTGATCAGCGAACTTGCCGTGGCCGCCTACCTAGGAGGACGAGCTGACGCTTCGCCGGAGACCCTGGTCGACATCGTGGCAGGCTATGACTCTGAAGCCCCTCTCGAGCGGGACGATGTTGGGGTGCTGTTCGACCTTGTGCTAGGGAGGATGGCGATGACCCTGACCATCGCAGAAGCTCGTGCGGCGCTGTTTCCCGACGAGCCGTTCTACGACTCCGAGCGGGAGGGTCTCTCGGGGAGGATTGAGAACGCGCTCGAGGACGCATCCGATGTTGAGAACTCACTCCTCCAGGTTCTGGGATTTCCGTCACCCGCCGGGGCCGTGTCGTCGGCCCAACTTCGCGAGAGCCGTATCGCCGCTCTGGGCCGTCATTCACCTCACTTCTACGCTGAGCCTCTCCACGTCGTCGCCGCGGAAGGGATGTGGATCCACGGTGCTGACGGAAAGAGGTACCTCGACTTCTACAACAACGTGCCAACCGTCGGACACACGAACCGACACGTCGCCAACGCCATTGCACGACAACAGGCAACCCTGAATACCAACACCCGTTACCTCTACTCGACCGTGGTCGAATATGCGGAGCGTCTCGTCGCCACTCTCGAGCACGGTCTTGATGTCTGCTTGTTCGTCAACTCGGGCAGCGAGGCCAACGACGTCGCAAGCCAGATCGTCAAGCATCGAACCGGTGGGGACGGCCTGCTGACGATGGCCGGGGCATATCACGGGATGACTGAGGCCGCCCTTGCGATATCAGATGAGGAGTTCGTGACCCGGTCGCCCAGCGTCGCAGCTCTCACGGCTCCCGACCGCTTTCGCCAAACTCCAGTCACGCCTTTTGCCCCTTCCGCCGAAGCCGAAAGCGTCATAGGCCGCATGAGTGAAACTGGACACGACCTCGCAGGCTTCTTCATCGACCCGGCCATGACTTCGAGTGGAATCCCGGATGTTCCGCCGGGTTTTGTCGACGCCATCGCCGGAGTGGTTCGCGCAAACGGTGGTCTCGTTGTCTCCGATGAAGTCCAAACCGGGTTTGGTCGAACCGGGATGATGTGGGGTCATCAGAGGGAGCGTTTTGTCCCGGACATAGTGACGATGGGCAAACCGGTGGCCAACGGGCAACCGCTGGGTGTCGTGGTCACGCGACGCGAGATTCTCGACGGCTACATGGAGCAGACCGAGCTATTCAGCACATTCGGCGGGAATCCGGTGTCTTGTGCGGCCGGCCTAGCCGTGCTGGATGTGATCGAGGGCGAGGGACTGGTGGCCAACTCTGCGGCCGTTGGCGAATACCTCAAGGATTCCCTGATCGAATTGGCGGAGAGACAGATTCTGATCGGTGATGTCCGTGGCAGTGGATTGCTGGTGGGTCTTGAACTGGTCAGCGAGCGTGACAACAAGACCCCGGCTGCCGCCGAGACTGCTGTGCTTGTTGAGCTGATGAGAGAGGCCGGAGTCCTGGTGGGTACTGCGGGCGCACACCGCAGCGCTCTCAAGCTGCGGCCGCCGCTGATCGCGAGCCGTCACCACGTCGACACTTTTATCGAGGCCTTGGACTCCTCGTTGCGCGAGGTCGGCGGACGGCGCTGAAGCTGGTTTTTGTCGTGCAATGGACGATTGGAGGTGAGTAGGTTCGGTTGGACTCTATGAAAGGCGCAGTGTGCTTTCTGTAGCGGTGATTTTCTTCACCTTCGCACTTGGGGCATGGGTAGCCGGTTTATAGTTGATTGGGATGGGTTCCGAGCCCGCAGAAGAGGGGGCAGCGATCCGTTGTCCACGGTTGGTTGGATCGAGCTGATAGTCGGGATAATCCTCACCACCCAGGTCTTTATCCTCGTCCAACAGTCAGGTGGTAACACCCTGATTCTCACCCTGGCTGGTTTGGTCTTGCTTTTCGCGGTGTTCTTCACCGCGTTCGGGGCGGCACTAATCAAGGGTGCAGACCTGCGTCCGATCGGCAACCTCGCCATACCGGTAGGAATCCTGGCTGGGTTCTACGTGACGTTTGATGGCTTCTTAGACGCAGGCGGAGAAAGCATCTGGATCTTCAAGTCCTCGGCGATCGTCTGGTTGGTGGGCTTCCTTCTGATCGCAGGGTTCACTTACGGCAAGGTTTCAGCCAAGCTGCTGGGATGGGCACTGATACTGGTGGCACTTTGGGGATTCCTCCCCGCGGTGTTACTGGCACTCAACGAACCCCTCTTCTGATATAGGAGCAATCGAAACGCCGATAACAGTGGCGTAGGGCGGAAAACGCGACTTCAGCGACGACAGCGAAACGGTGTTCCGCACAACAGGACAGGTGTACGATCCCTCCCAGCCATCAAACGTTGGGAGGGAAACCGTTGAGGCCGCACGACCTCATCATCAAGGGAAGTGATGTCGTCCGCCCTGCCGAGGACGGGCCGATGAAGATGGACATTGCGGTCTCTGATGGGGTGATCACTGCCGTCGAGCCGGGACTGGACACCGCGAGTGCGGTCCGAGTCGTAGATGGCGATGGCTTGATGGCTTTTCCTGGATCCGTCGATGCGCACTGCCATTGGGGGATCTACAACCCGTTGTCGGAGGACGCAGTCACCGAAAGTCGCGCCGCCGCCCAGGGTGGCACCACGACGGCGATGACGTACTTTCGCACGGGCCAGTATTACCTGGACAAAGGAGGCCCGTATGCCGACTTCTTTCCCGAAGTCCTTGCCATCACCGACGGCCGGCCTTACGTCGACTACGGATTCCACCTCGCTCCGATGCAGAGCAGCCACATCGACGAAATCCCACTGCTCATAGAGGAATTCGGAGTGACTTCCTACAAGGTCTTCATGTTTTATGGCGGTCACGGACTCCATGGCAAGTCAGACGACCAGGCATCCTTCTTGATGACACCCCCCGGTGAGCGTTACGACTACGCCCATTTCGAGTTCGTGATGCGGGGTATACAGGCGGCCAGGGAGCAATTCCCCGACATTGCTGACTATCTGTCCCTCAGTTTGCACTGTGAGACAGCCGAGATCATGACCGCCTACACCCAAATGGTCGAACAGGGGGGCGAGCTCGACGGCCTTGCCGCCTACTCAGCGGCTCGACCACCACACTCCGAAGGTCTGGCCATCACCATTGCGGCCTATCTCGCCCACGCCACCGGGCTCACGAATGTGAACCTTCTTCACCTCTCGTCGGCGGCCGCGATCGAGGCTGCCCTTCTCATGGCCGTCACCTATCCACACGTCGACTTCCGAAGAGAGGTCACAATCGGGCATCTACTCACCGACTTTGAGAAAACGAGTGGTCTCTTCGGCAAAGTGAATCCCCCCTTGCGGACACCGGGGGATGTCGAGGCGCTATGGGAAGCCGTCCTGGCAGGCGACATCGATTGGGTCGTCTCCGACCATGCATGCTGCAAGCCGGAGACAAAGCTTGGCCCCGACCCCGACAACGTTTGGCAGGCAAAATCTGGCTTCGGTGGCACAGACCTACTCCTGGCTGGTGTCCTTTCGGAGGGAACCAGGCGTGGTCTCACGCCCAACAGAGTGGCTGAGCTGGTGTCCTGGAACCCATCGCGACGCTTCGGTCTTCTCAACAAGGGCGACATCGCCCCCGGATTCGACGCGGACATTGCCCTGGTCGACCCTGAGACGGTGTGGACGGTCAAGGCCGAGGAATCCGAGTCGGCCCAGGGCTACTCGCCTATGGAGGGAGTACAGCTCCGTGGCAAGGTCAAGCACACATTCGTGAGAGGGTCGCAAGTGCTCGAAGATGGAGCGGTTGTCGGCGCCCCTGTCGGCAAGTATCTAGCTCGACCATATTCGGGTTGATCGAGTCAGGACTCCCAGCCCAGACGTCGAGAGAGCAGGCGTGTTGATTCGAGGAGCACCGGGGCAACCTCGTCCATCTCATCCCGAAACCGCTCGACAGGGCCACAAACACTGATCACGGCCACGGGGTCGCTCTCGTGATTGAAGATCGGGGCGGCTACTGAGCCTGCTCCCTCCTGGCGTTCACCCAGTGACGATGCAAACCCGCGGGATCGAACGAGCGCCAGGTTTTTCCGTAATACACCAGGATCTGTGATCGTCTGCGGTCCAAGAGGCTCCAGTGGCCGGCTCAGGTAGTCGTCCACGAACCCATCCGGGAGATGAGCGAGAAATGCCTTGGAAGACGCGCCGGCATGAAGGGGGTAAGGATGACCCATTTGAACAGTCATCTTCACCTCTCGAGAAGGCGTGACCTGGTCTACATACATGCGCAACTCGCCATGTCTCACAGACAGCGTCGCGGTCTCGTTGGTTGCGTCGGAGAGATCCCTCAGAAATGTTCTTGCCTGGTCCCGCACGTCGATCTTCTGAAGAAACGTCAGACCCAGCGATAGGGAAGCCGGCCCGAGCGAGTACCTTCGAGTTTCCTCGTCGAGTTCGACAAAGCCTTTGAACCTGAGGGATGTGAGAATTCTGTGGACCACTCCCTTGGATAGATCGAGTCTTTCTGCAAGCTCGGTGATCCCGACGTCTGCACCGTCCAATTCGGTGAACGCATTGAGGACGTCGGCCGCCCGTTCCACCGTCGAGATGGTTTGGCCTTGGTGTTTCTCAGTCACTCTTTCCCTCTTGTTCGAGATTTGGCTCGACTGGCGGCCCATCGAGCATCCCCAGCCTCGTCGCCAACTCGAGTTTGTGACGCGCTCCTCGCACGACGGCCTCGTCGATCATCCTCCCTTGTGCGTCGACGAACACGCCGGTCCCTTGCTCAGTCACTTCCGCTAGTGACCGGACGAGATCCTGGGCCTGTTCGATCTCAGGCTGCGTGGGGGTGAAAACTCTGTTGATGACGTCTACCTGCGCTGGATGTATTGCCGAGCGCCCTCCAAATCCGAGCCGCCGCAGTTCTTCGGTGGATCCGATCAGGCCTTCTTCATCGTGGATATCTACGAGTGCAGGGCCTATCGGCTGTTCTATGCGCGCTGCGGCAGAAACCACCACCACATCCACCCGAATCGGAGTCAGCTCGTGTCTCCCCGGCGACGGATTCATTCTCAAGTCGGCGATCAGGTCGGCTTCGCCGAGGCCAAGCCGTTGCACCCTGGGATGCGAAGCGATTTCGCGTCTGGCCATTAGACCTGCGGCGGATTCGATGAGAGCGACGATCCCTGCATACTCCGCCAGCAACTGATCGTCTCGATCAAAGACGGCGGGATCCTCAACCTTGGGGAGAGTGACTCCGGCGAGCCGATCCGACCCGGCAAGCGCGGTCAGCTCCTCTTCGAGAAGACCAGGTTGATTGTTGACCCGCACCCAGATCTCTACCGCGGTGATGTCCCGGTCGTTCTCTGAGAGGAATTCGATCACGTGTCCCAGGGCCACGGCTTTCTCGGCCGCCGGAACGGAGTCCTCGAGGTCGAGAATCACCCCATCTGCGCTCGATCGCAGCGCCTTGTCGAATAGCTCAGGCCGATTCCCGGGGGTGTATAGATAGGAACGAAGGGTCATGAAGCCGGCCGGCCTTGGTGGTTGAGCAATGAGATCACAAGGAGAGTCCGACCTCCGGTGGCGTGCCTAGTATGTGGAACGTGATTCCGTTGAGTGGAACATAGTGGAGAATATGTGTCTGGGCCACTGACGGGGTTGCGGGTAATCGATGCCGCGACCCTCTTTGCCGGGCCAATGGCGGCAATGCTGTTGGGGGATTTCGGCGCCGAAGTGATCAAAGTCGAGCATCCTCGTGGCGACCCGGTCCGCGACCATGGTTATCAGAAGGATGGCATCAACTTGTGGTGGAAGATGCTCTCCCGAAACAAGAAGACAGTGACCGCCAATCTGTCGACCCCGCAGGGTCAAGACCTGATGAGGCAGTTGGTCAAAACTTCCGACGTACTCATCGAGAACTTCCGACCGGGGACTCTCGAAGGCTGGAATCTCAACCCCGACGACCTCCTGGAGCTGAATCCGGGTCTCATCGTCGCCCGGGTGACCGGTTTTGGCCAATCTGGGCCATACTCATCACGTCCCGGATTTGGCACGCTTGCCGAGTCGATGTCCGGTTTTGCGGCGATCACGGGGGAGGCGGATCGACCTCCGGTGCTCCCGCCCTTTGGCCTGGCCGATGGTATCTCCGCTCTCACTGCAGCGAATGCCGTTCAGATGTGCCTGTACAACCGCGATGCCCGAGGAGGCGCCGGCCAGATCATCGATCTGGCGATCATCGAGCCCATACTCTCGGTGATCGGTCCCCAGCCGATCTGGTACGACCAGCTGGGCGTCGTTCAGGAGAGAGTGGGCAATCGCTCAGTCAACAATGCCCCGCGCAACACCTATCGGACCCGTGATAAACACTGGGTCGCCATCTCAACCAGCGCACAAAATGTTGCCGAGAGGGTCATGAAGCTGGTGGGGCACCCTGAGGTGATTTCTGAACCCTGGTTCGAAACGGGAAGGGGTCGTGCCCAACATGCAGACGAACTCGACGCGATGGTGGGCTCATGGATCGGTGAGCGAGACCTCGACGAGGTTGTCTCCGAGTTTGAGCAGGCCAGTGCGGCGGTCGCCCCTATTTACGACATCGCCGACATATTCGAGGACCCCCAATATCAGGCCCTGGACTCGATTACGTCGGTTGATGACCCGGACTTGGGAGTGATCCGCATGCAGAATCTCATGTTTCGCCTGTCGGGCACCCCGGGGGCGATCAAATGGGCCGGGCGTGGCATCGGCGCCGACAACGAGGCCGTCTATGGCGAACTCGGATTGGACAGCGACGACCTGAAAGAACTATCCGCACACGGGGCGATCTAGTGGACTCGATCTGGAGAAGGCTCCCATCGTCCCGGGTCATCGATCTGGCACAGCCGCTTCACCGTGGGATGCCGGTCTCTCCTAACCATCCGGCCTTCCAACTCGCCCTGATGCGCCGGCACGGCGACATGGTGCGCTCCGACGGTGGATCGGCTGCCAATGAGATCATCGTCACGGGTGGTCACGTCGGAACCCACATCGACGCCCTGGCTCACGTGTCCCACAACGGCATGCTCCACGGAGGAGTCGATCCAGACTCGGTTCAGTCCAATGACGGATTCGCCGAAATGGGAATCGATTCGGTGGAGCCGATCGTGTGTCGTGGGGTGATGCTTGATGTTGCGACACTGCACGACGTCGACAGTCTGGATGCCGGGTACGAAGTCTCGGTGGAGGACCTCGAGGAGTCAGAGAGAAAAGCGGGAGTGAAGGTCGAGGCCGGTGACGCCGTTCTGATTCGCAGCGGCTGGTCACGGCACTGGACCGATCCCGAAGCCTTCGTCGGGGCTGAAGATGGGGCACCCGGTCCGGGGGAATCCGCCGCAGGCTGGTTAGCTGAAAGAGAGGTGCGGCTCGCCGGAGCCGAGACAATCGCTTTCGAGGTCATCGCCCCAGGTCGTGGCCACGCAGTGCTCCCCGCTCATCGAATCCTGCTCGTGGAGTCGGGGATCCACATCATCGAAGTGATGAACCTCTCCCCACTGGCCGAGAGTGGCGCGGGTGAGTTCGGTTTCATTGCTGCTCCATTGAAACTGGTGGGAGCGACCGGCTCACCGATCCGGCCTCTTGCGCTAATCGATGTCTGAGAGCCCGACCAGACAACTGGCCGATTTCGCAGCCGGCCAATTCCGTTCCACGCTGGATCCGGCGATAGGTGCAGCTGCGCGGCGAAGCATCCTTGACATTCTCGGTGTCTCCATCGCTGCTGTTAACGAGTCGGCGGTCAGGATCGTCGCCAACACGGCCCTGAATCCTGGCGGCAGCCCGGAGTCGTCGGTGATTGGAACTTCGGCCAAATTCCCCGTGGCCGACGCCGCCCTGGTAGGGGGCACCATGGCCCATGCCCTCGACTTTGACGACACGCACCTGCCGTCGGTGCTCCACCCGTCTGCGGCGGTGGTTCCTGCCGCTCTGGCTGTTGCCGAGGCCGCCGGCTCGTCCGGTGCGGACATCGAGTCGGCAATCGCGATCGGCATCGAAATCACTTGCCGATTGGGCATGGCGGCCTACGACCCCGAGCTTCGTAACTCGGTCTTCTTCGAGAGGGGTTTGCATGCCACCTCGATTTGTGGAACTGTCGGCTCGGCCGTGGCAGCCGCGCTTCTCGGCGGAGCAAACGGCGAGACAGTCTTGAATGCGATCGGCATCGCCGCTTCGATGGGATCGGGTCTGATCGAAGCCAATCGCACTGGGGGCACGGTGAAGCGAGTGCACTGTGGTTGGGCTGCCCACTCCGGCGTCACAGCCGCCCGGCTGGCAACAGCCGGCCTCACCGGGCCGCCCACCGTTCTCGAAGGTCGTTTCGGTTTCTTCGAAGCCTTCACCGGCGGCTTCTACGACAGGTCCTCCCTCGTTGGAGATCTCGGAAACCATTGGGAGTTACTTCGACTGTTCACCAAGCCTTACCCGACCAACCACTTCACACACGCTGGTATCGACGCCGCAATCGAGCTGCGCCAGGACGGCCTGCAGCTGGATGCGATCCGGGCGATAGAGCTCGGCGTCCCGGCACCCGTGCTCCGAACCATCGCCGAACCGATAGAGAGCAAGGCGGCGCCCGAGTCGGGCTATCACGCAAAGTTCAGCGGGCCTTTCACCGTGGCTGCTGCGTTACACGGCGGGGGAGGGCTCGGGGTGTCTGCCGAGGATTTCAGCGATGACGCAGTGCGCGATCCGGAACTTCTTGCTCTTGCTGCACTGGTCCACTGTTACGCAGACAAACAATCAACCAACGATTTTCCCCACCAGTTTCCAGGTGTTCTGAGCGTGGAAACAAATGACGGAACGCGACTCCATCATCGGGTGACGCATACGAGGGGAGGACCCGAGAATCCGCTGACATCAGACGAGGTAGAGATGAAGTTTCGCCTCAATGCGGAGCCGCATCTGGGCTCGGCCGGCGCATCGCAGGTCCTCGGGGCCGTAGCCGGTCTACCCGATGCTGCGTCCTTCCAGGCTTTGATACCTGAATTCAACGCTCGCGACGAAGAGGAGATGACATGAGTGGCAAGGTGAAGGCGATTCTTGGATATGACATCACCGAGGGCGTTTCCGAAGAGGAGTACGAATCCTGGCTTTGGAACATCCACTACCCCGATCTGCTGGCCAACCCATTCCTTGATCACATCGAACTCGATACCGTTGTCCGACCGATTACCTCAACCAGCGCCGGGACCGCCACTGCAGCTACCCCGGTGAAGTTCGAGCGCATCGCCGAACTGCATTTTGCCGGTCACGAGGCCTACGCCAGCTACCTGGAATGGTTCAAGGAGCACCCAATTCCTCGCGAGCGTAGTCCGGAAGGAAGATCGGATTTCGTGTTCTATGTGCTGAGCGATGTGAAGGTGGCGAGGCGCGAAGACGCTTGATCTGAATCTGAAAGTTGGTCAGCCGCCGGGAAGCGTGATCAAACCGCCGCTGTTTGCGTCGAGCGACCCGAGACCCTGCGTCTCGACCTCAGCGATCAGCATCTGTGCAGCAGGACCCTGGCCAGAGAGCTCATTTGTCCGGTCAATGATGGCCTGATTGAATCCCTCTTCAGTGCAGTGCACCTCCCGTGCCCGCAATGCCATCGCGTTGACGTTGTGGTCGAAGTCCGGAACGAGATCCTGAGCCTCATCCAGTTCCGCTTCTCCGAGTTCGGTGAGCGTCCGCTGGAGAAATGCGATCGCAGAGTCGGCTCCGGCCTTACAGCCGTCGAAACCTTGAAACGGTGAGCCGCCGCCTTCGGCGGCCCCGCCGCAGGCAGCCAACAGCAATGTCGACACCAGCGCGAACGTCAGCACCGACAATCCCGGTCGAGCAGGGACCCGGCTCATTCCTTTTCAGAAGCCCTCTCGGAGATACCTTTCTCCCAGGCGTCTGCGTCGTCCAACCCCACCAATCGATTCACATCCTCAAAGGTCGCCATGTCATCGAGCATTCCGTCTGTCGTCCCATGTTCGACGAGGTCCTGCAGAAGCGATCTCGCAGCTTTGGTGACCAACCTGGTGATGCTCCCGGGGAAAAGTATTAGAGAAAACCCCAACTGTGCCAACTCGTCGACACCAAGGAGGGGTGTCTTGCCACCTTCGACCATGTTGGCGACAAGAGGCCAATTAGAAAGCTCTCTGCCAATGACCTCTAGCTCTTCTCGCGTCGTCGGAGCCTCGACGAAGAGCAGGTCGGCGCCGGCCTCCCCGTAGATCTGAGCCCTACGCAGGGCCTCGCCAAATCCGAGAGGGCCAGCAGCATCGGTCCGAGCGATGATCCGAATGCGGTCCCCGGTCTCGTCAGAGCGCGCCTCGTCGGCCGCGGCCAGTCTCTCCAGCATCTCTTCGACCGGTACCACCTCCTTGCCGTCGAAATGCCCGCAACGCTTTGGGAACACCTGGTCTTCGAGCTGGATCGCGGCCACACCTGCGCTCTCATAGGCTGAAACAACGCGGGCCACATTGTGAACTCCGCCATATCCAGTGTCTCCGTCTGCGATCATCGGAATCGTCACCACATCGCAGACGAGGCGGGCGATCATGACCATCTCTTCCATGGATACGAGGCCAAGGTCTGGCTTGCCGAGCAGCGAGTTGGCCACCCCGGCCCCTGAGAGGTAGACAGCGGGAAAGCCCTGCTCTTCGATGAGACGGGCGAAAAGGGCGTTGAAGGTGCCGGGCGCGACGATGGGCGTCTGAGTCTCGAGCAGGTTGTCGAGTTGGAGTGGGCCGCTGGTCATAGGGGAGACCCGCTCACTCTGGACTTGAGGAACTCGACCATGCCACCCGCTTCCATGATGGCCGCCACTTCGGGGGGCAAGGATCCAGCCTTCAACCGCATCCCGGTTTCCACAATCTCGACCTCGCCAAGATCGAAGTCGATTCTGATCGACTGGCCCTCCTCGATGACATCGGCATCCGGGCACGCGACCGGTGCCAGACCAAGGTTGACGGCATTTCTAAAGAAGATTCGGGAGAACGATTTTGCCACCACTGCCACAATCCCCACCGCCCTGAGTGCTCGAGGCGCCACTTCACGGCTGGAGCCCGACCCGAAGTTGTCCCCGGCCACGACGATGTCACCCTCTTCGACCAGTTCTGCAAACCCGGGTCGTATCCCCTCCATCACATGCTGAGCTATCTCGGAAGGTTCGAGGATGAGAAATCGGCCGGGGACAATCAGGTCGGTGTCGACATCATCCCCAAACTTCCAGACACGGCCCTGGTGGATCTTCACGCCGGAACCCCCATCACTGTCAACGGGTCGACGATCTCCCCGGCCACCGCTGCGGCTGCAACGGCGTAAGCGGAGCCCAGATACACCTTCGATTCGGGGCTGCCCATACGTCCCTGGGCGTTGCGACTGGTTGTAGAAATGCACACTTCGCCCGGCCCGAGCACGCCACTTCCTATTCCGGGGCAAGCACCGCATCCGGTTGAGAGCAACTGAGCCCCCGACTCCACCAGAATCTGAGCCGTGCCATCTGCCATCGCCCGGGCGAGCGCTCCAGCCGACGCCGGAGCTACCTGGAGAAGCACACCGGACGCAACTCGGCGACCGGCCAGCACCTCGGCTGCCATTGCCAGATCCTCATACTTGGCCCCGGTACAGGCACCGATGTACGCCCGTCCGATTGGAGTGTTGACGAGGTCCGCCGCGGGCAATACGTCATCGTGGCGGTGCGGCCGCGCGATCACCGGGACGATGTTTGATGCGTCATAGCGCCAGGTATCAAGGAACTGGGCGTCGCGGTCCGACGAAGGACCTTCGTCGACCTCGACTCCGAGGTCTTGCAGGTGATTGATGGTGACCTCGTCGGCTGCAATCACACCGGTCTTGGCCCCGATCTCGGCGCACATGTTGGTAAGGACGCTTCTCTCATCTATCGACATCGCAGCAACACCGGACCCGGTGAACTCGAGCACACGGTATATGGCACCTGCCATGCCCCTCTCGCCAATCATGGTGAGCATCAGGTCCTTTGCCGTGACGCCTTTCTCGAGGAAGCCCGCGACGTCGACGCGGACGGTGTGGGGTACCCGCAGCCATGTTCGACCGGTGGCGAGGACCCCGAGCAGATCGGTCGATCCCATCCCGAGGGCCAGACAACCCATTACTCCACCGGTACATGTGTGTGAGTCACCCCCGACATAGAGCATCCCCGGTCTGAGATAGCCCTTCTCAACGAGAAGAGTGTGGGAGATCCCCTCGGCTTCGTAGAAGTTGTCAACCCCGAACCTGGAGGCGAACGACCGGGTGGTCTGAAGTATTAGAGCTGCGTTGACGTCCTGTGCCGGCACGTAGTGATCGGCGACCAAAACCACTCGATCCGGGTCCCAGATCCCAACACCAAGCTCGTCGAGCATTGGCCAGATTCGACGCGGGCCTCCCGAGTCCTGGATCATGGCCAGATCGACGTCGACCCAGTGAATCTCGTCAGGCGACACCTCGGACAGTCCGGCGCCTCGAGCAATGATCTTCTCGGCAAGGGTCATGCCCATGGAGTTACTTAGACTTCCCGGCGCAGGTACTTCCCGCGTCCCGGCTCGGCCAAAACCTGGCCATCCTGAGCGACGAGCTCGCCACGGGAGATCGTTGCCACTGGCCAGCCACGAAGAGTTCTGCCCGCGAATATCGAGAAGTCCGAATGCTCGGCGGTGGCCTCCGCTCCGACCGTCGACTCCTTTTCGAGGTCGACGAGAACAAGGTCCGCGTCCGAGCCCGGGGCAATGGTGCCCTTCTGTGGGTAGAGCCCAAAGATTTTGGCCGGTGCCTCCGCCATGATCTCGGCGATGCGACCAAGCCCCAGCCCTCTCCGGTGGTATCCACCGTCGAGAAGGCTCGGGACGATCATGCCAACAGAGTCGAACCCTGGCTTCACTGACCAGAACCCACCTTCGCCCATTTTTGTGTCCCGGAGAATCGGGTTGGAGTCACTTCCCACCGCACTCAGGCGCCCGTCGGCCAGAGCCTCCCAGAGTGCATCCTGGTCCTGCTGGTGACGCACCGGAGGGCTGACAGTTGCCTCCAGTCCCGCTGCCGAGTCGGTCGTGTGCATCAGGTAGTGAGGGCAGGTCTCACCTAGCAGCCGTTCGTTTTGCGCCCAGGGCAGTTGCAACGCTTCCATAGTGAGCCGGGAGCTCAGGTGCACGAGATAGGTCCTGACGCCGGTGACCCTGGCGAGAAGCATCATTGACAGGACACTGTCGGTCTCGCTGAAGTCCGGGGCCAGCCGCTCGTAGAACTCCAGATCGGCGCTCATCTCGTCTTCGATCTTCCGTCTTGCTTCGTTCTTGAGCTCCTGGTTCTCGCAGTGGACATTGAGGACCATCTTGTCGGGTGCGATGTCGTTCATCGCCTCCATCACCGACCAGACCCAACCGTTGTCAACAGGACGATCGCTATCAAAGACTGCCTTTTCGCGACCTTTCCACGCAAGATTGATCTTGTACGAGGTGATTCCGAATCGGCGGGTGGTCTCCTCCAACTCGACAAGATGGGGCTCGGTCAGAAGCTGGAGGTGGAATGCAGCGTCAATATGAGACCCCCGCTGGTAGGTCTCTATGTATTCGGGCACCAGTTCGAGATACGAACCAGTGGCCTTGAAGTAATTCACGAGTGTCGTAACGCCACCGAGGGCTGCGAGTCGAGTACCCGGCTCGGTGTCCGTCTCCAGAGGCTGGTATCCGCCTAAGTGAATGTGAGGGTCGATGGCTCCTGGGAAGACGTGAAGACCCTCCGCGTCGATGGTCTGACCTGTCTCGTCGATCGATCCCGGATCCCCGAGTTCGACGACCTTGCCGTCGGTGACCGCGATGTCCATAGGTGTCGGGTCGAGGCCAGGAACAACAACCGTGCCATTGATGATGGCCAGGTCGGTCATCATTTCCCGACTGAACGCAGGTAGGTCATTGCGGTGTCCGAGTCGATGACGTCGGTGTACTTCATCCACATGTCAAGAAGGGCGACCTTGTGCGATGCGACAATCCGATCGGCCACGGCGTCGGCCACGACGGCCACCTTGAAACCGCGAGTGACACCGTCAACCGCCGTGGCTCGCACGCATCCACTCGTGGAGACCCCTGCGATCACCAGGGTGTCTATGCCAAGCCCGACCAGGTATGTGAGCAAGGGAGTTCCGAAGAACGCGCTCGCATAGCTCTTGTCCAGGACCAGGTCATCGTCATGTGGCGCAATCTCGGTGACGATCTGGCTTCCCTCGGTGCCGTCGAGGGTTGCCGCCTTGTCCCAGGTCGACTTCCCGGCGAACGAATCGAAGCGCACCGTTCGCTTCTGTACATTGCGGGTGTAAAGGACGGGGACGTCGGCCCCTCTTGCCTCGTCGAGGAGAGTTTTGGCGACCCGGACGGCCGCCCACGCATCGGCTCCCCCTCCGGCCGGCCATCGATCCTGCTGGTCGAGGATGGGCTCATCGGCTCCGATGTAGTTGTTCTGACAATCGATGACCGTGAGGAGCGGGGAGTCTCCCAGACCCCGGGCTTTGCCATAGCCGGCGTTCTCGATCACCTTGTGATCGGTCTCCGACAGCAGGTCCTCCCAGATGCCGGCTATCGACATGACCGAAGGCGGCGCTTGGCACTATGAAGCAGCATCGTCGCTCCCTTGCTCAGCCTGACCCTGGGGAATCTCCTCACCCTCTTCGGCCATGGGAGCCCTCTCCAGGACAGCACGCAGAAATGCCTGCGTTCTCGGGTTCCTTGGTTCTGCCAACACCTGTCTTGCCGGGCCCTCCTCGACGACCAACCCGTGATCGATGAATAGGACACGATCGGCCACTTCGGCTGCAAATCCCATTTCGTGGGTGACAACGAGCATCGTCATACCCTCCTGAGCGAGACGTTTCATAACCAGGAGAATCTCACCGGCCAGCTCGGGATCGACCGCTGAGGTCACCTCGTCGAACAACATCAGGGCCGGGTCCATTGCAAGGGCGCGTGCTATGGCCACGCGCTGCTGTTGCCCACCCGACAACTGGAGTGGATATGAATCCGCCTTGTGCCCCAGTCCCACCGATTCGAGCAGCTCATGTGCTCTTGCTCTCGCATCCGTCTTCGACAGCCGCTTGACGGCCATTGGCGCCTCGATCACATTCTCGAGAGCGGTCATATGTGGAAACAGGTTGAACCTCTGAAAGACCATGCCGACGTGCTCTCTGATGCCGCGGATTTCGGCCTTGTTCGAGAACCGCATTGACCCGTCCGGCAACTCCTCGCAAAGGACGCGACCGTCGACCTCGATGCGTCCCGCAGTGGGCCGCTCGAGGAGATTCACGCACCGGAGCATTGTGGTCTTACCCGAGCCCGAGGGTCCGATGATGGCAATCACCTCACCCCGGCTCACCTCGAAGTTGATGCCCTTGAGGACCTCCAGGTCGCCGAATGACTTGTGCAGTCCCGCGACCGTCACCAAAGCGTCCGTCATGTCTTCAACCTGAATGTCCGCTCGGCGATCTGTTGACCGATGACGAGAACTGTCGTCATGGCCAGATAGATAACGGCAAGCACAAAGATCGGCTCGATGAACTTGAAATTGTTGCTGAATATCCGTTGAGTCAGCAGAGTCATCTCCGGCACAGTCACGAGAGTCGCCAGGGATGTCTGCTTGAGAAGAGTGGTGGCATTGCTCGTGAAGGGCGGGATCATGATCCGGATGCCCTGGGGAATGATGATCCTCCTCATGCTGTGGCCTCTGGTCATGCCAAGAGCATCCGACGCCTCGGCCTGCCCGTGATCGACGGCAATAATGCCGGAGCGGATGACCTCCGCCTGATATGCCGCCGTCCATAGAGAAAGTCCGAGCACGGCCGCCCAGAATGGGCTCAACAACACCCCAGCCTCGGGAAGAGCGAAGAAGGCATAGAAGAGGAGAATCAGCAGCGGAATTCCTCGAAATAGCCAGCTGAACCCGGTGGCAAACCAAGTGAGCGGCTTGGCCGGGGAGAGTTTCATCAAAGCAACTGCCAGGCCGAGGAGAGTTCCAATGGCCAGCGACCAGGCGAACAGGGACAGCGTGATCGAGGCCCCCTTCCAGATGAGGGGGAACGACTCCACGACGACATTCCAGTCCATCGCTATCTCTCGCTCATGTCTTGAGAGCGAACCGGCGCTCGAGAATTTCTTGCAGGATGATCAGCACAGTTGTCAGAAACAGATAGATGAGTGCAGCCGCCGTGAACAACTCAATGGGGTTGTTGGTGGAATTCGATAGCTGTCTGGTGATTCCGGTGAGCTCGACGATGCCGATCGCCACCGCCACTGAACTGACCTTGAGCACGAGAATCGTGTTGCTCATGTAGGTGGGGACCATGACCCTGATCCCTTGAGGAATGATGATTCTCCTCATATACCGGCCACGAGTCATCGCCAGGCCTTCGGCAGCTTCATATTGGCCCGGGTCGACAGACAGGATCCCGGCTCGAATGATCTCGGCCTTATAGGCCGCAGCACTTGTGCCAAGACCCAACACACCAGCCTGAAGCGTGGATAG
>Ga0255053_10000268_pt1 | contig 28090 bp, 19 predicted proteins | sample JV7_2_22_MG_FD_188635 | JGI IMG/M metagenome (GOLD analysis project Ga0255053, IMG submission 188635) | Seawater microbial communities from Jervis Inlet, British Columbia, Canada - JV7_2_22 | ecosystem: Environmental > Aquatic > Marine > Inlet | place: Canada: British Columbia | collected... | reverse complement strand
TGCCGCGTTGTTCTGCAAGCTAATCGAGCTGTCGCCATGCACGGTAAGCAGTGGCACCGGGATATGGTCGATCAGAGCATTTAGCCGGCGTGTTTCAATTTCCTTGCTGGCGCGCTGGTCATAGATGCGTTCAAGTATGTCGGTAAATGTCTGCCCTAAATCACCGAAGCCCGTTCCCAGATCATCGAAGCTGAAACGCTGCGAGAAGTCTGCATGCCGCGCAGCGTCAAGAAATCGCGCAAGCTCTCTGTTGGTTCTGCTTATGAACCACCAGAGTTCCGCCGCGGCTGCGCCCAGCACACCTGCGGCCAATAGTGTCGCGCTGTGGTAACCCGGCTGAATCAGAAGCCAGATAGCCGCCGACAAGGCAAGGCCGACGATGATCAGGCGGACCGCGAGAAAAACCGAAAATCGTCTATAGATCATGCTTTTCCATTCGGCGGTACAGGGATGCGCGCGTCAGCCCCAGATCTTTCGCCGCGTGCGAGATATTGAAGCCATGCTTGATCAGGGCCCGGTGAATCGTTTCCTTCTCCATCTGATCGAGATTGAGAACGGTGGGTATCGGAGTAGCGGCCGGCTTACCCGGAGCATTTCCTGTTGCTATCAATTGCAGATCGCCCGGTTCCAGCAAGTCATCTGTTGTCAGGATCACGGCGCGCTCGATAGCATGGCGCAAGGCACGTATGTTGCCGGGCCAGTCGTAATTGACGAGCGCCTGTTCGGCAGCCGGTGAGAATGTCTTCGCGTTTCGACCGTACTTACGCGAATAGATGGCCGCGTAGTGCCGGGCGATCGGCAGGATATCGTCGCGTCGCTCGCGAAGCGGCGGCAGCGTAATCTCGACCGTGTTCAGGCGGAACAACAGATCGGGGCGAAACCGCTCCGCATCTCGAAGAACATCCAACGGAATATTTGTTGCTGCAACGATGCGCACATCGACTTCCTGCGACTTGTCTGAGCCAAGTGGCGTTACCTTACGTTTCTCAAGCGTGCTCAGGAGTTTTGCCTGCAGGTGCAAAGGCAGATTACCGATTTCGTCGAGAAACAGCGTTCCGCCATTTGCCGCCTGGAAACGGCCTGATCTGTCGTCGTTCGCGCCCGTGAAAGCTCCTTTCTTGTGGCCAAAAAGTTCGGATTCAAACAGGGACTCGCTGATTGAGCCCATATCGATAGCAAGGAAAACTTCTTCAGACCGCAATGAGTGGCGATGCAATTCTCTTGCGATGAGTTCTTTGCCTGTGCCGTTCTCACCGAGTATCAGGACATTGGCATCGGTTGGTGCGGCTCGCTCGACGATCGACAGGACGTCCTGCATTTGTGATGACCCGGAGATAATCGTATTACCTTCGGGGGCGGTCGCCTCGACAAGGGCGCGATTTGCACTACGCAGGGACTCGGTCCTGACCCGGCTGCGATGCAATTCAACCGCGGCCGACAAAGTTGCAACCACTTTCTCATTCTGCCAGGGCTTGGCGACGAAGTCGGTGGCGCCGCGCTTCATGGCATCGACCGCAGTATCGACATTACCGTGAGCCGTAATCATCACCACGACCATGGTTGGATCGATCTGCAGGATGCGGCCGAGCCATTCGAGACCCTGCCTGCCCGAGGACGCGCCCGGGCCGAAATTCATATCGAGTAGCACGGCGTCAAAGTCATGTTGCTCGAGGAGGTCGGGGACCTCTTCGGGCCGGCGGCAGGTAATGACATCCCCGAAACTGCGCCGCAACAGCAGACGCGCCGCAGTCAGGATGTCCTCGTCATCATCGACAATCAGGAGTTTGGCCGAATCGATCACTATCAGATGTCCTCGCTACTGTTCGGAATCGTACACCGAGTGTTCGGTTTCGTACAGTTTTGAGGGCGGGTTCCTGACCTTACTACGTCCATTCTTTTCCGCTCTGGCACTAATCCTTAAAGAATCACGCACTTATCAACTTGGCACGCTACTTGCTATTCATACAGGTAATAGCGCGCATGAGTGAAACCAGCAGACGAGAGCACCGTGAGCAAGATCAGCAAAATAGTAGAGAACCGCAATCCTGCCGGCATCAACATCTCGGGCCAGAGCATGGATCGCGTCGTCGAGAAGAAGCTTTCCTACAGCCGCAAGATTGGATACGCCCTGGGCGGACTCCTCGCACTTCTTTTTGCCTGGTGGCTGGTAGGCATGTTGCTTGGCGGTCGCAGCCTGAGCGTGAACGCACAACGTATATTTGTCTCGCCGGTTACAGTCGGCACCTTCGAGGATTTCATTCCACTGCGCGGACGCCTCGTGCCGCGCAGCACGGTGTATCTCGACGCAATCGAGGGTGGACGTGTCGAGCAGGTTTTGGTCGAGGATGGTGTGCTGGTCGAAGCCGGTGATGCGATCGCGCTGATGTCGAACACCAATTTACAGCTGGAAGTCCTGGGCCGGGAAGCGGCGGTCACCGAGCAACTCAACAACATGCGCACAATCGAGCTGCAGCTCGAGCAGAATCGCCTGTCGCACAAACGCAATCTTGTTGAAATCGATTACCAGATCATCCGCCTGAATCGCAGCATCACGCGGCAGCGCGAGTTAGCCGCAAAAAACCTTGTGTCGCAGTCCACTGTTGATGAACTTCAGGATGAACTGAATTACTACGAGAATCGTCGCGAGGTGACACTCGAAAGCCAGGCAACGGATACACGCATGCAGGAGCAGCAGCTGCGGCAACTGCGTGATGCCGGCGATCAGTTACAGGCAGGCCTGGGCTTTGCGCGCAAGAATCTCGACGATCTCAATGTCAGGGCGCCGGTCAGCGGCAAGTTGTCCGGCTTCAATATCGAGGTCGGTGAGTCAATCGTTCGTGGCGGGCGGCTCGGTCAAATCGATGACCCGGACGGGTACAAACTCAACGTTCAGATCGATGAGTTCTATCTTGGCCGTGTCGACTTGCAGCAACTTGCGACGGCTGACCATAGTAATCGCGGCTACGAGCTGCAGGTCGCGAAGATCTACCCGCAGGTCAACAACGGGCAATTTGAAGTCGACATGCTCTTCAGCGAAGAACCGCTTGGAATGCGTCGTGGCCAGACGATGCAGCTGAAGCTGACATTAGGCGACAACGCCGATGCGCTCCTGATACCGAATGGTGCGTTTTATCAAGAGACTGGTGGCAACTGGTTATTCGTTGTATCGCCGGATGGCACCGAAGCCGCAAAACGTCCCGTACGTTTGGGTCGCCGTAACACTGATTTCATTGAAGTACTCGACGGGCTGGAGCCTGGTGAGAAAGTAATCACGTCGCCGTACACGAGTTACGTTGGCATGGATCGTTTAACACTGGATTGATTTGAGAGGTTTGCAGAATGCTCAAACTACACAATATGTACAAGGTCTTTCGGACGGACGAGGTAGAGACCGTCGCACTGAATGGTGTCAACGTCGAAATCGATCAGGGCGACTTCGTTGCCGTAATGGGGCCATCAGGCTGCGGTAAGTCGACCCTGCTCAATATCGTCGGTCTGCTGGATAATCCGTCGGACGGCGACTATTTCTTCTTCGATGAGAATGTCGCGAAGTACTCCGAAGCACAGCGCAGTGCGATTCGCAAAAGAAACATTGGCTTCATATTTCAGAGCTTCAATCTCATCGATGAACTCAACGTCGCCGAGAACATCGAGCTCGCACTGCTGTATCACGATATCCCCTCGAGTGAACGCAAGAAACGTGTCGCAGCGGTCATGGACAGGATGGGTGTTGCGCACCGCGCGAAGCATATGCCCGGGCAGCTGTCGGGCGGCCAGCAACAACGCGTAGCCGTCGCAAGAGCCGTAGTTGGCAACCAGCCATTGATTCTGGCTGACGAGCCGACGGGGAACCTCGACTCGGCGCATGGCCAGGAAGTCATGGAGCTGTTGCGCTCTCTGAATGCCGAGGGCACGACGATTGTTATGGTGACGCACTCACCGGCACACGCCGACTACGCGCGACGTACCGTGAATCTGTTTGACGGTCATGTTGTTACAGACGCAATGCGTGCGGCGTAACACTCAAAAGAATCTTCCAGGGTGGAAAACCGATGTTTTGGAATAACGTAAAGATCGCGCTCAGAAATCTGCGCAAGAACAAGCTGTTTGCTGTTATCAATATTGTCGGTCTCGCGCTCGGCATGACGATCTACGTACTCGGCGGGCTGATTGGCAAATACGAAAGCACACACGATGCGTTTTTTGCGAATAGCGACAGAACGTATACCGTCGGTGCGTACGCTTCGCCAACTTTGAATGTCGGCATCGACCAGATGAATGCGGTGTTTTCGGCCGTCGGTCCGATCATCGAAGCGGAACTTTCGGATGTCGAGGCCGTAGCGCGCACCTTGCGCGCTGAATACCTCGTCACGATGGGTGATAACAGCTACTACCAGACGATCTTGTTTACCGATCCCGCGATACTCGAAATATTCGACTTCAACTATGTCGATGGCGGCGACGATGCGCTGGCCAATCCGTCGGGCATCGTCATCACGGAAACAGCCGCAATCAAATACTTCGGCGAAACCAATGTGGTCGGTGAGGTCATCACGCTGGACAATGCTTACGATTTCTACGTATCCGCGGTTATCGAGGATGTGCCACAGAATTCACACTTCAATTCGTCCATGGTCCAGGAAGGGCAATTGGAGATCCTCGCCACAGTGAAAGCGCTCGGCCCGATGAGAGATTTTGACGAGGCGGGTGAGTGGGATAACTGGTCGCTGGGCAATATGACTTACGTCATGTTGCCGGCAACCCTCGATGGCGACTGGTTGCTGGCGCAGCTTGACGGCATCTACGAGCGCCTCGTCCCCGAAGACCAGCACGAAGTCATTACAGGATTTCTGGTCAACCCGTTGCAACACGCCAATCTTGCGATCTGGGACACGCTGGGTATGCCTGTGGTCAAGATCATTCAGCTGCTCAGCTTCCTCGTGTTGATCATCGCCTGTGTGAACTACACTAATCTCGCGACGGCACAGTCTCTGGGCCGTAGCCGCGAAGTCGGCATGCGCAAGACCATGGGTGCGGAGCAACGGCAGTTGCTGTCGCAGTTCCTCGTCGAGAGCCTCGTCATTGCATCGATCGGTATGGTCGTGGCGATTGCAGTCCTCGAAGTTGTCATTCCTTTGTTCAACAATGTGTCGAACAAAGTCATGACGCTCGACTACATGCGGACCCTGCCGTGGCTCGTTGCCACCACCGTACTCGTCGGATTATGCGCGGGCCTGTACCCGGCCTGGCTGATTACGCGAGCAAGCCCGATCGATGCGCTCCGCGACATCGCACGCAAGGGTAAAAAGGGCGGCCGCATGCGCTCAGTCATGATCGGTGTCCAATTTGCGATATCTGCCTTCATGCTTGCACTGGTGGCAATCGTCTACATGCAGAACGAAAAGGTCAAAGAGGCAAGCTACATTTTTCCCAGGGCGGAAATCTACACGCTGACGCGACTGGGTGTCGACGATATTCGCGACCGCCTCGACACGTTGCGGCACGAACTCGAGGCGCTGCCGAACGTCGACAGTGTGTCGTTTTCGTCGCAGGTACCCTTCGAACAGAGTAATTCGCAAACCGGTGTATCGTCGACGCCAGGCGACGAGGCCGGTGAGGCCGTCCTCATGCAACTCAGGATGACGCCGGAATTTCTCGCAACATACGACATCCCGTTACTGGCGGGGCGGAACTTGAGTCGGGACATTGCGAATGACGAATTTCGCAGCGACGAGTCCGAGGTCCTGAATGTCCTTGTCAACGAACTTGCCCTTGTGCAACTTGGAATTGCGTCGCCGCAGGAAGCGATCAATCAGCGTTTTTACAACCTGGATGAGGAAGAGACACTCAGGGAGTACGTGATCGCGGGCGTCGTACCGACGCAGAATATTCTCGGTCTGTTCAATGCAGAAAAGCCCTGGATGTATTTTTACGCACCGCAGAGCATCCGCATCGGTTCGGTAAGAATCACAGGCGGTAATTTCATGGAGTCCATCGAGGCCGTTGAGGAGGTTTGGCAGCGGGTAATTCCCGAATACCCTATGCAGGGTGAGTTCCTCGACGAAACGTTTAACAGTGTCTACAAGATACTCAAAACCATGAACATGGCGCTTGCCGGTTTTGCCGTCGTGGCACTGGCGTTGGCGATGGTTGGCTTGTTCGGGCTGGCCGCCTTTATGGCCGCACAGCGAACCAAAGAGATCGGCGTGCGCAAGGTACATGGAGCCAGTTCTGTACAGATCGCAAGATTGCTCGTATGGCAATTTTCCAAACCGGTCATGTGGGCGCTCATGGTCGCGCTGCCTGCCGCGTTTTTCGCATCGAACATCTATCTGAATTTCTTCGCGGATCGAATCAGGTCGCCTATCGTAATCTTGCTCGTGGCCGGAGCCATTGCTGTATTGCTCGCGTGGAGTACAGTCGCGGGGCACGCATACCGCATCGCGCGCGCGAACCCGGTGCTCGCACTCCGCTATGAGTAGCTAGGTTATTCGGCGTCGGCGCCGATCTTGTAGCGGAAGCCGATGCCGACTACCCAGACGTCATGATCGTGCAGGTTCGCACCCATTGTCAGGATAGACGGTATGGTATCTTCCTGGACACCGTTGAGCGCCCAGTCAGCAGTATCGAGGTGCTCGTATCGAATGCCAACATGAGCGTCGAACCGGTCAGATAGCTCGTAGCGCAGCGACAGGCGCAGCGAGTCCATCGTAGACTCGAGTTCCGGCAACGGGATTGTCGAGACACTTTGGCCCGCAAACAGAATTTCGGTCTCACCGTCACTGTGCGTGTAATCGAGCGTCAGGTCGAGCTTGTCGCTCATAGCCGTGATGCGGAAGCCACCGCCGTAGTGAATGAAATCGTCATCGTGAGATGCTTCCCACACGGGACCGGAAAATGTCTCGCTGCCCAACTGAATAGCGTCAATAGACTCCGTTCCGGCATTTAGATAAACGGATGTGGCCTCGCTTACCGCCCAACTGAAGTCCACCGTAAAGCGATCCTCATTACTCTCGGTAATACCGAGTTCGGATCGTGAGTAACTGTCGTCGGCGTACAGGTAGGTCATGCCTATGGAGAGCGGGCGCTCAGACATCGATGCAGACAAGGAAACTTCGCCGAACTCACGGTATCGGTAAGCGAGGTTGTACTTACGCATCAGCGGGTTCTGCCCGAAGACCAGCGCAAGGTCGGTATCGTAGTTTTCGATATCCCTGGTCGACGCGCCGCCTTTGAAAGTTGCCTCGAGATTCGCGGTAGGCCGCCAGCGCACTTTGCCCCAGCCGGTGTCTTCCGTTTGCTCCGCAACCTCCTGATAGTCGCGATCGAGGTCCGTGCGGTCGTAGCCGCCCGACACGCTAACAGTATCGAACAGTCTGAGTGTGGCGCTCAGGTTGAGCCGTGAACGCTCGAAGGAATACGGAATGTTCGCCTCACCGCCGCCGGTCGGGAAAGTGTCTGTAATGACACGCGTCCATAAGGACATTGGGGTTTGGTTATCCCGCTCATCGTATCGATAGGACAGCCTGACATTTGCGCGTTTGTGCGGCCGTGACGTGATCGTAAGCGCGTAATTGCTGGTGTCGACCTGCCCGTCAAGCGATGCAGCCGGCAATGGTGAAGATACCAATATCGGGTTGATCGTATACGGAAAGAGTCCGGCATCCTGTTCGCCGCGACCCATGGCCGCTGAAAAAGCAACCACAGTGTTGAATGTCGTAGCCCTATAAATACCCGACAAGGAAAATTGATGAAATTTATTATCGGGTTCCACGGCCGTTCGACCCTGGCCGTGGTCGGGTTCCGTCGTAAACGGATTGTCCCAGGTCAGTGAGTCGACCTTGTTGCCGTAGAAGGAGCCGTAGTAGGCGAGCGCAAGATTGAACGAACCGGCAGAGAACCGTACACCGGCATCTACCTGGTCGGTGTAATCATCGACCGGCCGGGGCAGATAGGCACTTTGAGTAAAGCTGGAACCTGACATGATACGGACGCCATCGCGCTCGTGCCGACGATAGTCCGCGTACAGTTTGACTTTACTTGTTGGCAGGTACGTGGCGCCGAATTCGAGGATCTGCCGGTCTATTTCAATATTTTGCGGAGCAAGAGATGCATCAAGCGCCGTGAAGCCCGAAGTCGTTCCCGAAGTGACCCAATCCGAAGGCAGCGCCAATGTTTCCGAAGCGGATGGTGAAAAGACCGTGGCGGTGGTATCGAACAGCCTGTACGGTAATTCGCGATAGCCCAGGCCGACTTCAAACTTGCCTGGCTTGCCCACTGAGATTTCGAGTGCGCGCGAGTCGATTCCGAGGTCTTCGGCGTACCAGGTCACCTCGGTGCCGTCCTTGAGGTAGCGGCCGTCGCCGCCAAGTACGACTTCGGCGCCCTTCTCGTCGAGACCTGTGCCGTTTCCAAAACGAGCTGCGTCTTCGCTGACATAAGCAACGCCAGCGTCGACTTCGGCGCGATAACCATCCTCAAACGGGCAGTACTCGCAGTTCCATTCGCTGGTGTCGACTTGTGCCAACGCAGCTATCGGAGTGAGTAGCGCGGCGGCGATCGTTGCACCTAGTGTGTTGTTCCGTCTCATCGCATCAACCTCGATCCGGATGGATGGTTAGAGCCGTGTGACTGTGTATGGCAATTCAGGCAATTCTGACCAAGCATGTATTGCGACGGTATTCCGTCCGGCAGTCCATCGCCATCGGCCGGCAGGCTGGGGTGTCCTGACTGGGAATGGCAGCTTTGGCAGAGCATCGGGCCGCGCATCGCAAGCATGCCTGGATGATTCGAGCCATGGGGGTCGTGGCAGTTGCCGCAATCTTCGACGACCGGTGCATGCTCCCAAAGGTAGGGGCCGCGCTTTTCGGCGTGACAGTCGAAGCAGGTATCGTTGAGTGTCTGACGTGCGAATTGCCATTCGCTTGTCTCGCCATGATTGCTGTGGCAAGCGCTGCAGTCCATCTTGCCTTGTCGAATCGGATGCGCATAGGGCTTGAGCGATTGCGTGCGCTGTTGCCGATGACATTCGAAGCATACGTCTGCTTGTGTCGATGTCATCAACACAGGATCGCGTGCCGCATGACTGGTGTGGCAGTCCGCACACGCGATATCGTTTATGTCGTGGTCATTACCGTGCCAGCCGAAGCCGGTGTCCGACTGGTGACATTCCAGGCACAAGCCATTCTGTACATCGACTGGTGTCACCGAGCCCGAGCCGAATACAGCCCCGGGAGGAGGGCGCTCCTGCCCGCGCCGCACCCGTCCCGCGTGGTCACCGGTTGGGCCGTGGCAGGCCTCGCATTGCAACTGCCCGTGACCGAAAGGTCCGTTCGGATCAGTCGGGTTGGCATGAGTACCCCGGAACAGCGCGAAGACTGAATCTTCCTCGTGACACGACAGGCACGAATCTGCACCTTTGCGACTGTAGCTGGGTTCCTGACCGCCAGCGGTACTGACGGTCAGGGTCATTAGCATCGCTGCGGTAACGACAAATGTGATCGGCCTCATGGCGGCAACTTATCCTGTTCTAGTTCAGTGGAAAGTCGCGCACGTGATGCACGGCTTCCACATCGGCCGAGCGTCCTTCACCGTGGCAGAGCTCGCAAGTCTCGACGCCGGACGAAATCAACGTGCTATCCGCGGCCTTGCCTGCGCTGAAATCACCGCCATTCTGCATCATGTGCTCGGCAGCGAGTGAACTGACGTGGCAGGCAGAGCAGACGGCCGTGTTCGGCGAAATAACCGTGTCATCGATCGGCGACGACCAATCGGCGCCAGCATCCACAGTCGTGCCGAGTACAGCGCTCGGATCAACCGGGTAGTAGGTGCCTCGATCGTGGCAACCCTCGCAGTTTGCGATCTGTCCCGGAGAGTGGAAATCGAAAGTATGCGGCGAGTTGCCATAACCGCAAACATTGTACGGAACATCGGTTTCGCCGGAAGCATGCATCGCATGAATCATGTACTTGAAGTCTATTGGCGAATCGTTCGTGCCGAGTACATTGATGCAATCCGTCGGCGGATCCGTTGGATCCGGAACCGGGACGCGTTTCCTGACATCGGTCGCGTTCGGGTTGTGGCAGGTTACGCAAACCTGAGGATTGTCTGTACGGTTGTTGCCGTGCAGTGACAATTCCTTATGGCAGTTGTCGCAGTTCGCGATGTCGACGACTTCGCGTCTGTCCACGACGGCTGCACCGTCTATGCCGGCATACTTGACGACGTTAAGTACCGGAATTCGAGTCACCACGCCGTCAATATCGACCGCCGGGTGGCCGTCCATTGTGACGGCTGCCGTACCGATAGCATCGGCCGGAATCTGCGTTCCGGAAGTGATGCTGAAGAAACCCGGGCTGCCTGCAACAGGTGATGCACCAGGAGCACCGAAGCAGGGAAGCGCACTCAAACTGATCGGTTGTGCCGCTTCGACGCCGCTGCCTGTATTGGTGTAGTCAGCCGTATTCCAGGCGATATCAATGGCAAGGCGACTGGCACCACCCGCACAGACCGTGAACTCGGGATCGCTGAGAATATCGTAATACGTGCCATCGAGCGGATTGCTGACCGAGAATTCAACTGTAGGCGTCAGACCGACAGTCATGTCGATTACGGTCTCGATGTTGTACTGGAAGCGCTGGCTTTCGATCTGGGTCGGAATTTCATGTGCTCTCGCGACCTGAGCGTCGCCGTCATCAATCGTTGCATCCGGTCCGTGACAAAGTTCGCATTGAGTATCGTCGGTAAACACCAGCCCGAACGGATGCTCGCCATCTTCGATCATGTAGTCATGTTCACCGTTTGCCGCATCGCCGTCGTTGTAGTGACAGGTACCGCAAGAGGCGCGATTTTGCACCAGGCGCCAGTTACTGGCTTGAGGTGTATTGAGATCATCTTCCTCGTGGCAGGTTTGGCAGTTTCTGATGTCCTGTGTCCAGACCAGGTCGGTCCAGTCATGTTCCCTGCCACCATGGCCGACGATCTGATAGTCGGATCGGGCCGAGTGAATATTGTGAATCAGGCGCTTCATGTCCACGCCATTACCTGTATCGCCGTCAATCGAACTCGGGTTGTGACAGGTCACGCAGTAATCGACGTCGGTCCGCGGACCGCCGTGGAATTCGAGGCGGTCATGGCAGGCGTTGCAGGTATCGTTGTCGACGATCCTGCGCTCGAATAAGGGTGCGCCACCGGCCGGTACGAAATCAATCATGCCGTTCGATGAAATCGGCGCCTGGCCTCGAATTTCAATGCCGAGCCGATGTGTCTTGGTCTCGTCAAAGACAGGTCCTGCCGGATAGGTGGTCAGGTCGTTCGCAAATGTATATTGATAGGTGCCATCGCCGTTGTCGACAAAGGTACCGGCGGAACCTCTTTCAGCATCCGCCTGGCCGTCGACAATGACATCGCCAGGAGGGCCCGTGTCCCTGGTTATGTAGGACTGCCACTCACTGGAGCCAAAGTTCGCTCCAGGCGATAATTGCGCGAGAGTAAAGCGGATATCGCCGGCGGGCAGACCTCTGAGCCCCTGTTCAAGGTCGTTGGTCAATATCAGGCTAACGGTCGGCGCGCCGCCACCAGCAGGGACAGCAACGTTCGTTACGGCGATATTTATCAATTCTACTGAATCGATCGGGATTCCGCTGCCGGTAGACGGCCCCGGTGGCCCCGGCGGTCCGGCCGGCCCGGCGGTGCCGTCCGCTCCCGCCTTACCGTCGTCGCCACCGCTGCAAGCAGCGAGAAGAAGACCGAGCAACATGAGAGTCGCAGTCCGAGCGAAGAGATTCTTGTAGCTTGCCATGATCAATCACCTTACGTAATTTTGAGCGACCGGGATATTTTGCCGCCATTCATTTGTTGCTTGTTACCAATTCTAATTGTCGGCCACACAATGCCGTAATAGGAGGTCACCGTGCAAGCGTTCGTAATTTTACGTATGCGATTTCGGTGCACAACGGCCCGATAATTTTTTCGCCCACAAAAAAGGCCAGGAGAGCAATCTCCCGGCCTCAGTCTATTCCTCTTTTCGGTGGTGCGGGGCGGGCCCGGAGGCCCACCCCTCGACCTGTTTCCTAATTAGCTGCGTCGATGATCGTCTCGCGACCCTCGGGGAACTCCTGCGGCTCCCAGCTGTTCTGGTACGCATGACCTCTCGCCGGTCCATCGGCGTGGCATGTGACGCAAGCCGTCGTCGCTGCACCTTCGAGCACATCGTCGACCTGGTCATCCCACGTGGTGCTACCCGCTTCACGCGTGCTTGCCATTGCTTCCCGCTGGTCAGGCTGGACGTCCGTGCCATCCACGTGGCAGGCCGCGCAGTCGTACAACCCCCGCGGATAGGTCGGCGTATGGAAGTTGTGGTTAACCACGAACGATCCCGGGGTCCCGTCATTGGCGATAGTGGAACCGAAGGCGACCTGCGAGCCCGTGCCCGGCCAGTTCGGCCCCATATCTGCAACATCGGGCGCGAAGCCGTAGATGCCGCGTCCTCGATAGATCACGTAGGGAGGCGAACCATCTTCGCCGGCCGAGTGAATGCGATGGATCATCGTCTTCATCTCGTAGGTCTCACCGACTTGACCGTCATAGGTATCGGCGGGATCGATGCCCATAGCACCTTCGCGGACATTCTGCTCGTTGGAGGCAGCGTTATGGCAGACGAGGCAATAGTCGACGTTGTCCACGCGATCGCCGCCATGCTGGTACATCGAACCCACGTGGCAATCCAGACACAGTTCGGTGTCAACGATAGCGCGGCGCGCGACTGCGGTGCCATCACCGATTTCCCAATCGAAGGTCGGCGACGGGACACGAGATTGCACTATCAGGCCGGCAACATCGGGGCTCTCAACGAGCGCCTTGCCGCCCAGGGCTATCCTGCCCTTGTCGGCAACGACAGCTTCCACCGGGATGACGGTCGTTGCAATCATGCTCGCACAGGTCGTGTTTATAGCATCCACGTCGCCCTGGGAGGGCTGGCCTGGCGCACTGGTCGACGTGCCGATGATGAAATCATCGCCCTGGGCGTAGCTGCGGTATGTGCGGAGACCGCCGATGGGATCGCCGGCCGCGTCAACGCCGGCGTGGAACACCGGGGCGCCCACACCGACCGTGGTGTTACACGGATCGACGCCAACGCCGTCGTAGGATGCTTGCCAGGTGAACGTCAGGTTCACGCCGTCATCGACCATGCCGGTAATTGCCCAGTCGAACTTGTCACCCTCAACGATGGAGGTGTCAACGCCACCATAGATGAAGCCGTGGCGAGCCGTTTCCCAGCCGTCGTGGAATTCGGCAACGACGATCTTAGTCGCCGCAAGGCCGCCAGCTGTATGGCACGCCGTCTGACAATCGTGCGTTGCCGGGTCCGGAATGTTAGTCAGGTGGAACTGCGTGTCCGTGAAGTCCCAGGAAGCGCTGTCCATCCCGCCGTGGCAGGTGAAGCAGTCCGGGCCCGTGACCCGCATCGCGTTCGCCGCAGCAAGCTCTGACGCTTCGCTATGGCAGACGCTGCAGTTGGCCATGTAGGTCGGGTAGGTCGTATGAACGGGCTCACCATCATCGAGCCTGTTACCGTTGTGGTAGCCGTGGGCCACTTCTGCAAGGCTCGCGACAGGCGCGCCGCTCCAGGGGGCCGGACCACCGTGGCACACCAGGCATGGCTCGGCGACGTCTGCCGCCTGATAGTAGCCACCGTGAACATGGATACCTTCCGGACCGTGGCAGGCACCACATGCATCGGCGCTTACGATCGGCGTCTCAAATACAGGTGCCGGGAAGTCACCCCAGAAATAGACAGGCGTCACCCCTTTCACGTCATCCGCCATCGCAACCCGGAACAGGTAGCGATTGTCGCCTGCCACCAGATTTCCGTCGGTAATCGCGAAGCTGTAGCTGCCGTCATTGTTGTCGGTCAGAGCGCTCAAGTCGCCGCTGATACTGGCACTGTCCGTTCCGTTTTGCCGATAGCCGCTTTGGATCGTGTCGTAGCCTAAGCCCGGCGCTCCGTCGACTGCCAGGTCGAACGTGACGTCCAGGTCAGCGCCATTCACCGCGAAGGCAACGTTGGTGACCGCTTCTATCTGCGGCAGCGCGTGGTGCGCCGGCGCTGAGGCAAAGGAGCCAGCATCATGGCAAACGCCACAGCTTTCGAGGGGCGTTATGGTGGCGCTAGCCCCATCAGCTCCATCAGTTCCGTCAGTTCCGTCAGTTCCGTCAGCGCCAGCAGCGCCAGCAGTTCCGTCGGCTCCATCTCGGCCATCGTCACCCGAGCATCCACCAAGCGCGAACGCAAGGGTGCATACCACGAGAACAGACCAGGCCCATCGAGCTAATCCGTCAAACCGGTTCATGATCCTACTCCTGTATTTTTTGGTCAGTTTGATATCCGGAAATCGCCATAGACTTGACATAGGCGTACCCCCGGCTATTTCGCGAAGAATAATGCTGGGCACAAATAGCGTCCCTGACATTTGTAAGCCTGGGGACAAAAACAGGAAGTGGATCATGCGTACTTGGGGCGCGGAGTTTTTCGGTTTTTACTTACAAAGTTAAAATCAGCTCTCCGGGCGGCGGCGCGGACCGCACGATTTGAAAAAAAGATTGCTAACTACCGCACAGCAAGATGAGGGTATGCGCTTCCTCATCGCATGCGGTGCTTTTTCACTTGACATTGGCATAAGTCAACTTCGACTAGGTAATTACCGAGAAAGTGAGTAGGAAAATCGCTATCGACGCAGGCAAGACGTATTGTTAATAGGGACCTGAACAGGCCCGATTGAACGGCTTGGGCCGGTTCAATCTGGTAAGGGCGGAAGATTTTTGCGTTTTCCGATGGCTTGTGTATTTCTGTGCAAAAGGCGACAAGAATTATGTCGTGCGCTAATAAAGATTGCCCGTTCTTTGAGTTGCAGGCTGAGCCTGACCCGTTCTCGAAGGCGGAAGTCCATTGCACCGTTTCTGATGCGATACAGGGAATGACGTTCAAAAAGGGCGACGTCCTTTTTCTACAGGGGCAATCGAGTTCAAACGTGTATGCACTGATTGCCGGTATGGTAAAGATCTGCTCTGATGCCCCCGACGGGTGGGAGCAAATCGTGGGCTTAAGCGGTCCCGGCAATCTGCTTGTCGGTCTGCAGTCAATCAACGATGACCGCCACGTATACACAGCGATTGCCGCCACGACGGTGAGCGCTTGCGAGATCAATAAAAGAGCCCTGCTTGCTCGTGCCAAGGAGGATGCTGACATTGCCCTGCGCCTAATGGGTGCTGTGAATGCCCAGTTGTCGAATAGCAGAGCGCTGGTGGAGGTGATGGGTCACGAGTTCGCATCCGCGAAAATTGCCTCATTGATTTTGCTTATGACACCCGAGTCACAGCATGGCCATTGTTGCTTCGGTTTGCCCTTCTCGCGCATGGACATGGCCAACCTTCTGGGCTTGAGGGAAGAAACCGTTTGTCGTCTGATGGCCGACATGCAGCGCTCGGGAGCTATCCATGCACCCCGTGGCAAGATTGATGTCCAGGACTGGAAAGTACTGCAGGCGATCGCAGATAAACACTTCGGCGGACGGCGAGTCACTAAATCCGAATAGACCCAGGGCATCAAAGAATCACCGGGGCCCATACTTACCGGTCACGGTACAAGGTCACAGAGTCCCGGTCTGTCCCTCGCCCAAAAAAAGGCCGGGAGAGAAATCTCCCGGCCTCAGTCTTTCTTCTTATCGGTTGTTCGGGGTGGGCCCGGAGGCCCACCCCTCGACCTGTTTCCTAATTAGCTGCGTCGATGATCGTCTGGCGACCCTCGGGGAACTCCTGCGGCTCCCAGCCGTTCTGGTACGCATGACCTCTGGCCGGTCCGTCTGCGTGGCACGTGACGCAAGCCGTCGTCGCTGCGCCCCGGAGCACATCGTCAATCTGGTTTTCCCACACTGCCGGGTCACCGGCGTCGCGCGTACTCGCCATTGCTTCTCGCTGGTCAGGCATGAAGTCCGTGCCATCCACGTGGCAGGCCGCGCAGTCGTTCAACCCCCGCGGAAAGGTCGGCGTGTGGAAGTTGTGGTTGATCACCGCGTCGTCGGTGGAACCGTAGACGACCTGCTCGCCCGTGCCCGGCCAGTTCGGCCCCAGAAGTGAAACGTCGGGCGCGAAACCGTAGATGCCTCGGCCCCGATAGATCACGTAGGGAGATGACCCTTCCGCACCAGAAGAGTGAATGCGATGCACCATCGTCTTCAACTCGAAGGTCTCGCCGACCTGGCCGTCATAGGCTTCGGATGCATCGACACCCAGGCCCACACGAACGTATTGCTCGTTGGCGGCCGCATTGTGGCAGACCATGCAATAGTCGACGTTGTCGACGCGATCGCCGCCATGCTGGTAGAGCGAGCCCACGTGGCAATTCAGGCACAAGCTGGTGTCGACGATATCGCGGCGCGCCACTGCTGCAGTGCCATCACCCAAAAGCCAGTCGTAGGTTGGCGTCGGGACACGAGCTTCCACTATCAGGCCGGCTACACCGGCGCTCTCAACGAGCGGCTTGCCGCCCAGGGCTATCCTGCCCTTCTCGGCAATGACACCTTCAACAGGGATGACGGTTGTTGCAATCATGCCCGCGCAGGTCGTGTTGGTAGCATCCACGTCGGCCCGGGAGGGCTGGCCTGGCGCACTGGTCGACGTGCCGATGATGAAATCATCACCCTGGGCGTAGCTGCGGTATGTGCGCAGGCCGCCATCGCCGAGGTGGAACGTCGGGGCGCCCACACCGACCGTGTCGTTACACGGATCTACGCCAACGTCGTCGTAGGAAGCTTGCCAGGTGAACGTCAGGTTCACGCCATCATCGACCATGCCGGTGATCGCCCAGTCGAACTTCGCAGCCTCAACGATGGAAGTGTCAACGCCATCATAGATGAAGCCGTGGCGCGGGGTTTCCAAGCCGTTATGGAAGTCAGTCACGACGGTCTTGTTCGCCGCGATGCCGTCAGTCCTATGGCATTCCTCGCAGTCGGCCGTTTCCGGGGTCGGGGTAAGATTCAAGTGGAAATCCAGGCCCAAGCCGGCAAAGTCCCAACTGTCCATCGAGCCGTGGCACGTCAAGCAGCCGCCCTCACCCGTGACCGGCATCGCGTTCACCGTAGCCAGCTCTGGCGCTTCGCTATGGCAGACACTGCAGTTGTAAATGTAGGTCGGGAAGGTGATCTCGTCACGGAGACCGTTGTGGTACTCGTGTGCCACTGTCATGAGACTCGGATAGATCCTGGTGCCGCTGTCGGCACCGTGGCATACCAGGCATGGCTCGGCACCGTCCGTCGCAGCAAAGTAGCCGCCGTGAACGTCAATGCCTTCCGGACCGTGACAATTGGTGCACGCCGCGGCACTCACCAGCGGTGTCTCCAACGGAGAGGCTGGGAAGTCACCGTAGAAATAGACACGCGTCTCTCTATCTTCGCCAGCCGCAACCCGGAACAGGTAGCGATTGTCGATCGCCGCCTGGGCCGCGCCGCCGATGATAGTAAAGGTGTAGCTTCCGCCACCGATTTCGGTCAGCGCCGACAGGTCGTCGGTGATGCTGGTCCGGACCGCCCCGTCGTTTCGATAACCGCGCTGGATCGCGTCGTAGCCTAATCCCGGCGCTTCGTCGACTTCCAGGTCGAAGGAAACGTCCATGTCAGCGCCATTCACCGCGAAGGCGACGTTGCTGACCGATTCGATCTGCGGCAGCGCGTGGTGCGCCGGCGCTGAGGCAAAGGAGCCGTCATCATGGCATACGCCACAGCTTTCGAGGGGCGTTATGGTGGCGCTAGTCCCATCAGCTCCATCAGTTCCGTCAGTTCCGTCAGCGCCTGCAGCGCCTGCAGCGCCATCAGTTCCGTCGGCACCATCCCTGCCGTCGTCGCCCTCGCAGCCACCAAGCGCGAACGCAAGTGTGCATACCACGAGAACAGACCAGGCCCATCGAGCTAATCCGTCAAACCGGTTCATGATCCTACTCCTGTATTTTTTGGTCAGTTTGATATCCGGAAACCGCCACAGACTTGACATGGGCGCACTCCCGGCTATTTCGCATAGCCTAAGACCGGGTACTTTCGCCAACACTGACATTTGTCAGTTTTGGATCGAAAACAGGAGGTGGATTCCGCTTATTTGGCGCGGTAATTCTCTCGGTTTCTACGTACCCGGATTCAGGGCAAACGGCTCAGACGCCTTGCACAACGAGTGCCTGGGAAACTCAGAGAAAGTCGGCGTCGGGCAAGACGAAGACACAGACTTAAATATTATATTTTGGCTGCGATGATCCCGCACTGACATAACTCAGCTTCACCTAAGTAAATACCGAAATTTCGATGGGCAAATCGCTATCGACTCAGCCCGGAAAACCCGCTAAGAACAGTGTCCTCAGGAATGATTATTCGAGGTGCTGGAAATTCCAATGTCGTGCGGCAACTGCAATTGCCCTTTTTTTGAGCTTCAGACCTCGAACGGCCCGTTTTCCGAAGACGAAATCCAGTGCCTCATCACGGAGGCAGTCCAGAAAGTATCGTTTGAACAAGGCGAGGTCCTTTTTCTACAAGGGCAGTCGAGTTCAAGCCTGTACTCGCTGAGCGATGGAATGGTCAAGATTTGCTCCCATACTGCCGATGGGCGGGAACAGATCGTGGGCCTGAGCACACCCGGCAACTTGCTTGTCGGTCTGCAATCAATCAACGATAAGCGCTACGCATATTCAAGCATTGCTGCCACAGTCGTGCACGCCTGCAAGATCAATCACCGAGCCCTGCTCGACAGTGTCCAGCACCGGGGTGACGTAGCGATCCGCCTGATTGCCGCCGTCAATGCCCAGTTGGCCCACAGCCGGGCGCTGATGGAGGTAATGGGCCATAAGTGCGCGGCCGCGAAAATCGCGTCATTTATCCTGCTCATGACGCCCAAGGCAGTGCAGGGCAATTGCCGGTTCGAGTTGCCGTTCTCACGCATGGAAATGGCCAGTCTTCTCGGGCTGAGCGAAGAAACCGTTTGCCGCCTGATGGCCAACATGAAGCGCTCCGGCGCCATTTATGCGCCACGTGGCAAGGTCGAGATTCGCGACTGGAGTCAACTGCATGCCATCGTGGACGGAAACTCCAGCGGACATCTCGCCGCCTAGTCTCGGTCGCCTCGAGGCGCCATAAATTCATTACGGCGGATACCTATTGGAGCCGCCGCCCGCCTGTGGCACATAAGGGTTTGCCGTAATGTAATATTAGACGGCAGACGCAAATTCTTGACCTTTTATTCTCCAATCATATTGAATCCCGTTAAGGCTGCGTTAATCAGGTATCTGGTACAAACAAAGCTGATCGGGAAATCTAACGGCAAAAAGGGAATCTCATGAAGAGCTATTACCTCACAGCATTATCATTAGCGCTCGGTATGTTCGCCTCGGTCTCCGCCGCAGATGACCTGGCGGCCGTCGTGGAAAATTGCAACGGCTGCCATGGGGACGACGGTGTCAGTCAATGGTCCGATGTGCCGACGATCGCCGGTGTGCCGGAATATGTGCACGCCGACGCGCTGTATTTCTTCCGCGATAACGAGCGGCCTTGTAGTGAATCCGAATACAAGCAGGGCGACACAAGCCGTGCTGCCACGACGATGTGCGCGGTCGTAGCCGATCTGAGTGATGAAATGCTCGACGAACTCGGCGCGTACTACTTCGAGCTGCCGTATGTTGCCGCCCAGCAGGAATTCGATGCGGGCCTGGCTGCAGCCGGCCAGGCTGTACATGACAAGCTTTGCGATAAATGCCACTCGGAAGGTGGATCAAATCCGGACGATGAGGCAGGGATCCTGGCCGGTCAGTGGATGGGCTACCTGGAGAATACGTTCGCTGAGTACGCATCGGGCGCTCGTGAGCAAGACAAGAAGATGAAAGAGACAATGGACCCACTCAGCGATGCTGATGTAACGGCGCTGATCCACTATTACGCCAGTCAGCAATGATCGGCGATACAAGCGACGACGTTCATTTCAAGAAGCTCTTCGCGTCCATCGATGCGATGGACACGGAGAGCTTTCTCGGATTTATCCGTGAGGACGCGACGTTTCGCTTCGGTTCGTCGCCAGCCGTCAAAGGTCATGCGGAGATTCGCGCGGCGGTCGAGGGTTTTTTTAGCTCGTTCGCTGCTCTGAAACACGACTTGCAACGGCTCGTTGCCGGCGGCGATGCCGTGGTCTGCGAAGGCGAAGTGACGTACACCAGGCACGACGGTAGTGCTATCACGCTACCGTTTGTCAACGTCTTCGAAATCGATGGCGGATTGATTTCACTGTATCGGGTGTACATCGACATCGGACCTTTGTTCGCCGAATAGCAGCCGATCGATTACATCAGACGCTGCGCCAATTACGTATCGTCAAGCCGAAATACCACACTAGGATCAATTATAATGCTCAGGGGATAATAATATTTCCGACGGCTGTTCGGGGAGCATCACAGTGAACAAACGCAACATCTCAATAAAAACAATTGCTTTTATAGCTTTATTTTTTGTATGCGGCCCGGTCTGGGCTGATGTCAGCGGCATGCTGAAGATATGCAGCAATTGCCACGCTGAGGATGGTAGAGGAGTCGAAAGCGACGTACCGATTATTGCGGGCATTCCTGCGGTCGTTCAGGAAGACGCCCTCTACGCGTATTTGGATGGCGATCGCCAATGCGGTTACAAACCATTGATGTGTAAGTCCGCGTCACGCTTGACCGAAGAGCAAATCGTGGAGCTTGCCGCGCACTACGCCGCCATGCCTTTTGCGGCAGCCGGAGAAGAGTTCGATGCGGCGCTTGCGGAGGCGGGTAAAGCAATACACATGGCCGACTGTGCGATTTGCCACGGCAAAGAACCCCCGGGGGACGAGGAAGCCAGCATACTGCACGGTCAGCGCAAGGACTATTTGCGTTATGCATTGCAACAATATGCGGCGGGAGAAAGAACACAACTGCCGTCGATGGAAAAAAAGACCAGCGTGCTTTCCGGCGACGATATCGAAGCGTTGCTGAACTACTACGCAAGTTATCGAGACTGATCACTGGATAGTGGCCTGGCCATGAACTCAAGAATCTTGCAATGCCTGGTCTGTATTATCTGCCTGGTTCTAATTCCGGCGGAGGCTCAGGAAACGCCGGATGGTCAGCAAGCATTGCGATTCGAAGGCTATCCGGGCACGCATGAATTCGACGTCGTGCCACGCAAAGACGATCTGTTTTTTTATCCCTGCACCCAGTGTCATGCGGCTATGGAGCCAAACCCGGAGATACGACCTCTAAATGCGATACACGATTCCGATCTGGAACATGGACGTGGGCGAATCTGGTGTCTGTCCTGCCATGATCTCGAGAACCGCGATTATTTGAGGACGTTGCTTGCCGAACTCGTAGACTTCGATGCGGCGCATCTTGTATGCGGCGGCTGCCATGCGAACCGCCACGAGGATTGGTATTTCGGGGCGCATGGCAAGCGTATCGGAAACTGGCAGGGTGACCGCACGCTTTACAACTGCACGCATTGCCATAATGCGCACAGCCCGGCGATCAAGGCCCGGGCGCCGAAACCCGCGCCTCCCGTTCGCGCCGGATTGAAACTCGAGCGCGGCATCGCACACGAGAAAAGCTCCATTTGGGATACTCCAGAGGAGCACGAAGAACAATGAGTAAAAACAACAGCTCCGGAGATGGCGGCAATTTCGACAAAGCCCGCAGGAATTTCCTGCGCGGCCTGGGCATTGGTACTGCCGCCGCTGTCGCGCGGCCCGCCTGGGGCGGCCAGACATTCCAGGACGCTTTCGCCAGTTTCTTCCAAAAAGACTACCGGCGCATGTCGGCCGAGGAAATCGAGGCGGCGCTCGAGAGAATCGAGCGCAAAGCGCAGGACAGGTACGATGTGGCAATCGACTGTCAGAACACGCCACCGCAGCCGGGCGTGGTTTACGGTTACGCCATCAACATTTCGCGTTGTAAGGGCTACCGCGATTGTGTGCACGCCTGCGTCAAGGAAAACAATCTCGGTCGTGACTCCCAGATGCAGTACATCCGTGTACTGCAATTAGACCAGGGTGATTTTAACCTCGAACACTCGGACCATTACTACGAACCGGAGACGGTGCCGGTGGAAGGCAAACACTATCTGCCGGTTCAGTGCATGCAGTGTGACGACCCGCCCTGCGTCAAAGCCTGCCCGGTCGAGGCAACCTGGATGGAACCTGACGGCATTGTCGTCGTCGACTACGACTGGTGTATCGGCTGCCGCTACTGCATGGCGGCTTGTCCCTACTGGGCGCGACATTTCAACTGGACCGATCCAGAAATTCCGGCAGAAGAGATGAATACGAATACGCACTATCTCGGCAACCGTCCCCGACCCCGGGGCGTCGTCGAGAAATGTCATTTCTGTATTCATCGCACGAGAAAAGGTCAACAGCCTGCCTGTATGGAAGCCTGCCCGACAGGCTCCCGCATATTCGGCAACCTGCTCGATCCGGATAGCGAGATTCGTTATGTGCTGGCAAACAAGCAGGTCTTTCGCCTGAAAGAGGACCTCGGCACCGAGCCTAAATTCTGGTACTTCAGTGACTGAGCTTCGACGATGGCTGTGATTCGATTCATATTTGATAGCGTCCGCGAAATGTTGCGCGGCCCGCGCGAGTACTGGGTGTGGCTGGCTACGCTGACCGCAGTTGTCGCATTTGGGGCATGGAGTTACTCACAGCAACTTGCAAATGGCCTGGTGGTCACGGGTATGAGCGACCAGGTCTCCTGGGGCTTTTATATCTCCAATTTCGCATTTCTGGTCGGCATCGCGGCAGCGGCCGTGCTGCTGGTGATCCCCGCCTATATCTTCGATCGTAAGGACATTAAAGACGTCGTGCTGGTCGGTGAGGGCATGGCAGTGGCGGCAGTGACGATGGCAATCCTGTTCGTTATCGCCGACCTTGGCCGGCCGGATCGCTTGTGGCACATGATTCCGGGCATCGGTCGCTTCCACTGGCCGATCTCCCTGCTTGCCTGGGATGTTCTCGTGCTCAGCGTGTACTTCCTGTTGAATCTGGCGATTCCGTTCTACATTCTCTACAGTCATTACCGGGGCAAAGAACCGATTTTCCGGCGCTATTTTCCTTTTGTGGTAATCGCCATGTTCTGGGCGATCTCGATCCACACGGTTACAGCGTTTCTGTTTTCCGCGAACCCGGCACGACCGTTCTGGCACACGTCTTTGCTTGGCCCACGATTTATCGCGTCGGCATTTGCCTCCGGTCCCGCGCTGATCATCATTACGCTGCAGATCATCCGCAAAGTGACTTCCTACCATATAAGTCAAACCGTAATCGACACGCTCGCGATCATCATGACCTTTGCCCTGCAAATTAGCCTGTTCTTCGTGGGGGTTGAGCTGTTCACCGATTTCTACAACGAAGGAGCACACGCGGCTTCGATTCACTACCTTTTCCTCGGGCTCGGCGGATTCGATTCGCTGCGATCCTGGATCTGGTTTGCACTGGCACTCAATTTGATCGCGGTGGTGATCCTGATGATTCATCCCCTGAGACGAAAGACGCTGATGCTGAATATTGCCTGCGTGCTGACGTTTATCGGTATCTGGATCGAGAAAGGCATGGGTCTGGTCATTCCGGGATTCGTACCGACGCCGCTCGGAGAAATATTCGAGTACGTGCCGACGAGCGTGGAACTGAGCGTTGCGGCCGGAATATGGGCGTTCGGAATCCTGATATTCACGTTGGTGGCGAAGGCCGTCATCGCAATCGAGCAGGGCAAGGTCCGTCACACCGACGGAGAACCATCTTACTCGCTATAAGTCATCAGTTCGTTGCTCGTGCGCTCGTCGGGCTTCGTCGAAAATTTCGCTGAGCGCGCCGAGAATTTCGGCTGTCTCGGACTCTGTCTGCTCTAAGTTGAACTGATGCACTTTGTTCACTATTGTCCGGTAGCGTTTCTCGAGTTGTCGAACCCGCTCTTTGCTGTCGTCAGGCCATTCGTGCGACTCGTAGTGGATTCTCGTCCAGCCCAACAGGCCGCCGGCGATATTCAGCTGGCTAAACACGCTCTCAGCCTGGTCCGCGATCAGTGGCAGGTTTTCCTTGTTGCCTTCGCTGTGGCAGTTGCGGCAGGCGTTCAGGACGATGTTGCGTAATTCCGGCCGGCGACTCATGGCCGGATGACAGGTCGTGCACGTCGGTGCAGCACGATGATCCATCAAGGCGGCATAGTGCTTGCTCTGCACAAACTGTCTGCGCTTGTCCCGGTGGCACTGCCCGCAGGTTTCCGGCTGCTTTTGGAAATGCACGGTGCTGTTATTGTCGCTCATCGGCAAAACGCCGTCGTGTGCTTGCTGCGCCGAATTGGCGTTGGGATTTCCACCATGACAATCATCACAAGTCACATCAGCCTGTTTGTGCGGCGATACCAGGTACTGCTGATAGTACTCATGGAGTTTCGGATACTGGGCATAGAAATCAGACTGCTGGTGACAGCTGATGCAGCCATTCTCGGCTGACTCGGTGCTTGCTGAAAACACCGGAGATAAGAAAATCAGAACAAACCCAAGCGTGAACCGACTTCGTGACATGATCGAACCCCAGGCCGCTATCGTTCTTGTTTGTAGCAAAAGCAACATTCCTTTCTTATGACGGATACTACCTATCCGTCATTGTGTCGGTGTTTCTATCGAACTTCTTTGCCCGACAGTCGTTTTCCGGCGTCTTCCGGTGAGGACGATGTGTTGTGCAGCACGTCTGCCCGCTGAGCCAGCTTCCGAATCAAACCTGAGAAGATCAGGTTGTGTATCGGGTAGAGCGTATACCAGTACAGGATGCCGAATAAGCCCTTGGGAGCGAAAAAAGCTGTCTGCAACAGCTGGGATCCGCCGCTATCGATTGCTACTGTATTGAACCGAAGCCAGGCGCGACCAGGCACTTTGATCTCCGCCCGGAGTAGCAGAGACTGATCCGGCTCGATGGCTTCAACTCGCCAGTAATCAAGCGCATCGCCCACACGCACCTCATTGGCATCACGGCGCCCTCGACGAGAGCCGACGCCGCCGACCATGCGATCGACCATCCCGCGCAGGCGCCATACCCAGTTGAAGAACAGCCAGCCCCGGTCACCACCCAAGCCCGTGAAGGCTCGATAGGCCGCCGCCGGTGGCGCGGCGACAAAGCGCTGGCGACGTTCGATAATCATGCCCTCATGCGTGGTCAACACCACCGGAGACCCGTGCCCCTGGCTGCTGACCAACGCGTCACTCCAGGTGGTTTCCACCTGATGAGCATCCAGGCGCATTAGCGCCCGCTGCACGGCCAGCCGGTAGGTCATCGCTTGAATGCCGGGGAACAAGCGTTGCGCAGTATCATCTCGCACAACCACCTCATTGCGCAGCCCTTCGATCAATGGCCGCGCAAGTGAGAGTGGTACCGGTGTCAGGTAGTGCACGAGATGGGCGTATAAGCCGGGAGTCAGTACCGGGACCGGTATCATCCGGCGTCGCAACTCGCGTACGGCGGCATATTCCATGAACATCTTGCCATAGGTCATAACGTCCGCCCCGCCAATCTCTACGATTTCACCGGCGCTCTGCGGCGCACCCAGAGCGGCAACCAGGTACTGCAGTACATTGCGAACCCCGATCGGCTGTATTCGCGTGTTAATCAGGCGCGGGCAGAGCATCACCGGCATGCGTTCGGCCAGGTAGCGAATCATCTCAAATGAAATGCCTCCCGAACCCACGATAACCGCTGCCCGAAATTCCGTGACTGGTATGCCTGAATCTCGCAACACTGCCCCGGTCTGTTGGCGGGAGCGCAAGTGGGGTGAAAGCAAGGCGTCCGGGTCGCCCAAGCCCCCCAGGTAAATGATGCGTTGCAGCCCGGCCGCTCGCGCAGCGATGCCGAAATTGTGCGCCGCAAGCAGGTCCCGGTAATGAAAATCGGCGCCACCGCGCATGCTGTGGATCAGGTAGTAAGCCGCGTCGACGCCTGCCATTGCTGCTGGCAACGTGTCCAGGTCGAGCACATCCCCCTGCACCGCCTCGACACGATCAGCCCAGGGGCGGCCCTGCAAGCGCGAGGGATCACGCACGAGCGTGCGCACCTGGTAACCGGCGTTCAGCAGGCGACCAACCAACCGCCCACCGATATAGCCAGTCGCACCCGTCACCAGCACGGTCTGAATCTGTTTCATTTCCATTCTCTAGATCGAGCGTATGATCGCATACGCTGCGCCACTTCGGAAAACCCGGATATCAAGTTCAACACCTTTAGAATATTACGCACTCTGGAATGATCGTAGAGCTTCGGAAGATGACGATGGGTGCACGCGCCCGGAGTAGCCATGGACAGTGTTGGCCAGCCTTAGTGGCCGCGATCCTGTGGGTCGCGGGGAGCCCGACGCTGGCGCAGGACAATCAGAATTGCCTCGAGTGTCACTCCGACGCCGAGCTCACGGGCACGTTTGCCGGCGAGGAGATTTCGGTGTTCGTGGCCGAAGACGCCTACGCGGCATCCGTTCATTTCGACATGGCATGCGTGGACTGCCACAGCGATCTGGACCCGAAGAGGCGCCGGCACTCCACACGCAAGGATCTGGAGCTTGTCGATTGCAACGGCTGCCACGAGTCGCAGGCCGCAGCGCATAAGAACAGCCTGCACGGCGCGGCCGCAGCACGCGGCGACCCACTAGCCCCGACCTGCGCGGACTGTCACGGCAAGCACGACGTATTGTCGGCCTCGGACCGCGGCGCACCGACGGCGGTGATGAACGTGCCGCTGCTGTGCGGAAATTGTCACCGCGAGGGCTCTCCGGTGTCCCGAACTCACGAGATCTCGCAGGAGCGCGTTCTCGAGAACTACTCGATGAGCATTCACGGTGAGGGTTTGTTCCGTCAGGGCCTCACCGTCACGGCGGTCTGCACCTCCTGCCACACGGCCCATGACATCCTCCCGCACACCGACGTGCGGTCGAGTATCCACGCGGACAATGTGGGCACGACCTGCACGGTGTGCCACGGGCAGATCGAAACCGTGCACCGCAAGGTGATCGAGGGCCAGCTGTGGATCGAAGACCCGGGCAAAATCCCTACCTGCGTCGACTGCCACGCCCCGCACGAGATCCGCTCGGTCTTCTACCCTGACGGTCTGGCTGACGGGGACTGTCTGAGCTGCCACGCACAGCAGGACCTGACGATGACTCGTGACGGTGAGACCGTCAGCCTGTACGTGGATCCGCAGGCCTTCGAGAGCTCGATGCATACAGACACCTCTTGTGCGCAATGTCACACGGAAGTGACGGTATCCCAGGAGCGTGCCTGCGAGACGGTGCAATCAGCGGTGGATTGCAGCATTTGCCACGCTGAACAGGTCACCGAGTATCAGGGGAGTACACACGGAACCCTGCATGCGCAAGACGATCCGGATGCACCGTCGTGCCAGGACTGTCATGCCAGGCACGCCACGCTGGGCAGTGAATCGCCTGAATCACCGACCTACCCCCGCAAAGTGCCGCAATTGTGTGGCGGGTGTCATCGCATCGGCGAGCAAGCGGCGACACGCATCGAGGCTGAGGTGGACGACATCGTGGGCAGCTACGAAGACAGCGTTCATGGCCGTGGATTGATAATGAGCGGTCTCGTCGTGACGGCAACCTGCGCCGATTGCCACGGCGCACACTCCGAACTCCCTCCGGAGGATCCGAGCGCTTTGATCAATCCGCAGAACATTGCCAGCACCTGCGGCGTCTGCCATCACGGGATCGAGGAGGAGTACCGGACAAGCATCCACTACACTGATGACCCGGACCCCGAAGAAGAGCACCCCACTTGCGAGGACTGTCATGCCTCGCACACGATCTCGCGCATCGACAAGCCGGGCTTCCGGACCCAGATGATGGAGCAGTGCGGCCGGTGTCACGAAGATCAGGCAGAGACCTTCTTTGACACTTTCCACGGCAAGGTCTCACGCCTGGGCGGAGAGGCGGTTGCCAAGTGTTACGACTGCCATGGTACCCACGGTATTCTTCCCCCGACCGAGCCCGCCTCAATGCTTAGCCGGG
>Ga0255053_10000265_pt1 | contig 28245 bp, 27 predicted proteins | sample JV7_2_22_MG_FD_188635 | JGI IMG/M metagenome (GOLD analysis project Ga0255053, IMG submission 188635) | Seawater microbial communities from Jervis Inlet, British Columbia, Canada - JV7_2_22 | ecosystem: Environmental > Aquatic > Marine > Inlet | place: Canada: British Columbia | collected... | reverse complement strand
GTAGAGCTTCGGATGCTCGCCCTGCACAACTATCAGCACATTTCCGTCGCGGTCCTTGTCGGCCACATACCAGGGATCGTCACCGAAGTCCTGCCTGCCGCCAATCCCCAGACCCTCACGTTGTCCGAGCGTGTAATACACGAGGCCATGATGCTGGCCGACCTCTTTGCCGTCCAGGGTACGCATGGGGCCAGGGTTTGCAGGAATGTAGGTCGAGAGGAATTCCCGGAACGGACGCTCGCCGATAAAACAGATACCTGTGCTGTCTTTCTTGTCGTGCAGGGCCAGCCCGTGATCGCGAGCGATACGGCGGACATCAGTCTTCTTCAAATCGCCCAGCGGAAAAACGGTCTCGGCAAGCGCTTCGCCACTGACGGCGTGCAGGAAATAACTCTGATCCTTGTTGCCATCGGCTGCTTTCAGTAGCTGGGCCTCTCCATCGGAAATACGCGTGCGAGCGTAATGACCGGTGGCCAACACTTCTCCACCGAGACGCTTCGCATAGTCTCGAAAAACACCGAACTTGATCTCGCGGTTGCAAAGCACGTCCGGGTTGGGTGTTCGGCCCGCCTTGTACTCATCGAGGAAATACTGAAATACACGCTCACGGTAATGTTTCACGAAATTGGCATGGTGCAGGGGGATGTCGAGCTGCTCACAGACGCGGCGCGCATCCTGGAGATCGGCGGCCGCCGTGCAATAGCCGTCGTCGTCCTCCCAGTTGGTCATGTGCAATGCCTGCACATCGGCACCCTGTTCTTTAAGTAGCAGTGCCGCGACCGCAGAATCGACGCCACCCGATAAGCCAAGGATGACTTTTCTTCCCGCCAGATTGTCACTGGATATCGCCATAGGGCGGCAATTTTAGCAGAGCTTTAGTTTCAAACGCGCTCCGCCTGACAGTGGCCCCTCGCTCCGGCGAACACAGGCGGATTGAAGATCTTTTAGTCTCAGCCACAAGCGTTTGTCTTCTTGGTCCCCGTTCCGTAGAGTTGCTTGAGTTCTTGATTCCGCTGAGCCCATAATCCCGGGCGGCAATGACACCAGGGAAAAGACAATGCGTATAGGATCCGGTTTGCGTGTAATAGCATTAATAGTTGGCGCGTCCATCAGCAGCTCGGCCTGGGCGGATAATTACTCCGATACGATTGACCTATTTAAAAACGCCGTCAGCAGCGAGTTCTTCGATAATAGCTACGGCTATGCCGTATTTCCGACCATCGGAAAAGGTGGTGTGGGTATTGGCGGCGCCCACGGCAAGGGTCGCGTCTATGCCAAGGATGCTCACGTTGGCGATACAACGATGACGCAGCTTACTATCGGCTTTCAGTTAGGTGGGCAAGCGTACAGCCAGATTATCTTTTTTCAAGACGAACGCGCCTTTACTGAATTCACGAGCGGCAACTTTGAATTTGGTGCTCAGGCCACGGCTGTCGCTATAACGGCAGGTGCATCCGCTCAGGCAACCACGACGGGCGCGGGCGCGGGTGCCAGCGGTGGACAAAACGACGCCAGGACGATCGGCGACTATCACAAGGGAATGGGCGTATTCACCGTTGCCAAGGGCGGATTAATGTACGAAGCCAGCGTTGGCGGACAAAAATTCAGCTATAAGCCTGCAAACCAGTAGCCGCTAGACCAGCGCTGCGTTGGCCATGACGGCCGCGACGTTCTGTTGCACAGGCATGAGGCCTGAGAGAAAACTGTCGGGCTTGCGTTGGCCAGCCAGGTAATCCTGGACGCAACGCATGACGATGGGAGAGCGCAGTCTTTGCATGCGCCGCTCCAGATCGGCCGGCGAGAACCAGTGCACGGCGTAAACGCCGTCATCCAGTTTGCGCGCATCGTCATGAGCGATGTAGTTACCAACGTAGGCAATGCGCAAATACTGCTGTCGGGTCTGCGGGTGTATCCACAGGTAGACGCCGAGTAGTTCGCCAGCCGTTATCTGACAACCGGTCTCCTCGAGCGCCTCTCGAACGACTGCCTGCTCCGCCGATTCTCCAGCCTCGATGTGACCACCGGGATGGTTCATGACGACGACGCCGGAGGCACGCTCCTCAACGATGAGGAAGCGGCCGTCACGCTCGACAACAGCAGAAACTGTAAGATCAGTTTTATTCATAACGCGGCAACTTTATTAGAGTTATGGATCTATATGCCGAGTTGACGGAATTCTATTTCGACTTCACTGGCTTGCCAGATTTCGTCAAACATCTTTCCGTAGAGCTTGGCGACTGCGGGTTCATAGGTATCTGCAATGCCTTCCCATCCTGTGGCTTGCAGGCGATAGACGAGGGCGGTCTCGTCGGCGATGCAAAAGGCTTCTGCATGGGTACGCAGATCCTCTCTCACATGGCGAAATTCAATATAAGTATTCAGACGTCGGCCGAGATGAACGAAATTGTTGCCGTTCTTGATGGCGCGCGTCGGGTCCGCGATCAGTACGCGAACTCTTGCATAAGTTTGTGACAGACAAAGTCGTTTAACAACTTCGAGGAAATCCGGGTCATCGTAAATGCCCGGTTCGAGATCATGGGTAAATATGGATATTTTTCGGCTCGATTCGCTGGCGACATCAATAGCAGCCTGACGCATTTCTTCGCGCGTGGATATCACCCAGCGACGACCTTTTTCCCGAACTTGTTCCATGTGCTACCGCGCTATATTGCTAAGCGTGCGACGACATGCGGTATGCCACCTTCAGAAAAGATTTCTTCGTCACTGACAAAGCCAAATTTCTTATAAAAGTCCAGAGCGTTCAATTGTGCGTGCAGATAAACCTGACTTAAGCCCTGTGTACGGGCTTCTTCGATCAACCAGGTCAATATCGCTGAACCCACGCCCTGTCCACGGTACTCCGCTAATACCGCTAGTCTCGCAATCTTACCGGTCGCTTCAATTCGCCCTGTGCCAACTACGTCACGTTTTTCGGAGACTGCAAGCACATGAGAACTATTCTCATCCGCGTCATCCCACTCCTCGGACTCGGGAATGTTCTGTTCGTCGATGAAAACCTGGCGTCGAATGAACTCCAGTTCGGCGCGATCCGCATGCCAGGTGGCACTCCGGAGGGAAAATGACTTATGTCTAATCATCCTGCTTGCCAGCCGGCAGATCGAATGCACCTTTGGCAGCAAGCCACCTGAAAAGTTCGCTGGATTCGACGCTTGCGGCTCGACTGTTGCATATCTCGCGAACCTGCTCCAGTTCCGGCGCCGACACGGGTCTGGCAAGCCCGTTGGCAAAGACGAAGTTCCTGTTTGCACCACAAAACCAGGCCAGACGCGCCATCCCGTGTACCTGAATCTCGGGGCAGCCCGAATTGAGGATGGCATCGATTTCTTCCTCGGATGCCGACTCCGGCGCGAGCCATGCTTTGACATCGGTGACAACACTGCCGAACACCATCGCAAAGTCGTCATCGTCGAGCGTTGCGGGATTTGCGAAACATTTTCTCGCACGTTCCATTGTCCGCAATGAGATCAGGCCGGGCTCCGACTCGCCGGGCATGAGATCGGGATCCGTATAGAAGAGCTCTTCGGTCTTGTCGTGTTCGATATCGCGATGAAGTATGCGGGATACGCCGGCCGTGAATTCAGCGAGCGTCGGTGCACGCATGCCGATCGAGTACGTCATGCAGGAATCCAGAGCGATACCCCAGTGGCCGATTCCCGGCGGAAGGTAAAGTACGTCGCCAGGGTTTGCCTGCAGGGGATTGTCATCGGCAAAGGGCTCGAGCAATGACAGCTCGAGTGAGTCCATGACGGTCAGTTCCGCATCTGCGTCGGCAATGCGCCATTCGCGGCTGCCATCGCCCTGGCAAAGGAATACATCGTAGTTGTCGCGATGCGGGCCGACGCTGCCGCCGGGTGCTGCAAAGCTCACCATCAGGTCATCAATTCGCCAGTCCGGGATGAATCGTGCTTGCTGGAGACGCGTTCTGAATACGGGCAGATGTTTTTCCACATCCTGGACAAGAAGTGTCCAGTTTTCCGGTGGCAGATTGGCAAGCAGCTCTTCATCGAAGGGGCCGTGCTCGACGCGATAATGCGTGGCGCTGTTTTCCTTCTTCGAAAAAACCAGGCGAGACTCGACATCGTCGAGTGTGGCCAGCCAGCCGAGTTCGTCGGCGCTCAGCTCCGGCAGTGCATCGGGCAAAGCATCTGGCATGAAAAGCGGGGATTTTTGCCAGTGGCGCTCGAGGAAATCCTCCGCCGACATCGATTCCGGAAACTGGAACACGGGTTTTTGCTGAAAACCTAGGCGTTGATTTTGGCGAGGCTGCTGGCAAGGCCAGTGTAAGTCGCGGGCGTCAGGTCCAGCAGGCCTTGCTTTGCCTCATCCGGAATGTCGAGAGACTGCACGAAGTCATGCAATAACTCTTTGCTCACCGGTTTGCCGCGCGTCAGCGCCTTCAGCTTTTCATAGGGCTCCGGGACGCCGTAGCGGCGCATGACGGTCTGCACGGCTTCGCCGAGGACTTCCCAACTCTGATCGATATCCTTTTGAATCGCCTCCGGGTCAGCCTGAAGCTTTTCGAGCCCCTTTAAAGAGGAGTCGATTGCAATCAAAACATAGGCAACGGCAACGCCGATGTTTCTCTGTACGGTTGAATCACTGAGGTCACGTTGCCAGCGGGATATGGGCAATTTGCTGGCGAAATGGCTCAGCATGGCGCTCGAGAGGCCCAGATTGCCCTCGGCATTCTCGAAATCAATCGGATTGACCTTATGCGGCATCGTCGAGGAGCCCACCTCGTCTTTCGCGACGCGCTGACGGAAATAGCCGAGCGAGATGTAGCCCCAGAGGTCACGGCACAGATCCAGCAGTATTGTATTGAAGCGGATCAGGGCATGCGCATATTCCGCTGTCCAGTCATGTGGCTCGATTTGCGTCGTGTGAAGGTTGGCATGAAGCCCGAGTGACTCGACGAACCGCTGGCTGACATCGGCCCATTCGACGTCGGGGTAGGCAGCGATATGCGCGTTGAAGTTGCCGACCGCGCCATTGAATTTGCCTCGGACCTCGACCTTGGCCAGTTGATCGCAAGCCCGACCTAGCCGCGCAACAACATTCGCTATTTCCTTGCCGACGGTCGTCGGGCTGGCTGTCTGTCCGTGCGTGCGGGATAACATCGGCAAATCGGCATGCTCCCGCGCCATCGCCCTGAGTTTGCCGATCAGCTTCTTCATCTTTGGCAACAGGGCTTCGTCGCGCGCATTTCGAAGCATTAGCCCGTAGGCAAGATTGTTGATGTCTTCCGACGTGCAGGCGAAATGAATGAAATCGCAGACAGAGCCAATATCTGAGCCGCTGCCGATCTTCTCCCTGAGGTAATACTCGACTGCTTTGACATCGTGGTTGGTCGTCGCTTCGAATTTTTTAACCTGTTTTGCATCCTCGATCGAGAATCCGTCCACGATGCGATTCAGCAGGTTTTTCATGACCGAGGTCAGCGGAGGAAGTTCATCGACGCCGGCTTCATCGGCAAGCCATTGCAGCCAGCGGACCTCTACCAGTGTGCGGTAGCGAATGAGGCCGTACTCGCTGAAGTGATCCCTGAGTGCGTCAGCTTTGCCCGCGTACCGGCCATCGACCGGTGAAAGAGCTCTGAGGTCGGACTGTTCCATTAGGTACTGCTCGCAACTGGACTTGGGCGCACAAAGCGCGAATCATACACCATCGGACACAGCGCTACGCCGTGCTTGAAACGTCAAAAAGGCACTTAAATATATGGGATACAGGGAATAAAGTTTGATGAGCGACAAGTCAAATCGTACCGAACACGACAGCATGGGCGAGTTGAAAGTACCTGCCGATGCGCTTTGGGGCGCACAGACCCAGCGGGCGGTCGAGAATTTTCCGATAAGCGGGCTCGCCATGCCCCGTCAGTTCATCGCGGCACTCGGCTTAGTGAAATGGGCCGCTGCCGGCGCCAACGCCGAGCTCGGCCTGCTGACGTCAGACAAGGCCGTCGCAATTCAGAAAGCGGCTCTCGAGGTGGCCGAAGGGGCACACGACGAGCACTTCCCGATCGACGTATTCCAGACCGGATCCGGGACCAGTTCGAACATGAATGCCAACGAGGTCATCGCTAACCTGGCAACCGCGGGCCTCGGTGCCGAAGTACATCCGAACGACGACGTCAACATGAGTCAAAGCAGCAACGATGTCATACCGACCTGTGTTCATGTCAGTGCGGCGATCAGCATCCACGACCAGCTGATTCCGGCACTGCGGCATCTGGCGAAAACGCTGCAGAAGAAGAGCGAGGAATGCAGCTCGATCGTCAAGACAGGCCGTACTCATCTGATGGATGCGATGCCGGTGACGCTGGGCCAGGAACTCGATGGCTGGCGGGCCCAGGTGAGCCACGGCATCGATCGACTGAATATTTCGATGAAACGCCTGTGCGCCCTGGCCCAGGGCGGCACTGCGGTCGGCACCGGGATCAACGCACATCCCAAATTCGGCAGCAAGGTTGCCGTGCTGCTGAGCGAGCGATGCGGCTTCGAGTTCACCCAGGCAGGCTCCTTGTTCGAAGGGCTCTCCAGCCAGGACGCCGCGGTCGAAACCTCGGGCCAGCTGAAAGTCCTTGCCGTCAGCCTGACGAAGATCGCCAATGACCTTCGCTGGATGAACTCCGGCCCATTGGCCGGGCTGGGTGAGATCGAGCTGCCGGCATTACAGCCCGGCTCCAGCATCATGCCAGGCAAGGTCAATCCGGTGATCCCGGAGGCGGTCGCAATGGTCTGCGCCCAGGTCATCGGCAATGACGCGACAATTACAATCGCCGGCCAGGCCGGGAATTTCCAGCTCAACGTCATGTTGCCCGTGGTCGCCCATAATCTTTTACAAAGCTCAGAAATACTGGCCAACGCCTCGACATGTCTCGCCGACAAGGCAATTGCAGGGTTTACGGTCAACCAGGCCAACCTGGATCGCGCCCTGGATCGAAATCCGATCCTCGTTACGGCGCTGAATCCGGTCATCGGCTATGAGAAAGGGGCAGCCGTCGCCAAGAAGGCCTATGCGGAAGGCCGGCCGGTCAAAGAAGTGGCAAAAGAGATGACAGATCTCAGCGACGAGGAGCTGGATCGTTTGCTGGATCCCGCCTCACTGACTGAAGGCGGCATCAAGAGCTGATGTCCGGTGTCATTGATCCGGCCGAGCTGACTGCCGGACACATCCGTGCTCGCATGGCGGGTACGCAGAAGCCTGCCGATCCGCTCGCGGTCGACATGCCACCCCGCAGTCATGAGTGGCCCGACGATCTCCGGCGGATGATGTGCGAAGACCTGAAGCCGGCCGGCGTACTCATCCCGATCCTCGATCACGCGGAAGGTCTCTCGGTATTGCTGACACAGAGGTCTCCGGAGCTGAAACACCATGCGGGCCAGGTCAGTTTTCCGGGGGGGCGCATGGAATCGGCGGACGCCGACATTACCGCGACAGCATTGCGCGAAACTCACGAAGAGGTCGGGATCCGTCCCGATCAGGTGGATGTCGCAGGTTTTCTCCACCCGATGCTGACCGTGACCGGCTATGCCGTGACGCCGGTCGTGGGTTTCGTCCAGGCGAATATCAGCCTGACACTGGACGAGAGAGAGGTGCAACACGCTTTTGAGGTGCCACTGTCGTTCCTGCTGGATGAGCGTAATCAGGAGCTTTCCGAAAGAGAGCTGTATGGCGTAACTGTGCCGATTGTCGAATTCAACTACTCGGAGCAGCGCATCTGGGGCGCAACGGCAAATATACTGATTGCGTTTCGGAAGCTATTATTATTTTAATTAACAATAATATATGAAATCTTTAAAGAATTTACTTGAAGTAGTGGCGCAGTTGAGGAATCCGAAGGGCGGCTGCCCCTGGGACCTCGATCAGGACTTCGCAAGCATTGCACCTTATACGGTCGAGGAAGCCTATGAGGTTGCGGATGCGATTGCTCGTGAAGACATGCCGGGACTTCGCGACGAACTGGGCGACCTCCTGTTTCAGGTCGCACTTCATGCACAAATGGCCGCGGAAGCCGGTCATTTCGACTTCGCAGACGTGGAATCCGCCATCTGCGACAAAATGGTCCGGCGGCATCCCCATGTATTCGGCAGCGACGACGAAAGGAAACGGGGTGTCGAAGCCGGCAGCTGGGAGCGCATCAAAGCGTCGGAACGCCGGGCAGATGCGCCTGTGGCGCCCAGCGCGCTCGACGGCATCGCATTGTCTCTGCCAGCCCTCAAACGGGCGGAGAAGCTGGGTAAGAGAGCGGCTGGCACGGGTTTCGACTGGCCGGAAGCGACGGGGCCCCGGAAAAAGATCGACGAGGAGGTCGGAGAACTCGATGAGGCGCTGGCGGGGCCGGATAAGCAGAAAATGGTCGAGGAACTTGGCGATCTGCTGTTCGCCATCGTCAATCTGGCACGCCATCTCAAAATCGATCCGGAACAGGCGCTGGTCGGCGCCAATCGAAAGTTCGAACAGCGCTTCCGGCTTATGGAGGACGCCGTGAGAGACACTGGTGCATCGCTCGCCGACTTAGACATCGATTCGCTGGAAGCGAAATGGCAGGCCGCCAAGAAAGAAACTCGTTCATAAGCCGTTCAGTTTCAAGGGGAAAATCAGGATTATTTGTTCAGGCAGTGTTCATTGCCACCGGGCTATTCTGCGTCCCAAGCTCCAATGATTATTGGGGCGAACGATTGGACAACGGAGTAATGCCATGAACATCAAAGCCTGGATAGCCGCCGTTACCAGCCTGCTGGCTCTGGCCGCAGCGCCGGCGATGGCGAATCATGAAAACGACCGCTCGGATGCGATGTATGACTATGCGCGCGTTATCAAGGCGGAGCCGATTATTCGATATGTAACGGTAAGAACGCCGGTCGAGGAATGCTGGACCGATACCGAGTATTACACTGTGGCGCAGCGCCCGAGAGGAACTGCCGGTGGTGCAATCGTCGGTGCGATTATCGGTGGCGTTATCGGCAATCAGTTCGGTCATGGCCATCACCGCGATCATTCGACGGTACTTGGCACCCTGGCCGGCGCCGCGATCGGCAGCGAAGTTGCTGTCGCCAGGAACGGCGGCTATGCGACGACGCAACACTCCCGCCCCGTGCGCCGTTGCTCGACCAACTACGAAGTTCACGAGGAAGAGCGTATCGACGGTTACCGCGTGCTCTACGTGTATAACGGTCAGAAATACGCGACGAGGATGCCGAACGACCCGGGCAGGCGTCTGAAAATCCGGGTCGACGTGAGACCCGCGCCGTAAGGATGCAGCGAGCCGGTCATTGTGACCGGCTCCGTTGCAATCGGCCTCAGTTGTTTGGATGATTGCCCCCTGGATCAACTGAAGCCGATTTCGGACACATCGAGATGAGATCTTTGCTGAAAATTTTGCTGCTTGCCCTGGCATTGAGCGCTGCTCCGCAGGCGCTGGCCGGCAAAATCGATCGCCACGATTTTTCCGGGCTGGCACACGGTTCCGCGATCGTCGATGGCAGGGACGCTGGTGATCTGAGAGTCGCGCAGAGCAACGGCCCGTCGCTGTCCGAGGCCGTAGAAATGGTCCGGCAACAGTGCAAGTGCAGAATCGTCAGTGCCGAGACCAGGATCAGCGGCAATCGTGAGGTCCACCACATCAAGGGCCTGACCGAGGATGGCAAAGTCAAGACCTGGAGGATCCAGGGTCGCAGCAAACAACCTTGAGGCAAACGGGCCAGCCACCATGCGCTTACTAGTTATCGAAGACGACGCAACCTTGCGCGAAACGCTGTGCAGCCAGCTTGCGGATGAAGGTTTTGGCGTCGAACAGGCGGCCGACGGAAGAGAGGGCCTCTATTTTGCGCTCGAGTATCCGATCGATCTCGCGATTGTCGATCTTGGCTTACCCGAGATTTCGGGTCTCGACATCATTCGGGAGCTCCGGGAGAAGGGCAAAAGCTATCCGATCCTGATCCTGACAGCCAGGGACCGTTGGCAGGACAAAGTCGACGGGCTTAGTGCCGGCGCTGACGATTACGTCGTAAAACCGTTTCATTTCGAAGAGGTCACGGCGCGCGTGAATGCGCTCCTGCGAAGGAGCGGCGGCTGGGCATCGTCGACGCTTAGCGCAGGGCCGGTCAATCTCGACACCGCGCGTCAGGAACTGCGCGTTGACGATCGATCGATTGAATTGACGAGTTACGAATACAAGATCATCGAGCACCTGATGATCCGGGCCGGCGAGGTAATCTCCAAGACCGAGTTGACGGATCGTCTTTACGACCAGGATTTCGAGCGTGACAGCAATGTCATCGAAGTATTCATAGGCCGCCTGCGCAAGAAAATGGATCCGGATAACACGATGAATCCGATCGAGACGCTGCGCGGCCGCGGCTATCGATTTGCACTCGAACGCAAGCAGGAAGAATAAGAAACCCTGATGTCGTCGCTCAGTGCCCGACTGCTGATCTCGGTTTTCATTCTGCTCTTGTTCTTTTTCGGTGCTCTGATTGTGGCGCTCGACATCGCGTTTCGCGATGCGGGAGAACAGGCGCGTGAGGATATTCTCGACGGGCAACTGATGACCCTGCTTGCGGCTGCCGAACCGAACGCCAGCGGCGAACTCGAGATGCCGCTTGCATTGCCCGAACCCCGTTTCAGCAATTTCGGATCCGGCCTTTTCGCCGATTTGCAGGACGAGGGCGGCAATCATATCTGGCGATCGCCGTCGTCTCTGGGGCTCGAGCTCCCGCACGGTCCTATTCCTGCTGCAGGCGCACAGGAATTTTCCCGCCTTGAAATGGATGACGGCACACAATTGATGACATTGAGCTTATCCGTGCAGTGGGAACTGTCGAATGGCGAGCTCAAGCCCTACATATTCTACGTCGCCGAGAGCCTCGACTCGTTCAAGGCACAGGTTGCCCGATACCGACAGAAGTTATTTACCTGGTTCGGCGCAATCGCATTGCTCCTGTTGTTTGCCATGTCGTTATTGATGCGGGGCATTCTGCGCCCGCTGCGACAGATCGAACGTGAGATCGGTGAGGTCGAGCAGGGTGACCGCCAATCCCTGTCCGAAGGATTTCCCACCGAGTTGAGCGGCGTGGCCCGCAATATGAATATTCTTATCGGCAGCGAGCGAGCCCGATCGGAACGTTACCGGCAGACGCTGGACAATCTCGCACACAGCCTCAAGACGCCGTTGGCTGCAATGAGGTCTGTCTTGGGTAGTCAGACGTCGAGGCAGCTGACCGAGCAGATCGAACCGCAGATCGAACAAATGAACGAAATCGTTCGCTACCAACTCAGAAAACCGGCAGGGACCGCCTCCGACGCAATCGGCGCAACGCCAGTGCTGATAGAGGCTGAGTTATCGCGGCTGGTGGACGGACTGAGCAAGGTCTACAGCGAAAAGGACCCGACGATCGATGTCAGCGTCACCGAGGACGCTGAATTCCGCGGAGACACAGGCGATTTCCTCGAACTCGCCGGCAACCTGCTCGACAACGCCTGCAAATGGTGTGCGTCGAGAGTATCCATAAGCGTTCGTCCGCCACGAGACGCCGGCGGCATGGTACTCACGGTCGAGGATGACGGGCCCGGCATTCCCGATGACGCGGCGGAGGTGCTATTGCAGCGGGGGACGCGCCTCGACGAATCTGCGCCGGGCCACGGCATCGGCCTGGCCGTTGTCAGGGATATCGCAGAATCCTATGGTGGGGACGTCTCTATCGACACGTCCGGGCTCGGCGGTGCGTCAATTAAAGTCACTATTTCTCAGGCGCCAAATCCATAGCAGGGTTCTGGTCGAAAAAATTGTAGGGCCGCAAAGTCACAGAATTCCATCCTAGGTTATAGACCGGCCAGTCTTCGGCCGACGGCACGTGATGAAAGCCCATCGTGTACCACAGCACGATGTCGGTATTCTCGATATCCCTTTTCTTGCCGGTCCATGCGGGAAGCCCCGCACCCGGGCCGGACTGATTCGAGAACTTGCCGGCGGCCCACATCTCATCTGGATCGTAGGGCGTTACCCACAGGTGATAGTTGGCGAACTGGGCACGCGTCAGCGGTGGATCATCTTCGTCAACCAGCGGCCGCGCATTCCCCCCCGGCTTCAACGCGAAGCTTGTCGGATAGCCGAGGTAATTCGTTTCGTTCGCGCTTTCAACGCGCCACAGGCTTGGCTTGTCGTAACTCAACCTGTACTTGGCGCCAGTGTCCGTCCGGGCAACATCCTGATCGACACGCCAGAGACTCCTGCGCTTGCTGTCCGCGCCTTGCCGCTCGGCGACGAGCCTGTCGCGCACGAAGCGATTGCTCGTGCCGTCGACATCCAGGTCAAGCCGAATCGAGAAGAAGTGGTCATGATTAATACCGGCACGACCCGGCGCTATCAGAGGTCCCCACGCCGTGTCTTCGGCAGCGCTTTCATCTTCGAGCGACTGGCTTTTTACACCCTTCACGCCGTCCAGGCCCGATGCGCCGGCACGATAGGTCAGTTGGCCTTTGTTATCGAAAACCCAGTCCAGTACGTAGTCATAATTACCGACGGTCGCCACGAAGCGAACTACGAGATCGACATTCGACCGACCGTCCAGCGACCCGGACGCCGCATCGAAGTGACGCCAGGCAGCCTCGCCGGATGGGCGTTCAAACAAGCAGATTCGTCGCTCCAGTACGTCGGCACCGCCGGCGGCGTTTGCCATCACAGGTGTGAGATAGACTGCATTGGGCGGGCAGTCGACACCAGCGAGCAGTGGACTGTGCATAGTCCCAAGGCCATAGTCGCCCTCGTCCAGATAGTTTCGGTAATACCAACCCTCTGTCGGATCCTGGTATGGGACATATATCTCGGAAACATTCCCCTGGTACAGAACGCTGCGACTGGATTCGCCCTCATCGTACCTGACCAGTGACAAGACAAGACCCGCACGCGCATCCCAGCGCACATGAAACTGCCAGTTTTGCCAGCTGACGTTCCAGCCATCGATATTGATATTGCTGCCTTCCGGCGTCGAGACTACAACCGGTTTCGTCTCGCGCAGCGATGCCTGTGCATCCGGCGCCAGCGACCAGGTATCGCTCGGCAGGGGCACCGCGCCGAGATCGACAACTTTCAGTACCTCCGCCGACTCCAGATCGACAATGGCGAACAGACCCTCAACCGGCGTCGCAAAACTGTTCGTCGGATTGTTTTGCATATCCAGGCAATCGACTTTGACGATGCGCCGCGTCTGCTGCTCCGGCTGGCCGAAATTTCCGCCGGTCCGGGGGCCACAGAAAACGGCATCAAGATTCGTTACGCCCCGCTTTGCCAGTCCCGCCTTCATCTCTTTGTTGCTCAAGGCAATTTCAATGGCTGAGAAGAACTCGGGCGCTGAAAGTGGGGGCTGGCCAGGCCCCGGGACTTCCTCGACGCTGCTGATTTCCCCACTCCCGAGGTCGACGACGATTTCCCGCGTCACCCTGTCTTTGCGAATTATTGCAACTGCGTGCCGTGAGAATTCATCGCCGTCCTTCCATTCCAGGACTTCAGATTTTGCCGGTGGATTCAGCCGCAGGGACAGAATTGGCGTCTCATCATTTGTATGAGCTGCGCTGCGGAGCAGGGCGGCGCTTCGGGTGATTTCCGTGGCGTCGAGAGCGTCAAGTGGATGTGTAACTTCTGAGAGACTGTTGTGCGGCGCAAGCGAAATGAGCGCCGCACAAAATGCGACCTGGACTTTCATAAGCTCCCCAATATTCTTATTGATCTTTCTTTAATGCGTTCCCGAGATTCATCAACGGATCAATCAAGTCGAGCGGCAGCGGGAACACGATCGTATTGGTTTTTTCGCCCGCGATTTCTTTCAGGGTCTGAAGATATCGAAGCTGCAATGCCTGCTTCTCGCCTGCAAGCGTTTTCGCGGCCTCGGCCAGCATGGCGGCAGCCTGTTTTTCGCCCTCGGCGTTGATGACTTTTGCACGCCTGGCCCGTTCGGCTTCTGCCTGCTGCGCGATTGCGCGAATCATGCTTTCGTCGAGATCGACGTGTTTGATTTCGACATTTTGAACCTTGATTCCCCAGATGTCGGTACGCTGATCGAGAATGCTCTGAATATCGGCATTCAACTTCTCGCGTTCCGCCAGCATGTCATCGAGTTCGTGCTGTCCCAATACCGAACGCAAGGTCGTCTGTGACAATTGACTGGTTGCTTCGAAGACATTCGCGACATTAATAACGGCCTTCTCGGGATCGATAATACGGAAATAGATAACTGCGTTGACTTTCACTGATACGTTGTCGCGCGAGATGACGTCCTGCGTCGGCACGTCCATGACGATGACGCGAAGATCGACTTTGGTCATCTTCTGCAAACCCGGGATCAGGATGATCAGGCCGGGGCCCTTCACGGTCTGGAATCGGCCGAGAAAGAAAATGACCCCACGCTCGAACTCTTTGAGGATCTTGATCGTGTTGTACAGGATCACAATCAGCAGCGCTAAGACGATTCCGAGTGGTGCTAAATTTGCCATTGGAGTTCCTTATTTGGTTTTTTATGTTTGAAATTCTGCGTCGGCAGGACCAGCTTCGCTTGCCGGCTCGACTTCGAGCGTAAGTCCATCGATCGCGGTCACAACCACTTCCTGGTTCTTCTCGATCGCTACCTTGCTGACGGCCGCCCAGGATTCTCCTTCGAGCCAGACCTTGCCCTCGCCGGTGAACGATTCCCTCGCGGTGCCCGTACCTCCAAGTATAGAGTCTTTGCCGCTGACCGCGCCGCGACGACGCAATTTGACCAGATAGCTTACGAGCCATAGCAGGAAGGCACCGGCAATGACTGAAACGGCGACAACGAAGCTAATGGAGATACCGAAACCCGGGATGCCACTATCGAACATCATGATCGAGCCGAATATGAATGCAGCGATTCCACCGAGCCCAAGCGCGCCGAAACTCGGCACGAATGCTTCAGCAACAATCAGTGCAATACCAACGATGATGAGCGCGAGGCCCGCATAATTCACGGGCAGCACCTGTAAAGCGTATGCGGCCAGCAGCAGACAGATGACGCCGACCACACCCGGCACGATGGCGCCCGGGTTATAGCCTTCGAACATCAGGCCGTAAATGCCAACCATAATCAGGAGCAACAGGATTTCAGGGCTGGCGATTGTGCTCAGGAATTTGTTGCGCCAACTCTGTTCGATCCTTTCGACCACCAGCGCCTCGGTGTCGAGCGTAATCGTACGGTTATTGACCTCTAATTCCCGTCCGTTGAGTTGCCGGAACAGGTCAGCCTGGTTGACGGCGATAAGATCGATGACATTTTGCTCCAGGGCCTCCGTCGCCGTCAGGGTGGCGGCCTCGGTCACTGCTTTTTCGGCCCAGTCGGCGTTTCTGCCATGCGCCTCGGCGAGACCACGGATGTAGGCGATCGCGTCGTTCATGACCTTGCGTTCCATGGCAGAGCCAGACTCAGGCGTGTCTTCTTCCTCTTCGTCGTCCGGCTCTGACGCTTCTTCGTCGTCGGATTCGGGCTTATCGCCGAAGTCGTCACCGCTGAGCGAAACAGGCGTTGCAGCGCCCAGGTGTGTCGTCGGTGCCATAGCCGCGATATGGCTCGCTAGAAGAATGTAGGTCCCGGCGCTGTCGGCCCTCGCGCCTGCCGGAGAAACATAAGTCGCAACCGGTACATCAGAACCCAGAATGGCGGTCACGATGTCTCTCATCGAGTTGACGAGCCCACCGGGTGTATCCATACGAATGACGACGAGTGTGGCGTCTCGTTCCTCGGCTTCTTCGATTCCGCCGATGATGTATTCAACGGTTGCAACGCCGATGGCCCCGTCCATCTCGAGGACGACTGCGGTTCCGTCGGCATAAGAAAGCGGCGCCGCGAGTAGTCCAAAGAATGCCAGCGCTGCTCTTAAGATTTGCTTCATTTTCATGTGCTCAATCATAGCAGGGAAAATAGGGGTCGAACCGCTAAGCTTAGCGGTTCGACCCCTAAACTCAGAAGTGGCATTCTTGTACCCAAACTCAGAAGTGGCATTCTTGTACCCATCAAATTCAGGGCGGCACGCATGTTTATCCGATTTGTTACAACAGGCGGCACGATCGACAAGATATATTTCGATGCCATCAGCCAGTTCGAAGTGGGTGATTCCCCGGTCAGCAATATTCTGAGCGAGGGCCTTGTCAGTTTCGACTACGACGTCGTGTCAATGTTCCAGAAGGACAGCCTCGAGGTCACCGACGAAGACCGCGACGAGCTGAAGAATTTCATCGAAAAGGACGATGCCACCGTGTATGTCGTTACGCATGGCACGGATACGATGGTGGAAACGGCCGCAGTGCTGAGTTCGATTCCCGGCAAGACGATTGTCCTTACCGGTTCGCTGAGCCCGGCGCGATTCAAGACGACGGACGCCGTTTTCAATATCGGAATGGCGGTCGGGGCCGTGCAGTCGCTCCCGCCAGGTGTCTATATTGCGATGAACGGTCAGGTGTTCGCCGAAGGAGACCTGGTCAAGAACCGCTCCGAAAATCGATTCGAGAAAATCTCGGCAGCTAAACCTGAAAATTGATCCCTTGTGCCAGCGGCAGGTCCTTGCCCCAGTTGATCGTATTCGTCTGCCGACGCATATAAGCCTTCCAGGAATCTGAGCCGGCCTCGCGGCCGCCGCCCGTTTCCTTCTCGCCACCGAATGCACCGCCGATCTCCGCGCCCGACGTGCCGATATTTACGTTTGCGATACCACAATCCGAGCCGGTGCTCGCCAGGAAATACTCGGCGTTTTGCAGATTGTCCGTAAATATTGCAGATGAAAGCCCCTGCACGACACCGTTTTGCATGGCCACTGCTTCATCGAGCGTCTGGTACGGGATGAGGTACAGGATCGGACCAAAAGTCTCCGTCTGCACGATGTCCCAGTCGTTTCGGGCAACCGCGATGACCGGTTCGACGTAGTTCCCGCAGCGATCGATGCGCGCCCCGCCGAAGAGAATCTCGCCGCCCTGATCGCGGATTGTCGCGACGGCTTCGACAACTTTGGTGACTGACGATTCATCGATCAGCGGACCCATCAGCGTGTCGCTGTCCAGGGGATCGCCGATTTTGACCTGCCCGTATGCACTCACGAGTTTGTCCTTGAGTTCGTCCATGCGCGATTCGTGAACGATGATTCTCCTCGTCGACGTGCATCGTTGGCCGGCCGTGCCTACCGAACCGAATACGATTCCCGGGAGAGCGATATCCATGTTGGCGAATTCATCGACGATAATCGCGTTGTTACCGCCAAGCTCCAGAAGGCATTTGCCCATTCGCGCTGCAACACGCTCGCCCACTCTTCGCCCGACCGCACACGAGCCGGTGAATGAAACAAGATCAATTCTCGTATCATCCACAAAATGTTGCGCCAGCTGATTGTCACCGTCGTTGAACAGGTGAAAAATCGGCGGCAGACTTGCATCCGCAAGCGCCTCATTGCAGATCTTCTGCACGGCGACGCTGCACAACGGGGTCTTCGGCGAGGGCTTCCAGATATTCACATTGCCGCAGATCGATGCAATACAGGCATTCCAGGACCAGACGGCAACGGGAAAGTTGAATGCCGTAATCGTGCCGACGATGCCCAGCGGGTGCCATTGCTCGTACATGCGATGTTTCGGCCGTTCGGATTGCATGGTGCTCCCGTACAGCATCCGAGACTGCCCGACCGCGAAATCGGCAATATCGATCATCTCCTGAACTTCACCGTCACCCTCGGCCTTGATCTTGCCCATTTCGAGGCTGACCAGACTGCCTAATGCGTCCTTGTTGTCGCGCAGCGCATTGCCGATCAGACGAATCGCATCTCCACGGATCGGCGCAGGCACTTTCCGCCACTCCAGGAAAGCCGACCGGGCGTCGTTGACGAGCTTGTCGTATTCCTCGGCCGTCGTCGTTCGCACGCTGGCAATGACTTCGCCGTCGGCAGGATTTACTGATTGGATCAGCGCCGCATTCTTCGACTCTGACGAGTCCGCACCGGACCAGGTACCCGCATTCACTTCGTTCAGACCAAGCCTGGTCAGTATCTTATTCATTAGGTTGATCCTCGTTTGGCGCGCTGATGCCCGGTCTCGCCACGTGCAATGGCCTCGGCCGACGCCAGATTTGTACCGCCGTGAGCGTAATATTCGCCGAATCGATTCTCGAGTATATCGGTCAGGCTGAATTCTTCCTGTGCGATGAAGCCTGCGTAGCTGGACGGATTCGACATGACAATGTCCATAACGCTGCAAACTCCCGCAGCGGTCGTGATTTGAATTGCAGACCAAAGGCGTCCTGAAACCAGCTCCGGATAGACCTTGTTGACGTAGTTCTCTTCGCGCAACTCTCCGTCCTGATAACCCGTTACGGCAGCATAGATGATGACGACATCCTGCAGGGTTTGAGGAACGGCGTTCTCGAGGATACGTTTCAGAGTACCGCGGTCGTGATTCAGCTTGAGCCCGTTCATGAGCAACCGCATCTGCTCACAGTGGCCCGGGTAACGGATCGTTTTGTAGTTCATCGTTTTGACGCGACCGCCATAGGTATCACCCAGAGAACCGAGACCACCCGATGTATTGAATGCTTCATAGAGCTTGCCGTCGATCTCGATTTCTTCGAGACCCTCCAGCGGGAGAACGTTCACTTCAACGCCGTCAACAATGCTCTGACAGAGATTGCCGTATTCATTGATGACGCCGTCCGTCGACCAGGTCAACGAATACTTCAATACGTTGTTTGGATGCTGGGGCAGTGCGCCGACGCGTAGTTTGACGGACTTCAATTCGTCGAAGTGCTGAATGATTTCGTTGGCGGCAATGCTGATGAATCCGGGCGCCAGCCCGCACTGAGGTACGAATACGGTATCCGATCCCTCGGCCAGTTTTCGCACCTCTTCTGTTACCGCAACATCTTCAGTCAGGTCGAAGTAGTGCAGCTTTTCCTTTCTGGCAACCTCGGCCACGGCAATGTTGCAGTAGTAGGGAAGCCCGGAGATTATCGCGACCGGTTTGTGTTTTTTTACATGCGCCGTTAGCGCCGCCGCATCGCTTGCATCGAAGGTAAAAGCATTCAGATTATCGTGTCCGTGGGCCGTCACCACGTCATCTGCGGCACCCGCGTTCTTGTCTGCGAGCTGCACATGATAGTCACCACAGTCGGCCAACAAGCCGGAAATCAGCGCGCCAATCTTGCCGGCGCCGAGAACCAGTATCTCTTGCATGGGGTCTCCTGAGTTCGGCGGATAATTGCCGAGGGAAAAATTGAGGCGCGCATTGTGCCAAGCTCTTGTGGCCCTTTCCACAGGAGTTTTGGACCGCCCCGGACCCGGAAAAAAAGGCCCTTGAAGTCCTCTTCGTAAGCCGTTGTTTACAGGAGAAACTTTTGCCTAAGTCGGGGGCGCCATGGCATAGTCCGCGATCAAGCCCCGTAATCAGGAACAAGCGTGACACGAAGCGTCGCCAAATCAGAATGGCATCCCGCGAGCTGGCAGAGCCTGGCGGCCGCCCAGCAGCCGTCCTATCCGGATAAATCGGCGCTTGAGCGGGTGGTCTCCGAACTGAGTCGATTGCCGCCTATCGTGACGTCCTGGGAGGTCGATGAACTCCGGGGGCAGATCGCAAAGGCGCAGCGGGGCGAAGCCTTCGTTTTGCAGGGAGGCGATTGTGCCGAGAGTTTTGACGAATGCACCTCGGAAAACATCGTCGACAAGCTGAAGATCCTGCTGCAAATGAGCCTTGTCATGCTCTACGGGCTCAAGAAACCCGTCGTGCGCGTGGGCCGAATGGCCGGGCAATACGCGAAACCACGCTCGGCGGATACCGAGACCCGCGATGATCAGACATTGCCGAGCTTTCGCGGCGACCTGGTCAATCGAAATCCGTTTACGGCAGACGACCGCATTCCTGACCCGCAGTTGATTCTGCGTGGCTACGAGCGGGCAGCACTGACACTCAATTTCGTTCGGTCCCTGATCGATGGCGGTTTCGCAGATCTGCATCACCCGGAATTCTGGGATCTGAACTGGGTTGGCCACTCGCCCATGGCTGACGAATATCACAATATCGTCAGCTCCATTTCGGATTCACTGGATTTTCTGGAGTCGATATCGGGCAGGGCGCTGCACCAGACGCAGCGTGCCGATATCTACGCAGCGCATGAAGGCCTGCATCTCTCGTACGAACAATCGCAGACCCGTTTTCTCAAGCATCGCGATCGCTGGTATAACCTGACGACACACTTTCCCTGGATTGGTATGCGAACGGCCAACGTCGATGGTGCGCATGTAGAGTATTTCCGGGGTATCGCGAACCCGATCGGCATCAAAGTCGGTAGCGGCATGAACGCGGAGTGGCTTCAGGGCCTGATCGGCGTCCTGAATCCAAATAACGAGCCGGGGCGTCTCACGCTCATTCACCGTTTTGGCGCCAAATCGATTGAAAACAGTCTGCCGGACCTGATTCGCGCCGTGCGCGAGACCGGATCACCGGTTCTCTGGGTATGCGATCCGATGCATGGCAACACCGAGAGTACCGCCAACGGGACCAAGACCCGGCGCTTCGATAACATCGTTTCTGAGCTGGAGTCGGCATTCCGGGTGCATAAGTCACTCGGCAGCTATCTCGGCGGCGTTCATCTCGAGCTGACCGGGGAGAATGTCACGGAATGCACCGGGGGCGCCCGCGGACTTACCGACGGGGACCTCGCCAGAGCCTACAAATCGACCGTCGATCCCAGATTGAACTACGATCAGGCGATGGAAATCGCGATGCGCATCGCCGGATTGCGGGACTAAGGCACTAATCCTGTCCCCAGCTTGAATGTCTCCGGCAGCGGGCTTATCATGCTGCGCCGCGGCATCAGTGCAGGTTTCGAGCGCAAACTCAATCATCATAATTTCCATGAAGATATTAACATAATACTTTGATTTAAAAGACTTTTATTACTATTGCTATGAACAAGAAAGAGATTCGCATCCTCGGTGACCGTTCGCCCGCATTTGACGGGATCCTGAGCGACGCCGCGATGGACTTCGTCGCCGCATTGGCCCGGGAGTTCTCGCCACGCGTTGAGGAATTGCTGGCATTGCGGCTAGCACGGCAAAAGGCCATAGACGATGGCCAGATGCCGGATTTCCTTGCCGAGACGGCCGACATTCGCGCTGCCGACTGGCAGGTTACCGATGTGCCGGCCGATCTGCGGGATCGCCGGGTCGAGATCACCGGCCCGACGGATCGCAAGATGATCATCAATGCCATGAACTCGGGCGCAAAGGTATTCATGGCGGACTGCGAGGACTCGTTGACGCCCAACTGGCACAACGTCGTACAGGGTCAGATCAACCTGCGTGATGCCGTCAATCGCAGTATTACTCTGGATTCGAACGGCAAGCATTACGAACTGAATAAAGAAACGGCGACTTTGATCGTGCGCCCCAGGGGCTGGCATTTACCGGAGAAGCATATTCTGGTCGACGGCAAGGAGGTACCCGGTGCGTTCGTCGATTACGGGCTGTACCTGTTCCATAACGCCGCAGATTTAAAAAAACGTAACACGGGGCCCTATTTCTACCTGCCGAAACTCGAAAACCACCTGGAAGCACGCCTGTGGAGCGAGGTCTTCAAATTCTCGGCAACGGCAGGCATCGTTTCACCAGGCGAGATCAAAGTCACGGTACTTATCGAGACGATTCTGGCTGCGTTCGAGACCGAAGAGATCCTGTACGAACTCAAGGATCACATCGTCGGCCAAAACTGTGGCCGCTGGGACTATATCTTCAGTTTCATCAAGAAATTCAGCCGGTATCCCGAGTTCGTCTTGCCGGACCGCGCGGAAGTCACGATGACCACGCATTTCCTGCGTTCGTATTCGCAACTCGTGATAAAGAACTGCCACCGCCGCAAAGCCTATGCGATCGGCGGTATGGCCGCGCAGATCCCGATCAAGAACGACGAGCGTGCAAACACTGAGGCGATAGCGAAGGTCCGCGCCGACAAGGAACGCGAGGTGAGCGACGGCCATGATGGAACCTGGGTGGCGCATCCGGCACTGGTTCCGCTGGCGATGGAGATATTCGACGAGCATATGCCCGGCGAGAATCAACTCGACCGACTTCGCGAGGACGTGCACGTCTCTGCCGCCGATCTGCTGCAGGTCGTCAAAGGGAAAATTACTGAAAAAGGACTGCGTGACAATATCAGCATCGCCGTGCAATACATGGCGTCCTGGCTGGGTGGCAACGGCTGCGTACCGATCAACCATTTGATGGAGGACGCGGCGACCGCCGAGATCTCACGCGCACAGGTCTGGCAATGGGTGCATCACGAGACCGGCGTGCTGGATGAGGGCCGCAATATCACATATGAGATGTTCAGGACGCTTCTCGGCGAGGAACTCGAAAAGATCCGGGAAGCGGTCGGCGACGAGCATTTCCAGGCCGGACACTACGAGCACGCCGCTAAACTGATGGATCAGATCACGGCCCAAGATGAATTCGTCTTGTTCCTGACCTCAGTGGCATATCAGGACGTCGACTGACACGCCTCTGCTTATGCATTACGACAAGATTGAAGTGCCGGCCGATGGCGAAGCGATAACGATCAATCGCGACCACTCGATCAATGTCCCAGACCAACCGATCATTCCCTACGTCGTCGGAGACGGCATCGGCATCGATGTGACGCCGGTAATGAAAGATGTGGTCGATGCCGCCGTCGAAAGGGCCTACGGCGACAAACGGACCATTAAGTGGATGCGCATCTATGCCGGCGCAGAAGCGGCCGATACCTATGGCAGCGATACCTATCTGCCCGAAGAGACCTTGCATGCTTTGCAGCACTACGTAGTCTCGATCAAGGGGCCGTTAACGACCCCGGTCGGCGGCGGCATTCGCTCACTCAATGTATCGATAAGACAAACACTGGACTTGTATGCCTGCGTTCGTCCGATTCGCTATTTCCCCGGCGTATCGACGCCAATGAAGGAATCGGATCTCGTCGACATGGTTGTATTTCGCGAGAACACCGAAGACATCTACGCCGGCATCGAGTATCCGACCGGATCCCAGGAGGTACAGAAGCTCATTCACTTTCTGCAGACCGAACTCGACGTCAAAAAAATTCGTTTTCCGGCGAGCTCAGGGATAGGCATCAAACCGGTCTCGAGAGAGGGATCGCAACGGCTCGTGCGAAAAGCGATTCAGTATTGCATCGACAGGGATTTCGGCTCGGTCTCGCTAGTACACAAAGGCAATATCATGAAGTTCACTGAAGGCGCATTTTGTCAGTGGGGTTATGAGGTCGCTCGTGAAGAGTTTGGCGCGGAGGAGAAAGACGGTGGGCCCTGGCTGAGTTTCGTAAATCCTGTGACTGGCCACGAAATAATCATCAAGGACGTTATCGCTGATAACTTCCTTCAGCAGATTCTGATGCGCCCGGAAGACTACGACGTTATCGCCACACTCAATCTGAATGGCGACTACATCTCGGATGCGCTCGCGGCCCAGGTTGGCGGCATCGGTATCGCCCCGGGCGGCAATATCGGCGAGGGCGTCGCAGTATTTGAAGCAACCCATGGCACCGCACCCGGTTTTGCAGGCAAAGACCGGGTAAATCCGGGTTCCCTCATTCTGTCCGCGGAAATGATGCTGCGATACCTGGGATGGAACGAAGCCGCTGACCTGATTCAGAAGGGCGTCGCGAACACGATCGCTAACAAGGAACTGACTTTCGACCTCGCCAGACTTCGAGCGGCCATCCGCGCACCAAAAAGAAAATCCGGACCGCACGATAAAAAGGAAGTCGAGGAAGAGCTCGAACAGCTGATTCCCGGCGCAAAACTAGTGGGTACGAAGGGCTTTGGCAAAGCCGTGATCCGCCACATGGATGACTGAGGCCTTTGATCCGGATTGCCGCAACTGTCCGCGCCTGGCGGCGTTTCTCGATACCATCAGGGAAAAACATCCTGACTATCACTGCAGGCCGGTGGCACCGTTCGGCGATGCCGCCGCCCGACTCCTGATCGTCGGGCTCGCGCCCGGCATGCATGGCGCCAATCGGACAGGCCGGCCGTTTACCGGCGATCACGCGGGAGTCCTGCTGTACGAGACGCTGCATGCGTTTGGATTCAGCAACCGGGCGGAAGCACTCACGGTGGACGATGGCCTTACCTTGACCGACTGCCGGATTACCAACGCCGTAAAGTGCCTGCCGCCTGACAACAAACCAGTGGGCGCCGAAATCAATACCTGCAATGCCTATCTGGCAAACGAATTGCACACACTGCCCACGAAGTCGGTCTTGCTGGCATTGGGTGGCATCGCCCATCGGGCTATTATTCGCGCGATGTCCCTCAGGCAGGCGGATTTTCCGTTCGGGCACGCAGCCGAGCACGAGCTGGCATCCGGGCTTAGGTTGCTGGACTCCTACCATTGCAGCCGCTACAACACCAATACCCGCCGATTGACCGACGAGATGTTTCGATCCATTTTTGCCCGGGCGAGAGAGTTACTGGCGCAGACCGCAACGTGACAAGCGATACCGAATTTGACCCGAAATCTTTCGTCGCGAGCCTGACGCACCGCCCCGGTGTCTACCGCATGCTGAATGCCAAGGGACAGGTCATCTATGTTGGCAAGGCGCGCGACCTCAGAAAGCGGGTCTCCAGTTACTTTCATCGGACGCACACCGACGCTAAGACAAATTCGATGATGGAACTGGTCAGAGACGTCGAGGTTACTGTCACCAATACCGAAGCCGAGGCACTCATCCTCGAGTACAACCTAATCAAACGGCACAAACCACGCTTTAACGTCGTCCTCAGGGACGACAAGAGCTACCCTTATATATATGTGTCGACCCATCACCCGTTTCCGCGACTTCAGTTTCATCGCGGACCGCGAAAAGGCAAGGGACGATACTTCGGCCCCTATCCCAGCACGAGCGCCGTCAGAAAAACGCTGAACGAGCTGCAAAAACTATTTCTGGTGCGGCAGTGCCAGGACAGTTACTACAAGAATCGCAGCAGGCCCTGCCTGCAATATCAGATCCGTCGTTGCACGGCGCCCTGCGTGGGCTACATCGATGAGGCTCGCTATGCAGAAGACGTGGATGCGGCACTGCTGTTCCTCGAGGGCAAGAACCGCAGCGTGATCAATACGCTCGTCGAGCGCATGGAACGAGTCTCGCAGAAGCGGGACTACGAGCAGGCCGCCCGTTTCCGCGATCAGATCGCCCGATTCAAGAAAGTCGAAGCGGAGCAACTCGTATCGCGAACGGCTGCTACCGATCTGGATGTCATTGCCCTTGCATCCCGGCCGGGCCTTCACTGTGTGACCATCCTGTTCCTTCGACACGGTGCGATGCTCGGCAGTCGAAATCACTTCCCGAAAATCAGTGGCAACGCCAGTTCGCGGCAGGTACTGACAGGATTCCTGTCGCAATACTATCTCGGCCGCGACGCCCCATCGGAGATCATCGTCGATGCGGATATCGACGATCGTGACTTGCTGGAACAAAGCCTGTCGGAGCGATCAGGCCACAAGGTGCGGATTAAAAACCGCGTCCGTGGTGACCGACGTCGTTGGCTACAAATGGCAAAAACAAATGCGGAGCAGGGTCTGAGCTTACAGGCCGCAAGCAATGCGACTCTGCGCCGTCAGTTCGAAGCACTGGCTGAAGTATTGCAGCTCGAAGGGCCGGCGGAGCGACTGGAGTGCTTCGATGTGAGCCATACCTCCGGCGAGGCGACTGTCGCGTCCTGCGTCGTATTCAACACTGCTGGGCCGATGAAGAGCGACTACCGGCGTTTCAATCTGAAACCCGCTGCGGCCGGAGACGACTATGCGGCGATGTCCGAAGCATTGAGACGGCGTTACGCACGCGTCAAAAAAGGCGAAGTACCAATGCCGGACATATTATTTGTCGACGGCGGCAAAGGTCAGCTTTCCGAAGCACTAACCGTACTCGATGAGCTCGAGCTGGACTGGCTGCGGGTTGTTGCAGTCGCCAAAGGCAGAGCCAGAAAACCCGGCAGCGAGCAGCTTTTCTTGGCAGGTAGCAGCATGCCCACTATACTCCCGTCAGATTCGCCGGCACTGCTCCTGATTCAGCAGATCAGGGACGAGGCACACCGCTTTGCAATCACCGGGCATCGGCAGCAACGTGCGAAAGCAAGGAAGACTTCCCGGCTCGAAGAGATTCCAGGACTCGGGCCAAAGCGTCGTCGCGAATTATTGAGGCAGTTTGGAGGATTGCAGGGTGTGCATGGGGCCGGTATTGATGATCTCGTCAAAGTGCACGGCATCAGCCAGGCACTTGCAGAGCGTATCTACGACAATCTGCATCTTGACGGTAACAAGAGCGCATAAGCGCCGGACTGATTTTTGAAAACTAATCTCGCCAATACACTGACGCTGATTCGCATCGCAGCGATTCCTGTCGTCGTCATTTGCTTCTACAGCTCGATGGATTTTGCACGGCCGATTGCCGGCATCGTCTTCGGCCTGGCCGCCGTCACGGACATACTGGACGGCTATGCGGCCAGGAAGCTGGGCCAGACCTCGAAGTTCGGCGAGTTCCTCGATCCGGTCGCCGACAAACTGATGGTCACGGTCCTTCTCGTATTGCTGGTTGAGGCCGACCCGCGGATAACGGTGACACTCATTGCCGTCATCATCATCGGCCGCGAGATCACGGTTTCGGCATTGCGAGAGTGGATGGCAGGTATCGGAGCAAGGGCCGACGTAGCGGTAAGATTATCCGGCAAGGTGAAAACCGTATTTCAGATGTTCGGCATCGGCTTCATGGTTTACGAGCGTGATCTTTTCGGCATAGAGATCTATAAGCTCGGCTATTTCCTGCTCCTTGTCTCCGCCGGTATGACCCTGTGGTCTATGGTCGACTACCTGCGCGCAGCATGGCCTTCTATCGAGAAAAGCGGCTGAAATCAGGCCCTGCCGAGCCGATTTCAAGCATGTCCTTGACAGAAAGGTAGCAGCGGCTAAAATCTCGGCCCTCCGTTGAAAAGCGGGTCAAAACAAATCAAAGCGGGTGTAGCTCAGCGGTAGAGCATCACGTTGCCAACGTGAGGGTCGTGAGTTCAATCCTCATCACCCGCTCCAAATACTCTAAAGGTCCCTGTCAAGGGACCTTTTTTTTCGTCAGAGCGAATATCAATCCGCCGAATCGCATCCTCGTATCTGAAAGGTATGCCGCAACAGAACGCCCTCATCTACGTGCAGAAAAAGCGATATGTCACCGTCTACGAGATCTTCCTTTTTGAGCCGCCATCCGACGAACTGAATGCCGAGTTTGCTTTCGGGGGGCCTTCGGTACACAACTGGATCGGTTCGTTGGTGCAAACCATGTTCATCGACGAAATGTGGATAGAACCAGGACTTGTTGAAGCTGACGTAACTTAATTGATTGGGAACGATGTGAAAAGCGACAGAAAACCGCGCGTCCTTTTTACACTCAATGACAGTTTCATCAGGGATAACCACACCATTTCGCAAATTGTTTGCCGATTTTCTCCTCACCTCCTGGTAGTCAAAAGCCGAACTACTGTCATATAAGCCTGCATACACCTTCAACAGGCCAAACCGCGTCTCCTCACTCGACAACTCTGCCGTTGAAGCGATCAGGAACAAGCTGAGGAATGAGAATCTTTTCATAAGGAAAGCTAGCCGACAAGGCGGCATTTTCCATCGGCGTCATCCATTTGACAACCTGAGAATCGTCGGTAATGTATCAAGCGACGAGGAATGCGACAGAATCAGCAGACCCCGCATTTCGAGATAGGTAATGTATTGACAAAATGTCTGACCCGAAACAAAACAAGAGAAACGCGCAAGCATTCTACGACTTGATGTTTAATCAATGTCAGCCGCGTGAAGCCGTTGCGAAATACGTCGGCGACGAGTACATCCAGCACAATCCCGCCGTGGGGGACGGCAAGGAAGCCTTCATCGAATACTTCGATCGGATGAACGCGGAGTACCCGGGGAAAAGGGTTCACTTCAAACGTGCTATCGCAGAAGGCAATTTCGTCGTACTTCACTGCCATCAGGCGTGGCCCGGGGACAGCGACTATGCAGGAATAGATATTTTCCGCTTCGACGACAACGGCAAAGTCGTGGAACACTGGGACGTTTTGCAGATAATTCCCGACGAATTCGCCAATTCGAACACGATGTTCTAGGTACGAGAAAGCAATCCCGTGCAGGCTGAATGCTGGC
>Ga0255053_10000261_pt1 | contig 28441 bp, 25 predicted proteins | sample JV7_2_22_MG_FD_188635 | JGI IMG/M metagenome (GOLD analysis project Ga0255053, IMG submission 188635) | Seawater microbial communities from Jervis Inlet, British Columbia, Canada - JV7_2_22 | ecosystem: Environmental > Aquatic > Marine > Inlet | place: Canada: British Columbia | collected... | reverse complement strand
TCGGTCCACTCCGCATTGATTTCGTCGTGAATATCAACCTCCTGATCTTTGCGCCATTCCTTAACCGTCCAGAGTCTGTCTTCTTTAAACCCCAGGCAGTGAGGTTCATGAACAAAAAAATAGAACTCCTCTCCATCCGCATCTTCTTTGTGGCTTAGCGACCCAACACCCAGCGGATAATAACGGCAGGTCGTCGGCCGGTCATCGTAAACAAGACAACCGCTTTCTTTGATGAAGGGACACAATTTGCTGTCTGAATCTTTATCTTCCTCCTCCAGAAACTTAAGGGTAATCACCGGCAGATCTGTTTTTTCCAGCAGTTGCGGCTCGGTGTAAATGGCTAAAAATTCCTCGGAAGACAGGTCCAGCTTTTTTTTAAGCCGAATAATATCATAGGGCGTCAGGATGATATTAATATCCCGGCAGCATTGCGTGAAACATTCAATCCCGGGATGACACTTAAATTTAAACTGACTTTCCGGGCCAAGTCGAACCGGTTCGACATTGGCCATACGATCGGTATCGCTCATTTTAAATTCCTTTCATATAGTATCGATTTAAAACTTTTACCACGAAAGCACGAAAATACCAAAACACGAAAACTCGTAAGAAACATTTCGTGCTTTCAGTCTTTCGTGTTTTCGTGATTTATTTTTATAGTTACCATTTAAAAGCACTGATTCCATACAAACGGCCCGAATAGGAAAGCGCTTATATATGAGGTCACAGTTGAAGTCAACAATCCGATTTGCCTATTCAAATGGTTTCAGGTTTCAGTGCACAGAGGTTCAGGGTTCTGGGTTCAGAGGTTCAGGGTTAAGACAACCTTGAACGCTGAACTTTGAACCTTTGAACCCGGTAACTGACACCTTTATCTTTGAAAAAGCAGCTTGATAAAATCAGTCGGGGTTTTGTAAATTCCTTGTGAAGATAACTTAATTCTTGATTTATCACGCAAAAATAATATATCGGTTAGTCTGCATCAAACTAGAACTCATCTCACAGGAGGACCCCATGGAATTGACCGTAACAGAGGCTGAAAAATTAAAAGAGAAACCGGACCAATCCAAGCTCGGTTTTGGAACCATATTCACCGATCATATGTTTAGTATGGATTACACTCCGGATAAGGGATGGCACGCTTTTCGCGTAGAGCCCTATGCTCCTATGGCATTGGAACCGTCCACCATGTTTTTGCATTATGCCCAGGGCGCTTTCGAAGGACTCAAGGCCTACCGAACCGACTCCGGAAATATCCAGCTTTTCAGGCCCCAGGAAAATTTCAAACGCTTGAATCGTTCCTGCCGACGGATGTGCATACCTGAAATCGACGAGGATTTTGCCCTTGATGTGCTCAAAAAGCTTCTGACGATCGAAAAGGACTGGGTCCCCGGTCAACCGGAAACCTCTCTTTACATAAGACCCACCATTATTGCGATGGATCCGTATATCGGCGTGCGGGCTTCATATACTTATCGCTTTTTCATTATCTTTTCACCGGTTGGCGCCTATTATCCGGAAGGCTTTAATCCGGTTAAAATTCAGGTAACCAGTGACTATGTCCGGGCGGTGCGCGGCGGAGTGGGCGAAGCCAAAACCCCCGGCAACTACGCCTCCAGCATTCTGGCAGCTGAAAAAGCTCACAAAGAAGGTTATTCTCAGGTATTGTGGCTGGATGGCGTTGAGCAAAAATATCTTGAAGAAGTTGGCTCAATGAACATCTTTTTTGTAATAGAAGATGAAATCGTCACCCCCGAGTTAAACGGAAGCATTCTGCCGGGAATCACTAGAAACTCGGTTATCAAACTGGCCAAACACTGGAACGATAAAGTATCAGAGAGAAAAATCAGCATCGATGAGTTAATGCAGGCCCATGCTTCCGGAAAACTTCAGGAGGTTTTCGGTGCCGGAACAGCTGCGGTTATCTCTCCGGTCGGAGAGATTAAATACGGTGACCAGGTGATTACCATTGCCGGCGACGAAGTCGGCCCGGTTGCCCGCAAATACTACAACGCCATCACCGGCATCCAATACGGCAAAGCCGATGACCCGCTGGGATGGATTGTGCCCGTAGCATAATAGGTTTCAGGTGTCAGTGTTCAGGTGTCAGGTTCAAAAGTTCAACGTTCAAAGGTTCATAGGTTGATTAACAGAAGACAGATGAAAACCGGAGCGTAGGGCAGCCCTCGGCGGCTGCCAGAAACCCAGAACCCTGAACCCCTGAACCCCTGAACCCCTTGGTTTGGTATTTTTTATTTAGAAATCCCAATTATCCATTACCCCAAAAAATAATTTTGGAGATATGAATGACTCACCCGGAGGTTGTTGGAAATCTGCCCGCATTTGTCGAAAAGATGCAAAACGAAGGACTGCAGCCTCTGGTAATAGATACATTTGCTTATTACTACAATCAGGTGCTGACCGGTGAAACCGGCCTGGTGTACGATCGGGAGATTCAACCGGTTGAAACCCATGAAATAGAGAATTTAAAAAATTTAAAAAAATATGCCGCTGCCGGTCAACGCGCTTTGGATCATTCCGTAAGAATTGTTTTAAACGGCGGTCTGGGAACCACCATGGGATTGACCGGACCCAAGTCATTAATTGAAGCCAAAAACGGAAAAACCTTTCTTGAAATTATCTTAAAGCAGGCTGAGAACAGCGGGATCCAGCTGGTTTTAATGAACAGCTTTAAAACCCATGCCGAAACCCTGGCGGCCCTGGACAAAATAAAACCGTCCCCAACACCGCACCAATTTATCCAGCACCGGTTTCCCAAAATCCAGCAGCAGGATCTGGCCCCGGCAACATGGCCGCAAAATCAGGAATTGGAGTGGAACCCGCCGGGTCACGGCGATGTGTTTACGGCCCTCAGTACGTCCGGGATGCTTGAAATCCTGCTGGAAAACGGCATTCAGTATGCGTTTATCCACAACCTGGATAATCTCGGAGCCCGCATGGAAACGGCGCTGCTGGGTTATTTTGCTGAACACCAATTCCCGTTTATGATGGAAGTGGCTGAAAAAACCCCGGCTGACATTAAAGGCGGGCATCTGGCCAGACATCACAACGGAAGACTTATTTTACGTGAGGCCGCCCAATGCCCCCAAGATGAAATAACGGCATTTCAGGATATTTCCCGTTACCGCTTTTTCAACACCAATAACATCTGGATCAATATAGAATCATTAAAAGCGCTGTTTGCAAAAGAACACACTATTCATCTTCCAATGATCCTCAATCCTAAAACCGTGGACCCCAGAAATGAAAGCAGTCCGCCGGTATTCCAGATTGAAACCGCCATGGGAGCGGCCATTTCGCTTTTTGAGGGCACCACGGCTGTCAGGGTTCCACGATCCCGATTTTTCCCGGTTAAATCGTGCAATGACCTTCTGGCGCTGCGTTCAGACTGTTATGTGTTGGGAGAAAAAGAGACTCTGCAGATAAACCCGAAGCGAATTGCGGCCAACAGACCGGATACCATCAAGGTTAGGCTGGATCCGAAGTATTACGGAAAAATAGATCTTTTAGAGAAACGATTTCAAAACGGACTGCCGTCTTTGGCTGACTGTGAATCCTTTAGCATCCAGGGAGATGTTTATTTTGAAGGCAACGTCACCATAAAAGAAGCCGTGTCGATCAAAAACAATCTCAACACCCCGGCCGTCATCAAAAAAGGAACGGTCATCGACCAAGACCTCATTTTCTAAGCTTTTAATACGCCCGCAATCCAAAATCCAAAATCCCCAATCCAAAATCCAAAATCACCTACTCCCTATTTCGAATCAAATATTGAATCGTGACCTTATCCTTAGAACCCGGTGCGCTTTTTAAAGATGCCGGATTCAGGACCAGGTTGACCGTAATTTCGCCTTTGCCTCTCAAATTGTCTAGCAGCACTTTTTCAGTATAAAGCGTCGCTATTTTTTCAAGAATGCGCTTGCCACCCACAATCTCAACCTTTTCGGGATCCGTTACAGAATCAATCAGAATCAAATTGCCGGGAAGTTTGCCCACCCAATCGATTTGCACCGGCAATTCTTTTTTTATGGTTTCATCAATAACGACCTCTACTACAGAAGGCGTCACTTCGCGCAACAATATTCCAGGCGGCAACGAAATGTTATCAGACGTAATGGAAAAAGAGTTGGGACCGATGACGGAATTGCTCAAATCCAGACGAACATTGACCTGATCCGGTGTGATCGATTTAACCAAAGCACTCGATCCGCTTAATACCAGGCTAACGGATTTCACCGAGGTATCGACAATTTCGGTGCCGCCCGCCCGATTCATATAATCCACCGGGATATCAAGGGAAACCAGCGTATCCTGCCCTCTGGAAACACTGAACCAGATGCCGGTAATAAACAAAACGGACAACATGGCAGCAACCGTAATTTCAAGACTTTCCTTTCGGACAGCCCCTTTCTTGAGGGCCGCAGTTCCCACATGTTCCTGGATGTTTTCTTTCAGGGTCTGTTTTTGCCTAATCTCCCGCAGGCGGTTGCCTTTGGCGACAAGCACATCACCTCTTTCCTCGGATATGACAATGATCAGGGCATCGGTTGCTTCCGCCAGTCCCAGAGCGGCCCGATGCCGGGTGCCGTAATGTGACGGTAAATCATCACGATGAGATAAAGGCAAAATGGCACCGACAACCGTAATCTGATCTCCCTGAACAATAGCAGCGCCATCATGGACCGGGTTATCCGGCCAGAAAATACTGGCTATCATCTCTTTGGTGATCAATCCTTTCCAGGGGGTGCCCCCCTGCACCGCATCGCTCAGGTCTTCTTTTCCCGGGAAAACAATCAATGCCCCGCATTTGCGCTTCGCCATTTGAAACACACTGTCGGCAATAATTTCCGTCGGCGTAATGGCGGATTTATAAGATAATCCCCACAGGATGGATTTTAAATTTTTGGCCTGCAGTACCCGGCGAATTTCATTGCGGAAGACAACGATAATAATTATGGCACCGACAGCCACGATACCCTGCACTACCCAGCTGGTAACGATTAATCCTAAAGAGATGGCAATTCGCTGCAGAAACCACAGTACGGTCATGCCGATGAGCACCCGAAAAACGTTGGTCCCTCTGAAAAGAACGTAAAAGCGGAACAGGATATAGCTGTTTAAGATAATATCAACGACATCCTGCCAGCGAATGGTGGATAGGAATAAGAGGAATTTTTCCATTGCGATTAATCCGTGACGCTGAATCTTAAGACACTCAAAACCTTGCCCGTACCATCGGTGATTTCCACCCGCCAGGGACCGATATCGGTTTTACGCAGCTGAATGCTGCTATAAGCTGACCAACGTGGCGGCTTGAGTGTTAACCGAATTTTGGCGCTGGGCACATCACGATGATACCAGTTATGGTAGACAATCTCTTTTTGCGGTACCTGATCAAACGATGAATAGCACACCGCTTTTTTCTGGTTGACGGAAAAAACGATGGTGGGGTTGCGAGGGGCATTGGCAAAAATTTCTTCACACATTACCGCCTGAAATAAACTTAGCTGCGAAGCATTTGCACTGCTTACATTTTGCGATGGAAGCAATGGTAAAAGAAGAAAAAGTTGAATTGCGGCAATGGCTCCAAAGATCAACACTAAACGATATCTCATATGTGCTAGTCCCAAATCCATTTTTAACATATTGGCGATTAAATCTAACGAGTATACAGCTAAATCAAAGATCGATAAATCTATAAAAATTTCTTATACTTATATTTATTGTTTTTCAAGAGAAAATTCAGTTTTGTAATTTGCAAATTCATAAAGAATTATATATTCTTATTAATTTAAGATCTTATTTCGAAAAGTAAAAAAATTCATCCAACCCTATGATCCAGGATGCCCAAATAGTGCAAGATCCCTCCCCGGGAACCCGGATGGTTCGCTTCTGCGGGGATATGCTGACCTTCACCCTGATACTGCCGCAATTTGAACCCGGTACCGCATGGGTGCGCACCAATATCGGTCATGCAAAAATCATCAGAGACGAAATTATCAGGGAACTCGAAAAAAATGAACCGCCTTTAGGGAGAGCCTGGTTTGACATTCCCATGAAGCGGGTCAATGAACAGCGCTTTGAGGCGACCCTGCCTTTATACGAAATGGGTCATTTTGAAGCCAAATGCTTTTTCTTAAAAAAGGGAGCGGTTGAGCCCACCTGGCCGCCCGGTCCAAACACCGCCGTCAATGTTGAATCGGCCGATGCCTGCTGCGCCAACATCATCTATAACGCGTTTGTAAGGCAATTCGGTCCAAATAAGGACGGAACCCGGATGCTCGAGCCGTCCGATGAAGCCTGCGCCCGAAAGCTGGATCAAAACGGTTATGCTGTGATTCCGCCCTCGGGAACCTTTCGCGACCTGATGGCAGAACTTGACTTTATTATAGATGAAATCGGCTGCCGTATTCTTTTGCTGTTGCCAATCCACCCCACACCGACAACCTATGGACGCATGGGAAGATTCGGCAGCCCTTACGCAGCCTTAAGCTTTACCGCGGTTGATCCTGCTCTGGCTGAATTTGATCCGCATGCCACGCCGCTGGAACAATTTATCGAACTGGTGGACGCGGTTCATCAACGCAATGCCAAAATCCTAATTGACATTGCCATCAACCATACCGGCTGGGCTGCAAGTCTGCATGAAACCCATCCGCATTGGCTGGTCAGAAGTGCCGAAGGCCGAATTGAAGTCCCCGGCGCCTGGGGCGTTGCCTGGGAGGATCTGACCAAACTGGATTATTCACAACCGGACTTGTGGCAATACATGGCGGATGTCTTCATCAAGTGGTGCCGGCGGGGCGTAGACGGCTTCCGCTGTGATGCCGGTTACATGATCCCGACGGCCGCCTGGAAATACATTGTTGCCAAGGTAAGAGCGCAGTTTCCGGAGGTCGTATTTTTGCTCGAAGGCCTGGGCGGCAAAATTTCGGTGACGCGCGAGCTATTAAACAGCGCCAATTTAAATTGGGCCTACTCAGAGCTGTTTCAAAATTATGACCGCAGCCAGATCGAACATTACCTGCCGGAAGCTATCGATATTTCAAACGCTGACGGCATAACGGTGCATTTTGCCGAAACCCATGACAACCTCAGACTGGCCCGGCAATCCGAAACCTATGCCCGCATGCGCACGGCCCTGTGTGCCCTGAGTTCCCACAACGGCGCATTTGGTTTTGCCAACGGGGTGGAATGGTTTGCTGCGGAGAAAATTAACGTCCACGACGCGCCTTCATTAAACTGGGGGGCAGAATCCAACCAGGTCGCAGAAATCCGGCGGCTCAGTCATCTGCTAAAGGTCCATCCGGCGTTTCACGAAGACACGACCTTAAGTATGCACCAGAAAAATGCCGGTAATTTTATCATCCTGTTGCGGCACCACCACAAGTCCGAAAAAAAACTGCTCATCATTGTCAACCTGGACCCTGAAAACCGGACAACAGCTGCATGGGATCCCGTATCACCGGGGCTGAACCCATCTGCATTTTATGACCTGCTGACCGGAGATGAAATAAACGTTACCGAATCCAATGGCTTAAATACGCTGCTGCTGGAACCCGGCCAGGTTTTGTGTCTTTCAGCCAGCGCCGAAGATCTGCAGCAAGTTCAAAATTTTCCCAAACAACCCTTTCGGCTGCCTGAGCGAATTAAACAGCAGCAGCTGTATGCCAAGGCTCTTGAAGTGGTTTCATATGATCGGGGAATCAAACATCTCGAAAATTTTGACCTCAAACAGGCCGCCCAGCAGCTGAAGGAAAATCCGTCGGATTTTTGCAGCCGGCTATCTACCCATGGCCGAAAACCACGGGTCATCACCTGGCAGTGGCCGCAGGACCTGCGGCGGGAAGTCATGATTCCTCCGGATCATTTTCTGCTCATTCGCACCGACAGTTCCTTTCGAGCGCGCATTATGGATGGCAACCGAACGGTCGCATCGGAGGACAGCCTTCCGGGCCTAGATGGAAATGGAAAACATTTTGCTTTGTTTCTGCCATTGCCAATTCCCAGAACCCTAAACGCTTACACCCTGGCACTTTCCGTCTATTATTCAGAGGGCTGCCGGCACGAAGAAGCCCGTTTGCTGGTTCTGACCCGACCGAAAGATGTTCGCGTAAAACAGATATTTAAGCATTCCGAATTGCTGCACGAAGATTTTATCTGTCTGGGAACCAACGGCCGCGGGGCCATGCTGCACAGCGAAATTTCCGGGGGAAAGCTGACCAGCCGTTATGATGGACTGCTGGCAGCCAACATGAATCCGCTGTACCCGGAAGACCGCTGGATAATGCTCAGCCGCTGCCGGGCCTGGGTGGTATTTCAGGGCTACTCGCAATCCCTTAACACAGATTGTCTGGATAGGTTCCGCCCGGAAGAAAGTTCCTGCGGAATCTGGCAGTACCATATCCCCACCGGTCAGGGAGAACATGTTCTGATAACCGCCCGGGTTGAAATGGTTAAAGACCAAAATTCAGTGGCTTTGAGTTTTTTTCGCCATCCGGCCGATCATCTGCCGGAACGGCTGACGGATTCCAAACCGCTAACGATCATTTTACGGCCGGATATTGAAAACCGCAATTTTCACGCGTCCACCAAAGCCTATCAGGGTCCTGAAGAGCAGTGGCCGCATGCAGTAACCGCTTTTTCCAATGGCTTTCATTTTACCCCGGACGCCGACCATCACCTGCAGGTGCAAATTTCCGACGGCTCGTTTAAATGGGAGCCGGAGTGGCTCTATAGGGTCCAGCGGCCGAAGGATGCCCGGCGGGGCCATGACCCGGATTCAGATCTGTTCAGTCCCGGATACCTGTCCGCCTTTATCGAAGGCAATCAAACCGTGACCCTTTGGGCTGATGTTGGCTCCCAAAATGAAATCCCGCTGAGCGAAGCCCCCATCCCGCATTTAATAACCCTTGCGGCATCGCAAGAAGGTGAGGGGGCCGAAACCTTCACCAGAATACTGAAAACCGCCTTGGACCATTATGTGGTCAAGCGCGGCGATTTAAAAACCGTCATCGCCGGGTATCCCTGGTTTCTGGATTGGGGACGGGATGCTTTAATATTTGTGCGCGGACTGGTGGCCGCCGGAAAAATCGCAGACGCCCGGGATATTGTCATTCAGTTTGCCCGTTTTGAGAAACAGGGCACCCTGCCGAACATGATTCAGGCCGAAAACGCCGCCAACCGGGATACATCCGACGCACCGCTGTGGTTGATCACGGCCTGTGCGGATTTGGTTCAAGCAGAAGATGATGAACAATTCATTGAATCAGATTGCGGGGGCCGTTCGATGCGGCAGATCCTTTTATCGATCGGTCAATCCATAAAAGCCGGCACACCCAATGGCGTTCGCATGGACCCGGAATCGGGGTTAATTTTCAGCCCGTCACACTTTACCTGGATGGACACCAATCATCCGGCCGGCACTCCCCGGCGGGGCTATCCCATAGAAATCCAGGCCCTCTGGCATGCAGCACTTTGCTTTTTGTCCAAAATCGATTCTGCTGAAACCGGTAAGGGTTGGCAGCACCTGGCCCAGCAAGTTCAAAACTCGATCCTAAAGTACTTTTGGCAGCCGGATTTAGCCTGCCTGTCGGATTGTCTTCACGCCGTCCCCGGCCAGCCGGCCAAAGATGCAACGGCTGACGACGCCTTGCGCCCCAATCAGCTGTTAGCCATCACGCTGGGAGCCATCAAAGAACCGCAAAAATGCCAGCGTATCCTGGCGGCCTGCAAAGAACTGCTGGTTCCGGGTGCCATCCGCAGCCTGGCCGACCGACCGGTTCGATACGGGATTAAAATTAATCATCATGGAAAATTGATCAACGATCCCCACCAACCTTACCAGGGACGTTATGAGGGTGACGAAGACACCCGGCGCAAACCGGCCTATCATAACGGTACGGCCTGGACCTGGTTGTTTCCTTCCTTTTGTGAAGCATGGGCCATGACCTATGGAAAAGAAAGCAAGGAAACCGCCCTGGCCTGGCTGACCAGCAGCGCGCGTCTTCTGGAACACGGCTGCCTGGGGCACATACCGGAAATTTTAGACGGCGATTATCCTCATACCGCACGCGGATGCGATGCCCAGGCCTGGGGAGCCAGTGAACTGCTGCGGGTCTGGTTGAAACTAGAAAGAAATAATAATTAAGGGATTAAGAAATTGGGGAATTAAATAGATGTTCATCGCCTGTTTTAATTCCTGAATCCCTAAATTCCTTAATTTCTAAATTATAAGCACCTGTTGATTTTTCACAGTTTAAGCTTTATTCTTCTGTAATCCAACTGCAGGAGTTGCTCACATGGGATGAACCCGTGACGCCGATACCGGCAGCAGAAAAAATTAAGGATTGATGATATATGAAAAATCTTACAACATTTCAGGTCTTTCCGAATATACCGCAAAATCTTCAGTTTCTCGAAGTCCTGTCGCGCAATACCTGGTGGTGCTGGAATAAAGATGCCATCGAACTATTCCGTCGCATGGATCCAGCGCTTTGGGTTGAATCCGGCCGCAACCCCATTGCTTTCTTATCGAAAATTCCACAAAGCCGCTTTGAAAAACTGGCAAAGGATAAAGGCTATCTGGCTCAACTGAAAGCGGTTCAAGAGCAATTTCAAAACAGGGTTCTTGATTCAGCGGATCGAGGCGATTCTGCTTTTGGTCCCCGGGAAACCGTTGCCTACTTCTCCATGGAGTTTGGCATTCATGAAAGCCTTCCATTGTTTGCCGGCGGCCTGGGTATTCTGGCCGGTGATCATTTGAAGGCAGCGTCCAATATAGATCTTCCGTTAACCGGGGTGGGGCTTATGTATCAGCGCGGTTATTTTAGCCAGTATCTTAACCCCGATGGATGGCAACAGGAAGTCTATCCGGAAACAGACCTTTATGACCTTCCGGTTGAACGGGTGCAAGATGATTCGGGTAATGAATTGCGGGTTTCGGTTATCGGGCCTGAAGGCCCCATTTATGCTGTCGTCTGGAAAATCATGATCGGCCGAATTCCATTATATCTGCTGGATACCAATGTTCTTGAGAACAAACCGGCGAATCGCGATATCACCTCAAGGCTTTACGCCGGTGATCAGAAAGTTCGCCTGGCCCAGGAGGTATTATTGGGAATCGGCGGGATGCGTGCGCTGGCGGCCATGAAAATCAATGTCAAGGTTCTGCATATGAACGAAGGACATTCTGCCTTTGCCAGCCTGGAGCGGCTGACTCAAACCATATCCAGCCATAACGTTGACCTTAAAACCGCTCTTGAAATCGTCCCCCGGACCACGGTCTTTACCACCCATACACCGGTAGCCGCAGGGCATGACGAATTCCCGGCTGAGTATGTCAGACCGTATTTAAAACCCCTGGAAGAGACACTGGGAACGACCGAAAAAGAAATTTTATCCTGGGGGCAACCGCTTGGCTCCAGTCCCGATGGACCTTTGTCGATGTTCATTCTGGGGCTGCATGCGGCATCCCATTGCAACGGTGTCAGCCGGCTGCATGGATCTGTGGCCCGACGCATGTGGTCCCATGTCTGGCCTGAACGACCGGTGGAAGAAGTCCCCATATCCCATATCACCAATGGCATTCATGTTTCATCGTTCATTTCCCTGGAATTTTCCAATCTCTTTAACCGCTACCTCGGGCCCGATTGGTACATGAGTTCCCGCAAACCAGAAAATATCAATCGTATTGACGGCATTTACGATGAAGAACTGTGGCGCAGCCATGAAATGAACCGCTCTCGTCTGGCCCGCACCTGCCGGGAACAATTGGTCAAACAATATGCGCGGCGCAACGCCCCCCCAAATGTGATTGAAACGCTTGAATCGGTATTGGACCCGGATGTGCTGACCATCGCCTTTGCCCGGCGCTTTGCAACCTATAAACGCGCCTATCTGCTTTTTAAGGATCCCCAGCGCCTGGAATCGATCGTTAACTCTAAAAAATACCCGGTCCAATTTATCTTTGCCGGAAAAGCACATCCGAAAGACAACGAGGGCAAAGAACTCATTAAACGGCTTTTCGAGTTTGCGAGCAAACCGGAAGTTCGCGATCGCATCATTTTTCTTGAAGATTACGACATGCATCTGGCACGTCATCTGTTTCAGGGCGCGGATGTGTGGCTCAATACTCCCCGGCGGCCCCTTGAGGCCTGCGGGACATCCGGAATGAAAGCGGCTCTTAACGGGGTGCTTAATGTGAGTATTCTCGACGGATGGTGGTGTGAAGGATACACGCAGGAAAGGGGCTGGCGCATCGGAAACGGGGAGGAATACGAGGATCACGACTACCAGGATGCCGTGGAAAGTCAGGCGCTCTACAATGTACTGGAAAATGAGGTGATCCCCTGTTTTTATGATCGAAAAAACGGAGATTTGCCAGGCTGCTGGTTACAAAAGATGAAGGCCTCCATGAAAATGGCAATGGAAACGTTCTGCAGCATTCGCATGGTGACGGATTATCAAAACCGTTATTATATCCCGGCTGCCAAACGCTATGATACCTTGCTTGCCAATCAGGCGGAAGAGGCAAAGAATCTGGCCACCCAAATCAAAAGGCTGCGTTCTCTCTGGAAAAATATTGAGATCCAGTCTCCTGTAAGAAAAAATCGGGGTCCCTATCGGGTGGGCGAGAACTTCGAGGTCACCGCAGAGGTAAATCTCGCCGAGCTTCAGCCCGATGAAGTCGATGTTGAACTTTACTACGGCCATATGAAATCTTTAGAAGATTTGGCTGCCAGTCATGTAGAGCAAATGAACGTCCTGGAAGACCGCGGCAACGGCCATTACCTGTACGGCTGTTCCTTAACCTGCCAGAGTTCGGGTCGATTCGGATTGACCGTCAGAGTTACCCCCCGGGGGGGTGAGCGCGTCAAATCTACGCCCCGGCTGCTGACATGGGCCTAAAAATGATTTTAGATTTTGGATTGCGGATTGAGGAACATTTATTATGAACGATATCCCCGCTAACCCCCGGGTGCTTGTGGTGACCCCGGAAGTAACCTACCTGCCGGACCGCATGGGGGGTCTGGCCTCCTTTTTTACGGCTAAAGCCGGCGGGCTGGCCGATGTCTCCGCAGCCCTGGTCAGCGCTCTGTTTGAGCAGGGAGTTGACGTTCATATCGCCATTCCGGATTATCGCGCCATTTTCAGCGACGGTCTGGCACCGGTTTTAAAAAAAGAATTCAGTAAGATTCAACGCAAAATGCCCGGTGATCGAATTCATCTGGCAGAAGACCGTGCGTTTTACTATGTCAATCGGGTCTATTCCGACTATGGTACCGAAAATATCAAACTGGCGCTGGCGTTTCAGCGCGAGGTCATCAACAATATCATCCCCCATGTTCAGCCCGACTTGATCCACTGCAATGACTGGATGACCGGCTTAATTCCGGCTATGGCCCGCCAAATGGGCATTCCCTGTTTATTCACCGTTCATAATGTGCATACCGTAAAAACAACCCTCGCATTCATTGAAGACCGCGGAATCGACGCGGCAGCATTGTGGCAGCACTTATATTTTGAACTCATGGCCGATCGTTACGAAACTGCCAGGGAGACGAATCCCATAGATTTACTGACCAGCGGCGTCTTTGCCGCCCATTTTGTCAATGTGGTCAGCCCGAATTTTTTAGCAGAAATCGTCGACGGCCGACATGGTTTCGTCTATCCCCCTCTGCGTCAGGAATTGGCCAATAAAGTGCAGGCGGCCTGCGCGGCGGGCATTCTCAATGCCCCGGATCCTGCCTTTAATCCCGCCAGAGATAAAGAATTGAAGCGAGCGTATGGCCCCAAGAACCATATCGCCGCTAAAAAGGAAAACAAGCGCTATCTTCAGAAAAAATTAGGATTAATTCAGGATGATCAGGCGCCCATCTTTTTTTGGCCATCGCGACTTGATCCCATCCAGAAGGGCTGTCAGTTGCTGGCGGATATTTTGTATAAAATAATCTCCGCTTACTGGAACCAAAATCTGCAAATCGTATTTGTGGCCAATGGCGAATATCAGAATGTATTTCGAGACATCGTCAATTTACACGGATTTCATGAACGGGTGGCCATATACGATTTTGATTTTCATCTGGAGCACCAGGCTTATGCGGCTTGCGACTTCATCCTCATGCCATCGAGTTTTGAGCCCTGCGGTCTGCCCCAGATGATTGCGCCGATCTATGGAACCCTGCCGGTGGCTCGCGATACCGGGGGCATACAGGATACGATTTCGCATCTGGATATGGCCCAAAACAAGGGAAACGGCTTTTTGTTTAAAAATTTCGATTCAAGCGGTTTGTTGTGGGCCATTGAGCAGGCCATGGATTTTTATAATCTGCCGAAAACAACAAAGGCCAAACAAATTCGCCGCATCATGCAGGAAAGCGCGGCCGCTTTCACCCATGCCAATACGGCGCGCCAGTACATTGCGCTGTATGAAAAAATGCTGAAACGTCCTCTGATCCTTCAGAACGTCCGTAAACCAGCTCCGAAGAAAAAAGCGATAAGCCCCAAGGCTAAATGAAAAAGAACCCCTCCCCAAACGATCAAATCAACCAGGCACTGCAGCGTTTGCTGACCGCCGATTCCTGGTTAAAACGCTACGAAAAAATCATTTATCACCGTCTGCTTAAAATTGCTGAAACCGAACAGCAGCTGACCGGAGGAAAAACAGGCCTGGCTGACTTTGCTTTGGGGCATGCATACTTCGGTCAGCATTTTGAAGACAATCAGTGGATTTTTCGCGAATGGGCGCCCAATGCAAGCGCCATATTTTTAATCGGAGATATGTCCGACTGGCTGGAAAAAGAAGAATTTGCTTTAAAAACCCTTGAAGAGGGCATCTGGGAAATACGGCTTGCAGCAGACACATTTGACCACGGTGATTTATATCGGCTTCGGATCCGCTGGCCGGGCGGCAAAGGCGATCGCATACCCGCCTACAGCCGGCGCGTGGTTCAGGATCCGGAATCGCTGATTTTTAACGCCCAGGTCTGGCAGCCGGATTCCCCATACCAATGGCAATATAAAAATTTTCGGCGCTCATCGGATGCACCGCTGATTTATGAAGTTCACATCGGCATGGCCCAACAAGAGGGCAAAATCGGATCGTATCAGGAATTTACGGCAAACATTCTTCCGCGGGTGAAAGCTTCCGGGTACAACACCCTGCAGATTATGGCCATCCCGGAACACCCCTATTACGGATCCTTCGGCTATCAGGTGTCCAGCTTTTTTGCGGCTTCATCCCGTTTCGGCACGCCCGAAGATTTAAAAGCGTTAATTGATGATGCCCACAGTGCCGGGCTGGCTGTCATTATCGATTTAATTCACTCCCATGCGGTCTGCAACGAGGTTGAAGGCCTGAGCCGATTTGACGGTACCCTGTATCAGTATTTTCACGACGGGCCCCGCGGACGCCACGAACTGTGGGATTCGCGCTGCTTTGATTACGGCAAGCATCAGGTCCTGCATTTTCTGCTTTCCAACTGCCGCTTCTGGCTCGATGAGTACCATCTGGACGGTTTTCGCTTTGACGGCATTACCAGTATGCTCTACCTGCACCACGGTATGAACAAGGCGTTTACATCTTACGATGATTATTATGATGACAGCCTGGACGAGGAGGCCTTAACCTATCTGGCATTGGCCAATAAAGTCATTCATGAGGTGCGCCCGGATGCGATCACCATCGCCGAGGAGGTCAGCGGTATGCCGGGGTTGGCTGCGCCGGCTGAAAACGGCGGCTTCGGGTTTGATTTCCGCTTTGCTATGGGAGTTCCGGATTTCTGGATTAAGCTGATCAAAGAAAAGTCCGATGAGCACTGGCCCATCAACCATCTGTGGCATGAGCTTACCAATCGGCGCCATGATGAAAAAACCATCAGCTACGCCGAATCCCATGACCAGGCGCTGGTGGGGGATCAATCCATTATTTTCCGATTCATCGGCGCCGACATGTATGACCATATGTCCATTGATTCGCAAAATATCAAAGTGGATCGCGGCCTGGCCCTGCAGAAAATGATCCGGCTGATCACCCTGGCAAGCGCCGGCAACGGCTACTTGAATTTTATGGGAAATGAATTCGGACATCCGGAGTGGATCGATTTTCCGCGGGAGGGCAACAACTGGTCCTATCATTACGCCCGCCGCCAGTGGCACCTGGTCGACAATGACAACTTAAAATATCAGTTGCTCGCCCGCTTTGATCGGGATGTGATTGCCCTGGCCAAAACACACCGCCTGCTGGATACCGCCGACCTGCACCTTTTATATGAGCATTCCGATAACAAAGTGATCGTATTTGAACGCGCCGGTCTGTTGTTTGCCTTTAATTTCCAGCCTGCGCAATCCTACAACGATTATCGCTTTGAAGCTCCCCCGGGAACCTATCGCATGCTGCTGACCAGCGATGCAGCTCAATACGGCGGCCACGGCCGCCTGACAGCCGACCAGCAGCATCTAACGCTGCAGGAAAAAGACACCAATTATTTGAGCCTGTACCTGCCCAACCGAACCGCAATCGTATTGCAGCTCTTGGTTTGATCGAAATTAAACTAGAACCCATCTCAAAAATGTCTTTTGGCCCAATATCTTTGTTGGTGCCTCGTTTCAAATCCTCGACATACAACAGTATGCCTGCGGTTTAAAACTCAGTCCCGCCGCGATCTTGAACCAAAATCCTATTTTTGAGATAGGTTCTAGATTAAGAAAGAAATTTTCCCAACCGCGCCATGGCTTCATCCAGCCGTTCGGCCGGATGGGTCAGGGCAATGCGGAAAAAGCCTTCGCCGTAAGTGCCGTACATCGAGCCGGGGATCATCCACACCGCAATTTCATCCAGCACCTTAAAACAAAATTCCTTGGAGTCTTTAAAACCCTTGGGAATATCGGCCCAGACATAAAAGGTGGCATGCGGAATCTGTAAATCCAGACCCATTTCAAGCAAACCATTGACAACCACGTCCCGCCGTTTCTGGTACATGCGATTGCGCTCAATCATAAAGTCGGTGGCGCCGTTTAGCGCCTCAGTAGCGGCCACCTGCAGCGGGTAAAACATGCCCCGGTCGGAATGAGATTTAATTTTGGCCATGCCCGCAATGATGTCTTTGTTGCCAACCATCATACCGGTGCGCCAGCCACAGGCGTTATAGGCTTTGGACAGCGAATTGAATTCGATACCGACCTCCTTGGCACCGTCGAACTGCAAAAAGCTGGGGGCCCGGTAATCATCGAAACACACCTCCGAATAGGGATTATCGGAAATAACGGCCACATCGTACTCGTGGGCCCAATCGATCAGCTTTTGATAAAATTCCTCGGTTGCCACGGCCGCGGTGGGATTGTTGGGGTAATTGACCCATATCATTTTAGCTTTTTGGGCCACTGCCGGCTTGATGGCATCCAGATCCGGCAAGAACCCGTTTTCCTTTTTAAGCGGCACGGTTTCAATTACACCTCCGGCAATCTTTACCCCGGCAATATAGGCGGGATAACACGGATCCGGCACCAGAGCGATGTCGCCATGATCAATCAGACAGGTATGGATGTGAAAAAGACCGTCAGCCGATCCCAGCAGGGTCAGAACCTCGCTTTCCGGATCACAGGTGACATTGAAACGTCGTTGATACCATCCGGCGATGGCTTCCTTAAAAGGCATCGGTGAATAAAAGCTGGGATAATGATGATGGTCCACATCCATACAGGCATCTGCCAGAGATTTGCGTTGTTCTTCCGGCGGCTGGACATCGGGATCCCCCAGTCCCAGATTGATCACATCCTTGCCCTCATCTTTCATGCGGGTCAGAATCACATTCATTGCTGTGCCTAGATAGGCCTCAAAATCTTCCAATCTCTTTGCAATCCTCATAAAATCCTCCGGTTATTCGTCTTCCTGATCGTAGACGTTGCAAATACAACACAGAAAGGTTGCCGTTTCGGTGTCACTGATGTTTTTCATGCCGTGGGGCTCCAGGCTGGGCACATAAATAAAATCCCCGGATCCGCAGACCACTTTTTTGGCCACTTCATCGGTTTGCGGATCATACTGATAGCATTCGAACTGACCGCTTAAAATGTACATGGTCTGGTGGTAAAAATGATTGTGAATCGGAATTTCGCCGCCGGGTTGGGCCGTAAAAAATCTGAGACCGTATTCAGGATTGCCCGTGCCGTCATCACCGTGTTTTGAAAGCCAGCGAATGCTGATGCCCTTGACATCAAGTTGTTTCCCCCGATAAGGAAACTTTTTAATTTCAACGTCTTCTTTATCTTTCCAGCTTAAAATTTCCATGATTTCCTCCTAATCGCATTACTTCATTATTCCAAAACCCATCTTTCCATCATTCCAGTATTCCAATTGTGAGCGCAGCGAACTGAATGCATTACAGGAGCCGCTTTTTTATTTCATCAATAAAATATTGCACATGTCTTTGCATGTGCTTGCGAGTACTTTCCGGGTCCTTGCTTTTAAGTGCATTGAAAACACTTCTGAGCTGGTCAATAATTTCGTCATTGGGGACGACATCATTCAGTGATGAATTCCAGAGTCGCGCACAGCGGTAATGAAGATTATCCAGGAATTCCTGCAGAATCGGATTCTGGGCAGCCTGATGAATAATCGTATGAAAGCGGCTGTCGATTTCGATCAGGCCATTGTGCCGGCCGTTTTCGTCCTTTTGATCACTGCGAGCGGCTTCCTTAATGAGCCCATCCAGCTCTGCCAGCTGATCGGGCTCGATGCGCACGGCCGCCAGCTCACCGGCCAGCCCTTCGAGTTTTATTTTGACCTCAAACGCGCTACGGATTTCATGAATATCAATGTGAGTCACATTGGTACCAAAGCGCGGGATAACGGTAACCAGCTTCAAGTCTGCCAGCTTTTGAATAGCCTCCCTCAAAGGGGTGCGACTGACGTTAAACTCCCGACAAAGATCCTTTTCAGACAGGCTCATCCCGGGCGGGTATTGCCCGAACACAATTCGGTCTCTAATGGTTTTGAAAATATCGAGGTTAAGTAATTTTTCTCTTGAACCCATAGAAATAATTAATATATATTAATATTATGATTAATAATCATATTTATATATTAACCAGATTCAAATCTTTGTCAAGATAATTTTCCTGATTTTTTCTGATGACCATAATCCGGAATTGTTGGCAGCAGCTGCTTGTCTGATCTGATTTTATTATTTATAATATTCTTAAATAATTACAACGATTCTACCCGGATTTTGAACATAAAAAATTGCGAATTGAGCAAATTTCCGCTATAATTAAATTATCAAACTAAAAACCTGAAAGCACTTAAATACAAACGGCCAGATCCCGCCAGCAACGTTACCCCAACCAGCTGGCCGTTTAGAGAAGGAAGCCTAAAATAAATTATTAAGTAAGGCCAGAGGGGGAACCAAATGACGCGGCAGGTTCAAAACCGGCAGGGGCGCATAAATCATCCCTTGCAGGCAACTTTATTTTTCTCGGCGTTACTGGTGTTTATTTTTACGGTGGTCTACCGAATGGTCAAAAGCGAAAGTTTCAGCATCGCAATTGCGACCCTGGTCGAATCCCTTTTGATAGTCTCTTTTTTCATTTTTCTCGGAATACTGCTTGCTTATCTTATTTACTTCATACACGAAAGAATCCGCCAGGGGTCTCGCCGCCAACAAGCCAACAATATGTTTGTTTTCAGTTCCGGTCATGAGGAACCTGCAGGTAAACCCGATCCCAGAACTATCGAGTTTGCGCCGGATGATGAGATAGAATCTAGCCCTGATTCTGCCTAGAAGTGGTTTCAAAACCCCATCTCCCCGCTTTATGAAGCGGGATTTCGCATCTAATTGAAAGATTATTTAAGGGGCTCAAAAGGCTCAATGGCTGCGTAAACTTTTTCCTGTATATAGGCGTCATTCTATTCGATCGGAGTTGGTTTTCTCAAATAAAATAAAACTATTGCTGACGGTGTTTTTGGGCTATGATAACTGAAAATGAACCTAAATTGAGATCCACAGTTCCTAAATATGAAGAAAAATTTTGCAATTGTCATTTCACTGGTTGCAATCGCTGTTTTGATATCGGCATGTGCTAAAAAACGCCCGGTTCTCTATCCAAATGCAACCTATAAATCCGTGGGGCAAACCGTAGCCCAAAGCGATATTGATGATTGCATCCAGATGGCTGCCGATTACGGCCATGCAACAGATTCCGGCAAGAATGTCGCCAAATCAACCGCAAAAGGTGCTGCGGTGGGTGCTGCGGTTGGCGGTGCGGTGGGTGCAGTCACCGGCCGTCCCGGTCGCGGATTAGCTGCTGGAGCAGCCGGCGGCGGTGCGGGGGGCCTGACGCGCGGCGCTATGAAATCGGGTGATCCCGATGAGATCGAGCGTCGTTTTGTGGAGCAGTGCCTGCGGGATATGGGCTATAAGGTCATTGGATGGAAATAGAAGCCACTTCTAATTTAACTAAAAAGAGGTGCCAATGAATAAAACAGAATTAGTGAAAAGAGTCGCTGAAAAACTGGATGATATCCCCAAAAAAATTGCCACCAAAGCAGTCGATGCGGTCTTTCAATCGATTCAAGAGGGCCTGGAGGAAGACGGTATCGTAAAGATCGGTCAATGGGGAACATATACCGTAGATGATCTTCAATAATTGGCTCGGTGTGCCGGCGTACAGTTAAGGGTCAATGACCATCATCCGGCCTTTTCCTTCTGCCGCCACGGATCCATCCTCCAGTTTAGCGCACAGCTTGATATCCAGGAGCCCTTTAATCTGTCTTTCTAAAACGCCGCTAAATGTCAGCCGGCTACCCAGCGGCACGGGTTTGCGGTAACGCACCTCCAGCCTGGCGGTCATGGCATCATGCCCCATATAGCGTGACAGCCATCCCAGCATTTCATCAAAGATGAGTGTTAAAACGCCGCCATGAAGATAGTCGGACCAGCCCCGATAGCGATCTTCGGCCAGAAATTCCGCTTTGACCTGATTGATACCATCATACGCTACCTTTACTTTGAGTCCGTGAGGGTTTTCCGCGCCACACACAAAGCAACGTTTGTCTTTTACCAGCTGTAACCCCAAGAGATGACCTCCTCTAAATCAATTAGAACCTATCTCAAAAATAGCAGATGAGTCCGGGCGCGTCAAAAGTGAAAAAAGCCTAAACAATTCCGGTTATTGAGCCGAAAATAAATTTGGGACCGCAAGGTTAAAAAATTCCTTAATAAATCAGTTCTCGTTGCAATACATAAATGTAAAACGGTTGGCGAGACCTGTCCAGCGCATAAGACATGGCAGGCGGGGCTGATCAAAGCAATCTCTTGTTATAAGGTGCCGATATGTCGGAAAAACTATACAATCTCGAATTTTCAGGACAGGCGATCCCAGGGTGGGATATCGATGAGGTCAAAGCCAACCTGGCCAAACTGATGAAAGCGAATGAAGAAAAAATATACAAACTTTTTTCAGGCGGCCGCTTTTTTATCAAAAAGAATGTCGATCACAAGACCGCCATTAAAATCAATTCTGCCCTAAAAGATGCGGGTGCGGATTGCATCATTGCTCCGGCACAGGATGCGAGTGCTACCGCACCGCCGCCGCTGCCTCCTCAATCAGCACCGGACCAAACGGTTCAGAGGCCGGCTGCGGAGTCTAAACCCGCGCTTGCGGCGGCAGACATTCGCCCCAAAAGATTCTGGTATATCGTTGCCATTTTGCTTTTTTTAGTCCCGATGATTGCTGGTGGAACCACCATCGTCAACACCATCACGTCATATTTTTCCGGAGGAACCCAATTGATGGTTCCGGGTGAAACAGACATTCAGGTTAATAAACCCGGTACCTATTTAATTTTTTATGAAACTTCCGCCTTTACCGAATTTAATATTGCCAATAATCAATTGGGCCGGAATTTTGGCATCGCCATTATGGATCTGGCCACCGGAGAAGAATTGAAACTGAGGCCGCCCGAATTTAACGGAACCGAAACCTATGGCGCAATTGTCCGCAAGGCCATCGCCGAAGTCAAATTCGACACAGTCGGCTACTATAACGCCGAGGTTGCCGGTGAAATTCCAGACAACGATGGTCTCTTGATTCGACGGTTTGACTTTGCCGGAATTATAAAGGGGGTTATTTGGACATTCGGGCTGTTTTTTTTGGGTTTTCTCGCCGGTCCGGTCATGGCGCTGGTGGTGTTCGTCAAGCGTCAAAAAGATAAAAGAAAACAAATGAATGAACCCATCGGCGAAGCGGAAGAACGTAAATGGGCCATGTTCGCCCACATCGGTACGTTTTCGTCTATGTTTGTGCCCCTGGGCAATATAATTGCTCCCATTGTCATCTGGCAAATAAAGAAAAATGAATCCGCCTTTGTTGTCGAGCAGGCCAAAGAATCCCTCAACTTTCAAATCTCTTTGATGATCTACGCTCTGATTTCGTTCCTTTTGGTTTTCATTATCATCGGGTTTTTCATGCTTTTTGCGCTGATCCTATTCAGCTTGATTATTGTCATTGTCGCCGGTGTCAAGGCCAATGAAGGTGAGCACTATCGTTACCCGATGACCATTCGACTTGTTAAATAGTTAAAATAGTTGATTGGTTAAATGGTTGAATAGTTAATTTGTTTAGTAAGGTTAGTGTAAGTCTGTGTGGGTCTGTGGATAATTACTCTGCCAGATTAAGCCGGAAAAAGACGGTTCAGGTGCTCAGAAGGACGATTCAAGCCGGAGAACGACAAGTCATTTTATATTGATTTAATCAAGATTGTTGTACTAAAATAATGTGAAGGTGGCTAAATTAATTGATTTATGGATTACAATTTTCTTAGTTAACCCGTTCGTTTGTTGCAAGTAAACTAACTGGCTGACAATTATATCGGGTTTTTTTATGGATTCTTAACAAAAAAATCCAACATTTTATTAATATAGTCGTATTTTTGCAATAGTTGCCCAATATGCATGCAAAAATGCAGCTCACTCACTAGTTATGTGTTGAAAAAAACGCTATAATTTGGTAACTTTCGACTATGAATTCAAAAATTTCGCATGACCGAAATGATGAAACCATCGAAGCCAAAGTTAAATGGTTTCGGACACTTAATCTATCCGAGAGGATGGACATGCTATGTGCATTTACGGATTTTGCCCTTGAGTTAAACCCCCAGCTTCCGGATAAAAAGTATGCTCAACAGACTAAAGGGCGTATTCAAATCCTTTCAGCAGCATAATGTTAAATATGTTGTAATCGGAGGTATAGCTGCTGTCCTCTACGGGGTTCCCAGAGCCACCTTTGACCTCGATATCCTCATTGAAGCCACTCCAAAAAATGTCCAACAATTAATAGATGCTCTTATCGACGCTGGAATGGGCACTGCTACTCTAACCAATGTCGATGAAATCCTGGCAAATGAAATCACCATTTTCAAAGACCGTGTTCGTATTGACGTTCAGATTTCAACACCCGGATTAGAATTTGAAGCAGCATGGGAAAAAAAGCAAAACATGAAATATCAAGGGCAAACTTTTTATGTTGTTTCGTTGGATGATCTAATAAAATCAAAACGGGCTGCAGGTAGAGACGTTGACCTTGAGGATGTCCGCTTGCTGGAACTTCCGGACGATCAAAATACCACATAACAAACCAGTGGAGCTGTCGGCGGGTAGATCGCGGTTTTACGTAAAGGCCGTGCAAATTTGCTACTCATTAGGGCCGCAGCTCACTTCAACGTTATGGCTACAAACAGATAAGGATAGATCAGTGGAAGATTATCAACTTTTAATAGACCTTCATAAAAGAGCAAACCGCCAGGGGCCAGGCGGTGATTCAGAGACGGAAAAGGCACTCAGCCAAGCTATGATAGACCAAGCTGCGCCATTAAAGATTGCCGATATAGGCTGCGGCACGGGGGCTTCCACCCTATTGCTCGCCCGTCTGTTGAAAGCTCGGATTACGGCAGTGGACTTTCTTCAAGACTTTCTTGAAGTACTTGAAGGTAGAGCCGAAAATATAGGGCTTTCTGAAAAAATAACGACCGATTGCTGTTCAATGGACAATCTGCCGTTTGAAGATGAGGAATATGATGTTATCTGGTCTGAGGGTGCGATATACAATATCGGCTTTGAAAGGGGCGTAATAGACTGGAATCGTTATCTGAAAGCGGGCGGACTACTGGTCGTTTCGGAGATTACCTGGATTACAGCCTCCCGTCCGTCGGAACTCCAGAAACATTGGGAGGGCGAATACCCCGAAATCGATGTGGCCTCTTCAAAGATAAGCGTACTGGAGAAGAACGGCTATTCTCCGATTGGCTATTTTGTTTTACCAGAGCATTGTTGGCTGGATAATTATTATCGGCCAATGCAGGATAGCTTTAAGGATTTCCTCAACCGGAACGGCAATAGTGAAGAAGCACGCGCAATAGTGGAAGCGGAAAATCGAGAAATTGAACTGTATGAGAAATATAAAACTCACTACAGTTACGGTGTATATATCGCTAGAAAGTTGGACTAGCGAAAGCCATAACAACCGCATCAACTCGGACTGGCAATTCCGCTGCGCTCCATTGCCAGCCGGTTATGCGGAGCGTTATGTGGTAATTGTCCTTGAGAAACTTTGGATTATGATGTATTTTAGATCTATATCGAAAAATTGAAGGATATAGCCATGACTAGAATCATAATTGAAATAGATGATAATAAATCCGCTATTCTTGAAGACAAAGCTAAAAAATTCGGGCTGTTACCTGAACAATTTGTAACTGCTTCGATAGAGGATCTCATCTCACAGCCTGATCCACATTTGGAAGTGGCAATGCGCAGGGTTTTATCAAAAAATAAGGACCTTTATGAACGGCTGGCCTGATGCGCTATCTTTCCATTTCGGAAGTTCTTGAACTCCATGATCGGATTATTTCTTCATCAGGGGGCTCTCATGGCATTCGCGATTTAAACGCCCTGGAATCTGCAGTTAACCAACCTCGTCATACCTTCGATCAAAAAGACCTTTGCCCTGATATCGTTACGAAAGCTAATGAATGAACTGATAGACGAATTTAAAGAGATCATCGGCGATCAGCAATATTTATCATTTATTGCTCTCTTAAAAAATATTGGCCCTGAGGCACGTACACATAGAATAAGTGTGGTGATCGCATCTCTATTGCGATTTGCGGTCAACCTATTACCACCAGATTGCGAAGACGGCTCTCTTGCTCAAGCCTTGCTAACGCTTGATGAACAGCCATATCTCGTTCATGAACAATCTGATGAGTATGAAACGGTTTTCGCGTTGATAGATGGCTTATGCAATGAAGCCGGGATGATGAACGAACGCGAGTCTGCACGAGGTGAGGGTTACAGTATAGCAGAAAATACAATTCAAGAGTATGCATCATGGTACAACATGCCTTGGGAGGACTACTGAACCGAACAAACCGCTGCACCTGACCGGATGAAGCTTGCGGGTTACCGATTAGGGCCGAACATGATCGGCTTGCACCTGGCCGGCAGGTAAGCTCAATCGTTAGGCGAATAGGAGTATCAAATGCAAGAAGCCATTAAACACCAAAATCTTAGCAATGAGTTCTATACCCCCGAAAAGTGTTACATTACTGAATTGTCCAACACGCCTGACGACCCAGATGCATCAATCGCTCGGGCCAGAGTGAAGCCTGGAGTAACAACTCATTGGCATTGGCTTAAAGGAACCGTCGAGCGCTACTACATCGTCAATGGCAGGGGTCGTGTAGAGGTTGGGGAACTACCACCACAGGAAGTAAGCGCTGGTGACATCGTGCTCATCCCGCCGAAGTGTCGTCAACGCATCACCAACATCGGCTCGCAGAATTTGGTCTTCCTGGCTATTTGCACACCTCGGTTTTCGGATGATGTTTATGAAGATATTGAGGACAATCCAACTTAGAATGAATCGCCGGCCTAACAATCGGCTGAAGCGAATACATTTGAATGAAAGGAAAGGAGAAAATTTTTATGGGACTCACTGATATTTACCAGAAAGGAGAACGGCTTATCAGGGAAAAAGAGTTCGGTTGGTTGCTGGATGCGGTTGAAACCGGCTTTATTGTAAAGCATAACCGTCGCATCCTTGATCGATATACCTTCCGTCCCCAATACATCGATGGTGTGGCATCCAAAACCGCCTGCCGGATCCTCGGCGTCGAGCTGGCAACCCCTGTGATTATGTCCGCCATGACCATGCCGATTACGGCCATAACGGATAACGGCTTGATGGATGTGGCCGAGGGTCTAAAAGATGCCGGCAGTCTTATGTGGACCGGCACGCCAATCCCAAAGAATTTAAAAGAACTTACGGCTATCGGTGTTCCGGTCGTCACCAATGCCAAGCCTTTAAAGGATCGGGACAAGATGTTCCAATGCCTGGAAGACATTCAGAAAGCCGGTGTTACATGGGTCGGTATTGAAACGGACGCCGGGCAAGGAACCAAAATCCACGACAGGCAGGTAGCCTCGGACTGTGCACCACTTTCTCTGAAAGAATTAAAAGACATCCGTAAAAAAGTTTCCTGCCCCTTGATCTGCAAAGGCGTGTTAAGCCGGCGGGATGCAGAAAAATGTGTTGAAGCCGGCGCCGACGGTTTGGTGGTTTCCAACCACGGCGCACACACCCTGGACTATTTGCCCCACGCGCTGCAGGTATTGGAGGAAATTGTTGATGCCGTCGGAGGTAAAACGATCCTGATTGCCGACGGAGGTTTCCGACGCGGCAGCGATGTGATTAAGGGACTGGCTTTTGGAGCTTCACTGGTGGGCCTTGGCCGTCCGATATTATACGGTCTTGCCGCCGAAGGTCGGGAAGGCGTCCGTGACCTCATCGATCAAATTACGGAAGAAATGAAACGTATCATGAGCTTGATCGGTGCAGAAGAACCCGCAAAACTGACAAGAGACATGCTTGTTGAAGACCCCTGATCGTATATTTCTTAAGCAATCACTGTAAAATTATGAAACCGGTATACATGAACGATTGTCGCCTTAGAAAAAAATGGGCCCGGCAGGCGATCCTGTGGTCGATTCTTTTTGTGTTTATTTCATCCTGCTCGGAAAAAGATGATGCCCAGGTCATCCGCGGATTGATTAAAAAAGGTGCCGAACTGGCCGAAGACCATGATGTCAGCGGAATTATGGAACTGACCACCGAAGACGTTGTGGCGCTTCCGGGCCAGTATAATCGTCTGGAGATCAAGCGCATCATCTGGTCGGCATTTATGCACTACGGCAAACTTAAGGTCTTGTATCCGAAGCCTTCCGTTGATCTTTCAACCAAAGACAGCCGCGCATCTTGCATGATCTATTTGCTGATTGTCAAAAAGGATCGCGCTTTTCCCGATGTAAAAGACCTCTACGATGATCCCAGGCACTGGCTTGAAACGGTGGGCGAAAATGCGGATTTATACCAGATTAAACTTCAGATGTTGAAAAAAGATGGCACGTGGCTGGTTAAGCAGGCGCATTTAGAGGGTTTTAAAGGTCTGGGATTCAGCGAATAAAGCAGGAGCACACGGTTCAGTTACTGCATTCTTGACGAACCGATTCATTTCCTGGTAAAACCGAACCTTGATATTTCCACAGTCATCCCCAATTTAATGTTGTAGAAAGGGGTGGTGAGACTGAATACTGCCACATACAGAAACAAACGCCCGGCACAACGTTTTGTATCCCATTTCCTGCTGGTTCTCCTGATTATGCAGGCAGCACCTTTGTTAACCTCCAATTTAGCTGCCGAATCCGCCGGCCCCAAGCCCGCAAGACAGCAATTCAAGGCCGCTATTCCCAAAAAAGATCCCGGCGGACCTGGCCCCAGGGAAGAATTGGCGAAAGGAAAGTTTCTGGTGGCCAGTCGCCGTCTCCAAGATCCAAATTTTAAGGAAACCGTTGTGCTTCTGATCGAATACGGGCTGAACGGCGCCATGGGTCTGGTGATCAATCGCCCTTCGGTTGTAACACTTGCGACGGTATTTCCGGACATCAAGGAGCTAAAGCAGCGCAAAGATAACATTTACGTCGGCGGGCCGGTGGCCGCAAACCAGATGCTGCTGCTCATCCGATCAACCCAAACACCCGAACAATCGACTCCGGTCACCGACGATGTCTACATCAGCTCCAGCTGGAATGTGCTTGAGCGCCTGATGAAAAAAAAGGCAACCAAAGACGAGCGCTTTCGGCTGTTTGCCGGCTATGCCGGCTGGGCGCCCAATCAGCTCGATTTTGAAAGGACCCGGGGAGACTGGCATGTTTTAAAAGCCGACGCCGAAACGGTTTTTGCCCAAAAACCCCTGGAAATCTGGCAGGAGCTGATTCACCGCGTTTCGGCAAAGTGGGTACGTGCCGAAAATCTCCTTAAAAATCTAAATTGAAAAAAGGAACGCACGGGAATGAAACTTTTAATT
>Ga0255053_10000260_pt1 | contig 28478 bp, 27 predicted proteins | sample JV7_2_22_MG_FD_188635 | JGI IMG/M metagenome (GOLD analysis project Ga0255053, IMG submission 188635) | Seawater microbial communities from Jervis Inlet, British Columbia, Canada - JV7_2_22 | ecosystem: Environmental > Aquatic > Marine > Inlet | place: Canada: British Columbia | collected... | reverse complement strand
TACAGGACGCGCAACAAATACGTGTCTATGACGTCAGCCAGCTGGGTGGTGCCAGACAGGCTTATGAACTGGCCGTGCAAGACGGCGCAGAATTCGTCGTCGGGCCGCTGCTCCGACGTAACGTGAATGACCTCGCGGAGGAAATCCTGCTGCCCGTGCCGGTGCTGACCCTGAATTTTCTGCCGGACAATTTTCTCGCACCACCCGGGCTGTATCAGTTTGCCCTCGCTCCCGAAGACGAAGCGGCATCCGCCGCCAGACGAGCGATCGCAGACGGGAACACCCTGGCGGTCGCGTTAGTACCGGGCAACGAATGGGGGCGCCGGGTCCTGAGCAGTTTCTCCACCGAATTCGAAGCGCTCGGTGGAACGCTACTCGACTACCGCAATTACCAGCCATCGGTACAGGATTTCTCAGCCGAGATAGAAGGCCTGATGGCGCTATCGCAGAGTGTCAATCGATATCGCAGACTGAGGGCGAATATCGGTGGGCCGCTGCAATTTGATCCTCGCCGCAGACAGGACGCGGAATTTGTCTTTCTTGCAGCCAATGCGCCGGTCGGGCGCATGATCAAATCGCAACTGAAATTTCACTATTCCGGGGAACTGCCCGTCTATTCGACCTCGTTTGTCTATTCCATGGATGGCAGATCCAATAGCGACCTCAATGGTCTGATGTTTGCCGACACGCCCTGGGTGATTGCGCCGCACGGCTGGATGACTGATCTGCCCGGACTCTATAACGAGTACTGGCCATCCGAACGCCGGCTGGCGCGGCTGCACGCCATGGGGTATGACGCCTACCACCTCGTGGCCAGGCTGTTCGGCGCCCGTACAGGCACGATGGATGAGATTGACGGGGCAACGGGACGTCTGTTCCTTGCCTCCGATGGCCGAGTGCATCGACGCCTTGCCTGGGCTCAATTCCAGCGAGGAGAACCGGTGCCCCTGCCTGAAGTCCGCGAATTCGAGACGTCCCTGGAGGAGACACTCGATGAGTCGGACACCGACGTGGAGCGTGAATGGCGATAGCAACCGATACCGGATCTGTAGGGCGTCAGGCAGAGGCATTTGCACTGAGCCATCTCAAGGCCCATGGCCTGACAGAAATTGCGACAAATTTTCGCTGTCGAATGGGCGAGATCGATCTCGTCATGAAAGACGGTGATTGTCTCGTATTTGCCGAGGTCCGGTTTCGCAGGGAGAATCGATTTTCCTCCGCGGCCGGCTCTGTGGATCGCCACAAACAGCGAAAAATAGTCAGGACAGCGGCAGCATTTCTCGGTCGTTATCCGAAATACAGTAAATGTAGCGTGCGTTTCGATGTTATCGGCCTGGACCAGGCCGGCGATGAGACGAGTCTCAGATGGATCCGGGATGCATTCCGTCCGGAGTAAAAAAGGGGACGTACCCCTTTTTTCTCGTTTTACCAAAAAAGGGGTACGTCCCCTTTTTTACATTCCGACCAGAATGACGCCCTACTTCACAATCTTCAGATGTGATCGCGTCGGGCGCTCTGACTCTTTGTCTGCAGGGTCAGGCGGCTCGGGCTGGTCTGCGCCATGCGAAAAAATCATGCCCTGCCCGGTCTCCTTGGCATAAATTCCGAGCACCGAAGTAACCGGCACCCACACGTCGAACGGCACGCCGCTGAAGCGTGCGCGAAAGCTGACTGCGTCGTTACTCATTTTGAGATTATGTGCGGCCGAATGGCTGATATTCAGAATAATCTTGCCGTCTTTGACATGCTCGGCAGGCACCGTAACGCCATCAATCGATGCGTCGACGACGATATGTGGCGTGTGACCGTTGTCGCCCATCCATTCGTGCATTGCACGAACGAGGTACGGTCGTTTTGATCGGCTGGGATTCGTCACAGCGTGGATTTTAGCAGCTTGCCAACCCGAAGATTGCAGGAGAATCCGGGCTACAAACGCATTTCGTGCTCTAGTTCCGTCAGGCTGTCCTGGAAGGAGCGCCTGCCAAAGACGCGTTTCATATATTGTTCGATCGGATCGGCCTGCGAACCGAGCTCGATCCCATACACCGGCAGACGCCAGAGAATAGGCGCAATACTGCAATCGACCAGAGAGAACTCGTCGCTCAGGAAATACTGTTTTGCTTCGAACAGGTCGACGCTCGCGAGAATACTCTCCGTCAACATCTTGCGTGACTTGGCATGAAGCTTACGCTCGCCATCGATCTCGAATTGCTCGGCAAGCCTGTACCAGTCCGTTTCTATGCGAAACAGCGCCAGTCGAAATTGCGCTCTGGTAACGGGATCCACTGGCATCAGCGGTGGATGTGGAAACCTCTCGTCCAGGTACTCGATGATGACGCGGGAATCGTAAAGAACGAGGTCTCTGTCCACGAGCGTTGGCACCGTGTGATAGGGATTCAGGTCCATCAGGTCCTCTGGCAACTCCGGGCCGTCGACATTGGCAATATCGATATTGATGTTTTTTTCCGCCAGAACCAGGCGTGTCCGGTGGCTATGAATACAGGTAGGCTTGGAATACAAGGTCATTAAAGATCGTCTGTTGGCAATTACTGCCATGTCGGCCCCCCAGGGGTGTTATACGTTGTCGGTGAAATCATTAGCCGCTTATTTCAGCGCGGCTAGGAAACATCTTTCCAAATTTCCTTTTTAAGCATCACGGAAAGCACAAGGAATACGGCCAGGAACATCAACACCCATATACCGATTGCCTGTCTTTTTAATTGCGATGGCTCGCTCATATAGTCCAGGAAATTAACGGTGTCGCGGACAAATGTCTGAAAATCCTCGTCTGACATGCTGCCTTCGGTGACTGCCTCGAATCTTTCGAATACGAGTTCGGTTCCCTCTCCGTCTTCTGAATGATGTTCCTGGAAAATCGCTCTGCGATATCCCTGCAGCTCCCAGAGAACGTTCGGCATGCTCGTTCCGGGTAATAGAATATTATCGACGCCAGTAGGGCTCTCCGACTGGATATAAAAGCCTTGCAGGAAATTGAATACGTAGTTGATACCCCGGCTGCGTGGAACCACCGAAAGGTCAGGAGGCGGTTTGCCGAACCATCGCGTCGCGTCGTCATCTCGCATTGTTCGCTGAATCGTGTCGTGCGGAACTTCTGCATTGAACATCAGGTTTTCGATGAGCTGTTCTTCTGTCAGTCCCAAATCGCGACCCATTCTATTGAAACGCACATACTTGGCAGAGTGACATCCTGAACAATAATTCATGAAATTGCGGGCGCCGCGTTGTAATGACGCAGTATCCGAAACGTCGTTATTGGCGGGCGCGAGCTCCATTGCGCCGCCTCCGGCGGCAAGACCATTCGACGCCGCGACAAGTAGCAGCGGCGTTAGCAACGCGGCGGCAAAATTCGACCTAAGCATGCCAGACCACCCTTTCAGGTACCGGCCTGGTCTTGTCTATAGTCGTGTAATAGGGCATCAGCAGGAAGAAAAAGAAATAAAGCGCCGTAAATATTCGCGCCAGAGTCACATAAAGCCCGGTTGCAGGCTGCGTTCCCAGCCATCCGAGCACCAGAAAACTGACCGTGAACGTCGCCAGCGCCGACTTGTACAGCCAGCCGCGATAGCGAATCGATTTGACCCGGGACTTGTCGAGCCACGGCAACAACATCGGCAGCAGCACCGCAGCTCCCATGGTCATCGCTCCGATGAGTTTGTCGGGAACCGCGCGCAACATCGCGTAAAAAGGCGTGAAGTACCAGACGGGCTGGATATGTTCCGGCGTTACCCGAATGTCGGCGGGATCGAAATTCGCATACTCGAGAAAATAGCCGCCCATCTCCGGCGCAAAAAAGACGGCCCCGGAAAAGAACATCAGGAACACAATTATCGCAACCAGATCCTTGCTGGTGTGATATGGATGGAATGCGACGCCATCCAACGGAACTCCGTCCGGTCCCTTGTGGTCCTTTATCTCGACTCCATCCGGATTGTTCGAGCCCACCTCATGGAGGGCGACGATATGTACGAACACGAGCGCGACCAGGGCCATTGGCAGTGCGATGACATGAAGCGCAAAGAATCGATTCAGAGTGATGTCCGAAATCGAGTAGTCTCCGCGAATGTACTCGACCAACGTCTCGCCGACCATCGGAATCGCGCCAAACAATGAAATTATGACCTGTGCGCCCCAGTACGACATCTGGCCCCAGGGCAACAGATAGCCTGCGAACGCTTCGGCCATCATCGCGAAAAAAATCAGCATGCCAATGATCCAGATTAATTCCCTCGGCTTTTTGTACGAGCCATACAGCATCGCCCGAAACATGTGCAGGTAGATCACGATGAAAAACGCTGATGCACCGGTCGAATGCATATAGCGGATCAGCCAGCCCAGTTCGACATCCCGCATGATGTATTCCACCGAGGCATACGCCTCTGCTGCGGACGGTTTGTAATTCATCGTCAGGAATATGCCGGTAATCAACTGCATGATCAGCACAACGAAGGCGAGTACGCCGAAGAAATACCAAAAATTGAAATTCTTGGACGCGTAATACTCGGTGGCGTGATGCTTCATCGTTTTCGTAAATGGAAAACGATCGTCGATCCACTTGAGGAAGCCGCCTTTTGGAGTGCCAATCTCTGATTCGATTCGCGCCATTATGCTGCCCCCGAATCGAAACCAATCATGATCACGTCATCCTGGATAAACCGGTATGGCGGGACGCGCAAATTGGTCGGCGCAGGTACGCTCTTGTAAACACGGCCGGAAAGATCGAATTTGGAGCCGTGACACGGACAAAAGAAGCCACCAAACCAATCAGCGGCAGGCCCGACTTCAAACTGTTCCAGTGGCGCACATCCGAGGTGCGTGCAGGAGCCCTCAACGACCAGGAATTCGGCTTTGCGTGAACGAAATTCGTTCACCGCAAATTCCGGTTGCTGGTCTGCGTTGGTGGAATCCGGATCATCCAGAAACCGGGTGACCTGCGGCAGCCTTGCCAGCATGTCTTTCGATCGCCGCAAGACAAAAATCAATTTACCGCGCCAAATGACGCGGATCATCTCACCCGGCTCAAGTGAGCCCACGGCGACCTCCACGGGCGCACCCATTGCTTCTGCCCGCGCACTCGGCTTCAGCGAAGTGATAAATGGGACTGCGGCAAGAGCAATACCCGCACCTCCGGTTACGGCGGTGGCAACAGCTAGAAAATGACGTCTGTTGCGATCAACGTCATCTGTCATTTAGGCACTCCCTTATACCGACCCCAGGTGGCCGTTTTTTGCTTTGCCCGAAAACTGGTAGATTTGCAGCAGACCCTTTTTGCCGTCAGGATGACGGTTGAATCGGGACCAGTGGCGCATTATACACGCGACCACTCAAAATTGGCTAGACGTTGGCCCGGTTTGAAACTCAACACGCAATGATCCAACGCGATCCGAGGACAATGTGGCCGGACTCAAATCGGCTCTGATTTTTCTTTTGCAGTCCGTAATCGTTGGATTGGCGGTCGCCTTTCTGGTGGTTCTGATTCGGCCGCAGTGGCTGCCGGTTTCGGGGAGCAACGGCGCCGGGCAGCCAGCCTCCTATGCCGATGCTGTGGATATCAGCGCGCCGGCGGTAGCGAACGTCTACACCAAGCGGCTCGTGCAGGCCAATTCCACGCCTGACGCGAGAAACCGTTTTCGCCTTAACACCAACCTGGGCTCCGCCGTTGTCATCGATCCCGAGGGCTACCTGGTGACAAACTGGCACGTAATCGAGGGCGCGACAGAAATTCGCGTGCAGATGTCTGACGGTCGAATCGCTAACCCGGCCGTCGTCGGCTACGACAAGGAAACCGATCTGGCTCTCCTGAAAGTCGATTTGGGCCTTCTGCCAGCCATGCCGCTCGGCCGATCTGACCAATTGCGAATCGGCGACGTCGTGCTTGCGATCGGAAACCCATACGGACTGTCGAAGACGGTGACTCAGGGCATTGTCAGCGCCACGGGCCGCGGCCTCCTCGGCCTGTCCACCTTCGAGAATTTTATTCAAACCGATGCCGCCATCAATACTGGCAACTCCGGCGGCGCCCTGGTCAATAGTTCGGGACAACTGGTCGGCATCAATACTGCCGTGCTGGCGCAGGATGCCGGTACCGCTGGCATCAGTTTTGCCATTCCGGTCGATCTCGTTCGCGGCGTAGTGAGGGAGATCAAGAAAAACGGCAGGGTTATTCGCGGCTGGCTGGGCCTTGAGCCGGACGACCTGACGCGGGCCGAGTATCAGGCACTCGGCCTCGATTCGAATGTTGGGATCCTGCTGTCCGGCGTCTATGAAACCGGCCCGGCGGCCGTGGCCGGCCTGATGAGAAATGACGTCATTCTCAGTATCAATGGCGAACCCATACAAAGCGGACAGCAGGCCCGTCTGCTCGTCGCTGGTTTGCGCCCGGGAGATCCGGTTGAACTGGTGGGCTGGCGCAACGGGCGCCGTTTCACGACCAAGATGCTGGCCGGTGAGCGCCCGCGTGAACGTTAATCGCCTTTCCTAGCGCCCCGGCACGCGCCGTATGTTTGCGCCCAGCTGATTCAGCTTTTCCTCGATACGCTCGTAGCCGCGGTCCACGTGGTAGATTCTGTCGACCAGTGTATCGCCCTCGGCCGCCAGTCCGGCCAGCACCAGGCCCGCCGAAGCACGAAGATCTGTCGCCATGACAGGTGCTGCAGTCAGGCGCTCCACTCCCGTCGATATCGCCATATTGCCTTCAATGCGTATCTCGGCACCCATGCGTTGCAGCTCGAGCACGTGCTGAAAACGGTTTTCGAAGACTGTCTCGGTCACGGTGCCCACGCCATCGGCCATTGCGTTCATCGCACAGAACTGTGCCTGCATGTCAGTCGGAAACGCCGGATAAGGCGAGGTGCGAATGTCGACGGCCCTGGGTCGTTTGCCGGCCATGTCGAGCTCGATCCAGTCGTCGCCAGTTGTCACTGTGGCCCCTGCTTCCTTCAGCTTCACGAGCACGGCTTCGAGACAGGCCGGTGCGGTTCGTTTGAGACGCACGCTGCCGCCAGTCATTGCCGCAGCGACAAGATATGTTCCGGTCTCTATTCGATCCGGTAATACTTCGTATGAGGTACCACCAATCTCTCCGACGCCCTGGATACGGATCGTGCCGTTGCCCGCGCCGCTGATTCTCGCACCCATCCCGTTGAGGAAACTTGCCAGATCCGCAATTTCGGGCTCTCTCGCTGCGTTTTCGAGTATTGTTTCACCGTCGGCAAGGACTGCCGCCATCATCAGATTCTCGGTGCCCGTTACGGTGACTGTATCGAAGACGATGTGTGCGCCTTTCAGGCGCTTGGCGCGAGCCCGGATGAAGCCGTTTTCCACGCTGACGTCGGCGCCCATTGCCTGCAGGCCGGCGACATGCAGGTTGACTGGCCTCGCGCCGATCGCGCAACCGCCCGGCAAGGACACATCGGCCTCTCCAAAGCGGCTGACCAGAGGCCCCAGAACCAGAATGGACGCTCGCATCGTCTTGACGAGTTCGTAGGGGGCACAACGCTCGCTGATATTACTGCCATCGACTTCGATGTTGAGTTTGTCATGGACAGTGACCATTGCGCCCATGCTCTGCAACAGCGAGATCGTCGTTGTCACATCGTTCAGATGGGGAACATTGCCGACCGTCACGGTGTCCGCGGTAAGCAGAGTGCCGGCCAGTATCGGCAAGGTGGCGTTTTTCGCGCCCGAGATCGTCACCTCCCCTTCGAGCCGGCTTCCTCCTGATATGAGTAGTTTGTCCAAAGCGACATCAGGCCTGCCCGGCCGACTCCAGCTGGCGCCACTCTTCCGGCGTGTGAGCGCGAATCGACATCGCGTGAATCTCGTTGCCCATCAGCGTGCCCAGGCACTTATATATGAGCTGATGGCGCTGCAACGGCCGTTTTCCTTCGAAGGCTTCGCTTACGACGACGGCCTCGAAATGTGTGTTGTCGGGGCTTTGTATCCTGGCCACCGCATCGGGCAGGCCGGCTTCGATAAGTGCAACGATTTCTGATGGATCCATGTTTGCTGGTTCGCGTTAACCCCGGAGGCGCGCAGTGTAGCAAAACCCGCAAGCCGCCCAACACGATTTCCGATTGTGTATCATTGGCATCCCGGGCTGGTTTTCGAGCATCACGGCGCCGGCAAAATCTAACAAGTTCGTCTGACATATGCTTGGCAATATTTTTGAACTCATTGCCGGCCTGGTTTTCCTGATCTGGGGAGCCGACCGGTTTGTCCACGGCGCCGCAGCAACCGCGAGGAATCTGGGGGTTGCGCCATTGCTTATCGGGTTGACCATCGTGGCATTCGCCACCTCGGCGCCGGAGGTACTGGTGGCCATCGTCGCCGCGGCCCGCGGCGAAACGGACCTGGCCGTAGGTAACGCGATCGGGTCGAATATTGCCAATATCGGGCTCGTTCTCGGCGGCGTCGCCCTGATAAAGCCGATAGAGCTGACGTCTGCGACGCTGAGGCGTGAAATGCCAGCGCTGCTGGCGGTGTCTCTGCTGACTGTATCCCTGTTTCTCGATAACTACCTGAGCCGTGTCGACGGCTTTGTATTAATGATCGGCTTGTTGATCGTCATGATCTGGTTGGTCCGGCTCGGTGTCCGATCTTCGGCAAGCGATCCGATGTCCGCCGACTATGCGGCGGAAATCCCACGAAATCTCAGCATGCGCGCAGCCGTTATGTGGCTCATCGTCGGCCTTGCTTCCCTGCTTCTCGGCGCGAAGTTTATGGTGAACGCCTCGGTCGAAATCGCTGTGGCGCTCGGAGTCACCGAATTGGTCATCGGCATCCTGCTTGTCGCACTGGCCACCAGCCTGCCGGAGCTCGCCGTATCTATGGTCAGCGCCCTGAAAGGCGAGTATGGGCTGGCGCTCGGCAATATCGTCGGATCGAATACTTTCAACTCACTGGCCGTCATCGGTATTGCAGCGATCATCGAGCCGGCAGCTTTGCCGCCGTCAGTACTCTCTCTTCACATATTCGTTCTGGTGGCGTTCACGCTCGTACTGTTTGCCATGACCTATGACTACGACGGCAGGGGACATATTTCACGCGTCGAGGGCGGTGCACTCCTGATCGCCTTTTTTGCGTATGACGGCTATGTGGTCATGCAAAACCTTTGATCCGTATTTGAGATAGCTTCTGACTATTCGGGTTAAACTTGGCGACTGGTCCCAGATACATACCCGGAGCCGATTTGTCCGCCGACCTCAAACAAGACGAACTTCTTGCCCTTGCAAGGCAGGTTCTGGATATCGAGTCCCGTGCTGTAGAACAGCTCAAGTCCCGGCTCGATAGTTCATTTGTTGCCGCTTGCGATCTCTGCCTTGCAACGAACGGCCGTGTCGTTGTGACCGGTATGGGCAAGTCGGGCCACATTGCCAGGAAGATATCGGCAACGCTTGCCAGCACTGGCACGCCGTCGTTCTATGTACATCCGGCCGAAGCGAGCCATGGCGACCTCGGCATGATTACGTCGAATGATTTGCTATTGGCGGTGTCCTATTCAGGGGAAACCGAAGAAGTCGTAACAATTCTGCCACTGATCAAACGCATGGGTGCCCAAATGATTTGCCTTACCGGCAAGCCGGGCTCGACCCTGGCGAAGGCGGCCGATGTGCACCTTGACGTCAGCGTGGATGAGGAGGCCTGCCCTTTGAATCTCGCGCCGACCGCCAGTACGACGGCGACGCTTGCAATGGGCGACGCGCTTGCCGTCGCGTTACTGGAAAGCCGTGGTTTCACGACGGAGGATTTTGCCCTGTCGCATCCAAGCGGAAGTCTCGGCAAACGGCTAGTCCTCCGCGTCGCTGACGTGATGCACACGGGCGATGAAGTGCCGTCGGTCGGCGCCGACGTACCATTACGCGACGGTCTCGTGGAAATGACGCAGAAAAGCCTCGGCATGACGGCGATTGTTGATGACGGCAATCGCCTGCTCGGAATTTTCACGGACGGTGATTTGCGACGCGCACTGGATGAAGCAATTGATGTTCACAGGACCCCGATGAAGGCGGTCATGCACGCTAAATGCAAGGTGACCAAAGCGGACGTCCTCGCGGCAGAAGTCGTACGAATCATGGAAGAGAACAAGATAACCGGCCTACTCGTTACCGATGATCATAACCATCTGATTGGCGCACTGAACATTCATGACTTGTTTCGGGCAGGCGTAATGTGAACAAGGAAACCTTAGCCGGAATGCGTCTGGTCGCATTCGATGTTGACGGTGTATTCACGGACGGTCGATTTTATCTCTCGAATGACGGCGTCGAGTCCAAGGCTTTTCATACGCACGATGGATTCGGAGTTCGGCAATTACTCATCGCCGGTATCGACGTCGCCGTTATCAGCGGCCGTGAATCGGCTGCAGTAGAAAGACGCATGCAGGAGCTCGGCGTGCAACACGTAATACAGGGAAACGCAGATAAAGTTTCGGCGTTCGAGTCGCTGATCAAGAATTTGACGATAGACGAGAAACAGGCCGTGTATGTGGGCGATGATCTGCCAGACCTTCCCCTTTTGCGCCGTGTCGGCTTGTCTGTTGCCGTCAATAATGCGCATAAAGATGTCAAGGTCGAATGTGATTACATTACTGACAACGCTGGCGGATTCGGCGCCGTCAGGGAAGTTTGCGACCTGATTCTCGCCGCACGGCACGAACTCGGGTACTGAATTCGATGTCGCCTCGTGGGATGTTTGGATTTGCGGCGCTGCTGTTGGCAGCCACCGGTAGCTGGTATGTGGCGCGCCAACTGAGTAGTTCTGAAATTATCGAAACCTCTGGCAAAGTAGTGCCGGACGGCTATTACCTGCGCTCTGCAAGGATTCTTGGTACGGGTGAAGACGGGCATTTGCTCTATGAAATCGAGGCGGACTATGCGGAACAACAGGAAGGGGCGGACATCGCCTTTGAAAACGTGCAGATTCGATACTCGGATCGTGCCGACGTCCCGTGGGTTCTCAACGCCGATACCGCAACCATCAGCGAGAATCGTCAGCAAATCATTCTGAAAGGGCATGTTCGCGCTGTCAGTTCGGACGGATTTGATGGGAAAGACACCGAAATAAGAACTGAGTACCTGGAATTCGAACCCGACACGTACCGGGCAGAGACGGACAGCAGGGTTCAGATTCGTATAGGACCACGAAGTCTGACGGCGACCGGCATGCTAGCATTGCTCCAGGATAACCGCCTGGAATTAAAGTCGAACGTCAGCGGCAAGTTCGTTCCGTAACGTCATTCATATGCAAGGATTACGCTTCAGATTTTTCTTCGTCCTGTGCCTGCTCATACCGGGACTGATCACGGCTCAAAGCAATGACCTGCGGCTGCCAATTTCTCTCGATGCAGACTCTTCCGAGTATGACGGCAAGAGCACGATGGTTGTGTTTGAAGGTCTGCGCCTGACCCAGGGCAGCATGGGGATCGAGGCAGACGAAGGCCGCGCGAGCAAGCTCGATTTCAAGGACAGTGTCTGGCAGCTCTCCGGCAATGTCGTCATCGACGTCGAAAACGGGCATATCGAATGTGATTCGGCAGATCTGACTTTTACCGACTACAAGTTGACGCTGGCAACGATTACGGGTTCTCCCGCCACTTTCGAGATGCAGCGTGCCAACAGTCCCGATCCCACCTATGCCGAGGCCGGCAAGCTTGAATACGATCTTGGCAAAGGAATTATCGAATTCTCCGAGCAGGCGACGATAATCGAGAACGGCAACCAGATTTCCTCAAGCTATCTCGTCTACAACATTGTGGAACAGTTGATAAACGCTCAATCGGGCGGAGACGGCGACCCCAAGGTACGAATTATCTATACCCCTAAAGATGCTGAGGAAGCGGATGCGAGCGAAGGCGTTGATGACACCGACGATGGGGAACCGGAGGGAGCCGGGGAAGGCGGTCAATGAGTATTCTCAGCATTCAGGATATTTCCAAACGTTACAAATTCCGCGAAGTCGTCAAGACAATCTCACTTGAAATAACGAGCGGCGAAGTCGTTGGTCTTCTCGGGCCCAACGGCGCCGGCAAAACGACGGCTTTCTACATGATCGTCGGGCTCGTTCCATCAGACAGAGGCCGAATTCTGCTTGATGGCAAGGATCTTACGGCCTTGCCGATGCACAAACGGGCAGCGCTGGGCTTGGGCTATCTGCCGCAGGAAGCGTCAATTTTCAGAAAGTTGAGCGTTGAACAAAATATTCTCGCGATACTGGAAAGCCGGGAGGACCTGGATCGTGCCGGACGCGAACAGGAACTGGATCAGTTACTTGATGAACTGCACGTCGGACACGTTCGAACGAGTCTTGGTATCAGCCTTTCCGGTGGGGAAAGGCGCCGCGTGGAAATCGCACGGGCCCTGGCTGCGAACCCTCGATTCGTCTTGCTGGACGAGCCGTTTGCAGGCGTCGATCCTATCTCTGTCCTCGATATTCAAAGAATAATCAGACACTTAAGTGACCGGGAAATCGGTGTGCTCATCACTGACCATAATGTGCGAGAAACCCTCGGAATTTGCGGAAGAGCCTATATACTGAATGACGGCAGTCTTATTGCTTCGGGATCACCAGAAGAGATTCTGGAAAATCAACATGTACGGGAAGTGTATCTCGGGCAGGAGTTCAAACTCTAGAAGAGATGTTAAAACCTTCGCTTCAATTAAAGCAGGGACTTACGCTTACGATGACGCCTCAGTTGCAGCAGGCGATTCGTTTGCTGCAATTGCCCCTGCTCGATCTCAGCGCACAAATTCAGGATGCGCTCGAAGAGAACATCATGCTGGAGATGGAAGATCTTCCGGATGTTCCGAAAACCAGCAATGAGACAACCGCCGAAATCGAAACCATCAAGGCGGAAGACAGTTGGCAGTCCAATTCAATGGAACGCATTCAGGACGGCGGCTGGAACGGCGAAGGGAAGCCGATCAACGAGTATGCTGACCAGAGCGGCCAGACGCTTCGCGAACATTTGTTGTGGCAGCTCGAACTCGAGAATTTCAGTCCTCGAGAGGCGATTATCGGCGAAGCTATTATAGACGCGATCAATGACGACGGTTACGTCACGACAAATCTTGTGGACATCCTGGGCAGCATCGGCGAAGAAGCGCAAATTGCGGAGGATGAGGTCGAAAAGACACTCTTCAAAGTACAGCGGCTGGATCCGGTCGGCGTCGGCGCAAGATCGCTGTCCGAATGTATTCTGTTGCAGTTACGACAACTTGATGCCGAAACGCCGGGGCTGCAACTGGCCAGGAGTCTCGCCGAAAATAACCTCGATCTGATCGCAAGCCAGGAATATGCGGAGTTACGCCGAAGCCATCGCGCGTCTGAAGAGGACCTGGACACTGCGCTCGCGCTGGTCAAAAGCTGCAATCCCAAACCGGGCCTCGCCGTTAGTCCGGCATCCACCGAATATGTGGTGCCCGATGTTTTTGTCCGAAAGGTCGATGACCACTGGCAGGTTGAGATCAGTTCCTCCGGCATTCCACGTTTATCTGTGAATCAAAAGTATGCGCAATTGTTGCGCGGAAACGGCGATCACGCTGCGCTAAGATCTCAGTTGCAAGAGGCACGCTGGCTCGTCCGAAGCCTTGAAATCCGTAATGAAACTTTACTCAAGGTAGCGACCTGTATCGTCGCCCGGCAGGCCGAGTTTCTGGAGCATGGCGACGAGTCGATGAAGCCGTTAGTATTGCGGGATGTTGCCGAATCAATTGGCATGCACGAATCGACGATATCCCGCGTTACGACCAACAAATACATGCATACGCCACGCGGAGTGTTTGAATTCAAATACTTCTTTTCCAGTCACCTTTCGACAGCTGACGGAGAGGACCAGTCCTCGACCTCCGTTCGCGCAAAAATTCGTAAGCTCATTGGCGGCGAGAACCCCACGAAACCTCTCAGTGATAGCAAGATCGCCAATTTGCTTGCAGACGAAGGCATAACAGTTGCAAGAAGAACTGTTGCGAAGTATCGCGAAGCGATGAAGATTTCGTCTTCCAGCGAACGCAAGGTTCGAAAATCGAAACGATAAATTCCAATACGTAGAGGAGGTCAAACAATCATCGTAAATACTTTGTCGCAATCGAATTCAGCATAGGAGAAAATTATGCAGTTGAACGTTACGGGCCATCATGTCGATATCACACCGCCGCTACGCGAGTATGTAGTTAACAAATTAGAAAAAATTGAGCGGCACTTTGACCTTGTTTCCGATGTGCATTGTATTTTGACCGTAGAAAAATTACGCCATAAAGCGGAAGCAACAGTTAGCGTTAACGGTGGTAAGATCTATGCCGACTCAACAGAAGAAGACATGTACGCAGCCATTGATAGCCTTGTAGACAAACTGGATCGACAGGTAAAGAAATACAAAGAAAAGCTTGCCGACCACCACGCCCGGGAAACTAATAAGAGATACAGCGGCTAAAGAAACATGGACTCTCAAGGCTCGGTGATTGCCGCGTAACGACGATCACCGTCGATACTGTCTAAATTTGCCGCTCATTATTCATGATTCTGGAACAACTCATCAGTCCTGGCAGCGTGCTTTGCAATGTGCATGCACGCAGCAAAAAGCACAGCCTCGAGATATTGAGCGAGCTGCTCGCGAATCCGAACCCCGATATTGCAAATGGAGAGATTTTTGCGAAGCTCATCGAGCGGGAACGGCTGGGCTGCACGAGCCTGGACAAGGGAATCGCTTTTCCTCATTGCCGCATATCCGCCGTATCGGCCAGCTCCGGAGCTTTGATGAAGCTGTCGGAGCCGGTGGATTTCGACTCCCCGGACGGCGTGTTAGTCGATCTTATTTTCGGACTCATCCTGCCGGAGGAGCTCGATGATGGTGACTATGCCGACATCAATGTGATCACCGGATTTCTGGGCAATGAATCCCTGACCGCCAAGCTACGTAGTGCGCACTCGAGCAGCGATCTGTATGACGCCCTCATAGCAGGTCAAATGCCGGTAAACACGAAATTGCAGAGCGCGCAGAATCTCTGACAGGAAATATGGCAGAAAATAAATGTCCGGCGAAATGAGACTTATCATTGTCAGCGGACTGTCCGGTTCGGGAAAAAGTGTGGCGCTACACGTGCTCGAGGACCTGGGCTTCTACTGCATCGATAATCTACCGGCAGCATTGCTCAAGTCGCTTCTCGAGGAAGTCACGCGTCCTGGTGAACAGGCGACCAAGAGAGTTGCAGTCGGCGTAGACGCCAGAAACCGTTTGAGCGACCTGGAGTCATTGCCGGAATTCATCAGTGAGTTGCGAAAAGTAGATGTTCAGACTGACGTCCTGTTTTTGCAGGCGAACGACGACATTCTATTGAAGCGCTACGGTGAAACGCGCCGCAAACATCCGCTCGCCGATCAGGGGACAGAGCTCCGGGCCGCAATCGCCAGCGAACGGGAGTTGCTTGGTCCGATCATCAATTCTGCCGATCTCGTCATTGATACGTCGCGAACCAGCGTTTACGAACTCGCGGAAGTCATTCGTGAGCGCGTCGATCGGCGCAAGTCGAGCATGCTTTCCGTGCTGATCGAGTCATTCGGCTATAAACACGGCATCCCTGCTGATGCCGATTTCGTCTTCGACTTGCGCTGTCTGCCAAACCCGTACTGGACGAGCGAACTAAGAGCTCTTAGCGGACAGGATAAGGCTGTGCAGAATTTCCTGGATGACCAGCCTCAATTTCAGCGAATGTACGAGGATATCCTCTCATTTTTGAGTCGATGGATTCCTGAATACGTGAGCTTTGACCGGGCATACCTCACCGTGGCGCTTGGCTGCACGGGCGGCCAGCATCGATCGGTCTATATGACAGACAAGCTTGCCGGCGCTCTAGGAGAAATACACGATCCTGTATTGACCCGCCATAACGAAATCTCACCGAGCCGCATCGATACAGACTCCTAGCCGCAACAGCTCATGCCAGCTAAACTTCGGCCGAACCTGGCCGAGGCAGGATCCATGGATGCGAGAGAGCACACCCAGACCAATCTGAAGTTGCTGCGCGAGAAGCTCGACGGTGGTGGCATGCGTTCGGCCCGCTTGCTCATCCACAGCCTGCACCCCTCCGAACTGGCCCGCCTCCTCGAGTCCCTGCCCCTGCGCGAGCGCGCAGTCATCTGGGAGATGGTGGAACCCGACCTCGAGGGCGATGTACTCGTCGAATTAGTCGAGGAAGTTCGAGATGGCCTTCTGCGCGGTATGCCGACGGAGGAGCTCCTTGCCGCAATCGATGGCATGGAACTCGATGACCTTGCCGACCTGGTCGCAGATCTGCCCGAGGCTCTGACACAGGAAGTGTTACGGTCGCTGGACCACCAGGATCAGGAGAGACTTCGCCAGGTTCTCGCATACGACGAGGATAGCGCCGGCGGATTGATGAACGTGGACATTCTCACGGTTCGTCCTGATGTCACGGTGGAAGTCGTGCTCCGGTATCTTCGAGCACATGCAGAAATTCCGGATGGCACAGACACGATATTCGTGGTCAATCGGGAGAACGAATATGTAGGTTCACTTTTCCTGACCCGCCTCCTGACTCAGGGACCGGACGCAAGCATTGAACAGGTCATGTCGACGAACATAATGCCGATCCCCGCTCACACACCATCAAAAGAAGTTGTCTGGGAATTCGAAAACCGTGATCTGCTATCAGCGCCCGTTGTTGATGACAACTATCGTGTCGTCGGTCGCATCACGATCGATGACGTCGTCGATGTCATTCGCGATGAGGCCGAGCACTCATTGATGAGCGCGGCCGGTCTCGACGAGGAAGACGATATGTTTGCACCGGTGGTGAAGAGTGCGCAACGCAGGGCGCTTTGGCTCGGCGTTAATCTGGCTACAGCATTTCTTGCCGCTTCCGTTGTCGACCTCTTTCAGACGACAGTCGACAAAATAGTCCTGCTCGCTGTTCTAATGCCTGTCGTGCCAAGCATGGGTGGTGTCGCCGGAACACAATCGCTAACGATTATTACTCGTGCGATTGCACTCGGACAGATTGACAAGACCAACGCCACGGGCATTCTCAAGAAGGAACTGATGGTGGGCATACTCAACAGCCTGGTCTGGTCTGCCGTCGTCGCACTTTTTGCATACCTTTGGTTCAACGAGTGGCGTATTGGCGCAGTTATCGCTGCGGCGATGACCATCAATCTGACCATTGCCGCGGGTGCGGGATTTGCTATCCCACTCACGCTAATGCGCATGAAAATCGATCCGGCGCTGGCCGGCGGTGTTGTATTGACGACCATTACCGACGTCGTTGGCTATATGGCCTTCCTGGGGCTCGGCGCTGCTTTCCTGCTCTGATCTTCAGTCGCCAAAACTACTGAGATCGCGAGCAACCCAGCTCGGCGCAAAGAGTCTTGGCACATCTTCGCCCGTGACGAAAGCATGCAGCTGCTCTTTGACGGCCATCGCGTCCTTATAACCAAGATCGATCAGGTCCTGCGTATATCCGCGCTCGAAAAGTAAGAAACTCAATAAGCGGTTTTTTTTCGGGTCGCTGCCAGCAACACCTCTGAGAAGGGCACGCAACGGAATTGGCAGATCCTTTCTGTGCCGGTACGCCACGTTTCTTAAATCTTCACTTGGTACGATGATCATCGTATCGATCGGCCGCATTTTGATAAATGACCCGGTGCGCTTCACGGGTTCGATGGAGTCAATGAGTTGATTGATCCTCGTCATTCTTTCGAGATCCGAATACAGGCCGTCCATGAACAGCGTATCGAGCATGTATCCGGCGATTTGCGCAAAATTCGGATACGGTTGCGGTGAACGCGGCTCAACTCCCTGGTCAGCCGTCTCATCGCGCACGCCAACGACAAGTATCCTGTCCGCGCCAAGATGGATAGCCGCGCTAAGCGGTGTTGCCTGACGCATGGCGCCATCGCCGAAATACTCGTTATCAATACTTACAGGCGGAAATATCATCGGCACTGCAATGCTCGCCATCAGGTGATCAAGGTGCAGCTCCTGGCGCAGGCCGACACGACGCGTGCGTGTCCATACCTGCTTGTTTGACACACCTTGAAAAAACGTTGTCGACCGCGCCGAATCGTAACTCGCCGCAGTCACGGCGACGGCATCAAGATATCCATTATCGATTGACGACTGAATTCGCGGAAACCGTATATTGCGGCTCAACAGCGACCTGAGCGGGGTATTGTCCAGCAAGGAGTTCGGCGCGCCGAAGATGAGACCGCCGAGGATAATTGCAGCCATCCAGTGCAGACTGCTTTTCAGCATCGTCAGGCTGTCCGTGCGAAAGACCTGGCCGCTGCGAAAATGCCCCCAGACCCGCTCGAGCTCCGTTACCGCGATACCATAATGACGGGCCTTGCTGGCCAGAACGATGGAATTTACAGCACCTGCCGACGTGCCACTGATGATCGGAAACGGATTACAAGCCTTCGGCGGCAATATTTCTGCGATCGCCTTTAGAACGCCTACCTGAAATGCACCACGCGCCCCGCCACCGGGCAAGACCAGCGCTGTATTATTACAGGCGTACGGGCTTGTCATTATTGTTGCTCAGAAACTGCCATAGCGTATTATAGTGTCCGCTGGACTGCTGCCAATCAGCGCCATGTAAGAATGAGGACGATCACAATGAAACGGCTACTCCTGAGCTTGTGTACTATTCTCCTGATTACAGGTGGGAGCGTACTTCTTGCCGAAGAAGTCAAGGAGGGGGACCCGGCACCGGGCTTCGAGCTCCGGGACCAGAACGGCCAGCTTCATTCGCTTGAAGACTACAGGGACAAATGGGTCGCGGTATATTTCTACCCGAAAGACGATACTCCCGGGTGCACGACCGAAGCCTGCGAGTTTCGCGACAACATTTTCGCGTTCAAAGAACTCGACTGCCAGATATTGGGCGTCAGCCTTGACGATGAAATGTCGCACAAGGCATTTGCGGACAAGTACAGCCTGCCCTTCCCGATACTCGCCGATTTCGACGGCACGACCGCGGAAGCTTATGGCGTGAAAAAGAAAATGTTCGGCATGACATTGGCCGACCGTCAAACATTTATTATTGATCCAGACGGGCGTGTCGCAAAGCATTATGCCGAAGTCGATCCGGCCACGCATGCGCAGCAGGTCCTCGCCGACCTCAAAGACCTGAAGAATCCGTAGCAACAGCCCGTCCAAAAAACACAAGAAAAGGGCTCTGACCCCTTTTTAGTGCAGGCGCTTTATCCCGTCGTCGAGCCCGCTGATCGTCAGCGGATACATCCGGTCGTCCATCAGCTCTCGCGTGAGCTTGATCGAAGGCGTGTAGTCCCATCTCTGTTTCGGTTCCGGATTTAGCCAGATAGCCTTCGGGTAGGTGTTCAGGAGCCGCTTTATCCAGACCGCACCGGGCTCTTCGTTCCAGTGCTCGACGCTGCCGCCGGCATAGACGATTTCGTAAGGGCTCATCGTCGCATCACCGACGAAAACCAGCTTGTAGTCCGGGCCGTACTTGTGGGCTATGTCGGAGGTCGGGATTCTCTCGGCGTGTCGTCGCCGGTTATCCTTCCACATGCTTTCATAAATGAAGTTGTGAAAGTAGAAGTACTCAAGATGCTTGAACTCGCTGCTCGCTGCGGAAAACATTTCCTGACAGATTCGAACGTGGTCATCCATCGAACCGCCGATATCCAGACAAAGAAGCACTTTGATTGCATTGTGGCGCTCAGGAACCATGCGAATGTCCAGAAGGCCCGCGTTGCGGGCCGTTTTATCAATCGTATCCTCGAGATCAAGCTGATCTGCCGCACCCTCACGAGCAAACTTTCTGAGTTTCCGTAATGCAATTTTGATGTTTCGCGTGCCGAGTTCGACCTTATCGTCCAGGTTTCGGTATTCACGACGATCCCACACCTTGGTCGCACGCCTATGTCGGGACCCCTGTTGGCCGATGCGAACACCTTCCGGGTTGTAGCCATAGGCGCCGAAAGGCGATGTTCCGGCCGTTCCGACCCATTTGTTGCCGCCCTCGTGGCGACCTTCCTGTTCTTCGAGGCGTTCGCGCAATGCTTCCATTAGCTTTTCAAACCCGCCCAGCGCCTCGATTTGCGCACGCTCTTCCTCGCTGAGGTCGAGTTCTGCCTGATGGCGCAGCCAGTCCTCGGGGATGTCTGCCAGCAACGCCTTGAATGCGTCTTCGATGCCCTTGAAGTGTGCGGCAAAGATTTTGTCGAAGCGATCGAACAGCGTCTCGTCCTTCACCAGGCAGGACCGGGCAAGGTAGTAAAAGTCATCGACGCTCTGCCCGGCGACGCCGCTCTGCATTGACTCCAGCAGCGTCAACAGCTCTGTAATCGAGGGTTTCAGGCCGCCGTCACGGAGCATGAAAAAAAACTTGGTGAGCATTGCGGTCCGGACTTACTGAGTTCGAGTCCTGCGGTCGAGAAAAACCAGCTGCTCGAAAAGATGCACATCCTGTTCGTTCTTGAGCAGGGCACCATAAAGCGGTGGAATGGCCTTTCGCGAATCCTCTGAGCGAAGCGCCTCCGCTGGAATGTCTTCGGCAAGCAATAATTTGATCCAGTCGAGTAGTTCAGATGTCGAAGGCTTCTTCTTGAGACCGGGAACATCGCGAATTTTGTAAAAGGCCTCGAGCGCTTCGCGAAGCAGCGTTTTCTTCAATCCTGGAAAATGCACGTCGACAATCCTGCCCATCGTGTCCTTATCGGGAAACTTAATGTAATGGAAGAAACAGCGCCGAAGGAATGCATCCGGTAGTTCTTTCTCATTATTGCTCGTAATGATGATGATAGGCCGGTGCGTCGCTTTTACCAGTCGTTTTGTCTCGTAGACAAAGAACTCCATTCTGTCGAGTTCCAGCAGCAGGTCGTTCGGAAACTCGATATCGGCTTTGTCGATCTCATCGATCAGGAGAACAGGCTGAAGATCTGACTCGAAGGCTTCCCAGATTTTGCCGCGTACGATGTAGTTGGCGATATCGTGTACACGGTCGTCGCCCAGCTGTGAGTCGCGGAGTCTCGCGACCGCGTCGTAGTCATAAAGACCTTGCTGTGCCTTGGTTGTCGACTTGATGTGCCATTCGTGTAACGGACGCTCCAGCGCGTGCGCAACCTCAATCGCAAGTTGGGTTTTTCCCGTGCCTGGCTCGCCTTTGATCAGGATCGGACGCTCCAGAGTAACCGCGGCGTTGACCGCCATCATCAGATCGTCGGTCGCAATATATGAACCCGTACCCGTAAATTTCTTGTCAGCCATGCCACCAGTATCCCTGCTCACACTTTCCGGCACAAGGCGGAACTTGCCTGGGGGATATTTAGGGGTCGAACCGCTAAGAATAGGGGTCGAACCGCAACTCTTAGCGGTTCGACCCCTAATATCCCCTATTCTTTTTTACTTATTGTGCTGCGGTCAGGGTCAGCCTGTGCTCTGTGGCACCGGGCAGGAAACCCGTCGCCTCGCCCTTTACCCAGTGACGGTGGCCAACGCTATAGAAATCCGACAGGGGGTGGCCACTCTGACCGGTCGGCATATGCAGGTAACTGTTGGCCTCGTCACCGGGAGACACCGCGAATCGTTCCGACGCGCCCCAATCACGACCTTGTGCCCTGGGCATATTGGAATCGCCGTTCAGAGGATCACGTGGCATGTCGAGCCAGTCGGAAAAACTTGGCAATGCCCGGCTTAATGGGTGTCGAATCGTCGCCGTATTACGCTCGCCCCAGCTACGTGCTGAAAGTCCACGTTCAAAGTTACTGGAGAAATATTCGAGGTTTCTGTCCACGGCCCGCAGCATGACATCATCCCAGCTTTCGTAATTGGCCGGCAGCAAATGTGAAGGCCGTTCTTCAAGAACAGCCCATAGCGGGCCTTCGAACTGGTTGCTGATCCGAAGTTCGACATCAGAATCATAGGCGGCCGTGACAGGAAGCATTAGCGCATCGAAAACCATTGTCCGGACTTCTGAACGGAAAGCCCTGACTAGTCGATAGCCCACCGAATCTGCCGATGCTCTCGGTATCCAGTCCTTCACCAGATCCCGGTATTCGCCTCGTTCCGTGTTATCGCGAACTGCCGCATCATTCAGTACGGAGAGCAGGAGTTCCCGCCAGGGCGCCAGGAAAACTGCCCGATCATCAATCTGGATATCAAGCATGTCGTGCTGCTCGAACGTTTCTCTCGCAAACAAGTCGTCGCGAATTTGCCGGGCCCTCGCACCGAGATCATAACCGCCGTCACCGATCTTCTTTAGCTCATCACCATCGATGACACGCGCATTGGCCGTCCAGATCCTGCCGTCGGCCGGATTTACCACACGTGGATAGTTGTTCGGGTCGAGCCAGCCAATCCAGCCCTCGGCCTCACTCCAGTCCGCCGGCAATCGAGAATCGTATTCCGAGCGCTTCGGGATTTGCCCGGCTATCGTCCAGGCAATATTGCCGTCCGCGTCGCCAGCCACGAAATTTTGTGGCGGGATTCCCATGCGATTCGCAACCTGCACTGCCTCGAAGACAGATGTCACCGTCTCGAGTTCCAGTTGCCGCAGGTTGACGGCCTGCGGTTCATGAGCGAGCCATCGAACAGCCAGTTCGGCATCCGGATAATCATGGTCATCCAGTAGCGGTCCCCAGATTGTCTCGCGGACGACGATTTCGCGTGGCAGCTCTCCCTTGATATTGATCTGTTCCTTGTGATGAACAATCGTTCTTTCGCCCTCAGGCGTCAGGTAGGAATCCGGCTGGCTGCCCGGCCTCAGAATCACCGCATCCGACCAGTCGCCATAACTGTTGGTAAATCCCCAGGCTACGCGACCATTGCTGCCGGCAACGACTACCGGCGTACCGGGTAGCGAAACACCATTGAAGTCGAGCTCGTTATCTCCCTTTATGACGAGGCGCAATCGATAAAATACATTGGGAACTCTCAGGCTTAGGTGCATATCGTTTGCGATGATCGCCCGGCCGTTTTTACTGAGCTTGCCGCTAACAGCCCAGTTGTTGCTGCCGAGAAAAGGCGATCCGGCTTCCTCGTTTGGTGGCGCAGTATCCTCAGGAAGGATGCTGTCGCCCAGATTGAATTGCTTGGCCGATGGAATTCCCGATGGACCCCGAGCTTCTCCGATCAGAGGCGCATCCCACTTTGTGCCGGAAGGATACAGCCATGCGTATACCTCCGGCGGTACGACTCGATGTACCAATGCACGTTTGATATCGCGAGATGCGTTCTCATCATGCAGCACCATAAACATGGAATAGCCGACAAGCAGCACATCATCCAGGCGCCAGGGTTTGGGCGATACTCCGAGAATGAAATACTCGAACGGTTTCGCATCGAGGCTCCCGAGCCCGGCGTTAACACCGGCAACATAGGCGTTCAAAATTAGTGCATCTTCAGCCGTCATCTCAGATAACGCGCGAGTAGCCCGGCTCCGCAAGCGGTGAATCCGGTTTCGCTTGTCAACCTTGAGCGTAGCGACGCCAATGATTTCAGACAGCTCGCCGGCGGCCTGTCTCCGGGACAGATCCATCTGAAAAAAACGGTCCTGACCGTGCGCAAACCCGGTGCCGAATGCGAGATCTGTCCGGTTCTCAGCGATCACCGTCGTTATGCCGGCAACATCGCGCTCCATTTTTACATCGGCTGAAATTTGCGGGACTGAAATCTCGCCATCAAGCTGCGGAAGGCTCGCGCTCAGAGTAATAAAAATTGCCATCAAGCCGAGCGCAAAAACGACGGCGATAGATAGAATCAGGCGAAAGAAAAATCGTTTCATCAGCGCCGCGCCGATCTAGCCGGAATTGCTTACGCTAAATATCTTCATCGAGTTAGTACTGCCCGATACGCCAATGAGATCGCCTTGCGTAAAGATAACAAGGTCCCCTTCCTCGACCAGCTGGCGGTTAAGTAATGTCTTGAAAATGCTTCGGTACAGAGTCTGCGCATCCGTCGTCTCTATCTTGTACGGCACTGAATAAACGCCGCGATAGATCGTCACGCGTCTGCTCGTCGCCTCGTGCGGCGTGAACGCATAGATAGGTATGTCCGAACGAATTCGAGACATCCACAACGCTGTCGATCCCGTTTCCGTCAGGGCGATGATCGCCTTCACGTCGAGGTGGTTAGCGGTGTACATGACTGCCATCGCAATTGCCTCATCAACATGGTGGAAACGGTCGTCAAGCCGGTGCGTCGTGCGTCCCCGCGCCAGCACATGTTTCTCGGCGCCACGGCAAACCTCACTCATCGCCGCGATGACCTGGACCGGGTACTCTCCCACAGCCGTTTCTGCCGACAACATGACGGCATCAGTGCCATCCATGACGGCGTTTGCAACGTCGGACACTTCCGCCCGCGTCGGAATCGGACTTTTTATCATCGACTCCATCATTTGGGTCGCGGTTATCGAGATCTTGTTGTTGGTCCGCGTCAGGCGAATGATGCGCTTCTGCATGCCGGTCAGTTCGGCATACCCCATTTCAACCCCAAGGTCTCCGCGCGCCACCATGATGATGTCGGCCGCATCTACGATCGATTCGATACAGGCAACGGCCTCGGCGCGCTCGATTTTCGCAATGATAAGTCCGTGGCCACCTGCATCGTTAAATAACCTACGGGCTTCCTCGACGTCGGCCGCATCTCGAACGAAGGAGACGGCGAGGAAATCCATCTCCATATCGGCTGCAAACTGAATGTATTCGCGATCAGTATCTGTCAGCGCCGGCGCCGAGAGGCCGCCACCTTGTCGGTTGATGCCCTTGTGGTCGGACAGAATTCCGCCAAGGACGACGATCGTATGTGCGCGAGTGCCGTCGATTCGTTCCACCTTCAGCGTTATCTGCCCATCGTTCAGCAAAAGAACGTCGCCCGGCTTCACGTCTTCATGCAGATTCGGGTAGGCGACTCCGACACCGTTAACATCACCGTCGTCCATGCCGAGCGCAGAGTCGATAAAAAATTCGGCACCTTCGGTGAGTGTGGCTTTGCTGTCCTTGAATCGCCGCACGCGTATTTTTGGCCCCTGCAGGTCGCCCATGACACCGATTTCCCGCTTGCACTCCCTGGCGGCAGCGCGCAAGGCCTCGATTCTCGCCCGATGGTCGTCCTGCTCACCGTGGGAGAAATTGATGCGCGCGACATCGAGTCCGGCGCCGATAATTTCTCTAAGTACTTTCGGATCGTCAGTCGCCGGCCCCAGTGTGGCGACAATTTTTGTTCTTCTGCCCATGGGGCGCGATTATTGCACAGAGTGAACTCAAGCGTCCTGAAGCAAAATTGTCGCGATGCGTCGTTGGGTAAATACTAATAGGCGCGTGCGCAATTTTAGGTATCCTCTGAACTGAGACCAGGGCCAGAAGTTTTTCATGTACGACAGAAGAAGGTTCATTCAGACATTGCTGGTGGCCGCCGGCACACCGACGATCAACGTATCTCTCGCAGATGGCGTCGCAGGCTTTGGCAAGCTCGTCCGCGACCCGCAAAACGTCCTCGATTTGCCCGAGGGCTTCGAGTACCGGATCGTTAGCCACAAGGGTGACGAGATGGACGACGGATTGCTGGTGCCCGGGGAGCACGACGGTATGGCTGCTTTTCCCGGTGAGGATGGCCGCATCATTCTCATATGCAATCATGAGAATTCGCCGCGCAAGCCGGAAAACGGCCCGTACGGAGAAAAGCTCGAGCGGATCGATCGCATCGACGCGGAGAAAATCTATGATGCTGGCGGTGGCCGCACACCGGGCGGAGGCGGCACCACAACGATTATCTATAACCCGGAAAGCAAAGAGACCGAGAGAAAATTTCTGAGCCTTGCAGGAACGGAGCTCAACTGCTCGGGCGGCCCAACGCCATGGGGAAGCTGGTTGACTTGCGAGGAATGCTTCACGGGCGCCAACTCCGGGATCGAATATTTTCAATTCGTCCAAAGAGAAAAAAAGCATGGCTACATCTTTGAGGTGCCGGCCAGTGCCAGCGGACCGGTAGATCCCGTGCCGCTACGAGAAATGGGCCGATTCGAGCACGAGGCAGCGGCCGTAAGTCCGGGTTCGGGTATCGTCTATCTGACGGAAGATCGTGGTCGCAGTCTGTTTTACCGATACATTCCTAAAGTGAAGGAAAAACTTCATCGAGGCGGCCAACTACAGGCGCTTTGCGTTTCCGGCAAACCATCTTTCGATACCCGAAACTGGGCCGCCACGGGCGGCATGACACGCGGCGAATCGCTGGAGACCTGCTGGATCGATCTGGAAGATGTCGACGGCGCCGAAAACGATCTTCGACTACGCGGGGCCGACGCCGGTGCGGCGATATTTGCACGTGGCGAGGGTCTTTGCTTCACGGGCCAGGAGTTCGTCATGACGGCCACTATCGGTGGACCAGACCGGCTCGGCCAGATATTCGCCTATCGTCCCAGCCCGAAGGAAGGCCTTCCCGACGAAAACACGGAACCAGGCACGCTGAGTCTCATCGCTCAATCGACTACGGGGAGCCTGTTGCGTCACGCCGACAATATAACGATGAGCCCCTGGGGCGATCTGATCATTTGCGAGGACACGGCCAGTCACTGCGGCCTCGTCGGCATCCGGCCGGATGGAAAGCAATACGCGCTGGCCGACAATGCCTACACGAATTCGGAGCTCGCCGGGGTCTGTTTCTCGCCGGACCAGTCAGTCATGTTCGTGAATATCCAGGTCCGCGGATTGACGCTCGCAATTACGGGACCCTGGTACGAGCTCATCGCGTAGCTGCTCGTTCCTCGAGGATTGCGACAGCGGGTAGTTTCTTGCCCTCGACGAATTCCAGAAAGGCACCGCCACCGGTCGAAATGTAGGATATCTTGTCAGCCACGCCGTACTTGTCAATGGCGGCCAGCGTATCGCCACCACCAGCGACAGAGAATGCAGGACTTTCCGCAATCGCCTTGGCAAGCACTCTGGTGCCCTCACCGAACTGGTCGAATTCGAAAACGCCAACAGGTCCGTTCCAGATGATCGTGCCGGCCGTCTTCAGTATTTCTGCGAACTGCGCCGCCGTTTCGGGACCTATGTCGAGAATCAGATCATCTGATACAACATCTGTGACCGCCTTGGTCTCGGCAGTGGCTTCGGCCGAGAACTCTTTCGCCGTCACGACATCGACCGGAACCGGCGTACTGGCGGACAGCTGTTTTGCCTGATCAAGCATGTCGGCCTCATACAGGGATTTTCCGATCTCATGGCCTGCAGCGGCGATAAATGTATTGGCAATGCCACCACCAACGATCAGTTGATCCACGATTTTGGCCAGCGAGTCGAGCACAGTCAGCTTGGTCGAGACTTTCGAGCCACCGACGATGGCGACCATGGGTCTGACGGGATTATCCAGTGCCTTTGCCAGTGCATCGAGTTCTGTAGACAGTAACGGTCCGGCGCAGGCGAGGGCTGCATACTTCGCGACACCGTAGGTGCTGGCCTGCACGCGGTGAGCAGTGCCAAAAGCGTCCATGACGAAGACATCACAAAGATTCGCCATGCGCTTTGACAAATCATCGTCGCAGGCTTTTTCACCGGGCAGGAATCTGACGTTTTCCAGTAGTACGACCTGGCCGGGTTCGACGTCCACACCGGCGATCCAGTTTTTCCGCAACGGCACGTCAATGCCCAATAGCGTCGAGAGATGATCCGCGACTGCCCGGAGAGAAAACTTCTCTTCAGCCTCGCCTTCTGTCGGGCGGCCGAGGTGTGACATCAGCATGACAGCCGCATTTGCGTCCTGCGCCGCCCTTATCGTTGGAAGCGCCGCCCTGATACGCACATCGCTGGTGATCCTGCCATCTGCGAGCGGCACGTTTAAGTCCTCGCGGATCAGCACGCGCTTTCCCGAGAGCTCGGCCTCGCTCATCCTGATGACGGACATATTTGTCCCGCGTTGTCTTATTTGGCGTTGACGAGAGCGACCGCGGTGTCGAGCATGCGATTGGAGAAGCCCCACTCGTTGTCGTACCAGGAACAGACTTTGACCAGCGTACCTTCCATCACTTTTGTCAGGCCCGCGTCATAAGTACTGGAAGCCGGGTCGTGGTTGAAATCGATTGAGACCAGCGGTTCGTCGCAATATGCGAGCACGCCTTTGAGTTCGCCTTCGCTCGCTTCCTTCATAATGTCGTTGATTTCCTCGACGCTGGTTTGCCTTTCCGCGACAAAGCTCAGATCGACTACCGATACGTTGATCGTCGGCACGCGCATCGCATAACCGTCGAGACGTCCGGCCAGTTCAGGTAACACGAGGCCGACCGCTGCTGCCGCACCGGTTTTCGTCGGTATCTGTGACATCGCAGCCGCACGCGCGCGCCGCAGGTCCTTGTGAAATACATCAGTCAGCACCTGGTCGTTCGTATAAGCATGGATCGTGGTCATCAGGCCGTGCTTCACACCAATCTTTTCGTGCAGTGGTTTGACAAGCGGTGCCAGACAGTTTGTCGTGCAGGATGCGTTCG
>Ga0255053_10000255_pt1 | contig 28827 bp, 28 predicted proteins | sample JV7_2_22_MG_FD_188635 | JGI IMG/M metagenome (GOLD analysis project Ga0255053, IMG submission 188635) | Seawater microbial communities from Jervis Inlet, British Columbia, Canada - JV7_2_22 | ecosystem: Environmental > Aquatic > Marine > Inlet | place: Canada: British Columbia | collected... | reverse complement strand
TCCGATTGCCAGGCAACATAGTCAAGCCATTCCGGTCTAAAATCCGGGCCAATGATTTTCCAGTCGAAGCCGGCATCCTCGAGTCGGACAGCCCCGTTCATTACGCTCGACACGTGTTCTGCAACGCCACTCGAGCCCGTGAACTGAACCAGTCGAACATGATCCTTCGCCTTGTCGAGCAGCATCCCCATCTCGGATCCGGAACAGTGAATCAGATCTACGTCGCTTGCCTGCAAGCCGGCGTTGATCAGTAATCGGAGAAACTGTTCGAAAACGACGCTGACCTTGGAATCGACTTTCACCAACGGGCGATTACCCATGAACAGAGCGCCCATGACCTGCAATGCGGGAATCTCGAGCGGAAAATTGAACGGCGCAATGATGACCACAGGGCCATACGGCCATCTGTACCCGCGCGTCTCATAACCCCCGTAGTCACCCGGGTTCGAAAAGCCGCGCCCGAGAAAGCGTACGCGGTCGCCCGAAAAGTTCTCGAGAAAAACCCGGGTCACCGTCACCTCGGCAGCGCATTGTGGCGTGCTTTTCGGCATGACACGTTGGATGAGACGCGTGAAGTACGCGTGGACATCGTCCTGACGCAGCAATTCGGCCGCTCTTGCGCACACTGCGCCAAGCGCAAGATAGCGATCCGGATTCTTCAGCGGATTGTGCATACCGGATTTGGGACAGTTCTTCAGTCCCTCAATAAATGACTCGTGCTCCTGCGTCTCTGGAACCTGCAGAAACTTCTGGCCATTCATCGGGTCAATGATGTCGTCCCGATTGCGGTCCGCATCGACCCAGGATCCGGCGACGAGATTCTGAACGCGCCCGGGACTGGCCTCTGTCATACCGTCCGACGGATCGACAGTGGCGAAAGCAGGGACGTGAGGCATATTGTTCTCCATTGTTATTCGCTGTGGCCCCGGATGCTCTGATTGTACTGGGCAGCCGCTGGGCCGTCATGCGTGTACCATTCAGAACCAGGTCATTGGAAGCATCATATGAACGAAATCGGCAAACAAAGCGACGACCTTCGGGACAGGCTCACCGACGAGCAGTACGAGGTGACACAGAACAAGCGTACGGAACACCCGTTTACGGGCGAATTCGTCGATCACAAGAACGATGGAACATATCGATGCATTTGCTGCGGAGCAGAACTGTTCAGTTCGGAGCACAAGTATGACTCCGGGTCCGGTTGGCCAAGTTTTTGGTTGGCGCTCGCGGGCCACAAGGTGAAGACGATCAGAGACACGAGCCACGGCATGATCCGCGACGAAGTTGTGTGTAATGCCTGCGATGCGCATCTCGGGCATGTATTTGAAGACGGCCCGCAACCAACAGGGTTAAGATACTGCATAAATTCGGCATCGCTGAATTTCGACGAGTCCAAACAAGGGGGCGATACAGAATGATTTTCAGAACGTTGTTTTTTGCCGCGCTTTTTATGATGACTGCCTGCAGCAAACCATCTTCTGATACTGCAGACGAGGCCAGGGAAGCAGAGCCAGCCGTTGAAGAAACGAGTCAGGCCGTCGATGAATCGTCGCTGCAGATCGCGCCGGGCCTAACGGCGAAAGTTCTGAAAGAGGGCGAAGGGGCGACCGCCGAAGCCGGGCAGATCGCCGTCGTGCATTACACCGGCTGGTTATTCGACGAGATGGCCGAAAATCACAGGGGTAAGAAATTCGATAGCTCGGTCGACCGCGGTCAGTATTTCAGTTTCATGCTTGGCGCGGGTCGTGTCATCAAGGGCTGGGACCAGGGCGTGGTCGGTATGAAAGTCGGGGAAACGCGGGAACTGACGATTGCGCCCGATATGGGCTACGGAGACCGTGGCGCCGGGGCAGTCATTCCTCCCGGGGCAACATTGGTTTTTGAAGTCGAACTGGCCGAGATTCAGGGCGGCGAATGATGTTCGACCCCGAAGTGTTTCAGGCGAGATCGTTATTCTTCTGATACTGCAGGCTGCGCGCCTGTCCGACCCAATCCTCACGATAAATGCGGCTGCGGAAGCCCTTCATACGCTGCGCAACACGGTCAATATCGTATTCGCTCATTTCCGCAATCTGATTGAATCGGTAAATGCCCAGATCGTTCAGCGTCTTTTCGATTGCTGGGCCGACACCCTTGATCATCTTTAGATCATCCGTGTCGTCGTCGCCGACCTCGCTGTCGTTGACGATGGCATCGGCTTCCATTGTTTCGTCGTCGTCCTCGAGATCGGTTTGGGGCGCCTGCGTCTCTTCGGGAGGTTCCGTCATTTCTTCATTATATGACGTGTTCTGATCGACCAGCTCCGTTTCAAATTCTCCGGACGCTCCATCGAGCGGGTCATTCGATGCATTGAGACCGTCAGCCAGTGAATTCGGATCAACGGGTTCGATCCTCGTATTGTCCGGTCCGATAGTAGCCTCGAGCGCAGTGATCCGTTCGCGGGCCTGTTGAAGCTCAACCTCGAGCTGTTGTGCCTCCAGGTCTCGCTCGCGGAATTTTTCGATTAGCGGCGGTACGCGACTTTGCCAGGAATTCAACTCGCGGCTGAGCCTGAAAATCTTGTTATCCCGGTCACGAATTGCCGACAATGATACTTCGTCGCGGGACTCGTGATCTTTGGCAGTAACTTTGTACTTTTCTCTTTCGGCAATGGCAACATCCAGGTCCCCACGCATCTCCTTAATTTGCCGTTGCAAAACGTCGCGGCGCTCGAACGTCTCCTTCAGGGAGTCAGACAACTCCTTGGCTCGCATGTTGGAGTCTTTCATAGACGCCTGGTATTGGCTGATCTGCTCCATCAGGCTCTGATTCTGCCCGGCGAGTCGGTCGTGTTCCGTTCGCTGTGATTCGAGCTGCTCCTGCCAGCCTGCATTGACTGCAATTTTCTCCCGGGCACAGCGGCCACCCCGGAAAATCCATCCGAGGAGGATGCCGAGCACCAGCATTCCAGCCAGTACTGCAATTTCTATGGGAGCAATCTCAGGCATCGTTCATTTCCGTATCGTATTCAGGATGCGAGCCGCATCTTGTCCATCTCCGCAAGAACTGCGCTGATCCTTTCGAGCGCCCAGTCAATCTCGCTGCGAGTAATTGTAAGCGGAGGTGCCAGACGTACTACTGTGTCGTGTGTCTCTTTACTCAAAATTCCCTGTTGCATCAGTCGCTCGCAAACTTCCCGCGCCGTTCCGAGAGTTGCTTCGATTTCGACGCCCACAAACAGTCCAATGCCCCGGACGTCCCTGATCAAGGGGCTGTCGAGCTTTCTGAGCCCGTCGAGCATATAGCTGCCCATTGACGCACTGCAAGTGGCAAGGTCATCTTCGACAAGTATGTTCAGTGCCTCGAGACCGACTGCGGCGGCGAGCGGGTTGCCGCCAAAGGTGCTGCCGTGGTCGCCCGGCGTGAAAACGGACATCACTTCCTGTTTGGCCAGAAACATTGAGACAGGCAGGATGCCGCCACCGAGCGCTTTGCCGAGGATAAGGCCGTCGGGCTTCACACCGTCGTGCTCGCAGGCCAGCAGCTTTCCGGTTCTGCCCAATCCCGTTTGTACTTCATCGGCGATCAGCAAGACATTGTGCTTCCTGCAGAGTTCTTCGCAGGCTTTCAGATAACCGGCAGGTGGTAGCACAATTCCTGCCTCCCCCTGTATGGGCTCGACGAGGAACGCCGCGGTGTTTGGCGTAATCAGTTCTTCGAGGGACTGCAGGTCACCGTACTCGGCAAGCTTGAAGCCGGGTGGATACGGCCCGAAGCCACGTTTGTATTGTTCTTCGCTGGAAAAGGCGATGACGGCAATCGTGCGCCCGTGAAAATTGCCTTTGCAGGCGATAATCTCGGCGGCATCCGCAGCCACTCCTTTGACTTCATACGCCCATTTCCGCGCAGCCTTTAGCGCCGTTTCGACACCCTCCGCTCCGGTATTCATGGGCAGCGCGCGATCCATGCCGGTCAGTTCGCAAGCGCGTTGAAGAAATGGCCCGAGTTTGTCCGTGTGATAGGCGCGCGAGACGATATTCAATCTTGCAACCTGCTCCTGGACGACTTTGACCAGTCGCGGGTTGGCATGGCCATGGCTGACCGCGGAGTAGGCGCTCATCATGTCGAGGTATCTGTTGCCTTCGGTGTCCCATACAAAGACACCCTCGCCGCGAGTCAGGACGACCGGCAGGGGCAGATAATTTTGCGCGCAGTAACGTTCTTCAAGTTCGATAAGGTAATTCAAGAAACTCAATACCCGGTGGCGGCGATTTTCATGGCAAAGCGCCCATGGACTGCATAAGGTCATAATTTTACAGTAATAATGGCCGGACAGGCCAGCGGCACACAATCGGGTCTCCGGCGATTTCGGAACGGATCAAACTTGCCTAGTCCAGAAACATAAAACAGTCTAATCAGATGGCCGGCCCAGAAGCTCAATCGACCACTAGATGAACGAGCACCATGTAGTGTTATCGATCGTCACCGTAGCCGGTCTTGGCGTGGGGGCACAATGGCTGGCATGGCGGCTCAAGTTACCGGCAATCGTGTTGTTGGCTGCAGTCGGTCTGATCATGGGGCCAGGCCTCGATCTGATTCACCCCAGCCAGGATTTCGGCGAATTCCTGAGACCCGTGGTCAACCTCTGTGTGGCAATCATCCTGTTCGAAGGCGGCCTGAGTCTACAGCTCCGTGATCTCAAGGAGGCGGCGACCGGGGTGCGGCGACTCGTTTACCTCGGTGTACCCCTTGCCTGGTCATTCTCCAGTCTATGCGCGCATTACATCGGTGGGCTGGATTGGCCGGTATCGCTGGTGTTCGGCGCCATCATGGTGGTTACCGGACCGACCGTCATCATGCCGCTCCTGCGACAAGCCGCGCTCAACAGAAAGACCGCTTCGTACCTCAAGTGGGAGGGCATCATCAATGACCCGATCGGCGCCTTGCTCGCAGTGCTGGTATTCCAGTTCTTTATCTTCCAGGGAGCCGGTTCTGGTTGGCAGGAAGTCGTTACCAGCATCGGCCTGGCTATCGTCGCCGGGCTCGTATTCGGCGGCATAGGCGGCTGGCTGATTGGCAGGGCCTTTCGCGAGGGGTTGGTGCCCGAATACCTGAAGAGCCCCGTCTTGCTCGGCGTCGTTCTCGTCGTCTATGCCGCATCAGACGTGACCCAGCAGGAAGCCGGGCTGCTGGCTGTAACGATTATGGGAATCGTCGTCGGCAACATGAATATTCCGGGCATTGGCGACATGAAGCGCTTCAAGGAATACATCACGATCATGCTTGTTTCCGTCGTGTTCGTTGCCCTGACGGCGGATCTCGATCTGGGTTCCCTCGCCGACATCGGATGGCGGGGTGTCGGCATCGTCCTGGCGATCATGTTTCTTGCGCGTCCTGCAGCAATAATGCTCGCCACAATCGGCGCCAAAATGGAACTAAAAGAGCGACTTCTGCTGAGCTGGATCGCCCCGAGGGGCATCGTGGCTGCCGCGACCGCCGGCTTGATGGGGCCACGCCTGGTCGACGCCGGTTACGACGCCGGCGTTCTGCTACCTCTGGTCTTTGCAATTATATTCGCGACCGTTTTTAGTCACGGGCTGACCATCAACTGGCTGGCCGAAAGACTCGGCCTCATATCAAAACATCGGGACGGTGTGCTGATCGTCGGTGCGTCACCATGGACCGTTGCACTTGCGCAAATGCTTCATGACATGAAGGTGAATGTGCTGCTTTCCGATTCGAACTGGCACAACCTTCGGCCGGCGCGGCTTGCCGGCATCCCTGTTTTTTACGGCGACATACTTTCCGAGTTTGCCGAAGAGTCCGTCGAACTTGCACACATACGAACCATCCTTGCGGCCACCCGAAATGATGCTTACAACGCGCTTGTCTGTACGGCCATCGCTCCGGAGATCGGACAGAGGCGCGTACTTCAACTGGCGCTTGGTGGTGACGCCGAGGAGGATCCCAGGGCGCTGGCACGACCCAGGCGCGGCGACGTCGCATTCGATAGCGACGCCGATTTCGAGATGCTCTGGAGACGGCTGGTCAGAGGCTGGACCTTCTCCAAGACCCGAATCTCCGAGAACTACAGTTATGACGATTTCCGGCGCGATAAGCCCGCAGATGCGATGGAAGTGTTGATCATGAACGAGGAGAAAGACGTGGAATTTATTTCGTCGCAGCGCACACTCGAACCGGAAGCAGGCGCTACCATCGTCTATTTTGCGCGCGCCGGGCAATCAGTATCATTGGAAATCGCTAATGCGCAAGTCAGCTGAAAGCGTAACCCTGGATGGACCTGCAGGAAGAATCGAGGGTCTGCTCGAGTCTCCGCAAGACTCGGCGCCACTCGGGATTGCCGTGGTTTGTCATCCACATCCGGCGCATGGCGGTACGATGCATAACAAAGTTGCCCACACGCTGGCGCGTGCCTTCGTTAGCGCGCAATTCAGTGCCCTGCGATTCAATTTTCGTGGCACGGGCGAAAGCGGGGGCGAATACGACGAGGGCGCTGGTGAATTACAGGACGCCCTCGCAGTTATTCGCTGGATGCGGCATCGTGAACCGGATCTGCCGCTCTGGATCGCCGGCTTTTCATTCGGTGCGGCGATCGCGATTCGTGCGGCAATCGAAACCGAACCGGCAGGCCTGATCAGCGTCGCTCCGGCAGTAGCGCGTTTTGCTGGCGGGATGTCGTCACAACCGGCTTGCCCATGGCTGATTATCCACGGCGATCAGGATGAGCTGGTTGATGTCAATGATACCGTGGAATGGATAAACGACCTCGAACCCGGCCCGGAGCTATGCGTCTTTCCGGACACGACGCATTTCTTCCACGGCAAACTTGTTGCGTTGCGAAATGCAATCGAAAAATTCGTCGAGGCGAACAAAAACTAGTTCGTGTAAAACTCCCGGGTAAAACGAACCTCTGAAGCTTCCGACGAGCCTTCGGGGGTTATGGAGATCGTGAAAACCAGCGTCTCTTGATTCGCAATACCGGTCTCGCCGATGTAGTAGATAGCTTCCTGTATCTCTATCTTTCTCATCGTTACATTCTTGAGCTGGCCGGCGAGGTTGACCGCCTTTACCTGGACATCTGCCAGAGCGGCGGCACCCGTGTCCTTTCTGAGAACGCTTACATTCAACATAGCCCGGCTTTTACTTCGCACAATGCCGTACTGCCGGGCTACTTCAGGCGATAGATTATTGGTCGACTGTGCACTGAAATGCACGATGTGATCACCGATGTCGGCATCCGAAGCTGCGGCACGCTGAGCTTGCGGCACGGCAGCGTCTTCTGCCGGTCCGCCGCAGCCATGGGTCAGGAATAGTAGTGGCAGAGTGACCAGTGCGCATAGGAACTTCATACATGCCTCCCCGGTTTTTATATTTTCATCACTATAAACCATTGTCACGGATTGTGCGTCCATCCCTCAGATATGAAAAGGCTTCAGCGACTGCAGAAAGATGACTGCGGCCTGCAAGAGAATGATCGCGAATATTGGCGAAATATCGAGGCCACCCATTGGCGGAATGATGCTCCTGAAAGGACGGAGTATCGGCTCGGCCAGGGCATTCAGAATCGCAGTCGCATAATTGTATGTATTGGGTGCGACCCAGCTCAAAATTATTTTGATCAAAATGACGAAGAAAAACAGATTCAGACTCAGGATTGCCAGTTCGATAACCGTTGTCACTAAAACCGGAACGGTCGCAACCATACGACCGCTAATCGTAAGCAGCAGAAGTATGGTCAGGTACTGAATGACATAGGCGACGAGAATTGTCGCGGTATCGATTCGGCCAATCGACGGCAATAATCGGCGCAAAGGTACGACGAGCGGCGAGGTAATTCGAAGAATGCCTTGTGCCAGGGGATTTCGAAAATCGGCGCGCAGCAACGGTAACCAGAACCGCAACAACAACACCAACAGGTAAAGTTGGGTAATCGTTTTGACAATGAAGTAAAGGGCCTGTTGCATTTCTTACGCTTCTTCAGCAAGAGCTGCAGCACGGTCGCGTGCGGCTTCTATGGCTTTGGCAAAGATACCACGAACGTCTGCAGCATCGAGACACTCGAACGCGGCTGTCGTTGTGCCGCCGGGAGATCGTACCCGTTCAATCAGCGATGACATCGACTCAGTCTCGGCTGCCGCGAGCGCCGTCGCGCCTCGGGCGGTTTCAACTGCCAGCGACCTTGCGGTGTCGGCATCGATGCCGAGGCTAATTGCCGCCTGGATCATTACGTCGATCAGCAAGTAGCAATAGGCGGGTCCCGTGCCGGAGACGGCCGTGACAGCATCCATCAGGGACTCGCTCTCGAGCCAGACCACCTGACCCACGGCTGTCATGACCTTTTCGGCCAGTTCGCGACCGACATCGTCGGTCAGCTCATTTGCGAATAACGCCGAGATGCCCTGGTCGATGAGTGCGGGCTGGTTCGGCATCACCCTGACCACCCGCATGCCACCGCCCAGCCATTGGTCGATGTCATCTATGCGGGGTCCGGCCGCAATAGAGATAACCAGCGGCTTGTGACTCTGCACCGTTGAGGCGAGGTCCCTGCATACCTCTTTAAGAATCTGCGGTTTGACCGCGAACAGCAGAGTTTCCGATTGAGCTGCCACCAGGCTGTTGTTGTCGCTGACCATGGCGCCGTAAAGTTCCTGGCGCAGAACCTCGCACTGCTCCGGTCTGGGTTCGGCAATGAGTACGTTCGTGGCATGCATACCGCCGCGGAGCAGGCCGCCTGCGATCGCCCGCGCCATATTGCCGCCGCCGATCAGTCCTACCTTGTGGTTAATCATTCCCTGGCTCCAAAAAGCGCCGTGCCAATTCGAACGATCGTGGCACCCTCATAAATCGCTGCCACGTAGTCCGCCGTCATTCCCATGGAGAGCGTATCAATACTGATACCGGATTCCCCCAGCAATTCCTTAATAAGACGCATTTTCGCAAATGGGCGCCGCTGTTCCGAAAGATTCTCCCGAACGGCAGGAATGCACATCAGGCCACGAAGCTTCAGGCCCGGCAGCCCGGAAATCGCCTGCGCGAGCGCAGGTACTTCAGCCTCGGAAACGCCGCCTTTGGCCGCCTCATCGTCGATATTGACCTGGATGCAGACATTGAGATCACCGGCATGGTGGGGCCGCTGTCGGCTCAGGCGCTCGGCGATTTTCAGCCGATCGATCGTGTGAACCCATTGGAATCGCTCAGCGACAAGCCTGGTCTTGTTTGTCTGAAGGTGACCAATAAAATGCCAGATCAGGTCGTCCCGGCCCGCCTCATCCATCTTAGTTAGTCCTTCCTGGACAAAATTCTCCCCGAAATCGCGCTGGCCGGCGGTAGCGGCCTGAAGGACCATTTCCACGGGCTTTGTCTTACTTACCGCCAGAAGCCGAATATCCTCGGGTTTTCGGCCAGCTTCAGTCGCAGCTTTAACCAGCAAATCTTGGATTTTTCGAAAGTTTTCCGTGACTCTAATCACGTTTTGCTCCGAGTGCTTCGCTATACTAGGCAGCCAATGAGTGCCGGGTTATGGTAAGTCCGGCGCCTTAAAAGAGGGAGAAGTATGGCCGTCGACGTTGCCCAACTATTGTCGTTCACGGTAAAGAACAACGCATCCGACCTGCACCTTTCCGGTGGCGTTCCGCCCATGATTCGTGTCGATGGCGACATCAAGCGAGTCAACATGCCGGCGCTAACCCACAAAGACGTCAATAGCATGGTGTACGACATCATGAATGACAAGCAGCGCAAGGACTATGAAGAGTTTCTGGAGACGGATTTCTCGTTCGAAATACCAAAACTGGCCCGGTTTCGTGTCAATGCTTTCAATCAAAATCGCGGTTCGGCAGCCGTTTTCAGAACCATTCCGTCGGAAATTCTGAATCTGGACGACCTGGGCGCGCCTGCAATATTCAAAGATATATCGATGCACCCGCGGGGCATCGTGCTGGTGACCGGGCCGACCGGATCCGGCAAGTCCACGACGCTGGCGGCGATGGTCGATTACATCAATGACAACAAGCCCGATCATATCCTGACAATTGAGGACCCGATCGAGTTTGTGCACGAGAGCAAGAAGTCGCTCATCAATCAGCGTGAAGTGCACCGCGACACGCTGGGCTTCAACGAGGCTCTGCGCTCAGCACTCCGGGAGGACCCCGACGTTATTCTGGTCGGCGAGCTTCGCGACCTGGAGACTATCCGCCTGGCACTGACCGGGGCCGAGACCGGCCACCTGGTATTCGGCACGCTGCACACCAGTTCCGCGGCCAAGACCATTGACCGTATCGTCGACGTTTTTCCGGCGGCGGAAAAAGAAATGGTCCGAGCCATGCTGTCGGAGTCTCTGCGGGCCGTAATCTCGCAAACATTGTTGAAAAGAATTGGCGGCGGGCGAATAGCCGCGCACGAAATCATGATCGGTACGCCCGCTATCAGGAACCTCATTCGTGAGGGCAAAATCGCGCAAATGTATTCGGCGATTCAGACCGGTCAAGGCCAGGGCATGCAAACGCTTGACCAGAATCTTGCTGACTTGATGTCGAAGGGTCTGATCAACAAGGAAGAGGCACGCTTCCGCGCGGTGATCAAGGAAAATTTCTAGAGGTTCATAGCTAATGGAACGCGAACAAGCGGTAAGGCTGACGCAAAACCTGTTGCGTAAGATGGTTGAGAAAGAAGGCTCGGACCTGTTTCTTACATCCGGGTTTCCGCCTGCAATCAAGGTAGACGGCACCATTCACAAAGCGACAGATTCGCCGCTGTCCCCGGATCAATCGGCCATGATGGTGCGTTCCATCATGAACGATAAACAAATCAAAGAGTTCGACGCGACCAAGGAGTGCAATTTCGCGATCGCGCCACAGGGTATAGGCCGATTCCGCGTCAGTGCATTCATCCAGCAGGGCATGGTTGGGGCGGTACTCCGAACGATCACGACCGAAATTCCGACACTACACGAACTTGACCTCCCGCCGATTCTGAAGGATGTCGTAATGAACAAGCGCGGACTGGTGATCGTCGTCGGCGGTACCGGCTCCGGTAAATCGACAACGCTTGCCGCGATGATCGGGCATCGCAACGAGAACTCGAAAGGTCATATTGTATCGATCGAGGACCCGGTCGAGTACGTACATCCTCATCATGGATGTGTCATTACACAACGCGAGGTTGGCGTCGATACAGATTCCTGGCATGCCGCACTGAAGAACACTCTGAGGCAGGCGCCGGACGTCATACTCATCGGCGAAATCCGGGATCGGGAAACGATGGAGTATGGCATCCAGTTCTCGGAGACCGGCCATCTTTGCCTCGCGACGCTTCACGCAAACAGCGCGAACCAGGCGCTGGACAGAATCATCAACTTCTTCCCTGAAGAACGACGCACTCAGCTCCTGATGGACCTGTCCCTGAATACCAAAGCATTTGTTTCGCAGCGCCTGATACCCCGGGAAAGCGGCGTAGGCCGGGTCGCAGCAATGGAAATCATGCTCAATTCACCGCTGATTGCAGACCTTATATTCAAAGGCGCGGTTGGTCATATCAAAGAAATCATGGCCAAATCGACGCGCCTCGGCATGCAGACCTTCGACCAGGCGCTGTTTCTGCTTTATGAGGATAACGTCATTTCCTACGAGGAAGCGATGAGAAACGCTGACTCAAAGAACGAGTTGCGTCTCCGGGTCAAACTGGAAAGCAAACGAGAAAACAGTTTGGCGGATCAGCAGTCGGATAGCCTCAAGATCATGGAAGAGGACAGCGCTCAGCAGTTCTGAGCATGCAAAGGGATTATTGGTAGTCATTAATGAACGTCAAACCGCTCTTCAAACTCATGGTCGAAAAAAAGGCCTCGGACCTTTTCTTCGCACCGTTCGCACCCGCCAAGATCAAGATTGACGGCAAAATTATGCCGGTCAACAAACTTGAGATGACGCCAAAAATGGTGAAGCAGGCGGCGATCGAATTAATGGATGAAGATCTTCTTGAAGCGTTTACGCGCGAACTCGAAGTGGATTTCGCAATATCCGAACCAGGCCTTGGGCGCTTTCGCGTTAACGTATTTCACCAACGCGGTAACGTGGCTATGGTGTTGCGTTACATCACCGCGGAAATGCCGACGCTCGATGAACTCGGCATGCCTGAGCAACTTAAAGAACTGGTTATGTTAAAGCGTGGCATGGTGCTAATGGTTGGCGCCGCCGGCAACGGCAAGTCAACGACACTGGCCGCGATGGTCAATCACCGCAATGACAAGACATCCTCGCACATAATTACTGTCGAGGACCCGATCGAATTTCTGCATCCCAACAAACAGTCGATCGTCAATCAGCGCGAAGTCGGGCTCGATACAAAGTCCTACGGGCGTGCGCTAAAGAGCGCGATGCGCGCGGCGCCCGACGTCATTCAGATCGGAGAGATTCGCGATCGTGAATCAATGCAGGCCGCCATCGACATGGCCGGTACCGGTCACCTTGTCTTGGCAACGCTCCACTCGAACAACGCTCCGGAAACTCTGGACCGCATAATCAACATGTTTCCTCAGGAACAGCACTCACAGGTGTTCATGGACCTCGGCCACTACCTGCGAGCCATTATCTCGCAGCGCCTTGTCCGTGCGAGAACCGGCAAGCGTGTTGCCGCAGTCGAACTCATGCTGAACACCCCGCACATCAAGGACCTGATCCTCAAAGGCGATATTTCCGAGGTGAAAGAGGCCCTGAAAGATAGTGGCGAAAAGGGCGTGCAAAACTTCGACGATGCACTGCTTGCACACTACAAAGCCGGCACTATCACACTCGAAGAAGCAATGACCCACGCCGACTCCCGCTCCAACCTCGAAGCCAAAGTCAACTTCGGCAGCTAGTCGCCTACGCATTTTCAGGTACGATAATGCCTGGCTGATCATCCGTGCTGGGGATAACGTGAGCTGGAGGCATTTCTGTACATTCGTCGCGGTGTCGATCGTCGTATCGGCGTGCGTCGACCCGAGACAGTCAGATACCGTAGAAAAGCGCCCGAATATTCTGTTAATCGTCGCGGATGATCTGGGCTATGCAGATCTTGGCGCCTACGGCGGCGATATTGACACGCCAAATATCCATTCGCTCGCCAAGGCCGGCATTCTTTTCACTCAATTTCATACGGCACCAATGTGCGCACCGACACGTGCAATGCTCCTGAGCGGCAACAACAACCACGTAGCCGGCATGGCAAAGCAGTCGACGAACGAATTGGCTGGACACGAGGTGCCGGGGTACGAGAGTCATCTTTCGAATCGGATTGCACCACTACCCGAATTGCTTCGGGAAAGCGGCTATCACACTTATACGGTCGGCAAATGGCATCTTGGCACGGCAGTCGAACATAGCCCCCACGCCGCCGGGTTTGAGCGCGCTTATAACCTGTTGGACGGTGCCGGATCGCACCTCAGTTCAGTTGGTTTTCGCGAAGGTGGATCTTTATATCGAGAAGACGCAGAGCTGGTCGACTACCCGGACGGCAGATATTCGACTGAACTGTATACGGAAAAACTGATCGAGTTCATCGACAGCAACAAAGGGGATGGCAAACCATTTTTTGCCTTTGCGGCCTACACGTCACCACATTGGCCAATGCAGGTTCCCGATGAGTATCTGGATCTCTATCGAGGGCACTACGACGCTGGTTACGATGCGCTCCGCGAGCAACGATTCGAGTCACTCAAATCCGCCGGCATTATTCCCGAGAGCTCGACCTTGCCGCCGCGAAACGATGCCATCACATCATGGGAAGAGCTTAGCGCCGAAGAGCGAAAGCGCGAGGCGCGCAAAATGGAGTTGTACGCGTCCATGGTCGACAACCTCGACGATCATGTTGGACATCTGCTGACTTATATTCGGGACAACGGCCTCGAAAAAAATACGTTGATCGTCTTCATGTCCGACAATGGCGCGGCACCCGAAGACTTCTACCATGACGAACGTTTTCGTGAATATCTGCAGTCGAATTACGATAACTCCTACGAAAAGATGGGCACCGCAGCATCCTGGGTATCCTACGGCCCACAATGGGCGGAGGCAGGCTCCGCGCCTTTCATGCGATATAAAGGCTATACACGGGAAGGCGGCATCGTTGCACCAATGATCATCTCGGGTGCAGGGGTATCGCATCAGGGAACAATAAACTCGGCCTATGCCACGGTCATGGATCTCGCTCCAACGTTTCTGGAACTGGCGGGCGCGCCCTATCCGCAAGATGGATCGGTCCAACCGATGCTGGGCGAGACGATGTTGCCATTTCTTGCCGGCGACTCAGACAGCGTGCACGATAGTCAATATGTGACTACATTATTTCATTACGGTCGCGCGTACCTGAGACAGGGCAACTGGAAGATGTCGACACTCGAGGCACCCTTTGACGAGTCGAATTTCGAATTGTTCGATCTATCAGTCGATCCGGGAGAAACCCGAAATCTGGCGGATGTAGAACCAGAAAAGCTCGCCGAATTAATCGAGCTCTGGCGAACAGAGCGCGAGCGAATGGGAATCATCCTGCCCGAGGATCTGTAGCAATCGAGTCAGGCAGTTTCGCTGAGATCGATACTCCAGGATCCGCCACCGCGCCAGACCAGATATAGCGCCATCAAGATCAATACGATCGGACCGATCGGTTCCACCGGCTGCAGGGGAAACAACGCCGGATCATTTGCCACCACATGTACGTAAGCGGCGACCACCATGCTGACGCTGGCAATCGCAGCGGATAGTCGTGTATGAAATCCAAATAGCAGCGTAATGCCGAGCACCATCTCGACAATTGGAAATGCATAAAAACTCAGCTCGTAGGCCGGGATTTTTGCGGCAACAAGCTGCCCAGAAAAGGCTTCACCGAGATGCGGCACGACCACTTTCAGAATGCCCGCCATGAAAAAGATAAAGCCGAGGAGAAGCCGCAGCACGCCGGCCAACTTATCGTAAGTCGTCTTTCGAAAATGATTCAACAATTTTGCCTACCTACTGCCGGCACTCATAAGGGGTTTTGACGGGTTCTCCGAGCTTGATGCCCTGCGACTCCAGCACGGCCATCAAATTGGGATACGGCCTGGGATCAAATGTGCCATATCCCAAAAAGGAAACCAGCGTAATCATGTCATTATTTACATCATTATCCATCAGCGCCTCAACGGCTTCATCTTGTTTGCCCATGATCTTGTGGCCCAGCCATATTATCGACGCATCATCGGAAAACTGATCGAGTGCTTTGGTGTAAAGGCGTTCGGCATCGGCGAGCCGGTTTTCGGCACAAGCTTGCCTCAGCAACACGAGGTAACGACTGTCATCTGGCAAGTCGCTCGACAGAATAACGGGCAGCACTTTACTGGCCCCATCGATGTCTCCGACCCATAGCAAGGCACGGTGAACCTGGTACATGACGTTCGCATTGTCGCCAAAACGCTCGATGGCAGTTTTTGCCAAAGCGCGAAGCATTTCGGCTTCGTCGACGTAGAGCAATCTTGTCAGAGAAGCTCCCGTTACGACCCCATCGTAGCCGTCTCTTTCGCTTATCTCGGAAATCGTTGTCGTCAACTCGTCCTTCAAATTCAGCTCAGCGAGCAAGTTGAGCTGCAAGACCTGCGCCGACTGATCATTGGGCCGCTGTCGAAGATATTCCGCGTTGAGGCGTAATGCCTGTCGGTATTTCAATTCTGTTCGAGCTTTTGAGGCACGGTAATGCATCTTACTGACAGGGTCATTTTCATGATCGATAGCTTTGTCGATCGCGTCAACATAAAGCGGTAACATTTCAGTGGGCGTCATCTCTGTAATTCCAGACGGGATATAGTTGATCGTCATCTGGTTGCGCCAAAATAACGCCAGCCTCCAATACGCTTTGGCAAATTCCGGATCGAGCTCGATAGCACGCTCATAAGCGTCGCGGGCGTTCAGATTCTCGTAAATGTCCCCGGTTACAAAAGTGCTCTCGCCGACCGCGAGCCCTGCCAAATACGCCTCGAACGCTGGCACAGAACTCGTTCCAGAAGAGACCATGCGTTCCAGTGCCTCCGGGTCCAGCGCTGTTTCCAGTGCGTTGGCAATTTCGATCGCCACGTTTTCCTGGATATCGATCATGTCATCGACATCGCGGTCATAGTTTTCCGACCACAAATGAAAACCATCGTGAGCCCGAACCAGCTGCGCCGTAACCCGGAGACGATCACCGGCGCGTCGAACCGAGCCTTCGAGAATATGATCGACGCCGAGCGATGCGGCAATCGCCGGAATATCCTCGTTTGAACCCTTGAATGTAAATGACGAAGTCCTCGCAGCAACGAGCAGGTCAGGCGTGCGTGCCAGTGAATTCAGGATTTCCTCGGTCAGGCCGTCCGCAAACCACTCCTGTTCTTTATCTGAAGACATGTTGACGAATGGGATGACAGCGATTGAACGCGGAGCCCGTTGCGCTTCGGCTGCTTTGCCGGATGTTTCGGCCGCGGCCGGTTGGGCAACAGGCTGAGATTCGTGCAGAGAAGACTCAACCGGAGACTGGCGTTCCCAGATGAAATAACCCAGGGCCACAACCAGGGTGCCAATAATCACAAAATCCAGTTTGCGGCCTGTAGAAGCAGTCACCGAAGTGCTTACGTTCACGTCTCTGGTTTTCTTGACACCGTCCGGCGTGAGCTCAAACGCCCAGGCGAATATCAATGCGAACGGAAAGCCTATGGCCAACAGGAGAATCAGCGTCTTGAATACCCAGTCCGGGGCACCGAACTCAGGAAAGAGGATTTCGCCAACCTGAAAGACAAGCCAGCAGACGACGAGGTAGGCAATACCCACACGAACGACGTTGCGCCGTTTCAGTTCGTCGAAAAAACTCCCCATGAATTGCCCACTGATGTGCCGATAACGCTGCGAAAGATAGCATTAAACGAGGCGAATCGCCTTGCTCCCTGAACGCTTGCCCGATTTCCTGCAAGACCTAGTGTTCTGTTTACAAAGGATTTCTCCTTAAAACCGAATTGCCGCGGTCAAGAAAATATTCTGCGACTAAGTATAAGCACGAATGGCAGACGTTCATGCTATGCGGTACAGCATCATAAAACGGTGTTATTCAACACCGCTCAGGAGATTTAACCAAGAGAATTGAATCATGCACATTCCAACACTCAAGTTGCATGAGGCGGCAAGCTTCGAAGATGCGACAGCCTTATTGTCACAGTATTCGCCGGACGTCCGCCTATTGGCCGGCGGCACCGATGTTCTGATCGATCTGAAGACCAACGGAATCGGCGTTGGCCATCTGGTGACTTTAAGCCAGATCAAATCGATGCAGGGCATCTCCGAAGAAGGGGGCGGCCTGCGAATCGGCGCGTTGACAACGATCACAGAGATCGACGATTCGCCACTGATCGGTGGCGCATACGAAATACTCCGCGACGCCGCCGCCCAGATGGCGACACTTCAGGTTCGTAACACGGCAACGATCGGCGGGAACGTCGCAGGCGCAAATCCCTGTGCCGATCTGCCACCGGTGCTCATGGTTCTGGATGCCGTCGCAGTAATTGTCTCCGCAGACGGTCAACGCAATGTCCCGGTGCGCGAACTGATCACGGGACCTCGCGAAACGATCCTCGAGCGCAACGAATTTCTGGCGGCCATTCTCGTTCCGCGGCCGCCAGCCCGATTCGGAGCGGCTTTCGCACGCTTCGGCCTGCGTAACGGTAATGCGATAGCAGTAGCCAGTGTTGCAGCGAGCCTCGTTCTTAACGAGGACGGAACGGTAAAACAAGCCCGCATCGCACTTGGGGCGGTGGCCCCTGTTCCAACAATGGTCGAGGGGGCCAATCTGTGGCTGGAAGGTCGTAAGTTGAATGGCGATGCCTCAGCCGAAGCGGCGAGGGCGGCAATGGAAGCGGCGCAACCGATTTCCGATCTGCGTGGCTCGGCGGAGTATCGGCGTGAGCTTGTTGGTGTATTAACCAAACGTGCACTCGTGGCCGCCGAAAAGCGGGCAAAGGGGTAAAACCATGAAGAACCTGCAAACACTGACGGTAAACGGGCGGCAGCACACGGTCGCAATCGAGGATGGCGACACGCTGGTAGACGTACTGCGCGACAAACTGAGTCTGACAGGCGCAAAAAAAGGTTGCGGCCTCGGCGACTGCGGGGCCTGCACGGTGCTGGTTGACGACAAGCCGGTAAACAGTTGTCTCGTCCTTGCCTCGACGATTGATGGCAAAGAAATCACGACGGTCGAAGGGCTCGACGAGAATGGTGAGCTAACAGCACTGCAGAAGTCCTTCGTTACCGAGGGCGGCATGCAATGTGGCTACTGCACGCCCGGCATGGTGCTGTCGGCAACGGCCCTGCTCAAGAAAAATCCTGACCCCAGCCTCGAAGAAATCAAAGACGCGTTGGTAGGCAATCTGTGTCGCTGCACCGGTTACACGGGAATCCTGCGAGCCATTCAGAACTACAGGAAATACACTGGCACGGACGCGGCCGAGCCTGCTGAGGCAGCCAACGGCGGCGGCGTCGGCGCATCGATTCCGCGTGTCGACGCGGCAGACAAGGTCACCGGTCGCGCCACATATACAGCAGACATCTATTTGCCGAACATGGTGCACGGAAAGCTTCTCGGATCTCCGATCGCGCACGGCCTCATCAAGAAGGTCGATGTCTCCAGGGCGAAGGCGTTGCCGGGTGTGCTCGCTGTTCTGACCGGCGCGGATGTTACCGACACTAAACATGGTGTTTCACCGGCGCGTTACGATGAAGACGTGCTCGCCAAAGACAAAGTTCGCCACGTTGGCGACCCAATAGCCGCTGTAGCAGCTATAGATGAAAAGACTGCCGAACAGGCGATCGCCCTGATCGAAGTCGAATTCGAAGAACTTCCCGTATTGCTCGATCCGATGGACGCGATAGCCGACGGCGCGCCACTGATTCACGAAAAGTACAAGAACAATATCAACACCATCGTTGATCAGAACTTCGGCGACGTCGACGAAGCATTCAAGAAAGCGGAATATGTCCGCGAAGAAGTCTTCACGGGCAACAATGTTTACCAGTCGCCTCTCGAGCCTCATGCATCCATCGCCACCTGGGAGCACGACGGCACGCTCCTTCTGTATACGTCGACACAGGTGATGCCATACGTGCAGTACATGATGGCGCATGTTCTGCACATGCCTCTCGGGCAGATACGGGTTATCCGACCGACTGTTGGCGGCGGCTTTGGGGCCAAAGCAGCTACCTCCCCGCTGGATATCAACGCGGCATTACTGAGCCGTGAGACGGGCCGACCGGTAAAGATGGTCTACACGCGCGACGAGATGTTCAAGTACGGGCGCGGCCGGCACAAGCAACACATGAAGATCAAAGCCGGTCTCGATAGCGATGGAAGAATCCTGGCAGTCGATAGCGAAATCTATCTGGATGGTGGTGCCTATTCGTCATTCGGCGTTGCCACGGCTTATTACGCCGGCAGCATGATGCCGACCCTGTACCACATTCCGAACTATCGTTATCACGGCTACAGAGTCATGACCAACAAACCGGCCTGCGGCGCGATGCGCGGGCATGGTGTGCCACAGCCGCGGTTCGCGTTCGAATGCATGCTCAATATGGCCGCCGATGATCTCGGCATCGATCCAGTGGAACTCCGCCGGCGTAACGCAATGACGCCGAACACGATGACGGTCAATGACCTCGACATCGGTAGTTGTGAATTCAGCGCCACGCTGGATGCCGTTGCAGAGAAGTCTTCCTGGGACACGAAGTACGGCAAGCTCGATAAGGGCAAGGGAATCGGCTTAGGCTGCGGCGGATTCGTTTCCGGTGCCGGCTATTGCATTTATCGCGGCCAGGTGCAGTTGTCGCACGAGAAACCGCGTGAGCATTTCCAGAAGAAAGCGATATTCCCGCATGCAAATTCCCTGTTGAAGGTCTCCGAGGATGGTATGGCGGTCGTGGTGTTGATCGGAGCCTCGGAGATCGGACAGGGCAGCGATACGGTGCTCGTGCAGATGGCTGCGGAAGCCCTTGGTTTGCCATCCTCCCGCGTACGCATACGCAGTGAGGACAGCGATATCTCACCACTGGATCTCGGCTCGTATTCTTCCCGGGTCACCTTCATGGCTGGTCATGCGGTCGCGCGAGCAGGTACAGAGATAGTCGAAAAACTGAAGACTTACGCTGCCGAGATGCTCGAATGCGAGGAAGCGGAAATCGAGGTGCGCGACGCGAAAATGTTCGTCGCTGGCGACCCGGAACGCAGCGTTCCCTGGGAGGAGGCTGCACGTAAGTACTTCAACGACAACGGGCCGCTGGTCGGCACCGGCTGGTACAAACCACCCGAGGGTCTCGGTGGTGACTACAAGGGCGCGACGGTCGGCACGAGCCCTGCATACTCATTTGGCAGCTCGGTCTGCGAAGTCAGTGTCGATCTCGACACTGGCAAGGTGGAGATCGAAAGATTCACCGACTATCACGATTGCGGTACGCCGATTAATCCCATGGCCGTACATGGTCAGGTGGAAGGTGCCATTGTCATGAGTGCAGGCGAGACGGTCATGGAGGGTGTGGAATTCGACGAAGAGGGCCAGTTGCTCAATGCAAGCCTCAAGGGATACCTGACCATGACGATCAAGGATGCGCCGGAGATCTTCAGCGGCCTGGTAGATTCGTATGAGCCGCGCGGGCCGTTCGGCGCCAAGGAGATTGGCGAAGGAAGTACGCTGCCGGTACTGGGCGCTGTTGCTCACGCAATCGCCAACGCGACTGGTGTCTGGGTCAGGGATTTGCCGATCACACCGGAAAAGATTCTCGACGCGATGCGTCAGAAGGACGCTGTGGGTCCGACCCGTGAAAGCCGAAAGAAAGGTGAGAAAGAACCGGCGCTGGTGTAATCCGGGACGCGAGTGTACGTCTTCGATTCGATATAGTTCTCGCTCGGCCCTCAGGAGTGAGACGTGATGAAACTATTCTGGTGTCCAAGGACACGCGCATCGCGAGCGGTGTGGATGCTCGAGGAAGCGGATGTGCCCTATGAAAAAGTGCTGGTCGATGTTCGTGATCAGGATCGAGAGGATGATCCTGAATTTCTTGCGGCAAGTCCGATGGGCAAGGTGCCGGCAATTGTCGATGGCGATGTTCGTATGTCGGATTCGGCGGCAATTTGCCTGTACGTGGCCGACAAACATCCTGAGAGTAGTCTGGCTCCGGCAGTGGATGATCCGCTAAGAGGTCAATTTCTTTACTGGATGATATACACACCCGGCGTCATTGAACCATCCATGGCTGACAAGTTTCGTAATCTGAAGACGAGTCGCTTTCAAAGTGGCTGGGGGGACTTCGATCTAATGATCGAAACACTGGAGGGTGGTTTGAAGGACGGACCCTGGTTGCTTGGAGAACAATTCTCGGCGGCTGATGTGATGGTCGGATCGAGTGCCATATTCATGATCCAGTTCGACATGTTGCCCGACTCGAAAATCATTGAAGACTACGCCGCACGTTGTCTCGGCAGGCCCGCCTATCAGCGGTCGCTGGAAGGGGAAGAGAACTAGCCGACTGGAAATACGGTTGCTGCGTCGAATACCGGTCCATCGACACATACGCGTTTCATCGCAGGTCCATCCGGGGTCTGAACGAGCACGGTGCAGCCCGCACAACCGCCGACAGCACAGGCCATGAATTCTTCGAGCGATACTTGGCAGGGAAGATCATATTTGCGTGCAAGCGCTGCGGCGGCCTTAAGCATGGGCGTTGGGCCGCAGGAAAATATCTCCGTCTTGTGCAGGTCATCTTGTGAGAGAGAGGCCAGGTATTCATCTGCAAGGTCGGTAACGAATCCTTTATAGCAGCCGTCGAACTCGGAAAGACTCGCAAGCCGGCTCGGGATATTCCAGTCCTCGAGCAAGGGCATCGCGCTATTGGTTTCGTCTGGCAACCAGTCGCATGTGATTTTCGATACCTGTAGCTCGAACGGGAACGGGATCTCAGAACCCATCAGGACGAGCGGATGCCAGTCGCTCGTATCGTTCTTCAGATGCTCTGCCAGGAAAATCATCGGCGGTATGCCAACGCCGCCGCCGATGAGCAGTGCGTTAGCGCATTCAGTGTGCGCTTCGAACGGGCGCCCGATGGGCCCGATCAGGCTGAGTATGTCGCCGGGCTTTTTTGTGGCGAATAATCGAAGCCCTTCGCCGACAGCCTTAAACAAGAGATCGATCCAGCCTTCCTTCGGGTTGGCTCGCATGATCGAGAGCGGCCGTCGCATGGGCAGTTCGATATCGCACTGCGCATGGACAAAGCTTCCGGGTAACGCGCGGCTTGCACATTGCGGTGCCATCAGGCGATAGATGTACTGCTCGTCAGGAAAGGTGGAGACGCTGATTACTTCGCCGTCTTCGACAAAGATCGTACCGCGGTTTTTCTGGGCTTTGTCTGCTGCGATCGCAGTGTCCGTCACGACGATGCCATGTCCTTCGTGACTGCGGTCAGGATCGCCATGCGAACGGCAACGCCGTTAGTGACCTGGGTGGTGATGACAGATTTCGGGCTGTCAGCCAGGCTCGATTCGATTTCGATGCCGCGGTTCATCGGGCCGGGGTGCATGACGATCGCATTTGGCTTTGCGAGTTTCATACGTTCGTGGCTGATGCCGTAGTTGGCGAAGTATTCATCAATTCCCGGGATGCCGTCGAGGCTGCCGATGCGTTCTCGCTGAATACGGAGCGCCATGACGACGTCGGCGCCACGCAGGCCGTCTTCGAGCCTGTATAGAATCTTTGCGCCGGGGATGTCTTCGGGGTTCGGTGCCAATGCTTTAGGTGAAACCAGGCGAAGCTCGCCGACACCCATCGTGGTCAGGCCAATCGCTGCGGATCGCGCGACGCGCGAATGTGCAATGTCGCCGACGATGGCGACCGTCAGGTCTTCGAAATTCGCCTTGTGCTGGCGCATCGTCAACAGGTCCAGAAGCCCCTGTGTCGGGTGCGACACTTCGGCCTCGCCCGCGTTCAGGATGCTGACGTGATCCTGTACGTTTCTTGCGATATAGGCTGGTACCCCTGCGCTGGCATCACGCACGACGAACACATCGACCTGCATCGCCTGCAGCGTATACATGGTGTCGAGGATGCTCTCGCCCTTCTTTCGCGATGAGGTATTAACGTCAAGGTTGAGCACGTCGGCACCGAGACGTTTGGCTGCCAGGTCAAAGGATGCCCGGGTCCGGGTGCTCGGTTCGAAGAACAGGTTAGCCACGGTGCGGCCCTTGAGGGTCTGGGTGCGGACTGCCGGATGGCCGAGCGGGCTGAGAAAAGCTTCCGCATCGTCGAGAATCCGGCAAATCTGTTCTTTGCTGAGACCCTTTAGGGTCAACAGGTGGCGAAGTCGGCCGTCGGGGAAGAATTGCAGGGCAGTGTCGTCGATGGCGTGCGGCGTTTCAAACAATTCGGTGACGTTCATGGCGTCGCAATTCTAACGGTGTTTGGTCGCGCGGCAAAGCTAGTGTGGTCTTTCGAGCCAACGTTTTGCGATCAGGGCCGCGGCCATGCTGTCGATCTCCTCCTTGTTTATTCTGCCGCGCAGACCAGCAGCGCGTTCTGACTTGAGCATCTCGCCGGCTTCGAGGGATGAGTAGCGCTCATCGACTTGTTCGACGGGCAGGTCGTAGCGCGCGAGTTCTGCAATGAAGGCGTTGATAGGCACGCCCATCTCCGATGGCGATCCGTTCTCGTGCAAGGGCATGCCGACAATCAGCCTGGATGGTTGCCATTCGCTGAGGATGTTGCTGATAGCCTTCCAGTCAGGTCCTGCTTCGCTGTTTCTTACCGCAGCTATCGGATTGGCTGAAGCCGTGACGTCCTGGCCCACGGCAACGCCGATTCGGCGAAGCCCGAAGTCGAAAGCAACAATGGTTTCCGGGCGACTGGAGTCAGGCGTGCCCGGCATTTGGGGATATGCGGCTGATATCTATGCCTATGGAATCCGCCGCGTGAGACCAGCGCTCAGCAAACGGAGTATCGAAAACGATCTCGGGACTTGCCGGCACGTTCAGCCAGGTATTGGCAAGCATCTCTGCCTCGAGCTGGCCGGGTTCCCAGCCCGCATAGCCGAGAGCGACGAGGGATTGGTCAGGACCGTCACCGGCTGCCAGCGCATCGAGCACATCGCGGGACAGCGTGAGTTGAATGTTCTCCGACACGACCATCGAACTCTCGAATTCAACGCCGGGATTGTGCAATACAAAGCCACGTTCACGGGCGACTGGGCCACCGCTCAATACAGGGCGCCTGGCTACCATTGCGTCCGCTTCGTCCAGCGATAACTGTTCGAACAGGCCTCCCAGCTGAAGATCGAGCGGGCGATTGATGACGATGCCGAGCGCTCCCTCGGCATTATGTTCACAAATGAGGGTGACGGTGCTGTTGAAATTCGGGTCAGGCATGCCCGGCATGGCGATCAACAGCTGATTATTCAGTGAACCCTGGAGCTCCATAGCTACAGTATCGACCTTGCTGTAGCGGAGGACAACTGCTTTTGGGGAATTCCGAGGAAGGTTTCAGTTGACTCTTACGGTGGAGGAAACGCCGATCTCGTTGAACTGCCATTTGTAGGCAAATCTGAGCTGGTCGTAATCCACCCGGATTGCCTCCGGGAAGGGATCGAATGGCGCGGCACGACGCAATATGTTCAGCGCGGCCTGGTCGACAACCTTCGAACCCGAGGAATGCCGGACAATGACCTCGGTGAGTTGTCCGGAGGCGCTTATCGTAACTTCGAGTGTCGGACTTCCTGTGGTGCCCTGCATAGCTCCCTGTTCCGGAAAATATTTCACGCCGATCGTCTCTATCTTGGTTTTCCAGGTTTGCAGGTAGCCTGCGACACTAGACTCCTTTGTATCGACGCTCGTCACCAGTTGTCGAAGATTCTGATCATGGATCAACAGATTGGCCCGGTCTTCGCTTGGCAACGGCAATGTCTGCGCAACACCCGATTCCAGGAAGATGGCATTCGACTCTGCAGGTGAAGGATCATCACGCGGCTTGTCCACCACGCTCAGATCATTTTCGCTGCGTGAGGTAAGAACCTGATCGGCGGTGTCCTTGAACAAGGTGGAGTCGGTCAGGCTGTCACCGGCCTCGTCGCCGATATTGTCGATCGCAACCTCACTTTGGGGCGGTGCGCTGGGACGGACCTGTTCCTGCGTATTCCCGCCACCTTCCTGGCTGGCCTGTGCGAGGTATTCTGCTCTCTCAGGCCGGTCAATGTTCTGATCCGGGTCAGCAACGATGGTCACCTCGAGGGAGATCGCATCTGAAAATTCATCCCCGAGGACGGCATTGAACGTTATACCGATGATCAGGATGCCGTGGATTAGCGCTGCCAGGAAAAGCATGGGCGGCAGCCGGTCGGGAATCGGGCCGCGATCAAGGCCAATCTGGTCTATTCCATCAAAATTTGTCAATAATTCAGACATTTGGGCCACAATATTACCGTATTCCCCCCAGTCTACATATTGCCGCGTGCGAACGCATGGTCACGGATCCGGCCAGTTTAACCGCTTCTTCATTGCCTGAGTGAGACGCAGATCACCTGATGCGGTGACGATCAGGGCCTCCGAAAGGCCCAGATCCGCGCAAATCTTCTCGAACTCAGCCGGCCCGCTGACCAACAATGCGGTCGCCGCGGCATCCGCGAGCACAGGATCTCTGTGGATTATAGTCGAGGAAATGGTGTGTTGAACGGGATAGCCGGATCGCGGATCCAGAATATGCTGGTATCGCTTGCCCTCGTATTCAAAGAATCGCTCATAGTCCCCCGAGCTTACGACAGTCTCCCCATCCGCGATTTCGAGCGAGGCGAGCACTGTGTCCGATCTTGGTGAACGAATCCCGATGCGGGCGGACCTGCCGTTGACCTGGCCGGCGACGGTCAGGTCGCCACCGATATCGATGATCGTGTTTCGTACCCCGGCTTCGCGCGCAATCCTGACGAACTGCTCGAGAATAGAACCTTTGGCTATTCCGCCAAGATCCAGCATGACATTTGTTGATCTGCTGTACAGCCTGTCGCCGTCCCACTCGAGGCTTCCGCTGCTGACCGTCGCCGACAACCATGCCTGAATTTCAATATCGTCAGGTGGCGCGCTTTGCGGCATCGCGGCATCGTGAAATCCCCATAACTCGGTCAGCCGGCCGATGCCTGGATTAAATTTGCCGCCGCTTATTCGTTCCAGCTCCGTCGCGCGGCGTATCAGATCGGCCAGTGCGGGCGAGACATCAATCGGCTCGCCATTGGCGATAGCGGAATTGATTCGCCGAAGCTCACCGTCACGCCATGGATACCAGTTGGCGTCAACATTTTGTACTTGTGTGTTGATGGCGTCGATCGCAGCCGCATTCGCTTGCGGGCTGGCGTCAAAAAAATCTATGGTGACAAGCGTGCCGAAAGCGAAGAACTGATGTCTGAAGTCCCGCCTTTCCGGCTCACAGGCGAAGCAAAGAAAAACAGCCAGCAGGAGGATTGCGGCGCGTCCAGCCACAACGGATATTAGTCCAGCCTGTTTTCAATGGCGTCGAACAGGGTACCGGCAATATTGAGATCGAATATCCTGTCCAGCTCGCGGATGCCTGTAGGGCTCGTGACGTTTATCTCGGTCAGATAGTCACCGATGACATCGATACCGGCAAATATCACGCCGTTCTCCTTCAATACCGGGCCGACCCGTGAACAGATCCACAGATCCCGCTCGCTCAAATCTCGACCTTCGCCAACTGCGCCGACGACCAGATTACCTCTGTAGTCATCTGCCGGTGGAATTCTTGCAAGTGCGTGCGGAATCGCTTCGCCATCGATCAGGAGAATCCGTTTGTCGCCATCGGCGATTTCCGGGATAAACACCTGCACCATTGCGAACTCGCGGCCGTAATTCGTCAGCGTCTCAAAAATTACATTGGCATTGTTATCGTCGCTATTGACCACGAAAATCGAGCGGCCCCCCATACTGTGTAACGGTTTTACGACTATACGATCGTGTTCGGTGAGAAATGCCCTGATTTCATTCATCGATCGGGTAATCAGCGTTTCCGGCGAGCAGTCCGCAAACCAAGCCGTAAATGCCTTTTCATTCATGTCTCTCAATGCACGGGCCCGATTAACGATGAGTGCGCCCGCTTCTTCGGCTCGCTCGAGAATGTAACTGGTGTAGATGTATTCGATGTCGAACGGCGGGTCTTTACGCATCAGAATGACATCGAGGTCGCCCAGGAGGATTTCCTGCTCGACGCCGATCTCAAACCAGTGCTCCGGATCGTCCTGTACGCGTAACAGCTTCGAGCAGCCTCTTGCCTCGCCGGCCAGGAGTTTCAGGTCGCCTTGCAACATATAGTGAATTTCGGCACCCCGGCGTTGTGCTTCCAGCAGCATGGCGAGGGTGCTGTCCTTCTTTGCTGTGATGCTTTCGATCGGGTCCATCACGACACCGACGGAAATCTTTCGGGCGGACATAATTTAGCTTTCTTCTTGCCTGGTCGAGGGGCGTGTTTACGGTCGCCAACTATACAGCGCCGGCGATATTTGGGCACTTTTGATGCCGAATTTCACCGCTCCGGGGGCATCCAGCCGAGCATTTGCATGGTGGCGAGATAGTGGCCTGTGGCGGGCGTCGTGGCGGCATTTTGGCCAATATGGTACAAGTCGGTTTGCCCGTAAGGAATACGGGCATATCCCGGTAAAAATTATGGGCATACCGGGGTTTTGGAGTGGGCACGTGAACTCGGCAGGGTTCGCATTGGGCGAGGAAATCCGGTGTCAAATAACGCATCTCGAAGTCTGAACGGGCTGAAGATTCTTGTCGTGGACGACAGTAAGACGATCCGTCGTACCGCGGAAACATTGCTATCGAAAGAGGGTTGTCAGGTATTCACGGCGATCGATGGTTTCGATGCCCTCTCGAAGATTGCCGACCATCAGCCTGATCTGATCTTCGTCGACATCATGATGCCGCGGCTTGACGGCTATCAAACCTGTTCTTTGATCAAGCACAACAAAGTATTCAGGGAAACGCCCGTCATAATGCTATCGAGCAAGGACGGACTTTTCGATCGCGCGCGGGGCCGTATCGTCGGTTCCGAACAATACCTCACCAAACCATTCACGAAAGACGAACTACTCGGCGCAATTTCCAACCAGATTAACTAGAGGCTTTGTAATGGCAGTTGTTCTTATCATCGATGATTCGCCGACTGAGCTGCACCTGTTCCAGAACATGCTGGAGAAGAGCGGCTTTGAAACCCTGGTGGCTGACAGTGGCGAAGATGGAATTCGCCAGGCTCAGACCTCTCTGCCGGACTGCATATTAATGGATGTCATCATGCCCGGGATGAACGGTTTTCAGGCGACCCGCAAGCTGACACAGGATCCGAAAACCTCGACGATTCCCGTCATCATGATTACCACGAAGGATCAGGAGACGGACAAGATCTGGGGTATGCGCCAGGGCGCGGTGGAGTACCTGGTCAAACCGATTTCCGAAAAACAGCTTGTTTCAAAAATTAATACGGTGATGACCGATTAAATGAATACGGCAGTGGATCTGGCGGCATTAATCGAGCAACCATTCGAGCTGCTCCAGGAACTGGAGCGCCGCAGTCGTGCTGCCATCGCTGGTAAGGGAGCCGACGAGTTATCGTCCGAATGGGTCGGTGTTGGTTTTCGCATCGGCCAGGAACAGTTCGTTGCAAGTCGCGACCAGGTTCGCGAAGTGCTGATGTTGCCCGAAAACATGACGCGCGTGCCGGGTGCAAAACGTTGGATGCTCGGGATTGCAAATCTTCGTGGCCATCTC
>Ga0255053_10000252_pt1 | contig 29044 bp, 24 predicted proteins | sample JV7_2_22_MG_FD_188635 | JGI IMG/M metagenome (GOLD analysis project Ga0255053, IMG submission 188635) | Seawater microbial communities from Jervis Inlet, British Columbia, Canada - JV7_2_22 | ecosystem: Environmental > Aquatic > Marine > Inlet | place: Canada: British Columbia | collected... | reverse complement strand
AGTAGCGCGCCGGCGCGGCGATAAGCAAAAACGATTTGATAGCCCTTTTGCAGCCCTGGCCGTGCCGGGGTCTTTGGGGGCTATCGATCGGCACATTGAAAGTTTTCACAGTGTGCTGAACGTGACTTTGTCCTTTCCATGGACCGAGTTTTCATCTTCTTCTCGGTTAAAACAGGGCAAGCCACACAACGGGCAGCGGGGCGAAGGGGCGAGTTTGACCGCTCGCGCTTTCACGGTCTCCCCTGTTTGTCTGAATCAAAAGGGGCTGGGTCTTTTCTGGTTCTCAGTCCCTTTTTATCAAAAAATCAATATATAGAAAATAATTGTTGACATATACCAAAAATGGTATATTGTTAAATATATGGATGAGAAATGGGAGGTTTTTTTTACAAGAAAGGCTAATAAACAGCTTAAAATATTACCCAACCGAATTCAAGACATTGTTTTAACCCTTGTCAAGGATATCGAAATTTACGGACCAGTAAGGGGTAATTGGTCAAACTTTGGATGGTTGGTAAAGGGAAAATGTTATCACTGTCACTTAAAAAAAGGGCGGCCCACCTATGTGGCCTTTTGGGAAGTTATTGATGGAAATATAAAAATGGTGGAGGTGAATTATGTTGGAACTCACGAGAAAGCCCCATATTCAAAAAAAGCGTATTAAAAAAAAGAAGGAAATGGAAACTATTCCATGGCGCGAGGCATTCAAGGAATATGACGATAAGGCAATTCCCGGGATTACTTTGCTGGGAGCCAGGGGAAAGGAGGGAATAACTCAAACAGAACTTTCCGAGAAAACTGGTATTCCTCAAGGCCATATTTCTGAAATGGAAAATGGAAAAAGGCAAATAGGGAAAAATATAGCAAAAAAACTTGGCAATGCCCTTAATGTTGGGTATTTGGTTTTTCTTTAATTTAGCGTTAAAGGAGTTGGTGTGAAGGGGGGTAACATGGCAAAACAAAAAGTCATGAAGGGCGTTTCATGCAGCAACCGAAAGGGCGTTGAATATTGGTATGCCCGGATCAACGGTGAAAAAAAATATTGTGGCAAGGGGTCAAAGGGTCAAGAAATAGCCATTGCTGCCAAGTCAAAAGAAATTGGCAAGAGGTACGAAAACAAAGAAGTCAATGTTGGGCTGAAGGTCAAAAAAGCCAAATTCAAAACCGTTCAAGATTTGGCGAATTGGTATATGCAACAGCCATCAGTTCAACAAAAGAAAGCGTATAAGCGCAAGATATTTGCAGCCGTACACCTTTTAAAATACTTTGGAAAAAAACAGGTTGCCCATATTGATGGAGACGAACAGGAGAGATATCGCGAACACCGGAAAGTAAAAGCTGCATCTGCTACGATTGATTTTGAAATTCAAGTGTTAAGTGCCATGTATCACATGGCGTTAAGACGAAAAAAAATAAACGCCGATGCAATGCCCGGTGAATTTATTAAAAAGATGGAAGGGAACCCGCGAAGAATAATTACAGATGAAGAATTTGAAAGGCTTCTGGAACATGCCGATGCTGACTTTAAAGATGTTTTGATCTGTGGTTATGAAAGTGCGATGCGGTCGAGCGAAATCTGCAAATTAAGTGCCGGACAAGTCCACTTAAACATTCAACATTTTTCCGGCGGTTTCATGGATTATATTGACCTTGGAATTTTTGACACAAAGACAGGCGCAAGACGGACCGTGCCTGTAAGTCCAAGATTAAAAGAGGTTTTGCAAAAAAGGATTAAAAACCTTGATCCGGACGATTACGTATTTACAAACGAAAAAGGAAATTTTACAAAATTTTTAGTTCCAAAGAAAATAAAATCCGTATGTGACAAGGCCGGTGTTCCTTATGGTGACAAACTTCTTAACAAGAAGGGTGAACGGATCGGGGTTGTCTTTCATTGCTTGAGGCATACACGAACAACAAAGTGGGTCGAAATGGGATTTTCTGATGAAATTGTTAGACGTGCAACCGGCCACAAGTCTCTTGAGGCTTATCAGAATTATGTCAAACTGGACCCCAATGCAGTGATGCGGTTAGTTGAGTCTCAAAAATTCAAATCCGTTCGGGACAAAAACGGTACAAAATCCCCGCAAATCCTTGCCAAATAAGGATGTAAAACGATTTCCTGAATCATTTTTTGTTTTACATTCCGTTTTTTAAACGATCTTCAAAAACCATCCAGCCCCCGGCCTTTTTTGAAAGGCAATCTGCGGATCGATCTCTTCTATTTTGGGGTAAAGTCGTACTTCTTTTTCAGTTCAGGGACGGCTTTGCCATCTTTTATGTGGTACTGCACAATAATTGCAAAAAAAGCGCCATTATGCTCCTGATCAAACTTATATTGACCGGCCAAACCTTTATACCTGGTAGTTTCCAACCATTCTCTAATCTTTGTCCTATTCGGTCCGACCGCTTTGATCGCTTCGAACAGAAAATTAGCCGTATCATAGTATAGCAGGGCAAACGAATCGGGCTTTTTCTTGAATTTTTCTATATATTTTTTAGTCCAGGCCCGAATATTTGGATCAGGGTCAAAGTTGGGAAGGGTGACGGTTTCTACGTAGACCCCTTCCATTGCTTCGCCCACCAACTTGTGAACAGAAGGCATTGACGCCGCCGAAGACGCTATGTGGGGCACGTTAATTCCCAGGTCACGTTGTTGTTTTAGAATAATGGCCGTATCCGAAGGATGGGCCTGGGAAATGATTATGTCCGGGCCCGAACGTTTGACCCGCATGAGTTGGCCGGTCATGTCTTTGTCGGCTTTTTCGTGCCAGGTTTCGGCTACAGGTGCAATACCTTTAGCCCTGAGGATATTGGTGATGATTTCATGGCCCGACTTGCCGTATTCTGTGGTTACGCTCATAAGTGCGGGCTTTTTGCTTTTCAGTTCTTCGACGGCAAACAGCGTATAGGCCCGCTTGGTAATACCGTCGTGAGGGTAAGTTCGAAAATACCATCGATTATCCATTTGTGTCAATTTCCGTGTCCCGGAAGTGCTCAACATCGGAATCTTTTCTTTTTTTACCTCCGGGAACATCGCAAACAGTTGGAAACTATAAATCGGACCTAAAATGGCGCACACGTTCTTTCCTAGAACCCGGTCCAAAGCGGTTACAGCTGTTGCGGTTTTATCGGCCGAATCCTCAATGATCAGCCTTATCTTCGTTCCGTTTATTCCGCCTTTTTCGTTCCATTCCTCAGCAGCTAAAATGGCCGCGTTGATTTGCCGTTGGCCCAGGATGGCCAAGCTTGAAGTCTGGGAACTGATGACGCCCACTTTGACCTCCGCCGGAGAAGGAGAAGGGCGTTGATAAAATTTCCAGATCACCACAGCTAAGACTGCCACAATCAGACCGGCCAAAAGAGGCAGAACTAAAGCAAAAGGCGAAAGGTTTTTGAAAAAATTGTTCATTGGTTAACCTCCTATGATATGTTGAAATTGAACTTTCAGTAGAGAAAATTGGATGAGAACGCCAAACAATTTAGAGCATAGAAAAAGCCGTTTCCAGCTGGAAACGGCTTTCATGAAGTGGTTCAACTCGTAATGGTTTCCTACGCTGGTATTAACCAGATCAGGTTCAAAGGGTGTAATCTCAGGCCATAAGTGCCACCCCAAGAGAATTTATATATTTTGATGTTATACATTAGCGACAATATAAAAAAATGTCAAGCATGAAGAGAGATCATGAACCGAAACGACGAGCATTTTTCCAGTTATATTTTATCTTGACGGAATTTAGTTAAAATGATAATCTCAAGACTTATACCTTCAATCTGCAGGAGCATTGCCTTCGGCGTGAGGCGAAGGCGTGTCTTTGTAAAATCAAAGTTTTGAAACTTGAGAATTAACTTTTAACCCTTCTGACAATAATTAAAAGGAGTAGTCTTATGTCAAATGATGAAATGGCAACTATGGATGGAAACACGGCTGCCGCCCACGTGGCTTACGCCATGAGCGATGTTGCCACCCTGTACCCTATTACGCCCTCCTCATCCATGGGGGAGATTGCGGATGAATGGGCAGCTGAAGGCCGCAAAAACATATTCGATCAAAATATGATCGTCCGCCAGCTGCAATCCGAAGCCGGTGCCGCAGCTTCCGTGCATGGATCCCTGGCTTCTGGAGCGCTGACCACAACATTTACCGCTTCCCAGGGGCTGCTTTTAATGATCCCCAATATGTATAAAATGTCAGGAGAACTTCTGCCCGGCGTTATTCATGTCTCAGCCCGGGCGGTTGCTGCACATGCCCTATCGATTTTTGGTGATCATCAGGACGTCATGGCGGTGCGACAGACCGGCTTCGCCATGCTGGCTTCAGCATCCGTGCAGGAAATAATGGATCTTGGCTTGATTGCCCACCTGGCGGCCATCGAATCTAGTATTCCCTTTATCCATTTTTTTGATGGATTTCGGACCTCCCATGAAATCCAAAAAATAGCGATTATCAATTATGAGGACATGGCCAAGTTGACGAACCAACAGGCCGTCGCCCAATTCCGTGCCCGGGGCGCAAATCCGGAGAGACCCGAGTTGCGTGGGACAGCCCAGAATCCGGATATCTATTTTCAGGGTCGAGAGGCTGCGAACCGATATTATCTGAAAGTAGCGGGCATTGTCGGCGATTACATGAAAAAAGTCGGCGATTTGACCGGTCGGAGATATAATCTTTTTGATTATGTGGGGGACCCCAAAGCAGACAGGATTATTATCGCCATGGGATCTTCCTGCGAAACCATCGAAGAAGTGGTTAATTATCTAAAAAATAAAGGCGAAAGGGTCGGCCTCGTCAAGGTTCGGTTGTTCCGGCCGTTTTCACCCGAACATCTTTTGGCCGCCATACCACAAACCGCAAAACATATCACGGTGCTGGATCGAACCAAAGAGCCGGGTGCTCTGGGTGAACCGATGTACCTTGACGTTTGCACCGCTTATATGGAGCGCGGTTTAACGCCGAAGATTTTGAACGGGCGTTACGGTCTCGGCTCAAAAGAATTCAACCCGGCCATGGTGTTGGCGGTTTTTGAAAATATGAAATCAGAAAGCCCCAAAAATCATTTTACGGTGGGGATAAATGACGACGTGACCCACACCTCACTCGAGGTGGGAGAGAGCCTTGATGTAACGCCTATAGGTACGGTTCAGTGCAAGTTTTGGGGCCTTGGCGCTGATGGAACTGTTGGAGCTAACAAAAGTGCTATCAAAATTATTGGCGACAACACCGACATGTATGCCCAGGCATATTTTTCATATGATTCTAAGAAATCAGGGGGTATAACCATCTCCCATTTACGATTCGGAAAAGAATCGATCCAGTCCACCTACTTGATCGATACGGCGGACTATATTGCCTGTCACAAATCGAGTTATGTGGACATCTATGATGTGCTTGAAGGGATCAAAGAGGGTGGCACTTTTGTGCTCAATTCCAAATGGACCGCAGGTGATATGGAAGAAAAGCTTCCGGCTGGAATCCGTCGCACAATCGCCGGGAAGAAACTTAAATTTTATAATATTGATGCCGAAAAAATTGCCGGCGAGGTCGGACTTGGCGAACGCATTAACATGATCATGCAGACCGCTTTTTTTCAGCTGGCCAATGTGATTCCGGTCGATGAGGCCATTGCTTATCTTAAAGATCAAATTAAAAAAATGTTTGATAAAAAAGGACAGAACATCATCGATATGAACTTTGCAGCCGTCGATCAGACCCTTGAAAACCTGTTGGAAATCAAATACCCTGAATCCTGGACTGATGCAGTTGACAAACCTGCGGAGGATAAGGACCAACCGGATTTCGTCAAAAATGTCATGCGTCCGATTTTGGCACAGCAAGGTGATAAACTGCCGGTCAGCGCGTTTAGCCCGGATGGTATTTTTCCGGTGGACACCTCCAGGTATGAAAAAAGGGGTGTGGCGGTCAATGTGCCGGAATGGATCATGGAGAACTGCATTCAATGCAATCAGTGTGCCATGGTCTGTCCACATGCCAGCATCCGGCCGGTGCTTTTAACTGAAGAGGAATTGACAAAGGCACCGGAAGGCTTTGAAGCCAAAAAAGCAGTGGGAAAAAATCTTAAGGATTATTATTTTAAGATCCAGGTTGATACGCTGGATTGCATGGGATGCGGTAATTGTGCCGACATCTGCCCATCCAAGAAAAAAGCACTCGTCATGAAACCGCTGAACAGCCAGCTCCCGCTTCAAGTTCCCTTCCATGAATTTAGCGTAGAACTGCCGGTACGCGATGACGTGGTCAGCCGGACCACGGTAAAAGGGAGCCAATTCTGCCAGCCGCTGCTTGAGTTTTCAGGGGCCTGTGCCGGCTGCGGCGAAACGCCTTATGCCAAACTGCTGACCCAGCTTTTTGGTGAACGGATGGTTATCGGCAATGCCACCGGTTGCAGCTCCATCTGGGGCGGGTCGGCCCCGGCCATTCCCTACTGTGTCGACAAGGATGGTTTCGGACCTACCTGGGGCAATTCCCTGTTTGAAGATTCCGCGGAATTTACTTACGGGATGTTTCTGGGGGCGCTTCAGCAACGCCACAAACTAGCGGATTTAATTCGGCATGCCCTCACCTCGGATTTCCCGGTGGAAGTCAAAGATGCGATGCAGGGCTGGCTGGACAATTTTAAAGACGCACAAGGCTCTCGAAAATACGGCGATCAGCTCAAAGCGCTTTTGCCGGCGTATGAAGACCATTCACTTCTGTCAGAAATTAACGGCTATTCTTCCAAACTGTTTACTAAAAAGTCATATTGGATATTTGCCGGAGACGGTGCCGCTTATGACATTGGATTTGGCGGTATTGACCATGTCATGGCTGCCGGAGAAGATATAAATGTGCTGGTGATGGACACCGAGGTTTATTCCAACACCGGCGGTCAGTCCTCGAAGGCAACTCCAACCGGGTCGGTAGCGAAGTTTGCCGCTTCCGGCAAAAAAATGCCAAAAAAAGATATGGGCCAGATGATGATGACCTATGGTTATATATATGTGGCCAGTGTAGGCATGGGCGCCAGTAAACAGCAGCTGATGAAAGCACTTATAGAAGCTGAAAGCTATGATGGGCCTTCATTGATACTGGCCTATTCGCCCTGTATCAACCAGGGGATTATAGCGGGTATGGGGAAAAGCCAAGAAGAAACAAAATTGGCCGTTCAGTCCGGTTATTGGCCGCTTTATCGCTATAACCCGGCTTTGAAGTCTGAAGGCAAAAATCCGTTCATCCTGGATTCCAAAAAACCCGACGGAAGCCTCCAGAAGTTTCTGGAGGGTGAAATCCGTTATGCGTCTTTGAAAAGAACATTTCCCGGGGAAGCTGAAACCCTGCATGCCGCGCTTGAAGTACAATTTAACATGCGCTATGAGGCGCTGGCACGGATGGCTGATCCGAGCATTGTTTGTGAAAAACCGGAAACGACTGAAAAATAACCGGATTAAAACTTTTGCCCTACTTTGCCGCGGGGGACGATCTTGTCGAAATCCTTTCGGGGACGTGCATTGGGTGATTCATCCGGAATACCCAGTGTGAGCAGGGTGAGCAGGTACATTTTTTCAGGAATGCCCAATGCGGATTTTATTTCTTCGTACAACTCTCAGGAAGGTGCCCGTCTGCCTGCTTCCAGTACTTTGCGCAGCGCTTCCTCCGGTACCGGTTCATCCTGCTTAAACCGGCGTATGCATCGCCATTTGTGAATCGCCTCTGTTGTTTCCATAAGTTCTCCTTTGTTAAAAAAAATGAAGACTTGACAAATACCACAATGTGTCATTAATTATCATAATAAATCATAAAAGTTACTTACCCATTGATGAATAGAAATCCAGGGTTAAGGAAATAAAACATGTACAATTGGAAGTGCCTTAATTGTGGTTATCTGACCGAGTCTGAAAGGTGCCCGTCCTGTAAATATTCCAACTGTCGCGGATGCCATATTATAGAGTATGCCAACTCCCCGCCCAAACAGTGTCCATCTTGCAAGGAACAATCTGATTTCATAGATCTTGATGCAAAAAACGCGGAGGGATAAAATCTTGACAAAGAGAGGAAGAAGGAATTTTGCCAACATGGGAGACAAGGATTAGAAACCGATGACAGGGGGCGGTAAAAAAATACGGAGTTCGCAAAGGATATATCTGTGCCAAAGAGGAGGCGTTGCCTTGAAGAGAGGCTGTTTTTATCAGCCGATGTATAAAGATCTATCCGAAGTTCTCGAATTGATAAAAATAAGTTTCGAGCGTGTCAGCAAGAATAAATTAGATTACAAAAGGCCGTTTAAAGAAGGCATGGTTGAAGAATCGGAATGGGTGCCTTCTTCCTATGCTGGATTTGAAGTAGAAGAATATTTTGTATATGAAAACGGATCAGAGAGTCGTAACCTTCTTTTTCAGATACAACCCTTTTTTTCATCCCGTAACAAAAGGATAGAATGTAGAATTTATGAAGCAGGACGAGCGATCGACGGGTTAATTTCGTACTACCTTGGCATCTGTGCAAAAATGAATAATGTAAAATTGATAATGAAGGACTGAGTAAATTGAACGGTACGAAACCTGAAATTTTATCTGTAGCAGTTTGAAGTTCAGTAAGTAATTCTTAACGATCGAGGTGAGAGGAAATATCCACTATGAGTTTAACCGAACAAAATGGCTTGAGAAAGGCCGCCTGGCAAATCCATGATTACATCAGGGCCGAATTGGTTCTGACTCGCCCGGATATGGATGTAAAGGGGATACCTTTCAACTCCGGCCTGTTGATGAGTTTTTTGACCGGTCTTTTCCAAGGGAAGGAACTTATTATCGGGGAACCGGGGCTTGGCAAAACCACTTCTGCCGAATATGTTTGTGCTCTTTTGTACCGGTTTCCTCTTGGGGTTATATGGAGAAGCGAGGTGGCGGGCCATCCTGAACAGACTGAAGAGAAGATCATCGGACGTCCGGATCTGGGAAAGCTCAACCAGGGAGATGAGGTGGTCGTGTGGTCCTATTTTACTCTACTACCGGTTAAAATTATTGACGAGATAAACCGATTGCCGGAAACAAAACAAAGTATGATTTTGGACGGTGTCGATCGCGGTAAGTGGGAATATCTAAACGATGCCATTATCAATCAAGAATTCTGCCTTTTCGCCACAGCGAATTATCATGACATAGGCACCAATACGATTATTGCCCCTCTGATTGACCGCTTTGACCTCATGGTGGAGTCCAAACACCCCGGTCCCAATCTAGCTTACCAAATTGGGATCCGCGGCTCAAATGGCCTGACCCTTCGCCATAAAGATTTAGAGGATGAATTCCATCAAATTCTGAGTGCCAGGCTTCCCTATCATGTCCGGATGGAACGGGTAGAGGAGATCTGTGCTAGATTTGCAGAGACTTTGGAAAAAGAGTCCGGCATTCGAACGCTTTCGAGTGTGGAACGTCAGGCCATTCGGTTGCAAAAAGAACAGATCCCTTTTGATTTAGATTCCAGTGCCTTTTTAAGACTCGTCCTTGCTGAGCTCTCTTTCTGCCACCGTTTCGGTCAGAAACGATCCCATGAGATGTGCGAAGAGGGTTGCCACTTCACAGGATATCTTTGCAGCACAATCCAAAATTGTGTTTCCAACCGACTCCCCATCAGTGTACGAAGCATCTCTCAGGCGTTGGCCTGGTTTATAGGGGATGAAACAGTGGGGCTTGAACATCTTATGGCAGTGTTGCCCCATGCCCTTGCCCACAGAATCCAATGGAAGGAGAGAGCCCTGGCCCAGAGCGATAAAGAAGCTCGTGATGATCCCCTCGCAATATATATGGCCAAGAAAGCTGTTAAAGAGATGCACCGGCGTTATATGGAACAAAGCTCCCAGGTCAAGGATGCCCTGTCTATCGCCTGCCGCATTGCCGAAGGAGAGAAAGCGGAACCGATCAGGGGTGATCATCCCATTTACTGGGAGATCATGAAAGACATGGGGGAGGTAATTTCTGAAAGATGAAAAACCCTTTTAGCGATTTCCGTCCGGGAAACTATCAGATAAAAGAGAGTCCCGTCCAGCGAATTGTTGAGGAAAAGCAAGATGTGTTTAATCACATCATCAAGGGCTACCTTGACCTTGTTGAGAACGAAATTAAGGATCTGGCCTGGGTTGTAGAGCACAGTCGCGTGGTCAAGGTCTATGGGGCCGCCGTCGAAGGGCTGCGGGATCTTCAATACGACCAGGCATATATTGAGGAGTTCTGCGCTGAACTGGACGGTTCAAACAGCATTCCATACATGATACCGGGGCCTGCCGGACTCTATGTGTCCGCCCTGGTTAATTGTTCTCAGGAAAGCCATATTTCGCTGAGGCTCGGGGATTACCAGCGGCCCTTTCATTTTCTGGGTTACGGGCTCCCTGAAGGAAAGACCCTCACGCTCCAAGGGGATGGAGGGGACTTTATTGGTGCGGGTCTTAACGGGGGGCGCCTGGTGGTGCAAGGATCGGCTGGAAATTGGTGCGGCGCCGGGATGATGGGGGGTGAGATACGGGTCGACAGACATACAGGACGGAACACAGGGGAGTGGATGCAAGGTGGAGAGATTCGGGTGGATGGCCAAATCCACGGAATTGGTAAGACGCTTTTTGGAGGGTGTATCTTTAAGCAGGGAAGACTCATCGCTCCCCAGGAAGTTGAACAGGTGTTTTAAATGAGGCGAAATGCCAGATCTTGATGACATCTTAAAAACGGTTTGGCCCAATGTCAGAAGGCGACATCTTTTCCCTGAACTTCCTATCCCGGAGTGTGTCGATGGGGAGCTGCGCGTCGGTCTGGATATTAATAGAAAAAAGATTTCCATTTCCCGGAAGTTCGTAAAAGAGATGTCTGTGGTGCTTAAGCCCCAGGAGATACTCGAAGGGCTGCTAGACCATGCCGTATCCCATTATATCTACTGCCCCTGGAACCTTGCAAACCATCTCCAACTATACGCAGAGGCTAAAGCGGTTCTCGATGACAAAGAGATGGCCCTAAGAGCAACCGATTGTTTCATGGATGTTGTTGCGGACACGCTCTGCGTCAGCCAAAAGGAGACGCCCCTTCCCAAAATTTATCGACATTTGGAGCTAACCGTTCTCGATGAGGCCGTTCATGCCTTATTGCAAAGGATTTGGGGCATCGATTTGGGTGTGAAAGCATATGAAGAGCTGTCCAGCAGACTTTCTCGAATCCCGTATGGGGATCGCAGCAGCTGGATGAAAGGCATCAGACGATTCTCCAAACTGATCCAACCCTTTTTGGAGATGGAAAAGGATTTCGGAAACCTGGATACACCATGCCCTATGGGTGGTCATGGTCTTCAGCAATACTCTACCCAGGAGATCGAGGAGGGGCTCAAAGATTTAGCCCTCGATGCGGTCTCTCCCGCTGATTTTGAAGAAATCGTCCACGATTTTGAAGATGAAATCTCAGAAGCGATCCAACCAGCGAGTCAAGGTTCGGATTCGGCATCCGCCGGGTCCATGGATACCAATATTCTCTATTATATGAAACTGGCTGAGAACTATGCGCTTCCCATCCGCAAGGTTCCAAAGGAAAACAGTGGCTCCACCTATCCCGATCACCACATCAGTTGGGAGGTAGGCCTACCTTACCAGGACATCGACCCCTGGACAAGCTTTGGAAAATTCATGCCTGGCATCACCCAGGCCTGGAAACGCAGGGAGGGACAAGTCTATGGTAAAGAGGAAGGCGTACCGGACTGTATGGTTATTATCGATTCTTCCGGCAGCATGAAAGACCTGAGGTGTGACCTGTCGTATGCAGTGCTGGGTGCGGCCTGTGCCTGCGATACCTATTTAAAAAACGATGCCCAGGTGGCAGTTTACAACTTCGGAGATGCATCGGCAGGGGGCCGGCAAATCCTCACATACACACGCAATCGAAGGGAAATTTACGCCACCCTTTGCCGTTACTTCGCTGGTGGAACAAAGTTCCTGGTGGAGGACATCGATGCCCTTCAAATGAATCGAGTACCGGATATATTCATGATATCGGACATGCAGATTACCAACCTGGAAATATTGATCCAATATTTTAATAAATGCAAAAATCGCGTTACCGCAGTTCACATCGGTAACAATGAACATGTCAGTACGTTCTGTCATACCATGGATTTGCGAAAAAATGTTGTAATTTATGGTGTCGAAAATAAGGAGGATATTCCCCGAATCGTGCTTGGAAAAATCCGCCAAGACCTGTATTAAAAAACTCTTTAAACATTCAGATATCCAATTGTTTGATTCTAAACGATTTCCAGACTGCTAAAGTGGGCTGAAATCCTGATTTGGGATTAATTCAGGAATCCACATCCTTTGGCTGTGGGTTTTTGCTATGTTCGCTATCTCGATGGTGGTATAAATAGTATTTGCATCCGGTTTTATGTTGTGTTAAAAGCGATCCAAAAAAGAGTGAAAAACCGATATTTAAATCACCGAAGATCGATAGAGAAGCAATAACCATTTCTGATAACTTGCAAGGAGGTTACCATGTTAAAGGAAAGAGAAGAAAGCACATGCCTTTTCAGTGAGGAGCATGTCAAATTGATTAAGGAACAGTATGAAGACTGGTTTAATAACAGTCTGCGGGATTCGGACCGGGAGCTGGCGGACAAGTATTTTACCCATTCTGGAATTCCGATCAAGCTGATATACTCGCCTGCGGATATTGAGGATGTCCGTTACTCTGAGGACATCGGTTTTTCCGGGCTACCGCCCTATTTACGCGGCGTATATCCGAATATGTATCGGGGACGACTTTTCACCGTCCGACAGTTGGCCGGCTTGGGGGCCCCGGAAGACTGCAACAAACGAGTCCGTTATTTGCTGGATCACGGGGCGACTGGTGTGAATATCCTTTTCGACCTGCCCACCATCCGTGGCTATAACTCCGATGATCCGGAGGCTGAAGGTAACGTGGGCCAATGCGGAGCGGCGGTTGATTCAATTTGGGACATTGATGCATATTTTGAAGGAATCGATCTGGGTACTGTAAGTTCTTCGGTTGTGACCCATCTTCCCAGTACCAGCCTGGTCATTCCGGGGATGTATTTTTCCGTGGCTGAACAACGGGGAACGGCATTAACCCAACTTGCCGGTACCTGTCAGAATGATTTTATCATGGAAACCTGTGTGGGGAGCGGTTATGAAATTTTGCCCCCTGCGGTGTCATTCAGGATGCAATGTGACGTTGTGGAGTGGATCTGCAAGAATGTCCCGCGCTGGAATCCGATCAGCTATAACGGGTATAATTTACGGGAAGCAGGTACGAATGCGATAACTGAGGTTGGCATTGCCATTGCCAATGCAATCGCCACCGCCGAAGAGCTGATAAAGAGAGGGATGAGTTTTGACGAATTTGCGCCCCGAATGTCCTTTTTCTGGGACCTACATAATGATTTTTTTGAGGAAATTGCCAAGTGCCGGGCCAGCCGCAAGATTTGGTACAAAATTGCGAAGGAACGTTTTGGCGCCCAGAACACCAGATCGATGCTAATGCGGTATCATGTTCAGACTGCGGGTCAAACCCTGCCGGCCACAGAACCGTTGAACAATATTGCGCGATCCGCCATTCAGGGACTGGCGGCTGTTTTTGGCGGTTGTCAATCTTTGCATCTCGATTCCTTTGACGAAGCCTATTCCGCACCCACTGAAGAAGCTGCTTTGGTCTCTTTGCGCACCCAGCAGATTATACAAGCAGAGACTGGGGTTGTAAACACCGTGGACCCCCTGGCCGGCTCATACTTTGTTGAATACCTCACCGATGAGATGGTTAAGAGAATATTCGATTATGTGGAAAAAATTGAAGGATTGGGCGGACTGGTTTCTGCGGTTGAAGATGGCTGGTTGCATCGTGAAATCGCCAATTATAATAATGAATCCCAGAAGAAGATTGAAAGTGGCGAAACGAAAATAGTCGGTGTCAATTTTATGGAAACCGACCAGGCAGATGTTGCGCCGATCAAAGTATTTGAATACCCTGAAACCTTTTCAAGACAAAAAGCAAAGTTAGACCGACTTAGGAAGGAGCGCAACGATCAAAAGTTAAAAGAGTCTATGGACATTCTTCGCGAAAAGTGTCACACCGACGAAAATCTGTATCCGTATTGTTTGGATGCGGTTAAAAATCTGGGTACGCTGGGTGAAGTTGAGGAGCTTTTTAGAGAAGAATATGGTTTGTGGGCATTCCCTCTACTGTAAGCTTATGGTTAATCGATCAGGAGGTAAAAAAAGTGATGGATAGAAAAATTAAAGTCGTTATTGCTAAGTTGGGGCTCGATATTCATTGGCGTGGCGTTTATCTGGTGGCGCAGTTTTTAAAAGAAGCAGGGATGGATGTGGTCTACCTGGGAAATAAATTCCCGGCCGAGATTGTTGAGGCGGCCATTGAGGAAGATGCCGATGTGGTCGGGTTGAGCAGCCTCTGTGGCAATCATCTCTCACTGGGACCGATGGTTGTGGATATGCTCAAAGAAAGAGGGATGGATAATGTAAAGGTTTTTATGGGTGGTGTGATGCCGCTTGACCATGCCAAAAGCTTAGAGGGTAATTACGGTATTCACCGGGTCTATCTCCCCGAAACCCCCATGCAGAAAATCGTTGATGAGATAAACGAAAGTGTACAAGACGCGGCTTGACGTCTCGGAATTTCTACAACTTATTGATAATAAAGGAGATTTAACGAGGGCTGGATCTATACCTCGCAAATGGAATAATGGAATAATGGAATATTGGAATGATGTAAATTCGTCTTCTTCCCAAACGGATTAGATCAGAATTTTTCATTCCTCTGATCCTTTGTCAATTTGATTTTTCCAATAAACCATTCAGCCAATTCCCCAGAACCCATTATTCCAGTTTTCCATTATTCCAACAATCCAATTGGGGCGAAGCCCCTAAGTTCATATTGACCATTGACTATTTGAGGATGTCGCTTTGCTCCGCCGTAGGCGGCTTGTCACAAAATGTATATAAATAATACTTAAGGGAATAATGCAATCTATTGACCAACTTATTGAAGGATCCTTAAAAGGCGAAAAACTTTCGACCGCCCGTTTGATATCCATGGTGGAAAGGAAGAATGAACATGCGCCTTATATCCTGGAGAAGATATTTCCCCATTCAGGGGAGGCCTATTACATCGGTGTAACAGGCCCCCCTGGTGCAGGCAAAAGCACCACCGTAGACCGATTGATTGCGCAGTTATGTAAAAACGACTATTCAATCGGTGTTATCGCAGTTGATCCCTCCAGTCCTTTCACTGGTGGGGCCTTACTTGGCGATCGCATCCGCATGCATGTAAAGCATGATAAGATGGATGTGTTTATTCGCAGCATGAGTTCAGACAGGGTCATGGGGGGACTTTCGCGGACCACAAAAGAAGCATCCCGTATCCTTGATGCCAGCGGTAAACAGATCGTCATTGTCGAGACAGTCGGTGTGGGTCAATCTGAACTTGACATTGCAGAGGCGACCGATACGGTAATTGTTATTCTTACTCCGGAATCCGGGGATTCCATTCAGATTATGAAAGCCGGCTTGATGGAGATTGCAGACATCTTTGTCGTCAACAAGGCTGATCGTCCTGGTGCAGAGGATATTTCACTCTCCATTAAAGGGATGCTCGATCGAAGTTTAAGAAAACGGGATTGGACGCCGCCTATTTTTTTGACGACTGCATCCCTAAACAAGGGAATTGATGAACTTTATGAAGGGATATGGAGCCATTCCCGATATCTTCAACAGAATTCCGAGTTGGAAAAACGGAGAAGAGCTCAACTCAAACTTGAGTTGCGGAGCCGAATTGAAAGTGAGTTTTCCCATATTCTCTGGCAGGATATCATTGTAAAAAAAAATGTTGACAATCTTGTGCAGGAGGTATGGGCACGGAAGATCGATCCCCAGAATGCCGCCCGCAGGATTATAGAGGAACTGATAGAGGAATTACCCGGCAGGCAACAAAGAGGCGGATAAATCCGTCTCCACCTAGGGCTCGCTTAAAAATAACTTGATTTTTTTCAACACAGCTCAGGCCATCTTTGTCCGATCTGAAATATGTGCTCTGAAAATACCAATTTAATTTTGTGCGAGCCTTTCATGTAATATAGAAAGGAGGAAAGAAAAATGTTAGATATTAAGGGCTCGGTGGCGGTTATTACCGGAGGAGGCAGCGGAATCGGCGAAAGCGTGGCAAAGTACTGGGTAAAGAATGGGGGAAGGGTAGTCCTTGGTGATATTGCTGAAGACGGCCTGTCCCGGGTCGAAAAAGAGATTCAGGGGATGGGCGGTGAAGTCACCACTCTGGTTTGTGATGTTACCAAAGAAAAGGATAATGCCGATTTGGCCGCACTGGCCATTGAAAAATTTGAAGCCATCAATCTCGTACTCCCCTGTGCAGGAATTATCAAGGATGGGCTTTTTTTGGCCCCGGATCGAGAAACCGGCAAGATTAAAGGCAAAATGAGTCTGGAACAGTTTCAATCGGTTCTTGATATCAATTTGACCGGCGTTTTTCTCACCATTCGTGAGTGCGGAGAGCAGATGATCAATCATGAGTGTAAAGGGTTAATCTGCCTTATCTCCTCCACAGGTTCCCTGGGAACTGCCGGCCAGCTTAATTATTCGTCGACCAAAGCCGCCATGTCGGTGATGCCCAAAGTAATCGGCGCTGAATTTTTCCGCAAAAAAGTGGCCCATAGGATACGCTGTGTAGCGATTGCACCAGGCTATGTGGGAACCGACCTGGTGAAAGGGATGAATCAAAAAGCGCTGGAAAAAATTATCGAGAATGTTCCGATAAATCGACTTGTAGAACCTGAAGAAGTCGCCTCTTTGATTGGTGAAATGTATCGAAACGAGGCGATAAACGGGGAAGTATATTTTATCCACGGGGGGCTTCGCCTGGGTTCCAAAGGATAGCAGGGCAAATTGAAAATTTGCAGTAAAATGAATGTGGAAGTATTTTTCCGAATGGCAATATAGCATTCAAATCGGGTTTTGAAATGGGTTATAACCTAATCGAGTCAAAACTCGATAAGCTGTTATTCGTTATCGGTTATTGGTTTTGGTGAAATTTAGATCAAAATTTTGTCTCTTTTTCGCTAAATTGAGGTTTTATCAATAATTATGGTGAGAGTTGAAAAAATAGACTCACGGATCTCGGCTATCATTCTGTCCGATCTGAGAACGAGCTGGTTGGTTCGGGATAAAAAGAAAATTCTGATAGATACCGGGTTCCCGGCGGATGCGTCCGATCTATTTTCCGGACTTGAAAAGTTGTCCTTAACTCCCAAAGACATCGACTTTTTGGCCCTTACCCATATACATATAGACCATGCGGGCAGCGCAGGACATTTAGCAAAAGAGAATCCCGACCTGAAAATATTTGTTCATAAAAAGGGCGCCGAACATCTCATACATCCAATTAGACTGATGGATAGTGTTAAAAGAGCATATGGTGATAAATTTTTTGCTGTTGGAACCATGTTAAAAATATCCTTCCCCCAGCGGGTAATCCCCGTGACGACAGGGGATCATATTGATCTGGGGGATTCCAAGCTCAAGGTCTATGATACACCGGGACATGCCAGACACCATGTTGTCTATTTTGACAAGACGTCTGATTCGGTTTTTTCAGGCGATGCCCTGGGGAGCAGATATCCGGGTTTGCCAAGTTTTGTACTTTCACCCCCTCCTGATTACGATAAAGAGCTTGCCCGGCGATCGATCGATTTAATCCATGGTTTACATCCGAAAAAAATTAATTTCACCCATTGTGGACAATACAATCTCGATGGACAGTCTGATTTTTATGAGAAATTGAAAGCCAAACACGATTCATGGGTTAACCATGTTTTGGAAATTCTCAAAGAAGGGCAGGGTATGAGCCATTCGGAAATTTTCGATAAATTTGTCGCAAAAGTGCCTGATCTTAAACATTATCCCACTCAATTTTTTTCTTTTAATTTGAGTCTGAAAGGCATTTTAAAATATTTAAAACGGCTGGGTCAGATATAAGGAATCATATGTTTTTTCAACAAGTTGAAGTCGGAGATCAATCTGTTTTTGCGTATCTTATCGGCGATCCAAACGCGGGTGAGGCCGCAGTGGTGGATCCAGCCGATGATGTGGATAAACTGATTGATATGGCTAAAAATAATCAGTTAGAGATTAAATTTATCCTCAACACCCATGGCCATGTGGACCACGTCATGGGAAATGCTGAAATGAAGGAAAAAACCGGGGCCAGGATCGTTATCCATGAAGCTGAAGCCGAGTATTTAGAAAAAATTGGAGATTTCTGGCTCAATATGTTTAATGCGCGAAAATCTCCGCCTGCAGACATAATTTTGCAGGACGGTAATATATTTCGTATTGGTGAAATTGAATGGGATGTGTTTCACACCCCCGGGCATACGCCTGGGGGTGTATGCCTTTATAATTCAGGCCATGGCATCTGTGTAACAGGGGACACATTGTTTGTCGGCTCGGTTGGGCGAACCGACGGCCCCAGGGCATCATGGGAGCAGCTTCTAAATTCCATTCAAACCAAACTGATGATTTTGCCTGATGAGACCGAGATTTTTCCCGGACATAATTACGGAATGTCTCCAACCTCGACCATCGGACATGAACGTGTGGCCAATCCCTTTTTGAACGGAACATTCAGTGCTGAAATGTTCTGATTTTGCCTGCCTTATTTCTTCCCGGGTTCTTTCCTCTTTTAGCGGAATAAATCTCTACTTTTTTAAAGGAGTCCAGCAGTATGCAAACCATTAAAAACAGTCTATTGAATCATATCATGCATCCTGAAAGTGTGGCTGTTATTGGCGCTTCGAACAACATGCTTAATATGGGAACCACACTTTTGAACAATCTGCTTTCCTTCGGTTTCAAAGGATCAGTCTATCCTGTGCATCCAAAATCAGAAGAAGTGTTGGGCCTTAAAGCATATCGGAATGTGTTGGAAATTCCTGCAATACCGGATCTTGCCCTTGTAGTCGTGCCGACCCGGATCGTTGCTCAAGTGATGCGAGAGTGCGGAGAAAAAGGAATCCGACGCGCCATCATTGTTTCCGGTGGATTCAGGGAATCCGGTGAAGAGGGACAACGTCTGGAAGAAGAGTTGCTCAGAGTTACAAAACAATTCGGGATCCGATTCATTGGACCCAACTGCATCGGAGTCGTAAATCCTGCCCATCGGTTCAATACCACGTTTTTCCATTACGATGCTTCGATGAAGGGCTTTATCGGTATGGTGTCGCAAAGTGGCAGTTTTATTACCCAGATGTTCTATCATTTGAACAAGTTTGGATTGGGATTCAGCCAGGGATTCAGTGTGGGTAATCAGGCCGACATCGATATGGCGGATTGCGTGGAATACCTGGCAGCGTGCGATCGAACCAAAGTCATTGGTCTTTATATTGAAGGATTGGCGCAGCCTAAAAAGTTTAGTCGTATTGCCCGGGAAGTTTCCCAGCACAAGCCCCTTGTGGCGTTATACGTGGGTGGCACCGAAGCAGGCAGCCGGGCCGGTTCATCCCACACCGGCGCCCTCTCAGGGGCCGATAGAATCTATGAGGGTTTTTTTAGACAGTGCGGAATCATCCGGGCCCGCACCATTGAAGAGCTTTTTGACTTTTGTTGGACCCTGGGCACCCAACCGCTGATGAAAGACAATCGAGTGGCGGTCTTTACGAACTCGGGTGGACCAGGCGCTTGTGCAGCTGACGCTGCGAACAGGGCCGGACTTCGGGTGCCTCTTTTATCTGCAAAAACCAAAGAAAAGATCCGAGAAGCGGTTCCCCAGACCGGCTCCTTAAATAATCCCATTGACCTCACATACACCCGTAACTATGAAGACATGTACGATCTTATTCCGCGTACACTTCTTGAAGATCAAGGTTTTGACGGTATTTTGATGTACTTTCTTCCAGCTTCGGATTATTTTAAACGGCTTTTAGACAAGACCGAATCCCCCTTTTTTCATACTGTTGAAGATTTTGAAAAATACATGCTGGATCTTTTTATTCGTTTTACAAAGCTGGTTAAATCTTACCAAAAGCCCTTCCTAGGCTCGTCCTTTTTATTGAGAAGCGAACGACTCATTCGGGAGTTGGAAGACCTTGAGATTCCGATTTTACCCAGCCCCGAACGATCGGCAAACGCGATGAGTGCTTTGTATCGCTACTCTTTAATGCGTAAATTGATGGTCGAGGAAAGCTGAAACAAATTTCAAATCCAATTCGGTGATTGAAAATTGTTTCGAAATCGCTGCATAAGAACTTAAATTTTATTAGAGTTGCCGGCTTTACGCCTGATCATCCGCTTCACCTTGTATTCCATTATTGTTTCGTTCGTTTGGTTAATCACCTGATGAAGAAACGTGATGATGCCTCGGTCCACTTTTTTAGTCTCCCTTTTTTCAATGACTTCCAATTCGACGTAAATGGTATCCCCGATAAATAGCGGTTTTAAAACCGCCAACTCCAATCCCAAAAAGGCCATCCCGGTGTGATGGAGAATACCAGAAAGCAAGGTCAAACCTTCTGCAAATGAGAATACCAAAGCACCTGGCGCAATCCTCCGTTTAAATGGCGACTCTGTCTCCACGTACACCTGATCCATAAAAAGAGGCTCGAAAAAACCGCATTGGGTCGAAAAATTTATCAGGTCAGTTTCGGTTATTGTTCTTTTAGACGAATGATATATTTTATTCGGTATAAAATCCTCATAATACAATCCTTCAATCAAAACTATCCCTTCCTTTCTTTTTTCAGAATTTGATCAGCAACAATGTTTTTCATAATTTCCGGAGTCCCGCCGGCGATTTCCAAGGCCTTTGCATCACGTAACCAGCGTTCAAACGGTTTATCCCGATAACAGCCATGGCTTCCGGTTATTCTGATAGCCGCCATTATGGTTTCAACGGCTACTTCGCCACAGAAAAGCTTGGCCATTGAGGCGGCGGAGGAAGAATCACCTCCAGTTTCATCAAGGGTTGCCCCTTTATTCCGTAAAAGTTCCGCCGCCTCCAATTGAGTATACAATTCGGCAACTATCCAGCGGATTCCTTGAAAATCGACAATATTTTGATTTCCTACTTCACGCGTTCCGGCAAAATTCAGGGCTTCTTCTATGGCGGCTTTGGCCATTCCGAGAAATACGCTGGCGTTTCCCAAACGACTGAAATTGAAGGTATTGACAAAAATCGATAATCCTTCACCTTCTTGACCCAGGATATTTTCTTTGGGAATAGGGCTTTCCTTTAATTCAAATTCGTAGATCGGAGAAGCCCTAAGCCCGATTGGATCGAGCTTACGTTTGATTTTAAATCCCGGTGTCCCTTGCTCGAGCAAAAAAATAGTCAAGCCACGTTCAGTTCGGGCCAGTAGATTCAAGATATCGGCTTCCGCAGCATCATTAATGTGGCTTTTAACTCCGTTCAAAATATAATTGTTCTCTGTTTTCCTGGCAAAGGTCTTGATTTTGGCAAAGCTGGAACCGGAGGCAGGTTCAGATATTGCAGTAGCGGCGTGAAGTTTGCCGCTCGCCAGGCCTGGCAAAAATCTTTTTTTTTGTTCCCGGGTTCCATAGTTCATTATCATTTTCTGTGTCTGAAATATGCCATTGTGGTGATAGCCGGCGCTCAATCTGCCCAATTCTTCACTTAATAAACAGTATTCCATGGTTCCCAGATCCAACCCGCCGAATTCCTGCGGTACGATTACGCCTAGAAATCCTTGCTCACCGAATTTAAGAAAAGCTTCTTTGGGAAATAACGATCGGCGGTCATATTCTGCAACTTCTGGCGCCATTTCCTTTTCAATAAACTTTTTGGCTTTTTTCTGGAATTGAAGTTGTTTTTGATTGTATGAGAAATCCATTCATCTCTCCTGGTCCGGATAGGTTGGAAATTGAAGATCCAAATAAAATGATTGGGTAGTTAGAATTGACTGAGTTCCCATAGGCAACCATACATTTTATTCGGGCGTAAGAAAATACTTTTTGAGTCTGACCACCTGTCCAGGGGTTCAATACCAAAGTGTTTTAGTTGCCGGGTCGATTCAGAGAGGTTACCAACTTCTAAAGCCAGGTGGTGAATTCCCTCGGGAACACCCTTGGATGAATTATTTTGAAAATCGTACAGAAGATCAAATCGAGCATTCCCGACAACAAATCGATCGCATGAGCAATCAAAACGCTCGTCCCTGGCGCTTGTAATCCTTTTAGCGCCCAGCTTGTGAAGAAAAAAATCACGTCCTTTTTCCAGGCTGTTTATCCCAATAGCAACGTGGTCTAAACGTTTAATCATCGGATTACTAGCTGATTTCTGGGGTTTTCGTTGTATCAACTGCATGCCCACTCTGAGCGTTGATGAAGGATGCAGAAAAGTAAATCGCATTCCTTTATGCATGGTTTTCCCGAAAATTCGGACCCCTTTTTCCTCCAGGTGGTGGGTTGCCTGGTCGATATCGGCCACTTCCAAAGCCAGATGATGAAATCCCTCTCCGTGTTTTTTCAGGAAATCGATTAAAAATCCTTTTCCACCCCGCGGCCCCATGAGCTCGAGTTCATTTTGCGGGCCCAACGAAAACACAAGATTGGTATGGACACCATCGGGAGGACAGGAAAGACCCATAACTATATCCAGTTGAAATGCATTGGTAAAAAGTGCCGCTGCCTGCTCGATATCATATACCGCCAGGGCGATGTGGTCGATCTGTTTATATATGGTATCACAGCCGCCTGATTTTTCTTTTCCGTCCTTCATCCCGAGAGTTTCATTTTAAACACTATTGGTTTGTTTTTTGCTATATTATTTATTCCATATATTTATGGTGGGTGGTTTCAAGCGATAGGGTTTGAAAGGGTAGGTTTTATGTACCTGTTGTTAGGGGCTCGCCTAAAACGGTTTAACATTTTAGAGCGAGCCCCTGGTAACGATGATGAGTGTTACGTAATCAGCGATTAAATCCTGACAGCCGCCTCAAAACGACCACAGGAATACCGCAACGAAAATGACTACACAAGGTAATCAATAATGAGAAAAGGGGGGGCTTATTTATAAAAAAAATAACTCGTCTCTTACCATTGGCCTACTTTACCTGCTTGGAAGTTTGCCAGAGCCGGGTAAGAGCAGGTGATAATCCCTATGATGATGATATAATATCCTGTAAATTTTCCTACCGGTGCCTTTACGGCAAATGCCAGGAAGAAAAGGAAAAAAGCAACTGCCCAGGTTAGCCACAGAACTCCAAACTGGGGAACTTTAGGCATTTTTTTGCCTAAAATTTGGAACCACCCAAGGCCTAGGGAAAAGATGCAAATTGCCATCGGCAAAGCATACCATCCCAACGTCGTAAAGTCCCCCCCAGCCTCCGCTCTTATGATGTTCATCGCCTCTAACGCAATCATCAAATACGCTATAGCAAATGTAAGACAGCTAGCCCCAACTACAACCGAGACGGTCTCCCCAAATGCGCTGTATAGATCTTTCGCGGCGATGTACAATGCCATTATTGTAATCAAAACGCCGCCTATAAAATTAAAGGCAGCTATACCCGGCATATTTGTTGCTACACCAAGCAATAACAGTCCGTTAACAAACAATAGTCCGCCTACCAAATATAAAACGATGAATACCATTTTGCTCCTCCTTTAGGTTTAGGTTTTTAATAACAAAATAATTCTTCGTTAAAGAAAAAAACTTTCCCTAATGTCCTTTATTTATTAAAGGGCACCCCCCGTCCTTTTTTAATTCGCATCACCTCCTTTTAAAAATATCGGTTTAGGTGTGTTGGATCAAAATTAGTGGTGAGAATAGGAAAATGTCATTTTTAAATAAATCAAAAAAATTTTGTTGAAAGAACAATTATCGGTTTGGAAAAAGAGATATGTTTAAAGGAAACAAACAGGCGTAAGTACAATTGACGAATCTCCTAAATTAGGTTTGCATCAAAATACTCTGATTGCATTAAATCGGAAAAGTGGTTGGAAATGGCGTTCGCTAATTAAATCTAATGCAGCTTACCATCGAAATACAATCATCCGCAATGAGTATTTTAAACAATATTAACGTATTAAATTTAACGTTGTCAAGAAGATTTGAATAAAAATCTGCTCTGTGTTTCTTTATGTTTCGTCCGGTTCTGAGGGAGCATGAGAACTAATATTTACAACCGGGGAGTTTGCAGGTGGCCTTTTCTACCACCTCAATCAATACATTGCCCGTGTCCTTCGGGTGGAGGAATAGCGTTTTCTCAAAACATGGGGTGCACTGTATGCCACCGGATACATCGCGAATATTTTTCTTCTTGAGTTGCTGATAAATCGTGTCGAGGTCCTCTACTTCATAACAAATATGATGAATTCCTCCCCCGTTCTTTAGAAATTTACCCAATCCATCTTCAGGATTGGTTGGCTCCACCAATTCAATATAGGTGTTATTAAGTGGTAAAAACGCAACTTTTGCTGAAAAAACATCAACATTGAATTTTGCGTCGACTTTTAGCCCAAAAACCGTCTCATAAGGCTTTTTAGCTTCATCAATATCCTTTACCACAATTCCGATGTGATGCACATCCAGATCCTGCCAATTCATAATGTTATCCCCAGATATTTGCTTATTTAACTAAAGTTTTCCAATTCCTCCATCCAAAGCAGCGTCGGTTTTGTCCTACGCTGAAGGCGGCTCCAGAATGCAACCCTGGCCGAGACCGGGATATTCTTTTTGAGGACCGATTTCTTTGCCAGAGTAAAGGGTACTGATTTTTTAAAGCACAAACCATCCGAGCCCGTCGCTATTCGCTCGATTATGATTCGGGCTCATCTGTTTTGAAACGGTGTCTATCTGCATTCAGTATTCTGTCTTCCATTTTTTGTTCCTCAGGTTCCGTGGATGAACCACCCGATGGGCCAAAACCCAAATTAGTTCTCAATGTTTCCCAAAATTCACCCATAATTCCCTCCTTTTTGTAAGTGGTTACATCAAAATTAAAGTTTCATGCTTCGCATCCGGCAGGAGCGTTGGCTTCGCCCTTTGCCGAAGGTGAGCCTTTGTAAAATCCAAAATGCGAAAACTGATTCATAATTAATTCATAGGACCGTCAATTACAAGGTTTTTTGGATTTTTCCCCATCTCACAAGCGCGTTGGCCGCTGCGATCCATGTATGGGCGGTATTCAAAACAGGTACGCCGATTTCTTCAATGGCGCGGGACATTTTTTTCGTATAAGGACCCCCTGTTGCACCACACAGGATCGGTTTCGGAGATTTTTGGTTTATCTCTTCCAGGACTTCCACAATCCCCTCATCCAACGGTGTATCCTGGAAAACAAACCAGTTCATGATAACATGTACAGCGGGATCTTTTATCAGAGACTCCATGGCAAAAGCATAGTCGTCGGATGTGCCGGATCCGGTTACATCGACCGGATTTTTGCAAATATAAAAGTCAGGGAAATGGGATTCCATCTCCTGTATGGAGTAGGATTCGAGTTCAGCGATCCCCAGACCATAACGACCGAACATGTCAATGGCGTTCACCATCGGGCCGGCGCCGTTGCTGATCATTGATATTCCTTGACCTTGGGCCGACGGCTGCATGGAGAGCGCTTTAGTGGCCGCTAGGAGTTCATCGTATGAGTCGGCAGTTAGAATTCCAGATTGCTTGAAGGCGCCTAAATAAACGCCATAGGTTCCTCCGTATGCGCCGGTATGGGACTGAGCCGCCTCAGCTGCGCGCTTGGTCCGGCCTGATTTGTACAGTACAATCGGTTTTTTATATTTAAAAATCACGTCCCGGGCCGCCCGGAGAAACTTTCGTCCATCACCCAGCCCTTCCACATAGGAGGCAATAACCTTGGTATCCGGGTCCTGAGCCAGATAGGCGATCATATCTGCTTCATCCACATCAACCCGATTGCCGTATGAAATCATTTTACTGGTTCCTGTTATTTCGCATTCCTCTAGAAAACTGCAACCATATGTGCCGCTTTGGGTAATAAAAGCGATGTTGCCCAGGGGGGGGCGGATCATTCGTTCGTAAACCTGGAAAAAGGCATCAAACCGATTCCGTGCATTAAAACATCCGATGCAGTTTGGACCAATAATTCGAATGCCATATTTGCGAGATCTTTTTTGAATTTCTTTTTCAAGAACAACCTTTTCTCCACCCAGTTCTTTCCCTCCTCCTGATATAATCAGCATGGCCGAAATGCCCAGTTGGTGACATTGATCCAAAATATCGGGTACCAGTGCCAAACCGACCACTACGACCGCCAGGTCTACTTTTCCGGGGACATCTCGAAGATTCTCATAGCTTTCAAGACCAAAAACCTTTTTTCCACCCCGGGTGATTGGGAACACCTGTCCTTCGAATTGGTGATTGATCAAACTGTCTGCGATGGCATTACCGATTTTACCAGGTGTGGTGGAAGCGCCGATCAGCGCCACTGCTTGAGGAGCAAACAATTTGTCCATATGGGTAATATTGGGCTTTTCCTCACTAATGCTTGGCTCCATGGCATCTTTGGCAAGGATGATTTTTGCATCGAGGGCGACCGTTTCCTGCCGGGTGAGGAGCAAAGGATTAAAATCCATTGATTTATACAAGCCGGCTGCATCGATACCCAATTGACCGATCTTAAGCAATGTTTGGATAAATGACTTCTCGTCCAATGGAGGCTTTCCCCGAAAGCCCCGGATTAATATCTTTCCTTTTATTTCCTCGATCATTTCTTCAACATCTTTTTGGGTTACCGGTAGTACCCTGAAAGTGATATCTTCCAGTAGATGAATGAATACGCCGCCGGTGCCTAGCATAACAACAGGGCCAAAATGAGGGTCGTTCTGAAGGCCCACAATAAACTCCGCACCGCTCGGCGCCATTTTTTCCAGTAAAAATCCTTCCAATTTTTCTTTTCTCTCAGAAAAGGCGTTTTGCATTTCATCGAAAGAAATCTTCAACTCTTCAGGAGACCGCAGATTTAAAACCACTCCCTTGAGTTCCGTCTTATGCAGAATCTCAGTTGAAACCGCTTTCAGCACCATCGGATAACCGGTTTTTTCAGCAAATTGGATCCCTTCTTCAGATGTTTTAACTACCGCCCCTTCCGGTATACGGATGCCATAGCCCTCGATGATCTGCTTCGACACATGTTCCGGAACAATTGTGGCTCCTTTTGAAATATAGGTTTTGCAAAGGTTCCTCATCGCAGTTTTTTCCATGTTGATCATCTCCTGAAGGCAAAGAAGTAGAACTTGAATTTTTATTTAAATTATATAAATTGTTAGTACAAAAAGCAGACATTTTTGTCAAGAGAGATTGATTGTTGTCTTTGAAATGAGGCCCGGCGGGTGTTGTCAGGGTTAATTAATTTTTTCAAATTGATTAGACGATTTTTTATATCTTGACATTTCTAAAATAAATATCTTATATTTATCGGTTGCAACTCAAATCTTGTGCCCCATTTTACCATAGCGTCGTATCCGGGGTGGAGATGCATACAGAGCTTTTTAAAATCAAAGGTGCAAAACAAGGAGTTCAACCTATCATCATTTTGACATGGAGTTCTTTTTGCACTTGTCCTTTAAGAGAAAGTAAAAAAAACAAAAAAGAGGTGATTTAATGGAGATGTTGAATGCCGAGGGGCGGGAATCAAAACTGAAGGTCCTGTCCGAATTTATCAAATCAGATACGGAAAAGATATATATGGTAATTGGGTCTGAGGAAGCCGGTCTATACAGACTTTTAGATGATAGTATATCCATGGCATCCCAGCGTAAAGGGAATATAGTGTTTCGGTATGAGATCTGGGAGAAGGAACATTCCAGACATTTTCTTTACCGGTGGCTACACGAAACTGTTTTTGGGCAAGCGTTTGCCGGTTTCGGCCCATGGGATGATTTCGTTGGTAAACAGCCCCAATTGATGAATCAATTACAATTATTGATTGAGCGGGACATCCGGCCCCTTGAAATCCGGTTCATGGAAGCCATACGATTTCTTTCTCGTGGACTAGATGTTGAAGAGCGCATGATTCTTTCTATTGTACCCCGAACGGCCATGCATGACAGGGTGCTGGTCGATTTTTTCCAGACGGTGTTACGTTTCATACCGATACGGGCCAAACTGCTGATCTTCCAGGATCAGGAGGATGTTTTAGCAAAGCAATCGGACTTTTCACCTTCAAATCGTATAATGCTTGATGGTGTCTTTAATAAACAGGCGGCCAAGATTAAGGAGCGATACACAGCTTGTTGCCAGGCCGATGACCTTTCGGGACAGCTGATTCAGATGCTGGCCCACATGGTCCATCCGGTTGATCTGGAATTGCTCTCGGAGATAACCGGAAAGACCAAAGATCGACTGATTAAAACTTTAAAATCATCAGATTTGGAAGATTTGCTGGAGCAAGATTCTGAAGGCCGTTTTCGGCTGTCATATCCGCGCACGTTTTATGCAACAGGGGCAGGATCCGGAGATTTTGTTCCCAGCGATAAACAGGCGGTGGAGTATTTAAAAAAGCGACTTTTAGATGAATCCGATCATTATCCAGATGCGTTATACCATTCTCTAGGGTTGTTCCGTACCGAGGACCCTGAGTTTAATGCATCCCACGTCCTAGCCGCGTATCAGACAAAATTGAATATGGGGGGCGGTGATATTTGTGAGCAGGAACTGGATCGTGCACTGAATTTGGTCGGGGACGAACAAGACCAGCTTCGTACACGGCTTCTCATGACCCTTGGGGAGATTCGTGAGTCCCGCAATCGTCACCGTGAAGCTTTGGAAGCAATAGATAAAGCTATTGAGCTGCTAAAAAAATCAGATAATCTATCCGACCTTCAGCATGCATTTCTACTGAAAGGGCAGGCGGCCTTTTCTGTTCGAGAAATCGATATTGCCAAGGCAGCGATGGAGGAATCCTTAAGCTTGGCTCGAAAAATGAAAAAAACGGAACTGATAGCCGATGTGTTAAGCCAGTTGGCATATATTTATTTTTCGTCCAAGCAACTTCAAA
>Ga0255053_10000250_pt1 | contig 29131 bp, 25 predicted proteins | sample JV7_2_22_MG_FD_188635 | JGI IMG/M metagenome (GOLD analysis project Ga0255053, IMG submission 188635) | Seawater microbial communities from Jervis Inlet, British Columbia, Canada - JV7_2_22 | ecosystem: Environmental > Aquatic > Marine > Inlet | place: Canada: British Columbia | collected... | reverse complement strand
TCTCATGGCAGGGGCGGCCCCGAAGGAACCGCCCCTTCTCGGCTATTTACGATCCGACCGACGAAATGATTCCTTCGACGATTACCTTGCCGCGTGCCCCCGTAGCGGTGAGTTCCAGGGTTCCAAAGGCTGTGCCTTCACCAGTTGCTCCATCGAATCTTCCCGTGCCGCCGACGACCTCAAACGGATAGCCCCAGTCGAATCCCGCTGGCATCGGATCCAACGGCGTGCCCGGCTCATAGAGGATCAATTGATCGCCATTGGCGGCCGTGAACGTTTCTGTTGTGAAGATAAACTGAGGCGATACGGCAAAGTTGAAACACTGCACTGTGAGACTTGATGTGCGCCCCAAGTGCGTGAGGTTCAGAACGGCGGTGAAGTGGCCCTCTGCAGTGCCACCTGCAGTCACGCAATCCGGACTCGGGGCGACGAGCGGGCTTCCATCCCACTCCCATGTCCCTTCGCCCTTGAGCGGTATCATCTTCGGTGTTGATCGCTTGGCGACGATCTGTAAGTCCGCCTCGTCCTCGGGCTGCAGGAGCGTGCTGTCGTTGCAGGCGAATACGATGACCAGTAGTGGAATCAAGGCGAGCCGTCTCATGGACTCTACCCCTCCTGCCGACGTGGGAAAGTAGGCCGCATGCGCGCCGTCGGCTTGGCACGCCGCGGCCGGTCGAAACGGGAGGGGCTCGGTGCCTCTCTTCGGAGGTCCGGTGCGTTCCTCAGGCTCCGTGCCTCCATAGAGCAAGGCGACAAACCGCGGCGGAGGGGCTCAGGATGGCTGCCAAGGTTGGCCTGCGCCGGTCGGGGGTGCGCGGCGAAACTATCGGGAAGGGGAGCCGGCTCCCATATTAGAAGGACGGCCGACGACAGTATTACCCCGGGAAACGAGTCTGGGCGCCATGGACAACCTGGGAACTCCGCGGCCTCGCAATCCGCACGACATCACGGGCCTCCTGGAGGTCAATCGCGCTGGCGATAAGGGTGCGATCCATGAGCTCGCTCCCCTCGTCTACGAAGAGCTCCATCAGATTGCCCACCAGCAGTTAGGACGCGAGCGAACGGGCCATACGCTTCAGACCACCGGCCTCGTTCACGAGGCGTTCATGAAGTTCGTCGGCCTCGATCGCCTCCAGTTCAGCGACCGCGCTCATTTCTTCGCCCTGTCGTCTCGCCTGATGCGGCAGATCCTCGTTGACTACGCGAAACGGCGGCACCGGCTCAAACGGCGAGGAGTGCACGTGCCCATCGGCACCCAAGACAGAACCGCGCCGGAGCGCGGCAAGGTCGCGATCGAAGCGCTCATCGATCTCGACCGAGCACTCGAAGAGCTGGCGAAGATCTCGGACCGGCAGGCTCGCGTCGTCGAATGCCGGTTCTTTGCCGGGATGACCGTGGAGGAGACCGCCGACGCGTTGACGATCTCCAGGGCCACGGTGAAGCGGGAGTGGCAGCTGGCCCGTGCCTGGCTCAACCGCGAGCTCACCTGAGGCCCCACGGATGAACCGCCAGGATTGGGACCGGATCGGGACGCTGTTCTACGAGGCGCTGGAACGCAGCGGCGCCGAGCGTGAGGAGTTCCTCGCGGGGCTGGGCGATGAGTCGCTGGTGGAAGAGCTCCGGTCGCTGCTCTCGGCCCACGAGCGCCGGGGCGCGTTCGATGAGTTGGCGGAGGGCCTGAGCGGCCCGGAGGTCCGAGGGCTGCTCCGCCTGGGCCCCGGCGATCCGCTGGGGCCCTACCGGATCGTGCGAGAGATCGCGGGCGGCGGCACGGCGACTGTCTACGAAGCGCGAGACCTGAAGCTAGAGCGCGAGGTCGCCATCAAGGTCCTTCGTCCCGAGCTGGCCGCCGTCCTCGGGGCCGACCGATTCGTCCAAGAAATGAAGACGACCGCCCAGTTGCAGCACCCCCACATCCTGCCGCTGTACGACTCGGGCCGATCGGACGGGTTCCTGTACTACGTGATGCCCTACATCGAGGGCGAATCGCTGCGGGACAAGCTGAACCGCGAGACCCAGCTGGGGATCGAGGAGGCTGTCCGGATCACGACCGAGGTGGCCGACGCGCTGGGCCACGCCCACCGGCACGGCATCGTGCACCGGGACATCAAGCCCGAGAACATCCTGCTACAGGAGGGCCGGGCGCTAGTGGCGGATTTCGGCATTGCACTGGCCGTGAGCGCGGCGTCGGGCGGGCGGATGACGGAGACGGGTCTCTCGCCCGGTACGCCGCACTACATGAGCCCGGAGCAGGCGACGGCGGAGAAGGAGCTCACGCACCGGACGGACATCTACTCGTTGGGGTGCGTGCTGTACGAGATGCTGATGGGGGAGCCGCCGCACACGGGCGCGTCGGCGCTGCAGATCATGCGGAAGATCGTCACCGAAGAGGTCCGGCCGGTCACGGATCTGCGGAAGGCGGTGCCGCCCAACGTGGCCACGGCCACGGCGAAGGCGCTGGAGAAGGTGCCGGCTGACCGGTTCGAGACCGCCGAGGCGTTTGCCGAGGCGCTGGCCGATGTGACCTTTGCGAGCCGGAGCACGGCTGCGAGTCCGGCCCAGGTGGATTCCGTTCCGGGGCGCGGCCCATCATGGAAGCTGGTGTCGGCGGCCGTCGGCCTGGCCCTCGTGGCGGGAGCGAGCGCCGTGTGGATCCTGCGTCCGATCCCCGACAGTCCCGAGATTCCCCGTGGACCGGTCCGGCTCTCCATCGAGTCCGATTCTGCGCACAGGATCTTACCCTTCGGTTCAGTTGCCCTGTCCCCAGACGGGTCGGTCCTCGTGTATGCAGCACAAACCGGCTCGGGATCGATGCTGTACCGAAGACGGCTCGATGAGCTCGAAGCCCACCCGATCCCCGGCACAGAGGGCGGATTTCAGCCGTTCTTCTCACCGGATGGAGCCCATCTTGGCTTCCGTACGGAGGATGCGCTCCGAAGGGTTCGTTTGGATGGAGGGGAGCCCCATACCATCACCGAGTTCGATGGCGAACTCTGGGGGGCGGACTGGGGGGCGGATGACGAGATCGTGTTCAGTACGTTTCGGCGCTTCGGTGCGGAGGCGGGGCGAAGAAACCACGTCTACACCGTGAGCGCAGATGGGGGTGCACCCGAGTCCCTCGAGGTGCTCGACCGACTGACTGACAGTCTCGAGATATCCACTCCGGCTTTCATTCCGGGGGCGCGCGCGCTCTTGTTCACGGGGGAGGGATGGGGGCCTGCCCAACGTGTTGGAGTGGTGTCGCTTGAAAGCGGGGACGTCCGGTTGCTTGTGCCGGGGGTCGCGCTGCGGTACGTGCGGTCGGGACACCTGGTCTATGTACAGCCCGACGGAACGCTCATCGCGCAACCCTTCGATGTGGCGAAACTCGATACCGCTGGACCCGCCCGCCGGGTGGTGGACGGATTGGGCCTTTCCCTGATGGCACCCCCAACGGTTGCGGTCTCATCATCCGGAACGCTCGCCTACACCCTGGCTCATGAGGCTTTCGGCCTGGTCCTGGTCGACCGTGACGGCAACCAGCAAATCCTCCTCCGGGGTAGAAGGTTCTGGGTTCCCCGATTCTCACCCGATGGTACCCGCATAGCTTTCGGTGAGATAGCAGTGGCAGGCGAAGACATTCGGATTCATGACCTGGCGGTGGGAACCACCTCGCGGCTCACGTTTGACGGGCAGCTGAACAACGATCCGGTATGGAATCCCGACGGGACCAGCCTTGCGTTTTCGCGACGGGCGCCCAGCGGCAAGGAGCTCTACGTTGTCTCCGCCGAGGGTGGGGACCCCGATCCAGTATTGGTGCAGGACGGGGGTCAGTATGCCACCGACTGGTCACCGGATGGCAGCTACCTGGTGTTCACCAATCACGAAGGGTTCCCCCTGAATCGCGACATCTGGATCGTCGCGCCCAGCGAGGATGGAGAACCACGGCCCTTCCTGGCCACCCCTTTTCAGGAAGACGCGGGCCGGGTTTCGCCGAGTGGTCGCTGGTTGGCCTATCAGTCGGACGAGTCCGGTCAACTCGAAGTATACGTTCAGAGCTTCCCCGAACCCGGGAACAAGAGGCTGATCTCCAGCGGAGGCGGAAAACACCCGATCTGGGGACCCGATGGGCAGGAGCTCTTCTACTGGAATCCCCGAGGGGAACTGATCGCGAATCAGCTGACGGTGGGGGACGACGTAACGATCGGACAACGCGACGTGCTGTTCCAGCTTCCCGACAACCTGTGGGAGTACGGCGCGCAATATGACATCCACCCGGATGGACAGCGATTCGTCATTGCGAGAAACGCGATGCAGAGCCGTCTGATCGTGGCACTCGGCCTGATCGATCAACAGCCATAGATCCCTGGGCCAGGGCACTGGGACTGACACTGCGGGCTGGGATGGCGTGCCGTGGGTGCCTGCCCTCCGGTCCTTAGGGCAGACGGGCCAGAGCGAGCCGATCCGCGAGTCAACGCTTCGAACTAAGGTCCCGGCGTGTATCATTCAGTAGTGAATGCGGAACGAGATTCCAATGCAGCTTGATTGGATCGTGACCCCTGGTGATCAGCAGCGCATAGAGGAATTCGTTGCTTCTAGGGAAGGTGACTACCTCGTCCAGCATCGTATCAGGCGCAACGTCGAGGGGGTTCACGATCCCATCACCGAGACTACGATCTGGAAGTCTCTTGTCTCCTGCCTACTGTCAACCCAGCAGCGTTCGGGACCAGCTAGCGCTATCACCAGGTTCCAGGGCGAATCTCCTTTTCCGCTCGCTCTCGAGCGTTGTAGATCCGAGTCCTCCCTTAGCTCCTATGTGACAGCCTGTCTCACGGACTATGGCGGCATCCGATTCACCGAGAAAATCGGTCGGGAGCTAGAGGTCAACCTGGCCAGGCTTGACGGCGGCCTTTGGGAGAGTGTCGAGTCCTCCATTCTCCGCTTGCTCGTACCCGCTGGGCCAGCTCTCGAACGAGAGGTTGCGATGATCCTCAGGGCTAGCCTCTACGGGATTGGACCAAAGCAATCGCGGAACTTGCTCCAAGCTCTGGGCCTTACTCGCCACGAGATTCCGATCGATAGCAGAATAACCAAGTGGCTCAACGAATTCGGTTTTCCAGTCAAGCTTTCGGCTGAGGCACTGGGGGACGAGGCCTACTACCAGTTCGTCAGCGATGGCATCCAGAAGCTCTGCCAGGAGAGCGACGTGTATCCGTGCGTTTTGGACGCCGCCATATTCTCGAGTTTCGACGATGGGGGCTGGGAAGACGTTGGGGTAATCTGGTGACTGACACCCCCACGCTATGACATTGCTATTGACACTGCCGGCTAGATATTGGCCCGAAGCGCTGCCCTCCTGCCCTTTGCGCAGACGTGCCACGCGCTGCGCCAACACACAAAGCACTCACACCTCTAACCTTTGGCCTTCAAGCGCTCGACTTAGCAACCTGAACCACCAGCCACCGAGGCCGGTTGCCCTCCACGCTCCTGATCTCGTCCTCGTGGTGCCAAGTCCATACGTTCGAAGAATAGAGGGTTCACCCGACGTCCGGCAGCCTGCTCCTCGCTGGATCAGGGGATGGGCCGGGCGGGTCCGAGCGACCTGGATTCAGAGAGGAAGACTATGCGGATCCCACTCCACGTTCGGCTTTTCACCCTGTCCGGCCTCGCGCTCGCTCTCGTGTCTTGCGGCGCAACGGACGACACAGCCTCTCTCGACGCCCCCGACGCACCGGCGACACCCAGCCCCCACCTTTACCTCTGGGCGGGAGACGCCGACGCAGGAGAAGGTGACTCGGACTTTCTGGCCGTGGTAGACGCCGACCCTGAGAGTCCGACATACGGATCCGTTTTGGGAACGGCCCCGGTGGGCTCGGCGGGCAACGATCCCCATCATGCCGAGCCGATCGCCCCGACCGGCGGGCTGCTCTTTGCCAACGGATTCAATGCGAACCGGACATTCCTCTTCGACCTGTCGTCTCCCGGCAAGGCGGCGTTCGTGAGAGAGCTCGACAAGATTCCGGGATTCGAGTACACGCACAGCTTCTACCGCCTTGAGAACAGCCACGTGCTGGCGACGTTCCAGCGGGGAGACGGCAGCCGACCGGGCGATGCCGGGGGACTGGCCGAGTTCGACGCCGACGGCAACTTGGTGCGGATGACGTCCGCCGCCGACTCCGACTTCGAAGGTGCCATGATTCGTCCGTACGCACTCGAGGTGTTTCCCGAAGTCGATCGAATCCTGACGACAAGCAACGCCATGATGCTGCTCGATCCTGAGACCGGTCGTTATGTGTTTGAGCGATCGGAGAACGTGGTTCAGCTTTGGCGGCTCTCCGATCTCAGCCTGCTTGCCACCTTGACGCTCCCGCTATTGCCTCCCGCTGAAGGGCCGGAGTGCTTCATCGAACACCTGATGACCGGAGAAGACTGCACTCCGTCCAGAATCGCCGGTCACAACCGCCCTTTCGAAATCCGTCCGCTCCCCGGCGGGTCGGCGATCCTGAACACGTTCGCGTGCGGCTTCTACAGGGTCCACGCAATGGACACGGACGAGCCTAGGGTTGACGTGCTCATGAACTGGCCGGAGAAGGCCGGGTGCTCCGTGCCAACCATAGTCGGGAAGTTCGAGGTACTCCCGATCATGTTCGCGAACGAGATCGTGACGCTCGACGTGTCCGATCCGACGAGCCCGGTTGAGGTGGCGAGCCGGACGTTCGACGACGGATTCATGCCGCACTTGGCGCAGGTCGACCCCGGCACCTACCGGGTCGCGGTGACCGGCATCGGTCCGGACGCTGGACCGGTGCTTATGTACTGGGTAGACCCCGACACGGGCGAACTCACCCTCGACGAGGCATTCGGGCAGGCGGACGGCCTCGGACCTGGCTTCTCGATGACCCGGGACGAATGGCCGCACGGGCCGACGGGACCCGCTATACCGCACGCGGCGCTGTTCGGACGTTAGGTTCAGCTAGGAACGAGGGGCAGTTCCTTCGGGGGCTGACCGACCCTCTGCCTTCCCGGCCGTAGCGCACCTGCCTTCTCAGCAGACGGGGTGCGAGTCATGCCTCACTCGCTCTGTTGGGGTCGATGGAATATCGTTCGGCTGCCCGTGCTTTCCTTCTCCCGTGGAGTCGGCCATGCGACATGACGATGAGCGAGTAGGACGCGTATTGAGCCGGAGAGAAGCGCTCGCCCTGATGGGGGCCGCGAGTGCGTCGATGCTCGGCGGTCGACCGGCCTTGGCGGCGTTTCCCGGACGTGTGCAGGCGTTGCCCTCATGCATCGTGCGTCCGCGGCAGACCGCGGGACCCTACTTCGTCGACGGGCAGCTCGAGCGGTCGGATATACGATCGGATCCAACGGACGGTTCGGTCTCGAAGGGCGCCCCCTTTCGTCTCGCCTTCCACGTTTCGCGGATCGACGCGGACGGGTGTGCTCCCCTCCCCGGCGCGCTGGTGCATCTGTGGCAGTGCGACGCGCTCGGCGTGTACTCCGGAGTCGAAGATCTGGAGGGCCGGTTCGACACCGTGGGACAGAAGTTTCTGCGCGGCTTTCAGCCGACGGATGCGGACGGGATCGCCCGTTTCACGACGATCTACCCTGGCTGGTACGAGGGGAGGACGGTCCACATTCACTTCACGATCCGAACAGACCCTTCATCGGACGGCCGCGAGTTCATATCACAGCTCTATTTCGACGATTCGTTAACCGATCGCGTCATGGACGCCAAGCCGTACGCAAGCCGGGGTAGGGACCGGGCCGTGAGGAACCTCCAGGACGACATTTACCTAGCCGGCGGTGACCAACTCCTGCTCGAAGTGGAAGAGGATGATGACGGCTACGCGGCGAGATTCGACATCGGGCTCCAGATTGTGTAGGCGGCTAAACGGGCTGCTTTAGGTGTCACTGCTATTGACACTGCCGGCCGGATCGCGGCGCGCGTAGCCAGCGAACGCCTGCCTCATTCGCAGCAGTGCGGCGGGGGCGTTGTCACTATTCGTGACACTACCGCCTGAATCCTGGCGTCTGGTCTAAGCGACCTCCTGCCTTCTCCGCACTGGCCACTATCTTCCTTAGGCCAGACGTGCGAGGAGAGGTCCTCGGAACCCGCATCGAGCAATGAGGTGGCCAATGGAGACCGCACCCCTGCAGACTCGACCGCTCGGCACCACCGATCTGGCGATCACGCCGGTGGGCTTCGGCGCCTGGGCCATCGGCGGGGGCGACTGGGCCTTCGGCTGGGGTCCCCAGGACGACCGGGACTCCCTGGCCGCCATGCGTCACGCCCTGGAGCTGGGCATCAACTGGATCGACACGGCCGCCGTGTATGGGCTCGGCCACTCGGAGGAGGTCGTGGGACGGTTGCTCCGGGAGCTGCCGGACGGCGAGCGGCCCTATGTCTTCACCAAATGCGGCCTCGTGTGGGACGAGGAGGACCGCGGGGAGAACCCGGAGCAGGTGCTCCGGCCCGACTCCATCCGCCGGGAGGTGGAGGCCTCGCTCCGCCGGCTGGGCGTGGAGCGCATCGACCTCTACCAATTCCACTGGCCTGACGAGACCGGCACCCCGGTGGAGGACTCGTGGGGGGAGATGGTGCGCCTCGTGGAGGAAGGGAAGGTGCGGGCTGTCGGAGTGTCCAACTTCGACGTGGAGCTCCTCGAGCAGTGCGAGGTCATCCGCCACGTGGACTCGCTGCAGCCGCCCTTCTCTCTGATCGCCCGTGAGGCCGCTGGCGCGGAGATCCCTTGGTGCGCGGAGCACGGCACCGGGGTCATCGTCTACAGCCCGCTTCAGTCGGGGCTTCTGACGGAGAAGTGGACGGCGGACCGGATGGACGAGCTGGATCCGGACGACTGGCGCCACCGCTCGGAGGAGTTCCAGCAGCCCCGGCTTGACCGCAACCTCGAACTGCGCGACGCCCTCAGGCCCATCGCCCGGCGTCACGACACCACCATCCCCGCCGTGGCCGTGGCTTGGACGCTGGCCTGGCCCGGCGTCACGGGTGGCATCGTGGGCGCCCGCTCGCCCGAGCAGGTGGACGGCTGGATTGGGGCCGCGTCCCTCGACCTGGACGCCGAGGACCTGAACGCCATCGCACGGGCTCTCGAGGCCACCGGCGCGGGTGACGGTCCGAGGAGGCCGTGATGGAGACCCTTAACCTCGGAGACTTTGGACTGCTCCGGAACCAACTCCCGCCTATCGTGAGATTGCGGATAGAGGGGGTAGTCGCCTGGGCCAGTTGGTGGAGTCGCGACGCGTCCCGTTGTCACTTCGCCTGACACTGCCGGCCGAATCGTAGCGATCTGAGCAGGCGACCTTCTGCGCCGTACGCAGTAGTGCGACCGATATGTCAACCAGGCGAACGGGACACCCAATACCGTGCGTCTGTTCGTATCTGTCACCTCCACGCTCCTGATCTCGTCCTCGTGGAGCCGCATCCATACGTTCAAGAATAGAGGATCTCCCGACTTGCGGTCGCCTATGATGGGAGTCATGGTCCGCAAGTAACGAAAGCGGGCCTCTTTCCGCGCCCGCTTTCTGAGGTACAGAAAGATGTTCCCGGCGACGGCAGCAGTTCGATCTGTCGCGGGCCCCGCTGGACTCTCGGCGCAGCCTTCCCCGTTAGTGCACTCTCCTGCAACTCTCGCGAACCAGAATCTCTACTGCCGTGCTCTTCAAGTAATGGAGATAGGCTACATGACCTCCACGATCTGCACAGTTATGGTCTGCCTTGCCATCGTAGGGTTTGCTGTAGCTTTGCAGGCGCAGCCGATCCAACCAGCCCCTGCCTGCGGTGCCAAAGTGGAACAGCTTCCGCAACTAACACTGCTCTCGGTGCCAACCGGGCGACTTGCACCGGGCGAAACGACCTGTTTCGGCCTTGTCGTAGAGCAGGGCGAGTTCATCCGTATCTCCGTCGAAGCCGAAGGGGTATGGGGATATCTGCGTGCCCGAGTCCTGGAACCGCGACAACACAACCCGTTGCAGGTCACCTGGGCCTGGTCGTTTTTCCCCTCGCTGCCGCTTGCCTTTGAGGCAGCCACAACGGGCTTGTTTATCGTCGAGCTGAGCATTCCCCCCGCAGTACCCTTCAAGGACACCGTCCCATTCAGGATACAGGTGCTCGACCGGTTGTCGGCAAGAACCCAGGCGGCTCGGTTGGTTGATCTTCGAAGAGATCCCAGAACTGCATGGCTGCGCCAGAATGCAGTTCCCATCCGCTCAATCGATCCGCAGGATGAGGATTACTCCGATCTCCAGTTCTTACGCGAGGATTTACGTCATGTGCGGGTAGTGCTGCTCGGCGAGGGGGATCACGGAGGCGGATCGGATTTCAAAGCCAAGACGCGGCTCGTCAAGTTCCTGCACCAGCAGATGGGTTTCGACGTTCTGGCGTTCGAGTCCGGACTCTTCACTACGACGAGGGCGTGGGCCGCCCTGCAAACCGACGCGGAGCCTCGGGAAGCATTCCTCAAAGGTGTTATCGGAATCTGGGGCCAGTCGGACCAGGTACAGCCCCTGATCCGCTACATTCACATCTCGGCGCGGAACGACCGGCCACTGGAGCTCACGGGCTTCGACAGCCAGTTCTCCGGAACAGCGCGGAACTCCTTCCTGCCCGCTATGCGGCAGGTGCTCCGGCAACATGGAATCGACACCCCTTTAGCCGACGAGAACAGTGCGCCGGCCCGCATCCTCGCCGGGATTCTCGATGGGCGATTCGCCCAAGAACGCGAGGATCTTCCCAGCGCCGCGGAGCAGGCGCGAAGCATGGAAGCCCTGCGAGCCGCGGCCGTTGAGGTGGAGCGAACTGTGCGCAGCCGCGAGGGTTCGTTCTGGGCGCAAGTGCTGCGCAGCTCAGCAGTCCAGCTCGGCCTCTTACTTGAGAACCTTAGGGACCCGGATGAAGAAGCGACTGCCTACCGCAGAGGGCGCGACCGCCAGATGGCCGAGAATCTGATCTGGCTTGCGAACACATATTTTCGAGATCGCAAGATCATCGTGTGGGTGCACACGTTCCACGCTATGCGGAACCCGCAAGCCACAACATCCGGCAGGGTGCAAGGGTTCACTATGGGGCACGGCCTCTGGGAAGCTCTCGGTCCCGAAAGCTTCGCTATCGGATTTACTTCGTATCGTGGGTCCACCCACTGGGTGACACTGCCGGACGGGTTCGACCAGGACGTCGTGCCTGATCAGCATCCGTCGTTCGAGTTCGAAGAGTTGATGGACGCGACCGGTCACGAGCTGGCCTATGTCAACCTCCGCGAAGGGCGGGCACGGCACCAATGGCTCGGCGGATCGTTCGTGGCGAGTTTGCTCTACCTCATGCCGCAACAGGCAACGTGGAGCGACGTACTGGACGCCGTGTTCTTCATTCGTACGCAGGAGCCGAGCCGAAGAGTCGGCGGCGTGCGATAAGAGCTTCCGTGCCACCTCGAGCGGCGGGAGCGCAGCATACCTCCTCCTCCCAGCGCGCGCCCAGCATCGGCATGCCGTGCGCCGAATCCCTTGCGCTGCGGGCTCGCACTCGCGAGCCTGGGGTTCCTTTCGAAAAGGTCATGGATTATGCTCGCTCGCTGCGCGCTTCTCAGATCTGTTTTTGGGCTCGTCGCCGTGGCTTCGGCATTCACCGCGTCCGATCTCCAGGGCCAGGAGCCTGTCCACATCGAAGGCCTGGGAAGCCTGTCATTCCCGACCTCGGGCGAGACCGAGGTGCAGGGCGACTTCCTTCGGGGCGTCCTGCTCATGCACAGCTTCGAATATGGCCGTGCAGCGGACGCGTTCCGAAAGGCGCAGGAAACCGACCCGGACTTCGCCATGGCCTATTGGGGTGAGGCGATGACGCACACTCACCCCGTGTGGAACCAGAAGGACGCGGAGGCGGCGCGCGCGGTGCTCGAGCGCTTGGCGCCGACCGCGGAAGCGCGGCTGGCCAAAGCGCCGACGGACCGGGAGAAGGCGTACCTGGCCGCCGTAGAAGTGCTCTACGGCGAGGGTGAGAAGCCGGCGCTCGACACGCTGTACGCGGCCGAGATGGGGAAGCTCGCGGCCGCCTACCCGGACGACCTGGAAGCGCAGGCGTTCTATGCGGTCGCCCTGCTGGGCCTGAGCCAGGGGGATCGAGACGTGCCCACGTACATGGAGGCAGGCGCGATCGCGCTGGCTGCGTTCGACGAGAACCCGCACCACCCGGGCGCGGCGCACTACACGATCCACTCGTTCGATGACCCGACGCACGCGATCCTCGCAATGGAGGCGGCCCGCGCCTACTCGCTGATCGCACCCAACGCGGGGCACGCGCAGCACATGACCACGCACATCTTCCTCGCGCGCGGCCTGTGGAACGATGTAGTGGACCAGAACCTCCAGGCGGTCGCCGTGGCGAACCGCACGCGGATCGAACGCGGCGGACTCGCCTCTTCCTGCGGCCACTACAACGAGTGGCTGACGTACGGCTACGATCAGCAGGGTCGATACCAGATGGCGGCCGACAAGCTGGCCGACTGTCTCGCGCAGAGCCTCGACTCCGAGCGGTCCGAGGATGCTCGGCGGTCCGCCGCGTTCTCGTACGTCCGCATGCGCGGCCTCCACCTCGTGGACGCGCGCGATGGACGGAGTGCCGCCGCGATGGCTCGGCTCGAAGTGCCCGAGCCGACGCTCACCACACGGCTCATCGACGCGTGGGGGAACGGGGTCGCCGCGCTCCACCGGGGGGAACGGGCCGACGCCGAAGCGGCTTACGATTTCCTGATGGAGAAGGGTGACGAAGCCCCCCGGAATTTCGTGACGCCCTACGTACCCGTGTGGCAGGGGACGCTCGAGGCGATGCTGCTCGCCGACGCAGACGACCTGGATGCCGCCATCGAGGTGGCACGACGGGCGGCCGATTACGAGGCGTCGCTTCCGATCGATTTCGGTCCGCCGATCGCGCTCAAGCCCGCCCGCGAGCTCGAGGGCGAGTTGCTACTGGAGAACGGCCAGGCCGCCGAGGCCATGGCGGCCTTCCAGCGGCAGCTCGGCCGAACGCCGAACCGCATTGTGACATTGGGAGGCTTCGCGCGTGCCAGCGTGGCGGCCGGACGCACGGACCTGGCCGAACGGGCGTATCGGTCACTGGCAGAGCTTCTCTCGCAGGCAGACGCGGATCAACCCGAGCTCGCTGAGGCGAACGCCTTCCTTTCACAGCTGGCCGAGTCCGACTGATGACGAGGATCGCCGCGCTTCTGCTCACTCTCGCCTGGTGAGACCCCGGTACTGAGGGGAGCGCCGGGCCTGCCTGCCGGACGGCGTGTGCCCGGGGGACCTCACTCACGCTCCTGATCTCGTCCTTGTAGAGGGGACACTCTTGCGGCTTCATTCTGCGGCTGCCCATCGTGGTCCACCTATGAACCAGGGGTTAACTGCGCCGAGGAGGATGCGATGGGCAAGACGTATCAATCGACGGTGATCGACGCAGCCGTTGATGAGGTTTGGCGAACCATCCGCGATTTTCACGACATGAGCTGGGCTCCCAACGTGATTCAGAGCGTTGAGAAGGTGGGAGACCGATCAGGCCATGAGATTGGGGCTGTGCGTATCCTCAACGGCGGTTTTGTCGAGACGCTGAAAGTGTTGGACAACGAAGGACGGACCTTCAGCTACAGCATCGACGACGGACCATCGCCCGTTTCCAAGCACGACGTGCGCAATTATGTCGGCCGGGTTCGGGTGAGCGAAGCCACCGAGGAAGGCGGTGGGACCTTGGTTGAGTGGTCATCTTCGTGGGAGCTCAACGACGAACCTGCCAGCGAGTTCTGTCACAGCATCTATCTGGCGCTCCTTGCCGACATGAAGGCGAGCCTGGAGTAGCACGCCGCGTTATCCAGCCCGCATCAGCGGCACATGGTCGGGAACGCCGGCCGAACCTTCGCTGTTCTCTTACTCGAGAGGGGATTTGGAACGGGAGGTTGGGAGGAGGATGATGGGAACGTGAACGCTCACAGACTCAACAGGATCGCGCTGGTCTCCGTTTTCGGACTGACGCTGGCGCTGCCGCAGGTGGCTCGTGGTCAGACGCTGGTCGCCGACGCGAAATATATCGCCGGAGATTCGGAGGTCGTTCGCCGCGCGGACGACACGGAGACGTACGACGCGCTACGTCGCGTCAGTGACGGGCTCTACGCGCGGGGCGAAGAACTGCGCGCGCTTCAGCTTCGCGAAGAGCTGGGTGACTTGGCCCTTTCGAACCGGGATGCCGGCGTCGCAGCCAATGCCTACCTCGACGCGGCGTGGATCGCCCACGACCTCGCGCGGCAGATGGACAGTCGTACGAAGCCACCGTACTCGTTTGGCCTGGACGCGGATATCAGGTGGTTGGAGGCCGATGCCGCGCGTCTCCTGCGCAAGGCCGAGGGTGTGGCCGAATCGGGCGACATCTCCGACCCGCAGTTGGCCGGGATTCGCCACCGTCTCGGGAAGACGCTGACAGCGGGCTGATCCCCAGGGGCGATCAAGAGGCGATCGACCAAACGCATCCGGGCAGTGACAAGCCTCGCTACTGGCGCTGCTGCCCCCGTGAGCTCCTGGACAGGAAGGACCGAGCCTCCGCTACCTCCTTCCTGTCCGAGTCCGGGGCGGTATCCAGGAGCATGCCGTAGTACTCGGTCGCCTTGCCGCCGTCGCCACTCGCTCGGGCCGCTCGGGCGGCGCCCAGGAGGCTGTTGAAGCGCCCGGGCCACACGGAGAGCGACTTCTCGTACGCCTCGAGCGCTTCAGTGGGATCACCGATCTCCAGCAGCAGATCACCCAGGGCGTCGCTCGGCGGCAGGTAGGATCCCGGGGTCACCGGATGCTTTTGCGTCGTGGCCTCGAGGTCGACGGCAGATCGGGCCAGGCTAAGCGCCACATCGGAGTCCTCCTTCATGGCCCTCCAGGCAGCCAGCGTATGCAGGTCGATGTCGATGTAGGTGGCGAAGGCGCCCTCGCCCGCCTCTGCCGCCGCGTCTCGAAGGGCCTCCATCCCACCGAGCGCTCGGTCCGCGGCCTCGAGATCATCCGACCGGATCGCCCCGAGGCCCTTCGCGAACCACGTCTGGGATTCGGCCCACTGGTAGCGGTCCCAGGGTAGATCCGCCGGCGTCACCGGCGGCAACGACGCGGCCGCGGTCCAGTCCCTGCGCTCGACCGCGTAGCGTGCGGGCATGGCAGCCAAGTGGAAGGCGCTTATGAAGGTGCCCTGATACTTGCTCTTGGCGAGGGCTTCCTCCACGGCCGCTAGCGCTTTGGCGTCCTCTCCCTGCTGGAGGTACGCGTAGACCAGATAGTCCATCGCGTGCGGGTAGTGGTGCGATACGGCGTCTCCAGCCGGGAACTCCAGCGCAGCATCCGCTGACTTCCTGTTCCACTCGATCACGCGCGGCCAGTCACCGAGACGGACATAGATGTGAGTCGGCATGTGCAGGGCGTGCGGGACGCTCGGCGCGATGTCGTCGTAGCTTCGCACCACCGCCAGCGACTGGTCCGCGCGGCCGTCCACGTCGTTGGCGTGGATCGTATAGTGGATCGCCCCCGGGTGGGTGGGTTCCCGCTCGTAGATCGCAAGCAGCACTTCTGCGGCCCTGGCCTGATAGGCCTGTTGATCTTCGGCGGTCTGACCGGAGGCCAGATGCGAGAGCGCATAAAACGCCGCCACCTCCAGATCATCGGAATAGGCTCCGTACGCCGTTTCCATCGAGCCGGCCCACCGCGCGATCCGGCTCCACCAGTCTGCTGCCTCGTCCTGATAGAACGCCTCGACCGCGGCTACGAACGCCGCCTCACGCTCCGTGCCGGGTCCGAGCGCCCTGGCTTTCTGGATCTCCTCCCGGCCCCGCCGCAGCTGATCCGGTCCGGGCCGCGTGGGCCAGAGCGGCTGGAACAGCGTCGTGGCGATCCCCCAGTGGGCCATGGCGCACCCGGGATCCGCCTTCGCGATCGCGATGAAGGCAGCGCGCGATTCCTCATACATCATGTGGTGGAGCAAGGCTACCGCTCGGTCGAAGTCGGCCTGAACGCCCGGATCGCACGAGACGGGGAAATGGACCGCCCCGAGCTTGTTTCCATCGTGATCGCCGGCGTGCTGAGAAAAGGCGGTGTCGCTAATGGTCGCGACCGCGAGCCAGACCGTGAGGCCGATACGTGCACTCGGCCAAGTGCGAGTCGGCAGCCTTCCCATCGTGCAACCTCCTGAAGAAACGGTTTAGGGGAACAGTGGGGGCGCTATCCGGGAAGCTCGCATTGAGCCGCCGTATCGAGTCTCCCCCGAAATCCGAAGGGCCCAATGCTAGCCGCTTGCGGATCGCTCGGCCAACAGCTGCATTCGCTGGTCCATGCTGTCGACGAACTGAGGCCGCGCTGCCAGCCAGCCGGAACCTCTCCGAAGCTCTTGGTCTCGTCCCGACACAGCCGCATCCGTTACCATGTCGGCTGCTCTGAAGGAGACGACCCCGCTCAGCGTTCGCTGCGAACGAACAAGTCGCTGGCAAAACAGGAGCGCGAGGATGATGCCAAGACTCATAACGACGACACTCGCCGTGCTGCTGTGGGCCCAGCCGGTTGGGGCGCAGGATCTGGAGGGAGTTTGTGAAGGGGCTCAAGAACTATCTGTAGGGCAGTGGGCCGAATACGAGGTAGACGGCTTCGGCGGGACGAAACTCACGGCTCGATATGCCATCGTCGGAGAGGAATCGGCTGAGGGAGACAGCCGCTATTGGCTCGAGATGACCTTGCCCGCTGGGGGTATGCTCATGCAGCTCCAAATCTCGGGCTACCCGTTCCCACCGGACGGTGTCCATAAGGTCTTGATGAAGGTGGGTGATTCGCCGGCCATGGAGTACCCAAAGGAGATGGCCGCCCAGATGGGAAGCGAGGGTCAGAATCTCTCAGAGCCGATTGTCAAAGCGTGCAGCGAATCGGAGCTGGTCGGCTGGGAAACGGTGTCTGTCCCGGCCGGGGAATTCCGTGCGCTGAGAGTGAAAGTCACAATAGGAGGTGGCGAAAAAGAGATTTGGCTCTCGAGTGAGGTGCCGTTCGGCATGGTCAAGATGGCAGAGATGCCTGATGACAAAGGCCTGGTGCTCGTCGCTCATGGGATGGATGCCAAGTCCTCGATCACGGAGACACCCGTGAAGCTCGGTGGCCCCAACCAACGTTAGGCCAGAATCTATGGTTGAATGGGCCGACACCGCTGATTGAACCAAGGAAACTCACATGGCGATGAACCTCGAAGGTGAGCTGATCGAGACCTGCAGCTGCAATGTCCTCTGCCCCTGCTGGTTCGGTGTCCAGGAGCTGATGAAGATGGACAAGGGTTGGTGCGACAGCGCCCTCCTGTTCCGCGTGGAGACCGGTGGAAGCAATGGCGTCGATCTGGCCGGCTGCAGCGTGGCGTACGTGTGCTGCCTCCCCGGTCCGACGCTCCTCGACGGTGACGGCACCGCAAGGCTGTACATTGACGAAGCGGCCAACGAAGAACAGCGTCGCGAGCTCGAGGCGGTCTTTCACGGCCAGCGGGGCGGACCCACCGAGATCCTGGCCGGCCTGATGAGCCACTGGCTCCCCAGCGAGTTCTGCGGGATCGACATTCAGGACGATGGCGAGCAGCTAACCGCCAAGGTGGGAGACGTGGGTGAGATCCGTTCCGCCGTCTTGAAGAATGACGCCGGCGACGCGATGACCGTCCAGGACGCCGGTTTCGCCGTGGCGTATAATTTTGCGGATTCCCGGTTCAGCGTCGCACCGAGCGACAGCCGTTGGGCGGATTCCAGTTTGCCCCGCACCTTCGATACACGCTCCGGAGCCCGGGCGTCCTGGAGTTGGAACGTCGCCTAGGATGGACCTCCCGGCTCTTCCGTAGCGACACCTTGTCGCCTTCAAGCCCTCCGAGGGCTGTGCCTCTGCAGGTGCTCCTGAAACGGGACCGCACCATCGTTGCGGTCAGCCTCTTCGCGATAACCGCCCTCGCGTGGACCTACCTCCTCCATCTTGCCTCGCGGATGGGCGGCATGGAGATGAGCACGGAAGTGGCCATGCCGCAAATGGATGCATGGGGGCCTGTCGAGCTTCTCCTCACGTTCGTCATGTGGTCCGTGATGATGATCGCCATGATGATTCCGTCCGCGCTCCCCATGATTCTGCTTTTCACGAAGATCAACCGGACGCGCCGCGAGCGCGAAGACGCTGCCCTTCCCACAGCCACGTTTGTATGCGGCTATCTGCTCGCCTGGACGGCGTTAAGTGCCCTGGCCACCCTAGCGCAGTGGGGCCTCCACGACGCAGCGCTCCTGTCGCCCATGATGCAGAGCTCGAGCTCGCTCCTCGGTGGCGGCCTACTGATCGCCGCTGGGGCGTATCAATGGACTCCGTGGAAGCGCGCTTGCCTCATTCACTGCCGTTCTCCCCTCCACTTCTTCATGAGCGAATGGCACTCGGGAGCCTTCGGGGCGCTGCGGATGGGCTTCAGGCACGGCGTGTATTGCGTGGGCTGCTGCTGGGCGCTGATGGCAGTGCTATTCGTTGCTGGGGTCATGAACCTTCTTTGGGTGGCTGCCATCGCCGCTCTCGTCCTGATCGAGAAGACCGTACCAGGCGGCGAGTTCATCGGTCGCATCGCCGGGATCGTGCTCATATTCGTCGGGGTGGGCGCCTTGGTGCTGCCGCTGGGCTGATGCGGCGTGCAGACCCATCGGTTCTTGCGGAAGCAACGGCAGCCGGTCAAACGTATGGAGCGCGAATGGGTCGATGACTGAAACGCAATCCGAACGCCGTCCGAACGAGATCAGCCCCGGGAGTGCGAATGCTTGGTGAGCTCTTCAAGCGACGAGTGCCGCAGATCGTCGGCTTTTACATGGTGGGCTCCTGGGGCTTCGTGGAGGCCGTGGACTGGGCGGTGGATCAGTACATGCTCGCCCCCCACATCACGAACTTCGTCGTCGCGTTGGCGTTGCTGCTACTCCCCTCGGTTCTGCTCCTGGCCTGGCGGTACGGAGCGCCCGGTGACGACCACTGGACGCGCATGGAGTCCATCGCCATCCCGCTCAACCTGGTCGTTGCCGCCGCGGTTCTCTACGTGGGCTTTCACGGAAAGTACCTGGGTGCTGCGACCACGACGGTTGTCGTGGAGGACGAGGCAGGGAACCCGGTCGAGCGCGTAATCCCGCGGAAGGAGTTTCGGCGCAGCGTCGCCTCGTTCTTTTTCGAGAACGAGACCGGAGACACGATCCTTAATTGGCTTCGCTATGGACTCCCGCTGGCGACGGAACTTGATCTCTACCAGGACATGTTCATCCGAGTCGTATCGCCATGGGGCGACGACGGGCTGTTGCGGGAGCTGCAGGAAGCGGGATTCGAAGACGGCGTTGGCGCGCCGCTGGCCTTGAAGCGGAAGCTGGCCGTTGACCGGCATGTTGACGTTCTCCTGACGGGCTCGCTGATACGTGCCGATTCGGGCTTTGTGGTCGAGTCGGAGCTCTACGATGCCCCGCGTGGAAGGCTGGTCGCGCGGCACACGTTCAGCGGAAACGATCCGTTCGAGCTGGCCGACCAGATGTCCGATCAGTTGAAGCGCGATCTGGGACTACCGACCCTTCAGATCGAGGAAGCCCAGGACCTGCCGGCATCCGAGATCCTGACCCACTCGATGAGCGCCTTCAGGCAGTACGCGCTTGGCTCGAAGGCATTTGCGGGCTCTGACATCGATGCGGCTGAGCGTTGGCTGGCCGGTGCCGTTGAGGAGGATCCTACCTTCGCTTGGGCGCAGGCGGATTTGGCATTCAGCTACTACCTCCTTAACCGGCCGGAGGAGGCAGCCGCCGCCATGCAGGACGCCCAGCAGCACCTCTACAAGCTGCCCGAACGTGCCCAACTGCACGTTCGGACGATTGATTATCTGCTATTCCAGCAGAAGCCAGAGCAGGCATTCAAGACTGCCAAGTACTGGGTGGAGCTTTACCCGCAGGATATCGACGGCCGTGGGTTGCTCGGCAACCTGCTCTGGACTCGTGGTCAGTGGGAGGAGCAGATCGCGCAGCTCGAGGCGATCCTCTCCATCGACCCGACCCAATACGAGCAGTTGCAGCAGATAGGCGGCATCTACGAGGAGCACGCGCAGTACGAGGCAGCTTTGGGCTACTACGAGCGTTACGCTGAGCTGTTTCCAAGCGACCACCAGTCGTTCGTCGCGATCGGCGAGCTGCGCCGCCTATCGGGCGAGCACGAACTGGCCCGATCAGCCTTCGAAAGAGCTCTCGTGGTCGAACCGGGCGAGGCGTCGGTGCTGGCGAGGCTGCTCCGACTGGAGCGCGACCTGGGCAGTTTCGAGAAGGCTCGCGGGTGGGCGGATGAGGCGCTGGCGGCGAGCCGCGGGCCGGAGGACCGCCTCGAGGTCTACGACTTCTTGGAAACCCTGTACTACAGGCAGGGCCTGTTCGAGCGGATCGAGGAAAACTACCCGCAGCTCCGGGCTGCGGCGGCAGAGTTCATGATTCCGGCGGCCGCGGCCTTGACGGTCGTCCAATCGCTACTGCTCCAGGAAGCTCACGAAGCCGGCCGGGAAGCGTTCGCGTTCCGTCAGCTCGACAGCCTCCGAGCCGGACTCCCTTCACCATACGACGATCTATATGGAGTCCTATATGTGAGTGCCATCGCCGAGTCAGGTGACGCAGAGCGCGCCCGGGAAGAGTTGGATCGCGGAAAGGCGGGGATCGCGGCCCTTGGGTATGAGGCGTTGAAGAGTTATGCGGAATACGGGAGCGGCCTCATTAGCGAGCAGGAAGGGGATTGCCACTCGGCGCTCGAGAGCTACCGGCAAGCTGTCTCGCTGTCCCCAGCCGAGCTCTTGTTCGCGGCCGCATTGGGCCGATGCCAGCGCAAGCTGGGCGAACTGGAGGCCGCGGAGGCTACCCTCCAAAGCGTACTCAAGGTCGTTCCGGCCGATGCGAAGGTCCGCTACGAGCTGGCGCTCGTGTATGAGGATATGGGTCGAGCAGCGGATGCGATCGAGCAACTCCAAGCGGCTGCGGATATCTGGAAGAACGCCGACCCGGATTACATGCCGGCCCAGCGCGCGCAGACGAAGCTGGCCGAGATCCAAACGGGCGCCCCATCACCTTGAGGGGTTCTCGGTCCCTCGTCGGGATCCCCAGGAGCCGAGACGTTGGACGCGAGTAGTCTCTGCAGGCAGCCAAGTCGAGGGGACAAGAAGATGGGTGAACGAGCCCGAGAGGAGCCTCTGAGGGAGTTGATTCGCGATTTCCTCGCCGCATGGGAGGAAGGAGACGCGGCCAAAGCCGCCTCGTTTTATACGCTGGACGGCGTCTACCTGCCCGCGAACCACCCGGCCGTAGTCGGGCGGCACGCGATCGAGAAGTTTCACCGTTCGACGATGGAGAGGCTTCGACCTACCTGGCGGGTGGAACCGGAGGAGGTCCTCCGGGAGCACGATCTAGCAGTCGAACGCGGAAGCTATACGGTCTCCGTACGTCCAGAAGGGAAGGAGCCAACAAATGACGTCGGAAAGTACATGATCGTCTGCGTTCGCGAGCGGGACGGCCAGTGGCGTATCAAGTGGGACATTGACAACAGCGACACGCCGATTGCGATCAGGCCGGAGTAGATCTGCGAGCATTCCTGCCCTCGCTTCAGGCAGTCTCGGCTTCGCCCGTTGCCGCGACCGGTCGCTCCTCGGAGATTGCGAGACATGGACCCACGGGAGCAGGAGTATGAGGCGCTGCGCCGTATGACCCCGGCGAGAAAGCTCGCGGTGATGCGGGCTCTCATCCGGCAGGCCTACGAGCTGAAGAAGGCCGGGATCCGGGCTTTCCGCCCCGACCTGCCGGAGGAGGAGGTGCGCGCTCTCGCCCGCCATCTGGTGGGTGGTGACCGACCCTGACCTGATCCGGCTCTTCATCGAGCCCCTCGAGGAGTTGGAGATCCCGTACATGATCACCGGGGGGGTGGCTTCGGTGATTTACGGAGATCCTCGCTTCACCCGCGACATCGACGTCGTGCTCGAGCTCCGCGGCGCGAACATCGGGCGCTTGGCATTGGCCTTCGCCACCGGCGACTTCTATGTGCCGACCGACGAGGTTCTCGAGGAGGAGGCCGCCCGCCTCCGCGGGGGGCACTTCAACATCATCCACGGGGAGACAGCCCTCCGGGCCGACGTCTACCTCATGGGCGATGACCCTCTGCACGCCTGGGCCTTCGCTCGACGGGAGCGCGTGCCCCTCGAAGGGATGGCGATCTGGGTCGCGCCCATCGAATACGTCGTCCTCCGGAAGCTGGAGTATTTCCAGGCCTCCGGCTCCGACCGGCACCTGCGCGACGTGGCGATGATGCTCCGGATCAGCGGCGATTCGGTGGATCAGCTCGAGCTCGAGCGGTGGATCGATGAGCTCGACCTCCGAGAAGCCATCCAGAAAGCCGAACGCTACGAACCCTGACCCCTGGGGAGGAACGAGGATGCCGAATCTGCCCGCCGTGACCCTGGATGGGAAAGAAGTCTCGCTACCGGAGAGCGCCGTCGAAGACTTCGGGCAGAGCCTAAGAGGAGGCCTCATCCTGCCCGTCGATCGGGAGTACGACGATGCGCGCACCGTGTTCAACCGGATGATCGACCGGCGGCCGGCGATGATCGCTCGGTGCGCCGGCGCCGCGGACGTCATCCGGGCCGTGAAGTTCGCCCGCGCGCATGACCTCCTGGTTGCCGTTAGAGGCGCGGGCCACGGGGTGACCGGCAGATCCGTTTGTGATGGGGGCCTCGTCATCGACCTTCGCCCCATGAAGGGCGCCTGGATCGATCCGGTGTCGCGCACGGCCCGTGCGGAACCGGGCCTCACCTGGGGCGAGCTGAACGACGACCTACAGGTGTTCGGGCTCGGGGCGACCGGAGGCTACATCTCGATCACCGGCATCCCGGGTCTCACGCTTGGCGGGGGCTTGGGGTGGCTCGTGCGAAAGCACGGCCTCGCCATGGACAATCTTGCTTCCGTCGATGTCGTGACGGCCGATGGTGAGCTTCTTGTGGCCAGCGACGAGCAGAACCCGGATCTCTTCTGGGGGCTGCGAGGTGGCGGCGGGAACTTCGGCGTAGCGACTTCGCTCGAGTTCCGGGTTCACCCGGTAGGCACGGTGCTCGCCGGGTTGCTTATCCATCCGATCGAGAGAGCCGGGGATGTCCTGAGGCTGCTCCGTGAGCACGTCGATACCGTGCCGGACGAGCTGACGTGGGGCGTCCTTCTCTTCACGGTACCCGACGAGCCACCTTTCCCACCGCCACTGCACGGCGTGCCGGTGGCTGCCGTGACCCTCTGCTACGCCGGGCCGATCGAGGAGGGAGAGGAGGTTCTGCGGCCGATACGAGAGTTCGGCCCACCGCTCGCCGACGTCGTCCAACCGATGCCCTACAACATCGCCCAGGTTGGCGCGGACGTCGTGTGGCCGCCCGGCTTCCACCAATACTGGAAGTCGAGCTTCTTGACGGATCTCGGCGACGCTGCCATCGACACCATTACGCGACATTTCGCGAGCGTGCCCTCACCCAGGACGGTCGTCGTCGTCGACCACAATGGGGGCGGAGCCATTGACCGGGTGGGCGAGGACGAGACGGCGTTTGGCCACCGGGGTTGGACCTACAACCTCCTCATCTCGACGGCGTGGGCGGAGCCCGCAGATTCGGAGACCAACGTCCAGTGGACCCGGAGCCTGTGGGACGAGCTGGAGCCGTTTCGGGCGGACGCCATCTACGTCAACTACACGAGCGACGAGGGCGAGGACTTGCTCGCTTCCGCGTACACGGCGCGGACACGCGAACGGCTGGTGGAACTGAAGAGGAAATACGACCCGACGAACTTCTTCCGGCTGAACGCGAACATCCCGGTGTAACGTTATCGTCCGCTGAGAGTTGCGAGGCGGCACGTTACGGCGCTGACTCCATAGCCGACGTCGCACAAGCCCGCACACCCCTGATCGGCCCCAAGCACCCCTGCCTGGCTCGCGGGCGACCGCTTTTCTCCATCGGCGCTCCCAATCCCGTCCTACCGACTGAACGGCCGACGTGATGAACAGAATCACCTGTCAATCACGCCGGCCGTGAGGTGCGAGTGACTGTCGGAAGATCGGAGCGTGATCGCCCGAAGCGAGCTTATGCGGCGTACGGAGGGCGGGTCTGCGGCTGAGCGCACGATCCGGAAGCGGGCAGGAGACGAAGAACGAGGACAATGTGATGATGATGCGACGAAGCGGCCGTGGGCTTTCAGGGCGAAAAGGTGCGTTCGCCGTTCGTGGAAGCGAAACGGAGAGCAAGAGCGAGAAAGAGAGCGACCGGGTCCATCCGGGGGTCCCGCTCACGTTCGCCCATGGGCCGGGCGATCGAGACGAAGGCAAGAAGCCTCTGCGAGCCTTTGCCAACGAGGCGTTCAAGCGCTCGAGCCAGCAGCGGTTGTCGATCGGGCTCATCGCGGCGGTGATGACGCACGTGGCGATCTTCGAGGTGTTCCCGAGGATGGAGGCCGAAAATCTGACGACGGCCGCGACGGCGCTGGAGATGGTCGAGCTTCCGCCGCAGGTCGTGATCCCGCCGCCGCCGGAGCATGTCGCCCGTCCGGCCACGCCCAAGGTAGCGGCCGTGGAGGTGGATGAGGACGTGACCATCGCCCCCACCACCTTCGCGAGCAATCCGGTGGAGAACCTGGCGCCGCCGAAGACAAACGTCGATCCGTCGGATCGGCCGTCCTTCATTCCCTACACGGTGGCACCAGCCCTTAGAAACGAAGAGGAAGTGCTGAGCTACCTGACGCGAGCGTACCCCTCAGTGCTCAAGAGCGCCGGGATCGGAGGTGCCGTCGTGCTGTGGATGTACATCGACGAGCAAGGGCACGTGCAGCGCACCGTCGTCGCCGAGTCGAGCGGGTTCGAGCAGCTGGACGCCGCAGCGGAGAAGGTGGCGGCGAAGATGCGGTGGAGGCCGGCTATGAACCGGGACAAGAAGACAGCCGTCTGGCTCAGCCAGGCCATCGAGTTCTCGGTCGCCTGAGGTCACCGGGCGGCGAGCGGAGCCCGGCGCGGCCGAGCCACAGCCGATTTGGGAGCCACGATGCTGAGAAGGCAGAATAAGGGAGGATCCCGATGTTGACGAAAAGAGCCAACGCCAATGCTGGTGAGCTATCGATAGCGCCGCGACCCGGTGAGGTCACGGCTCCCCAAAAAGCGGGCGCGTCCTGCAGAACCCTCGCCCGCTCCGATGGAAGGATGCTCCGCTCGAGCCGCACTCGCACCCGAGGATTCGGCTGGCGCGGACCTCCAAAGGCGGGCGTCTCCGGTCTCTTTAGATAACTCCACGAGCCGTCCCTGAAAGCCTCGATCCGCGCGGTTTGTACGGAACGAGCCCGGGAGCTCGCGCCTACTGCCGCCTGATAGCCTCGAGATCTCCGATTCGTAAACGCATGCCACCCCCAGCGACGGGTTCGAAGCCAACCGGCCGGCTCTCGCCCGTACGCCCGTCCCACGACGCGAACGAGCCGCCCTCCTCGGGGAGGACGTGCAGCATGTGGTCGAGGCCGCGGCCGGAAACGCCGAGCAGCTTTTCCTCCTCGTCGGGATCCCAGACATAGGCCCGGTAGACCTCACCGTGCTCGAAGTCGATCCGCGCCAGCGTCACGTCGCGGCCGTCCCGGAAGGCCGTCCCGAGCACCTCATGGCCGCGCAGGGAACCGTTGCGCTCGACCGCCGCGCTCAAACGGCTCCTGCCTCGGGAGGCCAGTTGCTCCAGGGGTGTCGATCGACCGTAGGCCTCCCAAAGCGGCGACCAATCGCCAGCCAGGTAGGCGCTGACGATTCCGTCGATGCGCTCCGTCAGCCGCCGTCCACGCCCGGCGTCCACGGGGCGCGTCGACAGCAGGGCCGCAAAGCCCTCGCGGCCTTCGGCCTCGACCGCCAGCTCGTGCCCGGCCACCGTAACCTGCAGCGCACCACCGCCACTGAGGTCGTAGACGCCAGCCAGCCGATCGAGGTCGGTGGGCGCGGTCGCGGCCCGATTCGGCACGGAGGGCAGCTCTTCTCCGACCAGCAGCCGGGAGCCGATCTGCTCGAGTAGCCGCCCCGCCAACCGGAAGTCCGCGACCACATTGGTCTGGATCACCATGACCAGTTCGGCGTCCGGCACGATCGCCATGTCGGCAAACAGGATTCCGTTGCCGCCGTTGTGGGTGATCACCTTGTGGCCGGCCATGTCCGTCACGACCCAGCCGTAGCCGTAGAAGGAGTCACCTCCACCCTCATCGAACTGAGGCGACCAGTACGTCTCCATCGACTTCTCGGAGAGCGGCCCGCCCTTAAGCAGCGCCTGTCCCCAACGCACCATGTCCCAGGCGTTCGAGTACACGCCGCCGTTGGCGCGCAGCACCCAGTAGGGACCGTCCTTGTCGAGAGGTCGCTCGAGTACGGTGCCCCAGCGCTCCCCGCCTCGATAACCCTGGGCCAGCTGGCCCTCGCCCCACTGCGGCAGAATGTAGCCGGTCTCGTACATCCCGGCGGGCAGGAATAGTCGATCGCGAACGTACTCCTCCCAGCTCTTCTGGGTCAGTTGCTCGATGATCGCGCCCAGCAGGCTGAAGCCCGCGTTCGAGTACTCGTAGGCCGAGCCCGGCTCGAAGGCGAGCTCCTGCTCCATCGCCCTGCGAACGAACTCCTCGCGATCGATGGGATCCCAGTCGTCCAGGCCCTCGAGATCGACGATACCGGAGGAGTGGGTGAGAAGGTGGTAGAGGGTGATGTTCCGTTTGTCCTCGGGGACGGCAGGGAAGTACTTGGTAATCGGGTCTTCGACCGTCAGCGCTCCCGATTCCACCAATGCCAGAATGGCCGCGCCGGTGAACTGCTTGGTGATCGAGCCGACCGTCGAGACCGTCCCGGGGCCCCAGGGAATGCCGCGCTCACGATCCGCCAGGCCGTAGCCTGCGGCGAGAATCGGCCGGCCAGCCTTCGAGATCACCACCGAGCCGGCGAAGCCGAGCTTTTCGAGCCGGTCGAGGTAGGCGCTGACTTCCTTGGCGGCGACCTCATCCGGCTGCGCCTGCGTGGTGGAGGCCACGAGCGAAGCGACGGCGACGGCAGTGAGACACCAGGCGGTGCGTTTCATCGGACCCTTCCTCGTGCGAGGGCTTTTCCAGCATCCTGAAGAAAATCGGTCGTGCTCAGTGCGTGTGAAAGAGCCTCGGCGCCCCACCCGGCATCGGAGGACTACGGGCTAACAATCTAGGATTTCCCAACTTGCGCCCCGAGCTCGTCCCTCCCAAGGTGCACGTAACAGTAGAAAGCGAGCCGCTCCAGTCGCTCGCTTCCGAGGTTATAGAATGATCGGGGCCGTAAGAAGTCTCTCACCGCACCCTTCGGCTGACCGGAATCCGCGGTCAGCCTTCCAGACGGATCATCCCGGACCGACCCAACCCGACAGTTCGGTAGGAGGTTGTTCATGAAGAACGTGTGCGCCTTCGTGTCTGCCCTGTGTCTGTGTCTCGCGATCTCGGCGTGCGCCGAGGTTTCCGATTCGCCTTTAGCCCCGGACCATGCTGTGAAGGCGCCTTCGGCTCTGGGAGCCGCCGCCGCCGCGCGCGGCGGCGGACTCTGGCGGCTGAGTGGCGGCGGTCACATCCGTGAGGGAGCTTGGGACATCAGCTTCGGCGGGCAACTGACTGCCTTCCCCGGGGACCCTGATCTGCCGAAGGACGGAAAGCTGGTCGTTCAGTTTCACCGCGTCTCCGTCGACGCGGTCTCCGGCGGCACCTTCCGCGCGACCAGCATTGACGCGGTCAACTTCGTCTTGCCCGGTGATCCGACGCGTTGCGTTGCGGCGGCCTTCATCGGCTTGACCGGGACGTTCAACGGCGCGCCCGGCTGGACCCTGCTATTCCGCTCCAGCGACGGGGGCAACGGGAAGTCAGCGTGGGCACCTGACACGGCGCGCTTCTCGCTGAGCGATCCCTCCAGCGTGCTCGTATACGGCAGCGCGGCCGGCGAGCCCGGGGGAGATTATCCGCGCGAGAGCGACTGCGTTGGGTTGGGCCGGAAGAATCTGGACATCGGCAACCTGAGGATCACTCCTCCGGGCTGAGTTTCCGCGGGGCTCGGTTCCAGCGTGGGTGGAGCTGAGTTCCGACGTTCGGCGGCATCCGGACGCTCGCTGCCCCGGCAGCGAGCGCCGGGTTAGGCGGGGCTAGATCTCCTCGCCCCAGATCGCTCTGATCCTCTCTTCTCCGATCATCTGTGCCGGCGTGTAGCCACCCACGTCGTGCCGCGGCCCGGGATAGCCGGCCAGTTTCCATCCGACGTAATCCCGGTTGCCGCCGTACTTGGGATCGGCGAGAAAGCCGATGAGCGTGTGGCTTCGTACGATCTCGAAGAACTCCTCGGATGTGGCCGATGCAGCAATCCACCCGGAGACGTCGCCCGACTCGAGGGCAATCAGAACCTCGTCCTGCTCGTCCGGCTCGATCTTGGCGAACCTCGCGCCGAAACGCTCCACAGCCACCGTATCGACGCTCGGCAAGCCCTCCCTGTACGTCGGCAGCAGGTCGGCGTCTTCGTTGGCCAGCGCTTTGTCGATGAAGTTCACGCAGTTCGCCTCGATCGCTCCGGGGTCGCCATCCGTCGGAACGATCCGAGCCGTGATCGCCTCCACCGCGCGCCACTCGTCTTCCGAGAAGACCAGGGCCTCTGTCGAACCCGCGGCTGCTCGCAGGGTGTTGGGCCGCGGGACGTTCCACAGCAGCCAGAACGTCGTGCCAAGAACAGCGCTCTTGCCGACGAACTCGCGCCGATCCATCACAGCGCCCCCTTCCTGGCTTCCGTCACGAAGTAGTCCGCCACCCGGTACGCGTTGGCGAGGATCGTCAGCGTGGGGTTGTAGCCGCCCGAGGTCGGAAAGACACTCGCGTCGGCGATCCACAGGTTCGGGACGTCGTGGCTGCGGCACCATCGGTCGACGACGGAGCGTGCGGGGTCGTCGCCCATCCGGCAGGTCCCGTGGAGGTGGGAGCTCCCCTTCCTCGGCTCTTCATCGGTCACGCGCAGCACGATCCATCTTTCCGCCGCGCCGGCCGCGTCTCCAATCTCGAGCATCCGGTCCGCGTAC
>Ga0255053_10000248_pt1 | contig 29163 bp, 24 predicted proteins | sample JV7_2_22_MG_FD_188635 | JGI IMG/M metagenome (GOLD analysis project Ga0255053, IMG submission 188635) | Seawater microbial communities from Jervis Inlet, British Columbia, Canada - JV7_2_22 | ecosystem: Environmental > Aquatic > Marine > Inlet | place: Canada: British Columbia | collected... | reverse complement strand
CGTGGAGTCAGGCGTTCTCTACCTCGAGAGCCCAGAGATCACGATTCCGGCCGGCGTCCAGGTCGCCCGGATTGCGGTCGACCATTGGGTGGCGACCGAAGCGCTCTACGACGGCGGCAACCTCAAGATCAAAGTCAACGGCGGGGCATACACTCTGATCCCGAAATCCGCGTTTGACATCAGCCCTTATAACGACACGCTGGCGATCATCACGCCGCTGTACGAGCTCAGCGACAACCCGATGGCGGGAGAGGACGCCTTCACCGGTACGGACGGCGGCCAGTCCACCGGCAGCTGGGGGGCGTCGCATATCAGCCTCTACGACATCGCCGGAGCCGGCGACACGATCAGGCTGCGCTTCGAGTTCGGCATCGACGGTTGTGGTGGCGTCGTCGGCTGGTATGTGGACGAGATCGAGTTGTATAGCTGCACCGACGAGCTGCCGCCCTCGGACTGCGGTAACGGTGCGCTCGACGCCGGTGAGGTTTGTGACGACGGCAACGCCGTCAACGAAGACGGTTGCACCAATACCTGCCAGGTGGAAGCCGGGTGGTCCTGCACAGCTCCCACCGCCGCCGGATCGGTCAGCGACCACAGCTTCGAGGCGGGAAGGCCGAATCCCCACTGGGACGAGGCTTCGCTCAACTTCGGATCACCGATTTGTGACCCCAACAGCTGCCTGCAGGAAGCGGCCCAAGACGGTGAGTGGTACGTGTGGTTCGGGGGCAGCTATCTGCCCGAGGAGTCGAGCGTAGGACAGAGCATTACCATTCCCGAGGACAACCCGATGCTGCGTTTCCACCTCTGGATCAACGCCTGCGACACCGCACAGGACTACCTCGAGGTTCTGATCGACGGCCTGCAGGTGTGGAGCATCAACGGGGCCAGCCCTCTGTGCGGACGCTCAGGTGAGTACCAGAACGTCGACATCACGGGGTACAACGACGGCGGTTCGCACTCGCTATCATTCCACTGCGAAACCTCGGGTGACGGCGGTTCGTTCTCGAACTTCTTTGTCGATGTCGTGACGCTGCCCGGCGTCCCAAGCGTCTGCACCATCGACGTGAGCTCCATCTTCGCCGACAGCTTCGAATCGGGCAACACTTCCGCGTGGACATCGACCGGATAGCTGTCGGGATCGAAGGTCTGGAATATTCGAGGTTGAGCCGGGTTTCCGACTCATCAGTATGAACCCATGGGTGGCACCAATGTGAATCGGGAGGGGTCCACCCTGCCGGGGAGAGGAATTTCTCGAAGAAAGTACCCCGTCGAGCTATTTCATCGAGAGCGGACGAGTCGGTCGCTGAAATCCGTAGCAGCCCAGGCGATCGGCGCAGAGTGTATCGGTTGATAGGAGGATTGCGTTTTTGGGGGCGGCGGCTCAGTCACTCTGCTGATCCTCTGATACATCGGTGCAAGAGCAATAACCAGGTAGATCACTACCACCAAAAGGATGCGGATTTTGCTCTTCCTACCCAGATGCGCATTTCTCCAACCGGCCGCCAGAGCGCCCGCGAATATCGCAAACACCGGGATCAGAGGAACGAGCATCCGGGAGTGAGCATTCGCGAGAATGTGAACCACAAACTTGAGTGACAACGCAGCGACTGCCAACTGCCATAACCCGGTACCAGTGAGAACGGTCAACCCGGCAAGGCCGGCGCCAACAACGACGAGCGTTCCCAAAACGTCGTAAGTGACAAGCACCAGCGCAGAAGACCTGGAAAGGGAGATCCACTCGTTATCAATAAAGCGAATGCTCTGGATTCTGAGCGAAAACAGCATGGGCGTATTCCTGACCAGCTTCTTGCCAAGCCACCAGGGTTGCTCCTGTTTGATAGCATCCAGGGCGATCTCCCGGTAAAAACGCTCGTGCTCCAGCGGGTCGAGACGACGGGCCATTTTTCTCAACGATCGGTTATCGATGTCGCGATGGGGCCCATATTGTCCCTGCGATCTGTTGCCGACGGCGATCGGCATCCAGTGGTTCGTCGAGATGGTTACCCATCGGTTGAAATACTGATAATTCCGCCAGCTCCATGGTGCGATCGTAATTCCCATGGCGAGAATAAACACGCCTGCCGCCCACCATCGATGTCGAGTATCCTGCTTACAGCGCTGGAAACCGATCCACCAAACGGCAGCTGGTGCGAGATAGAGCCATTCCTCGCGAGTCAGGGCCAGCAAACCGAGAGCGACGCCTGCGCCGGCGAACCACCGGAGCTGTCGACGAGACCGGGTCATGAACCACAGAAACAGAGTGAACCAGAAAGCAGCCAGGGACTCGGACCAGAGGAAGTGACAATAGTGCACGAGCTGTGGAGCTACCGCCGCCATCCAACCTGCGCAGATACCAGCCCGATTACCAAATTGCCGCCGAGTAAGATCGAAGATCAGCCAGATCACCACGAGGGAAAGTGCTACCTGTAGTCCACGTACGTAGTTGAGATCTCCGCCCAGCCGTAGGACCACAGCCATCAGAGCGGGATGAAGCGGCGGACGAAATGCCCCAGGGTGTCCCGTCCCGGCTGCGATCGAGTGTGCGACCTTGTTGTAGTACCTCTCGTCGCCGCGAAGCTCCGGCGCTTGGGAGGCGAACAGTGCCCAGGCACCCAGTCGAAGCAAAAGGGCAACCAGAAACAAAATCCAAAGACCCGCTGTGATGGAGCGGTCGTCCTGCTCTCTTGGGGCTATCATTGCGGGAGAAGGTGTATGTTCTTCCACGACCTCATCTAGGATGCCACACCCAGGGTGGCACATTCAGAATGTCACTCATCGGTGTCACAAAGTGATACCCGACACCTTGGCCAAGTCCCTCTGTTTGATAATATTTTAAGACGGGACATCCGAAGCTTGTCGACGAGCAATACTCGGATGACGCTGCAATCGGAGGGCGAAGAAACGGGTTCCTATGCGTTTGAGGACGATACATCTAATTGTGACGATCCTGATGATCCTATTCGTGACCACGGCCACCTACGCCGGTCCAATCGAGTCGAGAATCACTATTACGACTCTCACCCTTCCGCAGTCCCTCGAGGCGAGCTCGTCCAGCTGGTGCACGTGGACGTCCTGCACCATCGGCCCACGCCTCTACATGGCTCCCCGTTCTGACGGGAGTTTTCTAGTCGGCTGGACGGACAATTTCGGCAACGGGCACGTGAGCACGGTCTCCGGTTCATCGATCAGCGCGACGCACAACTTTGCGGGGAACCGTGTCCGTGGTCTCGTGGCCCACACCGATGGATCCTATGCCGTGCTCCTCAAGAACGGCGCCACTCTCAGCCTGTCGAAACGGGCAGCCAACGGCTCCGCGACATGGACCACCCCTCTCAACTCGACGATCGCCGAGGATTCGTCTTCCCTCGGCGGTCACCGGTTGGCTTATGGCGGCGGTTATTACCTCGCGTATTGGGCGGTCCACGGAATCTCGGGGATATACGACGGACACGAGGGCGACCAGCTCACATTTGTCAACGATTCGGGCGTGGTCCAGGGTGGCGGCTGGAGCTGGGGTTGCTCGCACTCGATGGCAGAGCTTGTCGGCTACCACTCGAATGACGCCGCATTCACCGCGTTTTGCTCGACCGACTGCTACCCCGATCCTCCGGGATTGACGATGAACAACAGCACGTCGATATACCAGGGGGACGGCAACTGCGGTGGTCTGGTTTCGGTGCAGCTCGGCCAGATGGCGGCGGCGGAGACCGGGTGGAAGATCGTCTTCAACGCCCAGGATACGGATGATTCGGTTGCTTTCGGCGTTGGTCTTGCAACTGCCGGCGGCGGTCTCACACCGAGTGTCGTCTGGCTCACCGCGACCGACGGCACGGACGAGCGCGACCCCGCGATGGCACGCATCGGTTCAGGGACGCCTGAGCGGTTTCTGGTGGGATGGAGGACCCAGAGCAACGGTGCATTCCACGTCGGGGTGATCGACGGCTCCGGCGTCTTCCTCAAAGGACCCGAGCAGATGAGCTCTATGGGTCCCGGCTGGGGCAACCGTGACGACTCGTTCCAGGGAACCCCCGACGGAGCGGTCGCCTGGATCGAGGGCACCTCCGGCTCCGCGACCCTCACGCTGTATCGCTACTCCGACACGGCGATTTTCGCAGACGGTTTCGAATCAGGCGACAGCGATTATTGGAGTTCGACGACGCCGTGAATCCAGGCGCTACGTTTCCAATACAGGGTTAGGGACGGTACACGAGTGGCGCCCTTGCATATCTGGCACATATAACTGAAGAGGGGCCTCAGGTGCTCCTGCCGATCCCTTTCAACGCTCTTACCATTTGCTTCAATAAGCGGGAATGGGCGGGTGGGACATCGGCGGCGGTGAAGAGATGGGACGTAGAGTTTGCCGGCAGAGAGTCACGCCACTTGCCGGCGACATAACCAATGCTCTTTTGAAACGCCTGTCGAAATTGCCGAGATCCCCGATCCACGATCTTTTGAGATTTCTCCCTCGAGTCGATGAAATACCCTTGGTTGTCCCTGTACTTGTGCCACACGAAGGCGTCAACGACGTAGGATTTCATGCCCATTCGGCGGGCTGTGAGAGAAAGGTCCAGCCCATAACAATGAAAACCCGGCAGCTCTCCGTCGAACGTCAGGCCGGACGATTTTCGAATGCCCAGCCATTGTTCGTCGAGGCACTGGACCTCAAATGGAAATGACGGCGCCGAGTACAGCTGATTGGGATCGCTGGACCTCCCTATCACCTTACTTCTACGGCCGTTTGCAGGGGCCGGGCATCCCACGGCACCGATGACTCCCCAGGACGGGTCTTTCGAACGGAGCTCTTTTAGGCTACCGCAAAGCTGATTATCCCATCCAGGAGGGAGATACACGTCCTGGTGGAAGAAAAAAACCAGGTCATTCTGCGCCTTTTCGAGTGCCTCGTTGTAGAGGCGGGTGATATCGCGAAAGCGATGGTTCCGAGTGTTGTCCACGAGGATCCACTGGTGGAGCGGATCGGCCGTGACAGGCGATGCGAGGAGATTGTGGCGCAGCTCTTCGTCGTCGTTGACGGCCACGACGAAGCTGATCGGCGGGCGTGAATCGGGAGGCTTCCATTCGAGTAAGTTGTCCCGCTCGTCCGGGTCATAGACGAGGTTGTAGAAGCTATCTTTCTGCTCGTCGTCTCGCCGTGTGGAAATCGCTTTGAGTGGGTAGTGTAGCGTCGATCGGATCTCTATCCGGCAATCGTCATAGCTCTGACGCACCATATCCTTGTCCCAGTAGACGTAGCCGAGATCCGATGACACGATTGATCTGTGGGCCGGGAGATCGAGCAAAAACTCGCCCGGAAAACCATCAACGTTGTCTCCAAGCAGCCGAAGAATGGTGGGCACCAGGTCGATGGTGGAACAGAAGCGGCTCTCCTCCGCGGAATTCGAATACTGGTCTTTCACGGATTGCGGCAACCACAGAAAAAGCGGCACTCTCAGCAGATCCTGGTGGAGACGCCCACAGTGATGCACCCGGCCGTACTGCGGATCGAACCCTTCCCCGTGATCACTGGCCAGGACGACAATCGTCTGATCGAAATCAACCCGATCCAGCAGGTCGCCAATCTGTCGAAAAGCGTAGTCGGCGCCTGCATCATACTTCGCTCTGATCTGAGCGGTTTTTTCCTTCATGTCCAGACCGTCAACGTCCTCTTTCCAGATGGGAGGGCCGTCGCGGAACTCCCTCAGGGATGGGGAGAGGGGCTGGGTCAGCCATCGGTCGCCGGAGAGGTAGTAGTCGAAGTCGAAGCAGTAGTCGTGCACGATGTTGGTGTGCAGGAACAGGAAGAACGGTTCGGAAGGGCCGTTCTCCAAGAAGTGTCTGGCTTGGCGAAAAGGAGTCTGGTGGTCACGGCGGTGGGTCCAGAGGTAGGTGTCGAAACCGTCATCCCACCCGAAAAAGTTCCATTTCGCAGGCCGTTTCTTGAGCCCAAGCTTCTCCAGCGCATCGGGGCTGATCCGATCTGAGACCATATTCCCGTTGTTTGCTATGCCGATCCGCTGATATCGGTCGCCAAGAAAATGTCCGAGCTTTGGGACCTCGAATCTGGTGTTGTGATTCACGAGCCCATGCTGCTCCGGGTGGAGTCCCGTCAATATCGTCGCGCATCCGGGTAACGTCCAGCCTGTCGTCGAATAGCAGTTCAAGTACTTGATGGCCGATTCAAGGTGTTGCCGGGCACCGCTTGTGATATCGCGGCTGTAGCCGTACTCGGGAAGATCCGGGCGAAGGGCATCGACGATTATCAGAATAACGTTGTGGGGCTCTCTGTCGGCGGATGGCTCATGCCGTACGTGCATGGCCCATATTATAGGTGTGAGGTCGGAGGAAACAACGGTGCCAAACCCCGCCGAGCCGCCCCTCTCCGATTGCCACCACTCGGGCTAGTGGGGCACTGAGGATGACCACGCCGTGATGTCGCCGGACTCGAAGCCATCCGCGAAGATAAGGTTGCCGACTGTCAACGAGACCACTGTCTCGGCGGAGTGGGACGACGCGTCCTCCGCGCGATAGGTGAACGTGTCGGTCCCGAAAAAGCCGCTGGCTGGGGTATAGACGAACGAACCGTCGGGATCGAGCGCGGCGGTCCCGTGGTCCGGACCATGGACAGGGGATGGGTCAACTGGTCGCCATCGGCGTCGTAATCGTTGCCGAGCACACCCGGGCATGGGAGTGTCAAAGGGTGTGTCCTCGGGCGTGCCGTAGGCGTCGTCGGCCACTGGGCGGGAGTTGGGTGGCACCATGCCGAACGGCGTGAAGAGCGTAAATCACGTATGCTCGATAGGTGGCGGATTCCTCGAAATGGGACGCGATCGAGTTGCTCGTGCGGAACGCACGAAGGGGAGACCACAACGCCTTTCGGACACTTCTTGACGAGCACCGCAGTGCGATTGTTTCGACGCTCTTCGCCTGCGGCGTACGGTGTCCGGAGACCTCTCGCGATCTCGCGCAGGAGGTCGCCCTCCGCGCCTGGACAAGGCTCGGGGGTCTCAAGGACCCGCGCACTTTCCCAGCCTGGGTGCGGCGGGTCGCTGCAAATGCCGCGCGTGACCATTTGCGGCGTTCCGCGGTCCGTCGTGAAGAAGAACTCGATGAAGCCCTCACACTGGAAGGAGGCGACGATCCTCATGAGCGGGCGGAGAGAGTGGCTGAAGTACGGCTGATGATGGCGGCGCTGATCGAGGAGGACGACGAGGTGGTTCGGATCCTGGTTGCGCGGGCCGAGGGGGTCCCCGGCGAGACGCTCGCTGGCTCGATGGGTATCACCGCGGATGCGCTCAAGATGCGCGTGATGCGGGCGCGCAAGCGGCTGCGAGCGCGTCTGGCGGAGCTCCGCAGCGATGCCGACCGATAATCCTTGGTGAGTAGGTGCAATGCTGTTCAGTTGACGTCGGCATATGCAGCCGGGACGGCTGCATAATTCATTGAACGGGATGGCGGCTAGTTGTTACCCCCGCCTGCCGGTTGCGTCCTTGAATATGGAGGATCGATGACGGTGTCCAACTGCCACGAACACGGTGACCTGATGCGCGACCTTGCCCGCGGCCGTCTCGACGACGAGCGGTCTCTGAGGGCGGAGACCGTGCGCGAGGAGTGCGCCGAGTGTGCTCGCTGGTGGAACGAAACATTCAGCGGCGAGGCGTACGACGCGGTTGACGGGTCAGTTACAGAGGCCATTTCGAGCTTTGTCCCGCCGGCCCGGCGTCGCTACCGGTGGTTGGCGGCCGCCGCTGCGCTGGTGCTCGTAGTCGGCATCGGCGCGACTTCCATGCTGTGGCGCGACGCTCAGACCTCGCCCGCGCATGCGAGCGACGTGGTGTCGACGTGGGATTTTGAGCCCGGCACCCTCGACGAGGCCATCGCGGCTGCGGGCGAAGCGACGGACGGGAGCGACGAATCAAACGGCAAGCCGGCCGTGTTCGTCAGCGACTTCGAATCCGGCGACCTCTCCGGGTGGTCTACCGGCTCCTAGCGCGCATATCTCACCAAATTCCTGCTTGCGGCCGGCGGCGAGCCGTCATGAGAGCTGTTTAGGTGGTTTTCTCGAACACGAATTCCACTGTACCGCCTCGACCTGCGGCAGCTTCGACAGTACAGAAAGCCGCTGCGGCTGGTAAAGCCATAGCGGCTATCGACATCTGAGCGTAAAACGAAAATCGCCCCTCATTTTCACTGGCTCGACCCTGGTCGCCAGCGAACTTCAGATAGTCGTACAGGGAATCTCTCTTCGTAATAAAGGTGTTCAGCAAACTCTGCAGAACCCCAAACAAATTATGTTCGAAGGAGAAATGAGAAACCGAAACAAGTCTGAAGCCGATGTCCGAAAACGTCTTTTCTATTTCCTCGGGGCCCATGAAGAACAGGTGTCTTGGAGGATCCAGATGAAACCAATTACCCCGAAAAATGGATCGTTGCAGGCTTTCGAAATTGGGCACGGACAGAGAGACCAGCCCTCCATGGCTCACGATTCTTGAAATTGTCCTAACTGTATCTGCCGGTCGATCAAGGTGTTCAAAAACGTGCCACATGGTTACAAGGTCAAACATGCCTTCTTCATAATCGCTCGCCTGAAGCTCGCCCTGTGTGAGGTGGATCCCGGGGATCTTACTCGCCCTTTCAAAAGCCTTTCCAGGTAACTCTGAGCCGAAAATCTGGAATCCCTCTGACTGGAGAAAACCCAAGAATTTGCCGTTTCCACAGCCTATGTCGAGCGCTCTTCCGGGGCGCCCCAACAATTTGGCGAGCCTCTTTGCCCGCCTCCGCCGAAAATGGTCCACCATTATTTCAATGGGGGACGAAAATTTTGTTGCGTCCGATCCGTAGTACACGTCGCTATAGGCACGCCTCAGCTCGTCGGCCGATGGCGGTGGCCACAAGACAACGACGTTGCAGCACTTGCATCTGACAAGGTCATAAGAAACACCCTCATCAGTACAGGTCGAGTGCAACAGTGCGCCCTCCTGGCCTTCACAAAATCGACAACTGATCCTCACGGTCAGAGATGATACGTCATCAGATGATTGAATTAAGCGGTACCGGCCTGCAATTCACCAGTGATATTCTGCTCGCACGCCGTTGCTCGTACGGGATTCTTCGAGTACATCGAAGGCCGGAACGACCCTCGTGGCAGACACAACGCCCTGGATAAGGTTGTCTGATGAAAGGCATCTGTTGGGATCTACTGGAGTGTGACAGCTCTACGGCAACATTAGAGTTCGGAATGACTGGAAGTCATCGAAGCAATATGAACCAACGGTCGTTGTTTCAATGGACTGGAAGGGTCCGAGGTTGACCCAGTCGACGAACATAGCGCTATTCTTCGACGCCACAGACTTCGAAATGATTCCACCGGCACCCCGATCCAAGGCGACTGTCAGCGAACCGTCACCAACTCCTGGCGCGGAAGCCGTTATAAATTCGACGATTATCTTGGACACACGGCTGCTTCCGACGGGACCTAGTGGAAGAAAGCCTGTTGCCAACCGCTTGTTGTCAGAATTGTAGGAGGCTATTCCACGAAAGACGTACTTGCCTCCCCGGTTATAAACATAGAGTTGAAACGCAGGGACGATTCCAACTCCATCCCAGACGTCGTCGCGCCAGGCGGTGAAAAAGGAGTGTGCGTCACCGGTGGCCATTGTGATGGCGTTTGGATTGAAGTCGAAAGATGCCCGATAAACGGGTTCGTACTCGGGACTCGTGTCCTGGACATACGCTCGACTATTGCTCGCGTTGAAGTCTACCTGCAGTCCGTATGCGCCTTCAGAGGCGCAAGCATTGGTTACCGAAATCGTATTTTGCGCAGAGAGCGGGCTGTTTACGAGCAGCAACGCAGCAAGGATTGCGAACATCCAAATCGATTTGTGCCTCATGGTCGTTTCTCCAATCGATTTCAGGGTACCGGCTCTGAGTCGGTATCTGTTGCGGGAAGAGCTTTTCTGCCCTCCCTTACTCATCAGGACGAGCGAAAGATCAAAAGGTAACATGGGGCATTTCGATCACATCCTCCCCAGGTCTGCGGCCCGCCGCGCGCTGGCAGAAAGCGAAATCCGAGGCCAGATCCAGAACATCCGGCTCACCGGGTCGTGACCGAAAACCGTTACCTCCACAAGGTCTCCGTAATCACTCGATTTTTCAAAAGGAAGTTATCGGTTGCTATGGGTAACGCCTGGGTTTCTGTCAAAATTGTTGGTTCCGGAATCAAGCTGCTCTTCGGCTGCGCCTCCAGGATCCCCACTTCCGATTTTATAGATTCGCAACACTGGCCCCGTGCTCTCGTTACGCTTTGGTCGAAACTCTTTTATGAGTTTCAGTTCTGAAAAAAGAGCCTCATATTTTTCGATCCGATCTTCAAACCGTCTTGGATCGCGTTTCATTTTGGCATACGGGCTGAGGTTCGTTATGACGTAATCGTAGGCGTCGAGGGGTTTTCTGATAAAGCCTTGTCCGCCGAGATAGGTGTTGATGAACAGACCAGGTTCTAGCTTTGGGTACCAATGACCCCCCGTTGCCTTGGGTCCATGGGGCATCTTCCAATATCGCGGTACTCCCAAGGGGGTCGTGCCCGCGTCGCGACCAATTGAAGACCCCGGAGGGATGTTCTCCTCAATCCATATTTTCGAAAGCCATCTTGTGTCCGGAAAACACTTCTTTTTTGCGTCCGCGACTGCGGCGTCGGCCTGCCCATATGCGGCCCATAACGCAACGACCACCAATGCCCCCGTCCCGATTCGCGCGAGTCGCATTCCGACACCTGGTCGTGCTAAAGAAGTGAGCACCCGGTCTGCTTCAACGATGGCAAATGCCGCGAACACAGACAACAGCGGGATCACAGGGAGTACGTTGCGCCCATAAGCTCTCGGATATCCGCCAAAAAACATCAGGAAGGCCAACGGAACCGATACGAGGAAAACGGCGTGCAGTGGACGCCTGATACCCATGACCCCGACGCCAACCACCGCCAACGCAACTTGAACGATCCCGAATTTCCTCAGCAACATCGCCAAATACCACGAATAGGAGGACCCCCGTTCCCCTCCGTCGAGCGTTACCCCATACGATTTACGTTGCTGTTCAACAAAACTCAAAAACAGTTCATGATCCAAAATTGCATAGGGATTAACCAAAATAAACGCGACCAATACTGAAACTCCGGACGCCAAAATTTCTTTTCCGATAAGTTTCACATCTCCCCTAAATACCCTGATGAGGTGAGAAATGACGATGGGGAAAATAGCGAGGAATGCGCTCTGCTTCGTCCCTATGGCGAATCCTAGAAAAATTCCACTCATAACATAGTCAAATAGTCGTGGTTTTCGCACCAAAATTCTTGCGGCAAAGAAAACAGAGCACATGATCAGGAACATCATCGCGGTGTCGGCCTTGATCAAATAGGCGTTTTCTACTAGAAGGAACGAGCTCGCCACGAATATCGCGGTGAGAATACCAGCGAGCCTCCCTATGAAAAGACGACTGATCCTATATGAAACGTAGACCGTCCCTACTGATAGCACTATTGTAAGAAACCTGCCCCAAAAATATAGTGTCGTCAGCTCGATCTGTTCAAATTCCGAGAAAAATCCAAAGAGCTGCCCGAATTTCCACACAAAAAAATAAATCAGTGCTTGGAGGTAAAAGAAAAACGAAGACCAAAAAAATACGTGAGGGTTCAGATCACCTGTTCGAACCATGTTGATTGATGCGTTGACAATTATCGGTTCGGATCCATGAATGAAAATTGGAAAACCAAATCGAATTCCTTGATATCGAATCAAAAATGAAACAATCAGTATACAAAACAGAAAAAACACCGCGAAAAAATCCAGTTTCTCCTGATCGTCTTTCGATTCAAAACTGGCAAGACTCCGACGAAAAAGATCCTCTAATTGAGCTGGGAGCATAACTACGATCCCCGAACATTCAAAATGTTCATTTTAAATATCTTGAGGGTTGATTGGAAATCTGGCTGACCTGATGATTCGAAATTTCGCGGCGAGGAACTCTGCGCAGGTATTGAGGCAGCCGAAACCGTATTTGACGCTTCGAAGAAAGCCTATCGAGGATGATTCGGTCGCGTATTTGGTTGGGCAGCTGATCTCTGCGATAACAAATTGATGCCAGAGAACCTGTGCGAGCATCTGATTGTCGAAAACGAAATCATCAGAGTTGGCGGGCAATGGGAGCTGCTCCAGGACCTTGCGAGAAAACGCTCGATACCCGGTGTGGTACTCGGAGATTTTTTCTCTCAAAAGAAGATTCTGCGTGAGGGTCAGGAATCGATTGGCGGCGTATCTCCAAAATGGCATTCCGCCTCGGATTGCGTGACCACCAAGAACTCGCGAAGCGAGTACACAGTGATAAAGACCATTGCCTATGAGCGCGACCATGGCGGGGATCAGCTTGGGTGTGTATTGATAGTCGGGATGGACCATGACGACAATATCGGCGCCTTCTCGGAGTGCCGCCTCATAACATGTTTTCTGATTTCCTCCGTAGCCAACGTTTTTCGGGTGGCGGATGATCTTGATGTCGCCCAGGGACTCGGCTATTTGGACCGTGCGATCCTGGCTTTCATCGTCGACAACGATTATCTGATCGACGCATTCCTGCTCGCGAACCTCTGAGACGGTTTGTTCAAGAGTTTTTTCTGCGTTGAAGGCTGGCATGATGACTACTACTTTTTTGTCCCGGAACACCCTAAGAACCTCCAGAGAGTTTCGCAAATACGGCCCGGTACTGTCTTGGGCGAGTAACCAAGGGGTGGTGAATCGCTCAAAACGGGCACCAAGTGTCGAGTATTATAGCCTGCAGGAAATATATGTTCTCTCCTTTTCATCGGTCAGGATGCCAGAGACTCAGACCCGGATGGCTTTGGCTTGCGCTGGGGTTTTTGCTGGCCTGCGCGGGGGAGAGCCCAACGGGATCACCGGGGAACCTTCCAACGGACGGAAGTATTTGGCAGTCAAGTTCTCACGATCTTCTACCGGCCTTGGCCATAGGGGGTCATGGTGACGAACGTGAGCCAACGGTTGACGATTCAGGGATTCAATCAGAGGACGAATATCTCGATGTCGGCGGAGACAGGCGCCGCGGCGTTCCGATTCCGTCCGGGTCGTCGATTGTTTTTGACAATCCAGGCGTCAAGGGTTCGGAACTTCGATTCTCGGTCTCCGCGTTGGGTTCGACATCGACGATACTGGTTTCGCTGCTTGAGGGAGGGCACGACACCGGAATTCAATCTCGGATGGAAGTGTCAGAGGGCGCATGGACTGATGGCGATCTGAACCTCAATTCCATCGATAGCCAAGCGGTATCGATTCGGTTTTCAGCCGAGGGGAATTCCGGGGTTTTCGTCGCGATGCCACGGCTCGTGGTCGGACACCGCGATTCCATGTCCAACCCCCGCCCGAACGTCCTGCTATATCTCGTCGATACTCTTCGATCGGACCATTTATCGGCGTACGGTTATTCCAGGCTCACCACACCGTTTCTTGAACGGATTGCTCGGGTGGGGTTCGTGTACACGAATTCGTACAGCACCTCGGCCTGGACCCGCCCGTCAACCGCCAGTTTGCTGACCGGATTGTATCCCTCGTTTCACCGAGCCAACGCCAGAATGAGCCTGCCATCTGAGGCAACGACCATCGGCGAACGATTGAGGCCATTGGGCTGGTCAACGTGGGCGATCGTAACCAATGGCAATGTCAACGCCGCGGGCCTCAACTTTGAACAGGGATTCGACCGATTTGTCGCTCTCAAGGGTGCCCAGGGACAGCCAAATGCGGACGAGATCAACGACATCGTGATTCCCTGGCTGGAAACCGTCGGTGATGAACCGTTTTTTCTCTTCATTCACTCGGTAGATCCTCATGCTCCATACAATGCCCCGGAAACTTTTCGCGGGCGATTCACCGACCCACGGTATGACGGCCCGATAGAGCCCCAGAAAACCAAGAAAAAGAAATTGGGCAGGACGCAGCCCTCGGCAGAGGACCTCGACTTCATCATTGGCCTTTATGACGAGGAGATCCTTTTTCAGGACAAGATGATAGAGGAGCTCTTTGCGGTGATCTCGGATTTCGGTCATCTGGATCGAACCTATTCCATAATCACATCGGACCACGGCGAAGAGTTCTTCGAGCATGGTTACTGGGAACACGGGAAGCGGCTTTTCGAGGAGCAGATTCGGGTTCCGCTGGTAGTGATTCCTCCAACATACGTCGATGTTGAGCCAGCGAGGATAACCTCGCCAGTGCAGGGAGTCGACGTCGTTCCTACCATCCTCAAATGGCTGAATATCGAATCTGAAGAGGGCGGTTTTCAAGGCCGTGTGCTCCCAACATCTGATTTGCATGCACCTGCTTCGAGGGGGGTGTATTGCGAGGAGATACGACACGATTCCGGATTCGACCTCCTGTCGATCACAGATGGTTCTTTAAAGATCATCGCCAAAACAAACTGGGAGACGGGGGGGCGGAAAGTATGGCTGTTCGACCTCGCCGTGGATGCGACAGAGCAGGTAAACCTGACGTCGGCGGATTCGGGTACAACCGAAAGCCTGCTGCAGACACTTCTGAGTTATTCGTCGACTCAGTTATTGGGCGAGCCGGTTCAGCCACGACCTGAACCGAAACTCGATCAGGATGCTGTCGATCAGCTCAGAGCTTTGGGCTACATCGAATAAAACCATGACGGCGAAGGTTGTTTTCACCGGAGACTCTCGAGCCAGCGCCCCGCGAAGGACGGCGCCAGTCGAATTGGCCCAACAAACAGAATGGACACCTTACTTCCACCCAAAGAAACCGCGTGCGGTGTGTTCGCTGACGACATCACGCGCTGAGTCTCGTGGTGCTGGTCGTTAGTTCATGATCGCAACGATTTGGGCGCTCGACCTCTGGTTTCAATACGTTAGGATCCCGGCGGAGATTTGAAGACAACCGTGATGACCGCAAAAGAATTCGATTTCGTTGATTTCGGCGCCTCTATCGGCGGTTCAATTGATTTCGCACAACGGGTCCTTGGCGGCAAACGGCCGCTAGGTATCGACATCGATCCCGAAAAAGTGGCGAGCATGAGGGCTGAAGGCTTCGATTGCAGTGAGGTCGATGTGACCGCTGTCGATCTTCCGGATAACTCGGTTCGTTTCGTGGTCATGAGCCATTTTCTCGAACACCTGCCGTCGCTTGGCCACGTGCGTAATGCTATCGAATCAGCAGCGAGGTTGGCGCGCGAGTTTCTCTTTATTCAGGGGCCATTTTTTGACGCGGATGATAGCCTGGCAGCACGCGGGTTGAAGTTCTACTGGTCTGCCTGGACCGGTCATACCTGCGCCCTCAAGACAAACCAGCTTATTGATATTCTCGACGATCTAGGCCTGACCGAGTACCGACTGATGTTCGCCGACGAGGTCACGGACTCCGACGATTCATCAGTCCATCCGATTGCCTCGCCCCTCAACCAGCAGGAGTATGAGCTCGATCGACATCCAACCAAACCTCACCTGACGTTTCAACCACGTCTGTTTCGCGAGATCGTCTGTTTAGTCAAGGTCTCTGACATGCCTGATTGGGAAGCTCTCGCAGAAAAGGTCGCCATGAAGAAGCACGCAATCTCCGCGGATTCGATTGATCCAGCGGGCGGATATCACCCGAAAGTGGCCCAGCCAAGTTCTGAAGTTCATTCGATAGCTCAACTCGCCACCCGGCGACTTCAGAAGATTCAGACACTTCTGCTATTAGATCGCAAATGGCACTACCTTCGGTATCTTCACCTCCGTGACGCAGTGATTCGCGCTGGGAGTGTCAGGTCGGTCTTAACGATTGGCGCCGATCGTGGTCTTGCAACAATCGCCCTGGCGATAGAATTTCCTGGGATCGATTTCCGAGTAGCCGATTACAGGGGAGGTCTTGCGAACTTTCGAAAAGCTCGCGAAATCGAGGTCGAATGGTCGTTGGCGAATATCCTTTTCGACGAGGAGGGGTTGAGCACCCTTCGGCCGACCGCCAAGTTCGATCTTGTCGCCCTCACCGAAGTACTTGCTTGTGTTGACGATGCCTCAAATTTGGCGACGGCCGCCTGGAAGACTGCGGCCGGCGCAGTATTTGCCCTCGTACCGTTGGCATCAGACGGCATGCGATCTGGGCACCATGGATTCTCGAAGTACGGGGCCTCCATCAACGCCGTTGAGTCTCTTTTCCCGGGGGGGCAAATCCGAGGATGTTACTGGGCACATCGCGGAGGGCTTTTGAAAAATGAGTTGGCGCATCTTTCTGATGAAGAGATCCGGCGCGAGGGTCCCCGGTTGATGGAAGCGGGTCAGGCTGACGTGATCGATTCGGCCCCGACGCAAGGTGGCGAAGCATCGGCACTGTCGACCCTGGCGCACTTCGAAAAAAACGTCGAAGTTCCTTGAGTAACCGGCACTCACTCAGAAGTAGACGTCACCGCCTTATAGCATTTTTATCGTGAGCAAATTCCCCAACAGCATGAAGCCGACAAAACCGACGAGAAGGGGCGGCTGGAGCGCCCTGCACTGTGGCACCCTCCGTAACTCTTGGTCCAGTCCCCACAGGAGTACTGGCGTAAACGGCAGAAATCCCAAAAGCAGGCGCCCCTGTATGCCGAGTTCGGGTTGGAGAGCGAGGATGAGATACGTGAATAGTAATACGGCGAGCCCCACGGCATAGTAGTGGACAGCTGGCCGAAAGGTCGCAGCTCGCCTGCGTGCGTATGCGAGTAGAACGGCTATTGAGCCTACGAGAGTGCCAGCGAGCAATGCATTTCGGTACCACCGAGGCAGGGACCCGATACGTGCGAAATATCCGGTCGCGCTTGTCCAAACGCCGTTGACCTCGCGTATGCGGCCCCTCACGCTTTTCCCCTGGCTGATGGGGGCCCCTTCAAAGGTCGAGTGCATGAGTTCCTGGTGATCGCGTCCGGCCAAAATGTGGCCGTTGGCCAGTTCGGTGTAGACGTGAAGGTGGAACCAGCCGGCGAGGAGCGCCGGAATCAAGATTGCGGTTCCGATAAGCCGCAGACGTTGTTGCCATTCGCCGGTGTTCACCCATGTGCGGAAGACAAAAAAGATGAAGAGCGGAAGGGCGATGATCCAGACGTTGTATTTTGCGTGCGCGAGTCCGGCCAACGCAAGGCCGACGAAAATTGCGGTTCGGGAGGAAGGACTCTTCCCCATGACGAGCCGTAAGAGCAGCCACGCGCAGACCGAGGCCATGAGAATAGAGGCGGCGTCGGCATTGACGTAGGCGTGGAGGTATCTTAATTGAGGCAAAAGGTTGACACCGAGGGCGACAAGCAAGCCTCCCCACTTTGATCGAAAGAAAAATCGTGCAATTCGAAAAATTACCCAGAACTGCAGGACTGCAATCGGTAGCCCTGCGAGGCGGACCAAAATCCTAATCGCTTTCCTGTCCTCAGGGTCAACGAACCCCCGAACCTGTCGCCACCAGAAGATATGCAACACGTACGGCAGTGGCGAGAAGAGCTGGTATGCGTGGCCTCTTGTGGTCCCCCAGCGCATATCCTCCCAGGTGGCAAGTCTGACCGTGTCGCCGTGGTGCATAACCATCGAGAGGTGATTCCCCTCATCGGGTGCGTATCCAATATTCCGCGCATACACGGTGGTGATGACAACGCAAGTGGAAATGCTTACGGCAATGGCGGCTGCGAAGAGCAGTCGGTCGCGTTTCATTTCGCCTCGATTTCCCAGGCGTGAATGTAGGCGGTGGATGAACTCGTAATGGTCAGCGTGGCGTCTCCGCCTGGGGGTAGCACCTCGAACGGCACCCAGGCCGGCGCATATACGACACGTCTTGCATCGAATTCGTCGTACACCAATGGCGCCCCTCCCACCGAGACCAGTACGGAGATCGTGGGTTGAGGCTTGTTTTTCTTGAAAAAGACCTCGAGCGTGAGTTCGTAGCGTCCTCCTGAGAGAAACACGGATCTTTCGAGCGGAGTCTCGGAAGTGAGCTTGAAGCTCGGTTGAATCGGGGAGTATATGAATGGGCGGCTGAACTCTTCCCGGATTGACTGTCCTGGTGAAATAGGGGTGGTGCGTAGAAGCTTGAGGTCAAGTCGAGTCAACGATGGTGGGTTGGGTTCGATTCGATAGGTCACGTTCAATAGGACAAACTGTTGAGACGCAGTACGTGTGGGGTCGTACAGTACCGGTGTAATGCCCTTTCTCAGGAGTTGCGGGACTTCGGGTCGCATCGAATGCGGAAGCGCCACGCGGTCTGCCTGCTGTTCGACCAGGGCAGAAGCCATTCGGGCGACCGAAGGTCGATGCTCGCGGAGTTTGAAAACTCTTACCGTAGGATAGGCGACCACGAATATCGCGCCCGCTACCAAGGACAGGTCCCAAAGCAAAAATGGTCGCCTGCGGAAATGACGCAATGATCGCCCCCGAAATCGAGTTTTTAGTCAGAGGTAAGCGGCATATCAGGTCTCCGTCGAGAATTGTCGGACAGCATTGTCAGGATCGACGCAGCAGCGCCTCGAATGCTGTAGCGCTCAGCGGTCGTGATCGCGTGTTTGGAGAGCCGCTCCCTGAGCACGCTGTCGTCGACTAGACGTTGAGTGGCGGCAAGGCACGCGTCCCTATCCGAGGTGTCCACCACGAGGGCATTGACATCGTGCTCGGCGAATTCGGATGTCCCCCCGTGTTGCGGCACGATGACCGCACAGCCGCAGGCCATCGCTTCGAGAGCGGTTCTGCCAAAGGCCTGGTAGGTCGAGAAATCGACGAAGACATCGCTTGATCTCAGGGTCTCCGCGACCTCTTCGCGGAGGAGGACCCCGAGATGCTGATACTCGAAATCGCGCCTCAGGGCGAGGAATCCCTTCTCGTCCGGTTCACAGCCGAATATGGTGATCTTTACCGATTCCCCGTATTGTTTCTTGATGCTGCCGAGGATCTCCATCGTCGGTCCCGCCGCCCGGCGCGGGGTCTTCGGTCTGATCATTGCGGCGATGCGAACCGGGTGATCGTTCCCCCGCGGCGAGCCGTCTTGGGGACCTGAGAAATAGACGTTCGTGTCGAGGCTTGGCGAAACCTTGTGAACGTCGACTCGGTGCTTGTCCATGACAGTCCGGCGTATCCAATCTGTCTTTGCAAAGTGGACCATGTGTGGAATCAGCCGGTACGAAGCAACCGCCTCTTGCCGCAGCGCTCCGTCGTCGCGACAGATCCACGGTTCGTAATCTTGAATGTAGTACGCCGGCACGATGCGGGGGATCGCCTCGACAATCCTCTTGACCAGCTTGACAGAGGTGAAAATCGTCGCCACGACGACATCGAAATTCGCAGCTTCGGCGACGAGCTCCTCGGTGTTTCTGAAGCCGACGAACACCGTTGGGTCGATGCTCGGGTATTGCTCGCGAAAACGCGCAATGTGTTTCCTGGGCACTGCGACGCTTGCGTGCGCGCCCAGACCACGGATTCCGGTCGTTTCCTGGACGATCGAATGCACACCACCGCCACCACCCTTGACCGGCAATACGAACAGAATACGCGGAGGCGAATCATTCCGCTGCTCCCTGATCCCAACATCGTCTCTGCTTTCGACGAATTCATGGATCTTCCGCTTGAATTGCTTGCGGATGTCCACCAGAATCGGGTGTTCCTTGCACTCCACAACAGCCTTCCGAATCCTCGCGGCTGGGTACTTTTTCTGGAGGGCTCTGCCGCTTTCTTTGGCCAGGCTGCCGCGAACGGCTGGTGAATAGGACGTCGACTTCTCATGGAACACATAACAATCGGTTGCGATCACGACGCTGAATCCTGCATCAATGGCACGAAAGCAGAAATCGTTTTCCTCGCCGTAACCGCGCGGGAACGACTCTTCATCGAATATCCCGATGGTGTCGAATACGGCCCGTTTGACTCCGAAGCAGAAGCCGTTGGCCAGATCGACCCGGGGAAATTCCGCAGGGGAGCACGACTCCGCGATGCGATCCATGTCGTCTACCGTGAGGCCCGCCGGAATCTCGTTCACCGCGAGCTGGCCGTTCTCGTCGATGATCTCGGGCACCGACTGCCAGCTCGCCGCGTTCGAGAGCGGCCCGACGATACCGATGTCATGGGTCAGGTAGGCGGCGCGGGCGAGCTTTCTCAGCCAAGAACTCGGGACCTGCGTGTCGCTGTTCAGCAGGACGACGAAGTCGGCAGTGGAGGTCCCGATACCGAGGTTTGCCGCCTTGGTATATCCCCCGGCGGTGTCCCGCCGAACGAGTCTGATGTGATCGTGGTTTTCTGCAAAGCGGCTTAGAAAGTCTGCGGTCTCCTCGCCGGAGCCGTCATCGACGACGATCAAGGAGTGGCGACTCCCAAGAGTGGGAATTACCGAGTCGAGGCACCGACGCACCTCCTCGAGGGAATTGTGGACACACACGATCACGTCGATACTGAGATCCCCGATATCTGGTGGGCTCGATGACGTGTCGCTCGCCGGCGAGTGCTGCTGGGCGCCGGTCGTCGACACCGAACCAATCATGGCGACGAGTTCGTTCTGATGTTTCCGCACCCACGCTGCGATTTCGTGGAATAGGCCAGTCAGGCGTTTCCGTGTGGCGGTTGATCGCCTGTGTGACCTCAGCTCGATAGGGCCGAATTTCCGGACGGACTCGTTTGCGATATCGTCAAAGTGTTGTTGGGCCCGTCTCAGGAAAACGAGCAGCCGCTCTGTCGATCGCTCCAGATCGTGCTGTCGAGATTTTGCTGTTGCGGCCTCGTTTTGCCACCTGGCCAGCTCCTTTTCCAGCAGCCCGACTGTGATCTCCAGACCGGAAGCCCGGCTGCTCTCGCGATCGCGAGCCCCTTCGGCTTCAAGCAGCTTTTCGACCTGCGGCTCGAGTTCCTCAATTCGTTGCATCGCTTGTCGGTGTTCATTGTTCGTAATGTCGAGCGTGTCGCTGATGCGAGAGAGATCCTTTTCGGCCTTCTCACTCCGCATCTCGAGGCTCTTCTTTTCCGCTCCCGCGTTCGAGAGCTTTGTCTTCAATTCAGCGAGGCGGCCCTGAAGCACTTCCTGCTCGGCGCGCGTCGTCGCGACAGATTCCTCGAGGGTGCGGCACCGGTCCGTCAGTTGGTAGATTTCTTCCGTTGACGTTTCGACATCCGTCTTGAGCAGTTTCAGGCTACGGCGGCGACTCTTGCTGGCGCTGCGCGCTCGGTCGAGAGACTTTTCCGTGTCGTTGAGCCGCGTGTGGAGCTTTTCGATCTCGCGGCGATCGGTCTTTGCTCTTTTCCGCAGTGTCTTTTGCTCTACGTTGCGCTGATCGAGGTCCGCCCGAAAATCCTTGGATTCACCCAGGTGCGCCATCGCCCGAGCTCTGACGGTTGCAAGATCGCTGTTGGGTTCGTGCTGCTTCTTTTGAGGTTTTTTGCGATCGACCGACGGCGTTCGAGAGCTTTCGTTCTCGTTGCTGGTAAGGCGCTTATTTTCAGAGATTTCCTCGAAAAGTCGCAGGGTGCGTTCAGCTTGGCTAGAAAGCATCGGGACGTCGTCGAAATCGAGGACCGCGCCGCTCGCCATCGCGCTCGCAAGCGCGAATTGATCGGAGTTGAGAAAGCCGAGTTGCTCTTCCTTCGGGTGCCGATGGTGAAACAGATCGGGGGAGACAAACGAGGAGATGTCGGTCTTGGAGGGACGGTGCAGTCCGTCGATCCCGGCTGTCGTCAGTTCGGCGAGGAGTCGGTCGACCTGAGCGTCGGGATCGGCCATGATCTGCTCGTACGAGACGAGGATGCGGGGGAGACCGGTGCTCGCCGCCAGCGAGTCGAGAACGTAGCGCTCCCAGAGCGCGATCCCGACCGGAAGGGGGAACTGGTTCCGATGCTCGAGCGAGTGAGCGACCTGGATCGGGGAACGGTTCACGAGGACGCAGACGGGGTTTTCTGCGTAGCGCAGCCACATCGGGAGCAGGAGGCAGAGGCGCGGCTCTTTAACCACCCACGGCCGGTGGGCCTCCAGATCGCGGACGATCTTGGGTACGTTGCGGGCAAAACGTTTCCGAGCCCCAGCCGGCACTTGCTCGAGACTGAAATCCGCGACCTTCCACCAGTCGGCGCCGGATGACCAGAGCACCGCATCGTTCTCGTCACGGACATCTCGGCGCTCCCAGAATCCTTTGGGGTTTTCCGGGTTGGCGCCCGTGCTGAGCTCTTCGGAGCCGAAGTACACCCCCATCAGGTTGATCAGCCTGGTGACCACCGAGGTTCCGGATCGATGCATGCCGAGAACGAAGATCTGCATATTCAAACCGTCGTGGAAGAGTATCGCCCGGCACCGCACACAAGACAACGGCTGCAGCTACGCGTCATCAGAAAACTAGGTTATTCCCTGTCGGTTGTCGCGTCCGAGGTCCACAAGCTCGCGAACGCCCCATTTTTCCTTGATGAGCTCGAGGCGCTCATCGAGATAGAGGCGTTCGGCCCGGTTTGCCTTTGCCCTCGAGGTGATTGAGGCAGGAACATATTCGACGACATAGCCGCGATCTCGAAACGGTGCAAGATCGGAACTGTCGGTGACGAACACGGGCGTAAAGTCCCTGCTTCGCACCTGCCTCTGTTCGATTGCCTCGATCGCCTCTTCGACGTCTCCGGGAGTCATCCCGAAGAGGGTGAAACCGATTCGAATCTGCGGCCGATCGACCGCAAGGCACTTCCACCCCGGGGTTGGTACCAGTGGTTTAAGTTCAACCCTGGTCTCATGCTGGGGGTTCTGGCCAGTTGGATGAAGGGACCCCTTCTTTCCGGGACTTCCGGTCGTCAGGTCCGCTGTGGGTCCCGGGCCCCGTCCAAACGTCTCAGAGGCGCGAAGCTCGGGAGATTTCAGCTGTGCATCATTGAGGCGTGCGCGGAGGATGTCAGTCGTGCTCGAGAGGTTTTGGATGAGCTCTCGATACCTTCGGTTCTGGGCACGGAGCAGGGCGATCTCGTCTCTGAGTCGCTTGTCAGAACCAGAGTCGGTCATAGAGTTTCAACCTGTGTAATGGTGTCGGTTACAATTTGCGCGGCCCGTTCGGCGCCGTTCGGTTTGGCTATGAGTTGACATTTATCCTTCATGGCCTGACGACGATCCTGGTCCATCATGAGGTCAAGCACTTGGTCGAGGATCGGCAGCATATCGTGATCCAGATGAACCGCCGCTCCATGAAGATCGGCGAAGGCTGCGCGAGCACTTTGGTCGTCCATCGCCCGGTTGAGATTGGGCGTGAGCAGCGACGGCACGCCGAAGCTGATGATCTCGTTGAATGAGTTGTAGCCGGCTGCGCTGATCGTGAAATCGAACGCTCGATAATAGCGACTGATGGGGAAACACCTCAACCTCGGTACGTCCGGCCACAGGTCGAGGCCGATATCCGAGGTCAGCCATTCAGCGATCACTGGGCGTGCAATCCTCGTTTTCTCGAGTGTCTCGATTGCGCTGCCGATCAGGTCTATGATGTTGAAGTTGTTACCCGCACCGAGCTGGATGAGCACGTAACGTTCATCGGGATCGAGACCGAGCGTGCGGCAGCTCTCGTTGCGAGGAAGGACCTCATCGGGATCGAGTAGCCGAATCGGATCGACGAAGACGACTCCTTCACGGTGGTCCACTGAAGCCCCCGAGTCGAAAACGGAGGCCACCTCGCCGGGCTCGATGATGAGATCGACGTCCTCCCCGGACAGCAGACTCTGCGAGTTGTCCTGGTCTCTGCGCCACAAGCCGCGCCGGATCCATATCAGCGGACAATCGGGCCTCGGCAACACTGAATCGCAAATGCCCTGATACACGACGTTCCCGTCGAATACCACTGCGCGGATGGAATACGCCTCCAACACCTGGTCGAGGGTGCTCTTGAGCCACCCGTTCCACGTCGCCATATCTGACCGCGTGTGTTGCTGACTCGGCACGTATTCGGCATGAAATCCGAACTGCTGAATCACGGGCAACGCCTGACTCATGGTCAGGAACACCGCCTCAACCGAGTTTGGAAGCCGCCGAGCCACGGCAAGGAGCCGCGACAGATGGCCCATTCCCACACCGTTCGAGCTCACGAAGAGCAATCGCGCGGTGGACCTCACCCTGGATACAGACCGAGCCATCATGTGTCGATCACATTGTAACCACAGAAACCGCCAGCTGGGTGGACGGGATTTTCAGTCGAGTGAATCGCCTTGGCGCGACTGTCGGTGTGCTCGATTTCGAGGCGCCACAGGAGCTATCTTCTGAAAAATACGAAACACCCGCCACTCCATCAGGAGAGGCGGGTGCGATAACAGCGTTTTGATTTTGCCGTTGGGGAGCCGCCTAGTACAGCCCGACGTTCTCTTCTTCGGCGTCGAACGCACTCAGGGCATCGATGTCCTGGATCGAGAGACGCTGCTCGCTTCTGGCCTTTTGGAGGGCCTCGTCAACGTCGGATGCGACATCGCTCGGGGCCGCAATCACCGGCACCGCACGGCCAACGATGAGTCCTGCGACGGCCAATCTCATGAATTTCTTTTTGTCCATGCTGCTCCCCCTCCTATGTATGTTCTCTTCGGGACCCTGAATATTAACCTTCACAAGGATAGGTTCAGTGAGTCCCATTGTCAATATTTGGATCGTGACCCATCTCACCATCTTGTCTATCGCGGACCGTCCTCGAGTCGTAACTGTCAGAATTTTCAAATATTTGGGTATCCAAGTATTTCCTTTGTGAGATCTGTATGAATAACCGCAACTTAAACTTACGGTGCCACGTTTCGCATCGTTGCATTGTTGTCGTCCGGGGCTGAAATGGCGTTGTCGGGGGTGTCGAGATGATTGCGGAAGGTGGAGTCGCCTTGATCGAGGCTGAGGCCGAGCTTGAGCCATTGGGTCACCGATGTCCGCTCTTTCGTAAATGAGAGTCGTTTTTTCGTCTGACCGAAAAAGTAACGAGCGACTGCCGGCTGTGTGAGCTCGATCCGATTCCGGGATAGGATCTTCCCATGCGTTACGAAGGCACGGTGTACCGGCCGCCGTCCGAAGCCGGGTCACTGATCATCCAGGCGACCGTCGGCTGTCCCTACAACCGGTGTGCCTTCTGCGCCATGTACAGCGACAAGAAATTCAGGAGGCGGCCGGTTGAGGAGGTTGTCGAAGACCTGGACATGGTGCTCGAGACCTACGGTTCGGAGGTGCGGACTATCTTCCTCGCCGACGGCAACTCGGCGGCGCTGCCTACCGATCACTTGGTTGTCATTGGTGACGCTGCCCGGGATCGGTTTCCGCACCTCGAGCGCATCACCATGTACGGCTCGGCGAAGTTCCTGGTGAAGAAAAGCCGCGACGAGTGGAAGAGGATCGGAGGCGCCGGCATCACCCGCATCCACTCTGGGCTCGAGTCCGGTGATCCCGTGACTTTGGAGCAGATTCGCAAGGGGGTGGATCCGGAGGCCGCCGCCCGAGCCTTCAACCACGTCATGGAGGCCGGCATCGAGCTCTCGGTCTACCTGATGGTGGGCGTGGCCGGGCTCGAGCGCTGGCGGGAGCACGCCGAGGGCAGCGCCGCGGTGCTCAATCGAGCCAGCCCGGATTTTGTCCGGCTGCGGACCTTCGTGCCGGTCGTCGGCACCGAGTGGTGCGACCGGTGGCAGCGGGGAGATCTGACCCTGCTCGACGCCCATCAGGCGCTGGAGGAGATGCGGCTGCTGGTGGAGCGATTGCACGGGCCGACCACAGTGCTGTCAGACCACATCAGTAACTTCCTCGACGTCCACGGACGGATCCCCGATGACACGCCGACCATTCTCGAGGGCATTGACGAAGCGCTCGAGTGGCCGGTGGAACGGTTCAGGCCGCCAACCGAGCGCCTCGTCGGTATGACCCTGTAGCCGGGCCACCGAAAAGCAGGGGTCACTTTCAATCTGGGCAATTTTGGTGGGCGCTGATCGGAAGGTGAATTACGAATCAGTACGAGTCATGCCGAACTCGGAGCACCGTTTTGCGTAGACTGTCTTACATGCGATTCATTCAGAACCTCGTTGACGCCAGGATCCTGTTGTTGGTGGCTGTTTTCGCGATGTCGTGTGGCTATGCACGATATGCGCACGCCGAGTCACCGACCGGGCTCGACGGCTACATCTGGCTCGACGCCAACGATGAACCTTTGCCATTCCAGGACCACGCGACGATCCAGGAGATGATGCGGTCGGCGCGGGTTGTCAGCCGGGAGAAGGTCGGGCGGGGGATTGCTGGAGTGGAGAAACTCGTGCTCGAGCACGGGGACATTCGATTCCACGCCGCGTTTCGGCATGTTGACATTACCGTTCGGAAGTCGGCGCCGCAGGGTATCGAGCAGCCGAGGAAGAAGTATCGGGATGCAGCGATCTTCGAGAGTGCGGCGTATGAGCTCAGCAAGCTACTCGGCCTCGGCCGTGTCCCTCCGGTCGTCGAGCGCAGCATCGATGGGCAGGAGGGAACGGTGCAGATCTGGATGGAAGGGACCCGACCCGAGGTCGTGCTGATCCAGGGGAGTCAATTGCAGCCGCCCGACAGGGTGAGGTGGAAGCAGCAGAAACAGATCATGTACGTCTTCGACAACCTCATCTGCAACTCCGATCGCAACCAGGGCAATCTGCTGATCGACCGGAGCTGGAATATCTGGTTCATCGATCACACGCGGGCGTTCAAGCGTTCGTCCAAGCTCATCTATCTCGACAAGCTGACGTCGTGCGAGCGACACCTGTGGAATTCGCTGCGTGAGATCGACGACGAGACTATTCGTCAGCGATTGGAGCCATTTCTCGAGAGCCAGGAGATCACGAAATTGTTGTTACGGCGTCGCACTCTGGTTCGTCGCATCCAGGGGTTGATCGACAAACACGGTGAAGACGCCGTCCTCTTCGACCTCCGGCCACCGGCGGCCGAGAAGGCTCATTGGGCCGACTGACATGAGCCGATGCCCGTGCGACGGATACGCTGCGAGCGGCGTGCTCGAGCGTCGGATTATAGATTTGGTGATTCCTGCATGTTACCGATTTCTGTGCTTGACGCATATATAGTGAGACGTCATGATATCCAGTGTCGCAATATGCTGGTCAGAAAACGGAGGTGCAGAATGAAGAACGCTTTGATTCTTTTGTTGGGGGCCGTGTTCGTAGTAGGCGTCGCCTCTGCGCAGGAAACGGAGACTGGTGACGAGCTGGAGAAGGTCAAAGGGTCGTTCGCGGAGACCTGGGTCCGCCCGGACGCGGACATCTCGCAGTACAGCAAGCTCTACCCATGGAAGGCGGTGTTCGAGTTCCGCGATGTCGAAGACACGAAACAGCCGCGAACGTCAATCGAGAAGAGCCGCGGTGGATCCGGGCCCTACAAGGTCTCGGAGGAAGGCCAGAAGAAGTTCGAAGAGGTCGTGGGCGACGCCTTCGTGAAGGAGCTGGGCCGCAGCAAGCAGTTCGAGATCGTCGACGCGGTCGGCCCCGACACGCTGCTGGTGCGGGCGATGGTCATGGACATCGTGTCTACGGTGCCCCCCACCGCCACCGGCACCGTCGACTCGTACATAGCGTCACTCGGCGAGGCGACCATCATCTTCGAGCTGATCGACGCCGAGACCGGCGTGGTCCAGGCCACCGTCGGCGAGCGCCAGCAGATCCTGCCGCCGTCGCGGGCGACGGGCGGCGTTGGCGGGGCGCCGATGAACGAAGCCACAATCTGGAACGACGTCAAGAACTGGGCGACTACGGTCGCGCGCGAACTGCGCAAGGCGCTCGACAAGGCGCAAAAGAAGGCCGGAGAGTAGAAGTAGGACCGATCTTCGACCGGACATACCAGCGGCCACGTGATCGTGGCCGCTTTTTTTATTGTTCGGACGGCGACTCGCCGTTTCGGTCGTTGGCCCTGTCGACCCTCTCCCGCACCAACTGCTGAGGCGTTTGCAGGCTTTCCACCGGCTCCACCTCGAGGATCCGGCAGCGGCGCGTCCGGTCGAACTCCCGGTACGTGATCATGGCGCCCGAATGTGAGCAGACCCGGTTGAAATCGTTGGCGATGAAGAGGCTCGTCGCGACGCTCAGCTCCCGGCACCCCGGTCGATGGTGAGCAGGAAGTGCTTGTCCCGCACGCACTTCACGTAGACGAAACGGTCGTGCAGCGCGTGGAATCCGCGCGTATCACGAACGTTGAAGCAGGTTCCGGCGACCGTTTCGCCGGCAGTGGCGGATCGCGATTTCTCCGCCGGAGGCGACGCGCAGGCGATCAAGACCAGCACGGCTCCGTAGAGAACGAATACGATCGCCCGGTTCTGAATTATCACCGCCTCCCGAATGCTGCTGCCATCCACTCGAGCCCGTCTTAGCCGACAAAAAAAGGCGGCCCCAAAGGGGCCGCCAGTCGTAGTTTCGGTGAATCGATTAGAACGCGAACTGGATTCCGGCGAAGACGTAGCGACCGTACGGGTCGTGCGTCGAGTACAGGTTGAGGCCGAAGTCGTCGTTGAAGGTCGGCGCCAGAGGCGGCTCTTCGTCGAAGATGTTGTTGACACCGATGGTGAAACGGATGCCGTTGTTCATCAGGTACGACAGCGCGAGATCGAACCAGTTGTGAGCCGCGATCGTGTCGATGTCGTTGGCTTCCCACCTGGGCATCGCATCGGGGTCGCCGATGTCCGGGTTGGGGCTGGCGTCGTCAACCTCCGTCTGACCGAGGTGGCGCCATCCGAGCGATATGTTGAGGTTGAAGTTAGTTTCCCAGGTGGCGCGGAACCGGTGCCGCCATTCGGGCGCGACCTGGCCGCACTGGAAGCCGAAGTAGCCGACGCAGTCGTAGGCGACCAACGGGTTCTCGAAGTAGTCCGTCATGGTGTAGGTGCCGTTCATCTCGATGGGCAGGAAGCCCGCGTTGCCGAGACCGATCATGTAGGCGCCGTTGAAGTCCACACCTTCCCTATGGAGGTTGCCGACGTTTTGGTTAGTGGTCACAATATGCCCAGCGGTCGTCAGCCACAGGGTGCCGACCGAGTCGCGGTTGATCAGATCGCACATTGCCGGGTCGCCGGTGTTGGCGCACGTCTGGAGAATGTCGTCAAACCCGAGGCTGCCAACGGTGTCTTCGACTTTGATGTCGTAGTAGTCGAAGGTGAGGGACAGTCCGGGCACTCCGGTCGGAGTGATGACGATAC
>Ga0255053_10000245_pt1 | contig 29503 bp, 24 predicted proteins | sample JV7_2_22_MG_FD_188635 | JGI IMG/M metagenome (GOLD analysis project Ga0255053, IMG submission 188635) | Seawater microbial communities from Jervis Inlet, British Columbia, Canada - JV7_2_22 | ecosystem: Environmental > Aquatic > Marine > Inlet | place: Canada: British Columbia | collected... | reverse complement strand
CTCCGCGGACGGGACACCCCGCTATCCGACCGGAGGGAACGAGCCGATTCTCACCGTGAACGGCGAGCGCATCGTCGATGCCAAAGGCCGCGTCTCCAGGGTGACAAGCGCCGGGGCTGGGCCCTCCGTCGGCAAGTTCCTCCTCATGGCCTATCTTCCGCCAGAGCACGCAGTGGAAGGAACAGAGCTACGCGTCATGTACATGAATGAGCTTTACCCGGTTCGGGTGGCCGTCGCAGGAAGCACTCCGCTCCTCGACCCCGACAACAGCAGGATGAAGTAGAAGCCACAGATGAGGATCCTCGTCTGCGTCAAGAGGGTTCCAGCTCCCGGTGCCCGAATCGTCCTGACGGAGGACGCCCAGGAAGTCGACGCAAAACTTCTGTCCTTTGCGATCAGCCCGCATGAGGAGTGTGCAGTTGAGGAGGCGGTCCAGCTCGCCGAAGCCAACGACGGATCAGTGACCGTTCTGACTCTCGGCCCACCAGCGGCAGAGGAGCAGCTGCGATCCTCCTTGGCCGTCGGTGCCGACGCCGGCGTCCTGGTCCCGACCGATGGCTCCGATTGGGATCCGATCTCCACGGCGTCGGCCATCTCTTCCGCTGTGCAGGAACTCGAAGGTGACGGCGTGTTCGATCTGATCCTCTTCGGCAACGAATCGGCTGATTCGGGCGGTTTCCAGGTCGGCATCCGGGTTGCTCACTCGTTGGGCCGCCAGGTCGTCAGCGGGATCAAGGTCATCGATGTCGAGGATGGGAATGTCAGTCTTCGTCGTGACACCGCTGCCGGGTCCGAGATCTACGAACTGATAATGCCGGCTGTGGTTGCAGTCAAGGAGGGCATCAATCTTCCCAGGTACCCAACCCTCAAAGGAAGACTTCACGCCAAGAAGGTCGAAGTCGCCGTCAACGAGCAGTCGAAGGTCGGCAGCGACCAACAAATGGTGCGGCTGGTTTCACCACCCCAGGATGTTTCGGAGACTGTCCTGCTTGGCGAAGGCGCCGAAGCGGCGGGAGCGGTTGTCGATCTGTTCGAAGAGCTTCAGTTGGTGCAGAGTTGATCCTTGCCCTCCTGATACACGATCGAGGGATTCTCGAAGAGAGCTCCCTCCAGGGGTTGAGCCTGGCCAGGTCGCTGGCGACTTCACAGGGAGTCGAACTCCATGCGATTCTGATAGGTGAGGCAGGAGACGGGTTGTCAGCCTCACTCGGCGACTACGGCGTAGCCACGGTTCATCTTGTCCATCACGAAGGGCTTTCTGACTATGGCCCGACAGCATGGGGGGCATCAGTCGCACAGTTGCTCGAGTCGCTCGGGCCTCTGGCGGTGGTAGCCACCGGCAGCCTCCGCGGTAACGAGGTAATGGCCCACGTCGGCGCAGTCACGGGACTCCCCCTGGTCTCCAACTGCACCGAAGTCGATCCCGGTGACGACGGCTTAGAGGACGTCTGGGAGATCGTGAGAGTCCGATGGGGCGGAAGTCTCCTCGAGCAGACTCGGCTCGAATCCAGAACCAGGCTGCTCACCGTTGCCGAGCACAGTGTTGAGGCAACCCCGGCGGCCATCGCGACCGATACGTCTGCACAGGTCTTTACGCCGAATCTCGAAGAGCACCATTTCTTGACCCGGGTCGTGGATCGGGTTACGACAGCAGATGGCGTCACCCTGGCCACGTCGCCGGTCGTCGTCAGCGGTGGTCGGGGCGTTGGCAGCCCGGAGGGCTTCGCCTCACTCGAAGAACTGGCGGGACTTCTCGGTGGTGTTGTCGGATGCTCTCGAGTGGCGACTAACAACGGATGGCGCCCTCACTCCGACCAGGTGGGTCAGACCGGAACTGTGGTGGCACCGGATCTCTACGTCGCATGTGGGATCAGCGGCGCAATCCAACATTGGGTCGGGATGATGGCCTCAGGAACGGTTCTCGCCATCAACATCGACTCCGAAGCACCCATGGTCACCAAGGCCGATTACGCAGTAGTCGGCGACCTCGGCGAGATCGTCCCGGCGGTCATCGAGGAGATCAATCGACGCAAAGGCGATTGAAGCCCGGTCTCAGGGGACCATTCCCCCGGTTCGGACATAGCCGTCGAGTACCGACTGCGGATAACCATGTTCGAGTCGGGCGGCCTCTTCATCTACTGCCGCCTGGAGATCGTCATCGCAGGGCCTGCGCTCGTCCCGCCATTCTGCGATGTACTCGTCGGCGTCGGTCTTTCCCGCTCGGGTCGCCGCCTGGTCGATAGCGACCTGAAATCTGTTGGAGAGTCTGATGGTCGCCTTTCGCCGTCCCGCCCTCGCCGTCACCTGTGCCGGGATATCGCGCCAGTAGATGACCGTCAGTCGGGCCTGCGCTCTGGAGTCGCCTCTCTCGCTCGTCATCGCCCTCCTCCGACCGTCAGAACAGTCCGACGACTTCCCCGTCGGAATCTATGTCTACCTGCATGAACGCGGGCTTCGTCCCCAGACCGGGCATCGTCCTCATCTCACCCAGTAGCGGGGAGATGAATCCGGCGCCAACCGACGCCCTCACTTCACGAACCGGCAGCGTGTAGCCGCTAGGAGCGCCCTTCAATCCGGGATCGTGGCTGATAGAGAGATGTGTCTTTGCCATGCAGATCGGCAGGTAGCCGAACCCGGCCTTCTCGAACTCGTCGATCTGGCGATTTGCAGCAGTCGAGTATTCGACTTCGGCGGCGCCATAGACCTGGCTGGCGATGGTTTCGATCTTGGCCTTGATTGGCTGGTCCAGTGGATAGAGATAGCTGAACTCGTTCCCCTGTTCGCAAGCCTCGACCACTGCTTCGGCGAGCCTGCGAGCGCCCTCTCCCCCGTTGGCATGATGATCGGTGGAGACGGCAGCGACGGCACCGGCGCCGATCGACTTCTCCTTGATCAGATCGTGCTCGTGTTGGGTGTCGGTGGGGAACTTGTTGATGGCAACCACGACGGGAACGCCATATCTATTGGCAGTCGCAATGTGCGCCTCGAGGTTGGCGATGCCGGCGCGAAGCAATGGAAGATTTTCCTCGGTGTAGACCGCGTCCAACGATCGACCGGCTACCACTTTGGGGCCACCGCCGTGAGTCTTGAGCGCCCTGATTGTTGCCACCATGACGACACAGTCAGGCTTCAGGCCCGAGACACGACACTTGATGTCGAAGAACTTCTCCATGCCCATGTCGGCACCGAACCCCGACTCGGTCACGACGTAGTCGCCGAGGTGAAGGGCCATCCGATCAGCCAGGATCGAAGAATTGCCATGGGCGATATTGGCGAACGGCCCGGCGTGGATGAAGGCAGCCTGGCCCTCAATTGTCTGCATGAGAGTCGGATGGAGAGTCTCTCGCATCAGCACAGCTACAGCGCCGGCCACACCCAGGTCTTCGAGCGTTATCGGATTTCCGTCCTTGGTCGAGCCGATCACAACCCGGCCGCACCGATCACGGAGATTCCTCAGAGCCGATGCGTAGTCGGCGCCGTCGACGAGGGCGAGAATCGCCATCAACTCGCTGGCAACCGCGATGTCATATCCAGTTTCCCGCGGGCGGCCGTCGGCGGAACCGCCGAGGCCGAGCACGATGTTGCGCAGGGCCCGGTCGTTGACATCCACGACCCTCCGCCATGTCACCTTGTTGGGGTCGATGCCAAGACGCTTCAGACCCAATTGCTTGAGGCTCTTGTCGGTGAGTCGACCTTCGTGATACCACCGAGCGTCGATTGCGGCCGCGACGAGATTGTGCGCCACTGTTATCGCATGGATGTCACCGGTGAGATGAAGGTTGAACTCGTCCATCGGGACTACCTGGCTGTATCCGCCGCCGGCGGCGCCGCCCTTTATCCCGAAGGTCGGGCCCATGCTGGGCTGACGAATGCAGGCAATAGACCGATGTCCCAACGCGCCCAGGCCCTGGACCAGCCCAACGGCGGTCGTCGTCTTCCCTTCACCAAGCGGCGTAGGAGTTATGGCCGTGACGTCGACGTACTTGCCCGTCGGATTGGAACTAATCCGCTTTAGGGCATCGAGATGGATCTTTGCCTTGGTCGGCCCGTAGGTGATGACTTCATCTTTTTCGAGGCCGATCTCGAGGGCGATGTCTTCGATCGGCATGAGTTTGGTGGAGCGTGCGATCTCCAGATCACTGGGGATCGGTGAGACAGGGTTCAAAGGTCCCTCCTGGGTCGAGACGTTTGTCGGAAGGCCATGTGTCGTCAGATCGTACAGGTGCCATGCAATGGGACAAGTATGAGACAGGGGGCACAGCACCAGATGGGTTGTTAACTTCGCTGCGGGCAATCCGGAGGCGACCAGGTGAAATCGGAGTATCGAGTCGTGGTGATCGGAGGAGGCGTTGTCGGCGCCAGTGTCCTCTATCACCTTGCGAAACTCGGCTGGTCCGATGTCGCCATCGTCGAACGGGAGGTGCTCACCGCCGGTTCGAGTTGGCATGCGGCAGGTGGTGTTCACGCCCTCAACGCCGATCCCAACATCGCAGCACTCCAGGCGTACACCATTGACCTTCTGACCGAAATCGGGGAGGAGTCGGGTGTGGATATCGGAATGCACATGACCGGTGGGATCTCCGTTGCCTCTGCGCCCGAGCGCTGGGAGTGGCTCCAGGCTGCTTACCGGGTGTATCAGACGATGGGCATCGAGGACGTGCGGCTCATGAATCTCGACGAGATCAAAGAGCGATGCCCGATCATCAACGTCAGCGATGTCCTGGGCGGGCTCTGGGCCGACCGCGAGGGGTACATCGACTCGTCGGCCGTGGTCCACGCTTATGCCAAGGCGGCCCGAGTGCGTGGTGCCGACGTGATCGAGCACAATCGGGTCGTCGAATTGAACTACCGCAACGACGGTCACTGGGACGTGGTCACCGAGCAGGGAACGATCGTCGCCGAGCATGTTGTCAACGCTGCGGGGCTCTGGGCCAAACAGGTTGGCCGCATGGTCGGGGTGGAACTTCCACTCTCTCCCCTGGCCCATCACTACCTCATCACGGAATCGATACCTGAATTGGAAGCGCTCGACTTCGAGATTCCGATGATGATCGACCTGGAAGGGTTTACTTACATGCGTCAGGAGCTCAAGGGTCTTCTCGTCGGCATCTACGAGATAAACCACCGGCACTGGAACATCGATGGCGCCCCGTGGGACTACGGGCTGGAGCTGATTCCGCCCGACGTTGACCGGATCTCCGACGAGTTGGGGTTCGCCATGTCTCGCTACCCGGTTCTCGAGGATGTCGGTATCAGCCGCTGGGTCAACGGCGCATTCACGTTCTCCCCTGATGGCAACCCGCTGGTGGGCCCGGTGCCCGGGCTGCACAACTACTGGTCGGCCTGTGCGGTCATGGCCGGCTTCCTCCAGGGCGGTGGTGTCGGCAAGTCTCTTGCCGAGTGGATGGTCGAGGGCGAGCCCGAAGAGGACATCTTCGCCATGGATGTCGCCCGGTTTGGGTCGTACGCAGAGGACCGGGAGTACATCCGTCAGATGACCGGCCAGTTCTACTCACGTCGCTTCGTGATGGACTACCCCAACGAGCAACTCTGGGAGGGTCGGCCTCTCAACACTTCCCCTGCCTACGAAGCGATGACCGAGGCTGGCGCCTATTGGGGAGCGATGTACGGCCTGGAGATCCCGATCTACTTCGCCGACCAGGGATTTGAGGAGATTCCGACACTGCGTCGATCCAACGCCTTCGACTACATCGGCGAGGAATGCCGGCGGGTACGCTCTGATGTAGGCATCCTCGACATCACAGGCTTCTCCCGATACGAGGTCGGTGGGCCCAACGCCGAGGCCTGGCTGGACCACATGATTGTGAGCCGTCTCCCTGCTCCGGGACGGATCAAGCTTGCACCCATGCTTGGCCACGATGGCAGGCTCAAGGGTGACCTGACCTTGCTGAATTGGGGTGACGGCACCTGGTGGATCATGGGCTCCTACTACCTGCGAGCGTGGCACATGCGCTGGTTCAACGCTCACCTGAGTGACGGGGTCACCGTGAGCGACATCTCCGACACAGTTGTTGGCTTCTCCCTGGCCGGGCCCCGATCACGGGAGTTGCTGGGGCGGGTGACATCTGATGACATCTCGCCGGAGGCAATGAGGTTCATGAGCTGTCGGGAGCTGGAGGTCGGGCCGATCCGGGCCAGGGTGGGACGGATCTCGGTCACCGGCGAGCTCGGGTATGAGATCCACTGCACGGAGGCTGAGCACGTTGAGCTTCGCGAGTTGCTGGTGGAGGCCGGCGAGGATCTGGGGGCGATCGAATACGGCTACAACGCCATGGGCTCGCTACGCATGGAAAAGAGTTTTGGGATCTGGTCGACCGAGTTCAGACAGGAATACACGCCGGGGATGACCGGCATGGACCGTTGGATCGACTGGTCGAAGGACTTCGTCGGCAAGGAGGCAGCCGTAGAGGAACGGGAGACGGACAGCGCTGCCCGAAAGCTGGTCACGCTGGAGGTCGATGCCACCGACGCCGACGCCTCCGGATACGAGCCGGTCTGGAGTGGAAGCGAGAGGGTCGGATACATCACGTCCGGCGAATACGGCCACGTCGTCGGCAAGAGCCTGGCGATGGCGTTGCTCGATCGCGAATACGCCATCGAGAGAACCGAGTTGACCGCGCACATCGTCGGTGTGGAGCGCCCGGTCCGGGTGATTCCGGCCTCGCCATACGACCCGACCGGCTCCGCGATGCGGTTATAGAACCGCGCCGGCCCGACGTATCCCGTCCACCACGTCGGGAACGGCAAAAACCCGATCCGGCGAGACCGCCCAACCCAACCTGTCGTTCCAGAAATCGGAGCCGGCTTCTGCGACCCGGCGCATCACATCCGGATAGAGATAACCCGTATCACCTCGATCAACGGCCTCGTGGAGAGCCTGAGCCACCGGGGGCGCCAGACCGAAATCCATCTCCGCAACCCAGGCACCTAGGACGTCTTCATCGAAGTACGTCCACTTCAGGCCACCCCCGGCCCGGAGTTCTGCAGCTGTTTGGTCGTCCCTCACCGATGGAAGGGTAGATTCCTCTGTCCCGGTGCGCCCACCATGCAGGGCCCCTCAGTGGTAACCAGGGTCGGCCGATGAGAGTCGTACCCACACAGTCGGACTCTTCGCGAGAGAGGGAAGTCCGTTGACACAAGAATCGCCCCTTTCATCCCAAACCTATCCAGAGGCAAGCCAGGCGACCACGACTCTGATCCTGGGCGTCGTCGGGATCCTCGGAGGGACACTTGGCTTTCTTGTTCCGTTCTTTGGCTTGATCAGCTTCCCACCAGTGATCGCGTTACTAGGTCTCCTCAGTCCAGTCGCCTGGTACTTGGGTCGGAGGGAAATGAAGGCGATTGACGAAGGCCGCAGGGACCCGGCATTCCGATCCAACGCCAAGGTCGGCATGATTCTCGGAATAGTCGGCACGGTGATCATCGTGATCGGCATTGCCATCCTGATTCTCATCATCATCCTGCTGAGCACCTACACCTTCTAGCCGATGATGCGTGCATGGCAACTGGTGTCGCCGGGGCCGATTGATGACCATCCTTTGGAATTGGTCGACCTGCCCGCTCCGGATTCGGGCCCCGGTGAGATCAGGGTGCGGGTGACGGTATGTGGGGTTTGCCGAACCGACCTTCACATAGCCGAGGGTGACCTGGCGCCGCACCGAGAGGGGGTCGTTCCCGGTCATGAGATCGTCGGTGTGGTTGATGAGTTGGGAGCAGGCGCGAGTCGGTTCAAGATCGGCGACCGGGTTGGGATCGCCTGGCTGCGCTACACGTGTGGCGAATGTCGATGGTGCCGGCGCGGCGAGGAGAACCTCTGCGCCTCACCCAAGTTCACCGGCTGGGACGTCGATGGGGGCCATGCCGACTTTGCCGTGGTAGACGAGGATTACGCCTATCGCATTCCAGACGCATTCGGCGACGAAGAAGCTGCTCCGCTGCTCTGTGCCGGGATCATCGGGTACCGGGCGTTGCGGAGGGCCGAGCTCCCACCCGGTGGTCGCCTCGGAATCTACGGTTTCGGGGGATCGGCCCACCTGGCTGCTCAGGTGGCGCTCCACGAAGGAGCGACGGTTCATGTCCTGACCCGGTCGCCTGAAGCCCAGGCTCTGGCCCTGGAGTTGGGATGTGCCTCAGCTGGCGATGCATACGACGAGCCTCCCGAAAGGTTGGATGCGGCAATCCTGTTCGCACCGGCGGGCGAACTGGTCCCGGTGGCGTTACGCGCTCTGGATAGAGGTGGAACACTGGCAATAGCCGGTATCCACCTCAGCGACATCCCGGCCCTGAAGTACTCATCGCTGTTCGAAGAGCGTCAGATCCGATCGGTCACGGCCAATACCCGTGCCGACGGTGAGGAGTTTTTGGAACTCGCCTCCCGCATACCGATCCGGCCGACCACCACGGCCTACCCATTGACCGCCGCCGATCAGGCCTTGGCCGACCTGGCCTACAACCGGATCAACGGTGCCGCAGTTCTGCGGGTCGCCGACTGAAGCCGGCTTGCTGATACTCACGCTTGGCGTTTAAGTCCACCTCATGAGAATCGGACTAATCAACGAACTGCACGGACGTCCGGACGGAGACGTCCCTGCACCCACGTGGGCATCGATCAGCAAGCGGGCAACAACCGCAGAAGCGCTCGGCTTTGACGCATTCGTTTTCGAGGACGCTCTGCTCTACAAGGGCCAGGACACAACAGACGGTGTGTGGGAATCGGTGTCGATCGCGGGCGCGATCGCTGCGACCACCACCCGCATCGATTTCGGGCAGTCGGTCATCAACTCGCCGTACCGCTCCCCCGCGATGACGGCGAAGATCGCTGACACGATCGATGACATCTCTGGAGGCCGATACGTGCTCGGCATCGGAGCCGGAAACACTCCGGATTCCGATTACGAGGCATTCGGATTCCCGACTGACAAGCGGTATTCGCGTTTCGCCGAAGCTATTCAGATCATCCACGGTCTCCTCAAGAACGGTGCGATCGACTTCGAGGGCGAGTACTACACGGCCAAGCACGCCGAGTTGGTGTTGCGCGGCCCTCGTCCGGAGGGCCCTCCGATCAATATCGGCGCCGGTGGGCCGAAGATGCTGCAACTGGTCGCGAGATACGCCGATGCCTGGAACTGGTGGGGCTGGGGCGAAACACTCGAACAGGTTGAGGAGCGGCTGAAGCCGATCATGGATCAGTTGGAAGAGGCCTTCGCCGAGGAGCAACGCGACCCGTCCACTGTCGGCCGAACCTTCGACATGTACACCGTGGTTCCCGGGGGCTTTGAGCCCGAAGGCCTCAATATGGAAAACCCGGTCCTGGGCACATCCGAGCAGATCGCCGAGCACATTCTCTCGATTGGCGAGATGGGGTTTGATGAAGTCCGCTGCGATGTGTTTCCGAAAACGATCGAGGCGCTAGAGGCCATGCAACCTGTTGTCGAGATCGTCCACGCCAACTGAAATCCGGGCCGGGGTGGCTTGTCCCCCTGCGGAGCGGGGGGACCGCCCGCCAACGACCGAAGGGAGTGCGGGCGAGGGGGCAGAATCAGCCGGGCGGATCGTCTGGTTTGGCTCTGGGTCTGGGCCGGCGGAATCGGAGTCTTCCGTGGTCGGGATGGCGGTAGATCTGGAAGCCTCGTTGGTGGATGACGATGTGATGGTGGAACCAGCAGAGGGCTATCAGATCATCAGGATCAGTTGATCCGCCTTGTGACCAGGGAGTCTCATGGTGTGCTTCCAGCCGGTATCTGGAATTGCAGCCGTCGGCTTCACAGACCCCACCGCCACGACGAATCACCGCCCTTTTCAATGCCGGTGGTGCAGTCCTTGCTCCCCGGCCATAGACCATTGGTATCCCATCAGCCCCATTCACGGTGACCTCGGTAGTGGCGTCACAGAGGATGGCTTCTAATGCTTGGACACCGACTTTGGGTCCGGCTTCCAACATCACCCCGGATTCTCCGTTTGAGTCTGAAGCTTCTCTGGCATCGACAAACACGGTCACCTGAGCCGGTGGCGCATCTTCACCACCACCACTGGTGCACAACTCGACCAGAGCGGTTGCTTTACGCCAGGAACGGTCACCCGGGGTCCCATCAGGCAGGTCAGGCTGAGCATCGGCCATTTCGGTCAGGGTTTTGTCCACCAGTGACGCCGAAAGGCCGTCGAGACCACCCTGGATCCGAGCCCAGGTCGCATCCAAGGTGTACTGAAGAAACAAATGATTGGCCTCGGCAGTCTTGATCTCGTCTTCGGCAGTGAGCCGGGTTCTTCTCGATGCTTCCCGGTAGACCCCACCCACATCCAAATGAGACAACAAGCCGACATCCTCTGAAATCTTGGACAACGCTTCGACCCGATCAAACGACACCTCACCAGAAGCGAGAGCATCTCGGAGATCAGACCGGTCAACGGTTCTCCGCACAGTCCGGACCAGACTCTTCGCCGAATCACGACTCATATCCAACCGGGTCGACACCCATTCGGACAGACTCCGCGAACCGTCACCGGTGGCCACCTGAGCCCGATCCAAAACCTCGAGATCCTCCATCTGCTGGGCACGGATCTGGGAGACCAGCGTTTCGGCGGCAACAAACCGCTGCTCTCTCTGATCAATTGTCAACAACTCTTCCATAACCCCAACGTACAACCGGGGTATGACAAGAACCGCCCAAAGACCAGCCGATTTCATAGAGATATCGGAAAGTTCTAGAGGTCCGAGTTCGGCGTATTCGGTGGCGCCAGGGGTAGCGTCGAAGTCACCCGGCCCTCCGACCGACTATCTCGGGGTATCACTAAATGGAGGCACAATTGAGCGAGGAGTCCGAAATGACGGAAGCAACGGCAGGTCCGACCGAGGGACAGCAGCGGTATCTGAAAGCGTTCGACGCACGGATGCGGCGCACCAACCTGGCAGTCCGTGCCAGGGCTTTCGGCGTCCAAGCAGCATGGGCGGTAGCGCTGCTGGCCGGAGCGGCCATACCGCTTGCGCAGGCTCTGGGTTGGCCTGATTGGGTGACGGCGGTTCTTGGCTTCGTCGTCGTGGTAGTTACTGGAGGAGACCGGCTCTTCGCTCGTACCGTCGGCATCGGTGAAGCGCTGGACAATCTGCGGAGACGCCTTGCTCGCGAGCGACGACTCCTGACAGCCGGGAGTAGTCCCTACTCCGATCCAGTGAATCCATACGCCGTCTTCATTCAGCGGACCGAGGACGCGATTGCCGAGTACGACAAAGTGGCCGGCGGGCTCAATGCAAAGTTGGCTCAGGAGGCTTAGTAATCGGGCAAGCCAGAATCAGTAGTTCACCAGCACCCCGCCCTCGCACTCGCGACGCTCGACTCAGATGTTGTGTCCGACCCGGATCAGATTGCCGCTCGGGTCGGTGAATGAGAACTCCCGCATTCCCCAGGGACGGTCCTCGATAACTCTGAGAGGGATGTCGGCATTCGACCACAAAGCATGCCAGAAGTCGGCGTCCTCCACGTGAAAGTATCCAGCCGCTTCGTTCGATGCGACGTCCAGTTGAGGCGCAGACCAAAGATGGAGAATCTCCTCATCGTTGTGGAGGACCAAGGCGTATGCCTCGTCGAATTCCTCAACGTCGAAGCCGAGCCCCCGGTAGAAGGCACCGGCCTCTGACATGTCCGAGATCGGGAAGATAGTCTTGGTGACAATACGGAGAAGAGGCCCGTTGGCGTTCACCCTCTACATGATACGTATCGGCCTAACCCAGCAGTTCAGGTGCCTCCCCACACATATGGCCAGATAGTTAGCATCCATTCGTGCGCTTCGGAATCTCTGTTGCGAATTTCGCTCGTTACGCCGATCCCGAGTTGATAGTCAGATGGGCTGGCCTCGCTGAGACTTCAAGTTGGGACGGGTTCTTCCTCTGGGACCACATCGCAGTCGCCGAAGGCTGGGACCACTCTGATCCATGGGTAGAGCTGGGTGCGATCGCTCAGGTAACAGATCGGATAGCCATAGGTCCGATGGTCACTCCCTTGCCGAGACGTCGTCCGTGGGTTGTGGCGAGGCAGGCAACAACTGTCGACCATCTCAGCGGAGGTCGATTGATTCTGGGGGTTGGGATCGGCAACCCTCCAGAAGAGGAATTCGGTCGATTTGGTGAACCGACCGATGACCGGGAGAGAGCGGACTTGCTAGACGAGGGTCTGGAGATTCTCAAGGGCATGTGGAGTGGTGAGCCGTACTCTCACTCCGGCGAGCACCTCTCGGTGGCACGCAGCACATTCGGCCCGACCCCTGTCCAGCAGCCGACGATCCCAATCTGGGTGGCGGCGATGTGGCCCAACCGTCGACCGATGCGACGTGCGGCTCGATTTGAAGGTGTGTTCCCATTCAAAATGGGCACATGGTCCGTCGACGAAGTCCTCCATTTGGCTTCGATCATGAACGATTTCCGTGGTGATCTAGAAGGTTTTGACCTGGTCATTTCGGGCTCCTTCCTCGACGGCTCAGAGTTCGGAGGCGAGTATGCCGACGCGGGCGCCACCTGGTACCTGGCGGTACCCCGACCCGGCGACACAGTTGACGATGTCGAAGCAGCGATTCGCCGGGGCCCGAGCGCTCAGTAGTCCGTCGGGACTCCGCCCTCCGACTTCCTCCGCGCGACGAACTCCTCCAGCTCCGCCCGAACTTCAGGGTCCATCGGCGGTTGCTGATAGGAGTCCATGAACTGGGCCGCCACCTCGATCATCCGCTCCTTGGCCTCGGGTTTACCCGCCTCCTCCCAGGCCTCGTAGTTGCGCCAATCGGAGATCAGGGGCGCGTAGAACGCATCACGAAACCGCTCGAGAGTGTGTGGTGTTCCGAAGTAGTGCCCACCCGGCCCGACGTCGCGGACGGCATCCAGAGCCAGCCCTTCGCTGCTGAAATCGATCGGATCGAGGAACGCCGACACCATCCCACAGAGGTCGGCGTCGAGAGCCATCTTCTCAAAGGAGGCCCGTAATCCACCCTCCATCCAACCAACGGCATGAAGCAGGATGTGCGCCCCGCCCATGATCGCCCCCCACAGCGAGAAGACCGACTCGTAGGCCGCCTGAGCGTCGAGGGCGTTGGCGGCGTTCACACCCGAGGACCGATAGGGCACGTTGTAACGCCGGGTGAGCTGGCCGGTGATCATCGCCGTCTGCATGTACTCGGGGGTGCCAAACGCCGGAGCACCGCTCCGCATGTCGACGTTGGAAGTGAACCCCCCATAGACAACCGGAGCGCCCGACCGCACCACCTGTGTCATCGCGATGCCCGCCAATGCCTCGGCGTTGTGCTGGGCAAGAGCTCCACTCACCGTGACCGGGGCCATCGCTCCGGCAAGAGTGAACGGAGTGATGACGATGACCTGATTTCGAGAGGAGAACTCGATGATCCCCTGCAACATGGGCAGGTCGTATCGCAGCGGTGAACTGGCGTTGATGATGCTCATCACCGACGGCTCGCTATCCAGGGTCTCGCCGTCGACCTGGCGAACAATCCGGATCATCTCGAGTGCATCACGGTTTCGTTGCGCCCCGAGGCTGTAGGCATGGATCACCCGATCGGAAAGGGTGAGCATGTCGAAGATGGTGTCGAGGTGCCGCACCGAGGCATGGATATCGACAGGCTCGACCGGATAGCCGCCCCACAGATGAACTGCGTTGATTGTATGTCCTAGTCGGACGAGATTCTGAAAATCCTCATGATTTCCCACCCGCCGCCCTCCGGCTTCATCGCTGGTGTTGGGTGGGCTGGCTACCGCAGAGAAGGCGACAGTATCACCCCCGATATGCAGGTTCTTCTCCGGATTTGGGGCATGGAGTGTGAACTCCGAGGGAGCGGTGGAGATCTTCTCCTCGATCCACGCTGGCTCAAAACGAACTCGCTCGGACTCCGGGTCGACCGCCGCCCCGGCCTCGGCCAACATGCGCCTTGCCTCGGGATCGAGAAAGTCCATTCCGATCTCAGAGAGGATCTGAAGTGAGGTCTGGTGGATCGCCTCGATCTGCTCTTCTGTCGCTAATTCGGTCGGAGCGAAGTGCCGGCGGGGCTGATGCCACGGCGCCTGGCGCGGCCCGGCGGGCTGGGCCGGCGCGTCACGCCCCCGTCGTCTTCCACGACGCTCCCGGCTAGGGCTCTCTGAGGGTTCGTTGCCTGTCATTGCAGTGGTGGCGAACCTATCACCGAGGAAATTCCGAACTCCTCCCCGGCGTCGATGATCGCCTCCTGGACGAACAGACCAAAGGACCGCGACGGCAGTATCAGATAGGAGCGCACACCGATTTGATCATCCCTGATCAGCTCGGTGGCCACACCGGCAAAGAGACTCCGGGCGGCGGCCCCGTCGGGGAACATTCCCTCCCCGAGATCGAGGGCGCATAGCTTGGCGATGAGACCTGGCGCATTCGCACCGGTGAGCCGGAACATGGCCCGGACATGGGTCAAATCGGCGACCAATCCTTCGTTAGGCCTGGAACCGAGAACGGTCCACTCCCCCGGGCTCACCGACCAGACCAACTGATCGTCACTCCTTCTCGACGTTCCGGGACGCACCTCGCCGGTGAACACCCGCCACTTCGGGGTGAGACTGACATCGGAAAGCGCCAGGTCGTCCGGACCCGCCGGAATCGGATTGCGCTCAGACACGGAGCCTGGTCCCTTCGGGATCGAAGTGGGCGTGTTCGGCCATCACCTTCGCCGACACCGTCCGCCCGTCGGGGAGACGGATGGCGATCGTCTGACCTCCTACGGCGAGATCAGGATTCAGCTGACCGAGACAGATCGATCGCTCCAGCGTCGGCGAGTGCCGACTCGATGTGATGCGGCCCAGGATCGAACCCTCCGGACTGATGATCTGACTTGATTCCGGCGGAACGATCGACGGGTCGTCGGTCTGTATCGCCACCAGCTTTGGATAGTCACCCCTCTTCTCTTGCCAGACGAGCTCCGGCTTCCCGGAGAAGTCGGCCTTGTCCAGTTTGATGGCCCGGTCGAAGCCCATGCCAAAGCCCTGACTGAGACCGTCGGTGTCCTGGCCCACGATGAAGTGACCCTTCTCCAGCCGCATGATTCGTTGCGCCTCGATACCAAAGGGACCGACCCCCAGATCGGCGCCGTGCTCGAGGAGGCTCTCCCAGACCGCCAGCCCGTACCCGGACGGCACGTGGATCTCATAGGAGAGCTCGCCGGTGAATCCGATCCTCCACAGAAAACAGTCCGCAACGCCGGCGATCTCTCCGGTACGCAGTTGCATGTATCCGAACCGCTCCGGGTCGAGGTCGATGTCGGTGAGACGGCCGACCAGTTGACGGGAGTTGGGCCCGGCCACGTTGATGCTGGCATAGCCGTCGGTCACGGCCGTCGTCTTCACATCCCACTCCGGAAAGCTCGTCTGTAGCCACTCGTCGAGCCAATTCCAGACTCTCCCTGCGCCACCAGACGTCGTCGACATCATGTAGTGGCCCTCACCGAGACGTCCGGTGACACCGTCATCGAGGATCACACCGTCTTCGGCACACATCACCCCGTAGCGGACCTGACCGATCGCCAGCTTGGACCACTTGTTGACGTAGACGAATTCGAGCAGCTTGGGCACGTCAGAGCCGCGAAGATCGATCTTGCCCAGCGGGCTGACATCGATGATCCCGACGCCATTGCGAACACCTCGAACCTCGGCGGCCGGATCGCCGTAGTGGTCGGGTCGGACCCACTGTCCAGCCAGAAGTGTTTTGGCGTTGTGAGCCTCATGCCATGGCTGGATCGGTGAATAGCGAACCGGATCCTCATTGCGCCCGGCAAGGGTCCCGAGACGAATCGGCGCGTACGGGGGACGCCAGGTAGTGGTAGCGGTCTCCAGGAGACTGGCTCCAGTTGCCTCGCCATGAACGGCAAGCGAGTTGACTGCCTCGACCTTGCCCTGAACCGGGCCCATGTTGGCGGTGGTGTAGCGCTTGGCCAGTTCCATCGAGTCGTAGCCCTCGGCGGCGGCAGCAAACAGATCCTTGGAGGTCACGTCTTCGGAGTAGTCGACAACTCCGTGGGTCGAGGAACGGAACATCGGCGGATGCTCATCAAAACCCAGGGCCGGGATCTCGAACGGGTCTGAAACCGGAAGGCTTGGCTCTCCGGCGGCCGGCGCTGCCCTCTGCCATCTCGCCTTGACACCCCCTGCCCGACGGGCAGCTTCACGTCCGACCGCCCGACCGTGTGCGATCAATTGGTCGGTGGTTCCGTCGCCAACCATTCCGCCGGCGGCGAGAACATTCGAAGGCAATGAGGTCGGGACAAAGCGCGCCGCTTTCGGCTCATATGCGGGTCTGTCACCGGCCATGTTCAGCAGTGAGGTGGGAGTGGTCCATCCAGTCGCTGTCACCAGGAGATCGGCTTTGATTCGAGCACCGGAGCCGTCAACCACAGTTTTCACGATCTTGCTGCCAAGCGCCGCGGTGACGCCCTCGCCTTTTCGAGCGTCGAGGACCGCGGCGACCTCGACACCTGCTCGCTCCAGGTCGGCAACAGCGGCGTCTCCCGACTGATTGGCGGTCAATACCACGGCCCTGTCGCCGGGTTTGACGGCGTAGAGATTGACGAGTCTGCGCACGGCCGTTGAGAGCATCACTCCTGGAAGGTCATTGCCCTCGAACACATAAGGACGTTCCAGCGTCCCCGCGGCCACGACGAGAGACTTGACCCGGGCCTTGACCAGTCGCTCTTCGACACCGGGCAGGTCTCGCTGCACCACCGACACCCAGTTGTCGTCGAAGCGACCGGTGACGACTGCATCGGTCATCACCTCGATCGCCGGGTGGTTGTCAACGGCGGCGGTCAGATCGCGGACAACTTCGAGGTCGGCCTGAGACCCCCAGCGGAGGTGGCCGCCAAGACCCGGCTCTTCCTCGACCAGGATCACCGATGCGCCGGACACGGCGGCCCCCAGAGCGGCACCCATCCCGGCCGGGCCGCCACCGGCCACCAGCACGTCGGGATGTGCATAGCGGTGGTCGAATCTGACGGGCCGAACTTCGCGGTCAACGACGCCACCGGCGGCGAAGCGCCCAAGGACCCTCTGATAGAACGGCCAGAGGCCACGCGGCGCCATGAAGGTCTTGTAGTAGAAGCCTGGCGAGAGAAACCTGGCGATGAATCGGTTGCCGGCCTTGACATCGAAACCGAGAGACGGCCAGGCGTTCTGCGCAGAGACCTCCATGCCCGCAGTCAAATGGCGATGGGCTGCCCTCACATTCGGGTCATCGCCGACCTGAACCAGTGAGTTCGGATCGTGATACGAGGCCGTGAGCAGACCCCGTCGTCGGTGGTACTTGAAGCTTCTCGAAAGCACCCTGACCCCCTCGGCAGCAAGGGCCGAGGCGATGGTGTCCCCCTCCAGTCCCTGATAGTTGGCGCCGTTCCAGGTGAAGTCGAGTGGCCGGGTGCGGTCGATGACCTCACCCGGCTGTGGGTCGATCCGGTAGCGACTCATCCCTGATCGCCCCCGATCGCCCTGATCCGCCGTATCTCGTTGGTCTGGGTGTGACGCTCCACGTTGAGAAAGCGGCGACACCCCGACACGTGAAACCAGCGCTCTTCCTCCCAGTCGGACACGTTTCGCTTGGTGTACAGATAGGTCCGCCAGGCACCCGGATCGGTGTCGGCGCCGGGGCGGGTATTCACCTCGCCTTGATAGACAAACTCATTGTCGTTGCGAGGGCCACAGTGGGGGCATGTGATGATCAGCATGCTCAGTGCCCCACTGCGGCTGCGCCCTTTTCAGCCGTCAGAGTTCCCTTCTCGAACCGATCAAGCGCAAAGGGGCGGATCAAATCCGGCGGCTCCCCCGTAGCCACCATCGCCGCCACCGCCTCGCCGGCCACCGGACCGGCCTTGAACCCATAGGTCCCCCACCCGACATCGACGTAGAAACCATGGACCCCGGTTGGCCCGATGATCGGGCCAAAGTCCGGTGTCATGTCGCAGAGCCCGGCCCATTGCCGCAGGAGACGCATGTTGCCCAACGACGGCATCAACTCCAGGACGTGGGAGGCCAGACCCGTCGCGAACTCGAGTGAGCCCCTGGACGAGTAGGACGCAAACGGGTCGACACTCGCACCGAAAACCAACTCCCCCCGTGAGGTCTGGCTCACATAGGTATGGAGACTGCCCGAGACGATCACCGGGTGGAGAAACTGCTTGACCGGCTCGGTGACCGCTGCCTGAAGCGGACGGGTTGTGATCGGAAGACGGACGCCGGCCATCTCGGAGATCAACGATGACCACCCTGCAGTGCAGTTGACGACCGTGGAGGTGGAGATCGGGCCCTTGGTCGTCTCCACCCCGACGATTCGACCCGACTTGACGTCGATGCCGGTCAACTCCGTCTCCTGATGGATATGGACACCCAGTGCGGCGGCGGCACGGGCGTAGCCCCAGACCACGGCGTCGTGACGCACGATGCCTCCAGGCGAGTGCCACAACGCCCCCATGATCGGATAACGAGGGGCATCGGAAGTGTCGATGTAGGGCGCCAGTTTCCTGACCTCGTCAGGACTAATGACATCCGAATCGATTCCCTGAAGCTTGTTGACCTCGGCCCGCCAGTGCATGGTGCGAAGCGACGAATCACTGTGGGCCAGAGTCATGTGACCACGCTGCTCAAACATGACATTGAAGTTCAGGTCGGCGGCAAGACCCTCGTAGAGCTTGACCGAGCGGTCATAGAAGCGTGAGCCCTCGGGGGTGAGATAGTTGGACCGAACGATGGCAGTGTTCCGGCCCGATCCGCCGCTTCCGATGTAACTCTTCTCCACAACGGCCACATTGGTCATCCCGTGATTCCGGGCCAGGTAGTAGGCAGTGGCAAGACCGTGGACACCTCCCCCGACGATCACCGCGTCGTAGGTCGGGTTCAGGTCGTGCTGAGCCCAGACTCGAGGCCAGGGAGATCGGGTAAGGCCATGGGTGAACAGCCGCCATGCCGAGAATCGTGGTTTGTCTGCCATGTATGGGCCACCCAGGTGTGAGTTCGGGACGATAGACCGAGCGGGCCCGGGTATATACGCCACGTCCGCTCAACCGGATAGGCTGCGCGCATGAGCGATACGCCACGCTACGACGCACTCATCATCGGCGCCGGAATCATCGGCGCCAACATGGGTTTTGAGATGGCGAAGGCGGGCTACAAGACACTCAACATCGACAAGCTGCCGGCCGCCGGGTACGGGTCCACCGCCAATTCATGCGCCATCGTCCGCACCCACTACTCGACCTGGCCGGGTGTGGCCATGGCCTATGAGGGCTTCCACTTTTGGAAGGACTGGGAGGAATACCTCGAGGTCGAAGATGAGCGAGGTCTGGCGAGATTCGTCCAATGTGGTGCGATCTACATCGGAAATGATGAGCGCTACTCGGAGAAGGTGCTGCCTCTGTTCGATGAGATAGGCGTCGATTACGAGGTCTGGGATACGACAGCCGTGACCGAGCATGTCGCCGGGATCGACACCGGCGATCACTCCCCTCCCAAGCGGGATGACGACCCCGCCTTCTGGGAGGACCCGGGGACCCAGATCACCAGTGCGGTGTACACCCCGATCGCCGGCTACATCACCGACCCACAGCTGGCGACCCACAACCTGCAACGTGCCGCTGAGGCCAAAGGTGGCGAGTTCATCTTCGGTGCCGAGGTGGCCGACATCAGAGTCGAGGACGACCGTGTCGCCGGGGTGGCTCTCGCCGACGGAACGACAATCGACGCTCCCATCGTCATCAACGTGGCCGGACCCCATTCATTCGTGATCAACGAGATGGCAGGCGTGGCGGACTCGATGAAGATCAAGACAAAGGCCCTTCGTCATGAGGTTCACCACGTCCCGTCGCCAGAGGGATTGGACTTCGAGAACGATGGCTATCTCATTGGTGACGACGACCTCGGGACCTACTTCCGGCCCGAGGTGGGGAACCACATCCTGATCGGAAGCCAGGACCCCGACTGCGACCCCCAGGTCTGGGTCGATGATCCCGACGTCTTCGATCGAGACATCAGCGACGAGCAGTGGCGTGTCCAGGTTCTCCGGCTGGCGCGGCGCCTCCCATCGCTGGGAGTGCCCAGCGAAAAGAAGGGCGTTGTCGACCTCTACGACGTGAGCGACGACTGGATCCCGATCTACGACAAGACAGATCTCGATGGCTTCTACGTTGCCATCGGCACCAGCGGAAACCAGTTCAAGAACAGTCACATCGCCGCGTACTGCATGCTCAAGTTGATCGAAGCTGTCGAGGCGGGACACGACCACGACACAGATCCGGTCAAGGTAGAGATGCCTTACACCCGGCTCGAGATGGACATGAGCGCTTTCAGCAGAAACCGTGAGATAAACCGGGCGTCATCGTTCAGTGTTCTTGGCTGATGCCGGGGCCGCAGAAGGACTACACCAACGAGTCGACATATGCCGCTACGCGGCTGCCGGTGGAACTTGCGTCGACGATCGTCGCCGACGCCTACCGCTCAGACGAATTTTTCGCCGAGGAGCAGCAACACCTCTTCGCCACGAGCTGGGTGCCGGTCGCTCCCCGATCCGAGGTGTCCACCCCGGGACAGGTGATCGTTCGCAACGTCGCCGGCCGCTCGGTGATCATCACGATGAACCAGGACAACGAACTGCGCGGGTTCCTCAACGTCTGCCGCCATCGGGGCTCACGTCTGGTCGCCGAGGACTGCACCCTTCGCGCCGCCAGGTTTCGCTGTCCCTACCACGCCTGGGCATACGATCTCGACGGCAACTGCGTGGGAACGCCCCTCTTCGAGGGCTCGGACATCCCTGTCGAGATGCAAGCCGCATTCGACATGGCCGGTGTGGCCAAATTCGACAAAGCAGACCAGTCGCTGTTCGACATCAAGGTCGAAGTCTGGGGACCGCTGATCCTGATCTCTCTCGATCCCGACGTCATGCCGCTCTCAACCTGGCTGGGAGATCTCACCGAAAGGCTGGGCGGCTATGCGCTCGAGGAATGGGGAGTCCAGGCACGCAGGGACTACGACATCGGCGCTAACTGGAAGTTGATCACCGAGAATTTCATGGAGTACTATCACCTGCCGTGGGTCCATCCAGGGCTGGCCAAGGTGTCTCGCATCGAGGACCACTACCGCTACCAGGGCACCGGGCTGTACACCGGAATGACCACGACTCCGATCAGCGGTGACGACCCCGCCTGGCTCGCCCTTCCACCCCATCCCGGAGTGTCCGGAGCGAATCTGAACTCGGGCCGCTTCATGCTCCTTTTCCCCAATGCCGCGCTCAGTGTGCTGCCAAACCATTGCTTCCTGATGCTGTTGGAGCCAGTATCTGCCGGACGCACCCTGGAGCGAACCTTCATCCTCACCCATGCGAGCACCATGGATTCGCCGGGCGCCGACGAAGCCCTGGCCAACCTTCTCCGATTCTGGGACGAGGTCAATCTCGAAGACGTCGACATCGTGGAGAACGTCCAGAAAGGCGTCTCGACTCCCGAGTACCAGAGCGGACGGATGTGTTACCGGTTCGAAGAGCCCGTCCACCGGTTCCAGAACATGGTGATCGATCGCATGGTTGGAATCGACCGCGTGCCCGAGGGAGACACGGTCGACCAGGTGCCGATGTTCGGGCAGTAGGCCACACGTCTACGGCAGTACCTCGATGACCAGGTTGCCAACATGCTCCTTCGTCATGAATGCCTCCTGAGCTTTCTTGATCTCCTCCAGCGGGAATGTGCCGGCAACAATCGGGGTGATCTCCCCTCGCTCTATATAGGCGACAAGGTTGGCGAAGACCTCCGATGGCAGCACCGTTGCGCCGTGCATGGTGATGTCGCGGAGGTAAAGCGTGCGGAGATCGAGCGAGACGACTGCACCGCCAATTGCGCCGGCGGTTGTGTAGTGCCCTCCCCGTCGGATGGTCCCGAACAACCCGGGGAACAAGTCGCCTCCTACCACGTCGGCGAAGACATCAATGCCGCCCGTGGCCCCGAGCACCGCCTGGTCGAGATCGACCACCGCCCGGTCGAGGACAACATCGGCACCAAGCCGTCGCACCTCCTCGATCTTCGGCTCGCTTGTCACCGCCACCACATTCGCCTTCCGTCGCTTGGCCAGTTGGATGAGGGCACTTCCGACGCCGCCCGAGGCGCCGGTGACGAGAACCCATTGCCCGCTGCTGACGTTCGGCCGGTGCAACATGTGCTCGGCGGTTGCGTGGGAGCACGGGAGGCTGGCCAGCTCTACATCGGTGAGATCCGTCTGGATCGGGTGGGCGTTGCTGGAAGGCACTGTCACGTACTCGGCATAGCCACCGTCCCGCTCCGAACCGAGGTAGCCGGCTTTCTCCAGGTCACCATCTACGAAGCGAAGCCAGGCATCGACAAGAACCCTCTGACCGACTCGAGCCGGATCCACTGAGGCGCCGATGGCAGCAATCCGCCCAATGGGGTCGGCGCCCTGGATCCTTGGGAACGTGAGACCACCACCCCACGACCCGTTGTACCAGCCGGTTCGGGTGTTGATATCGGTGTTGTTGACCCCACAGGCGTGCACCTCGATGAGGACCTCATCGGCACGAGGTACCGGCACCGGCACATCCTGCCGATATTCGAGCTGGTCGAGACCGCCATGGCCGGTCAGCAGCACCGCACGCATCGTCTGCATCGATGTCCTTTCAGTCCGAGTGGAAATGTCGGCCCGAACCTATCCCGTCATTTTCCTTTGCCATACTCAAACATTGTGAAAGCGCGGTTGCAGCCCCATCAGATCGGCATTGTGCTCGCCGCGAGCGGGATGCTGCTGATCAGCCTCGACTCGCTGGGGATACGACTCACCGAAGCTTCCAGTTGGGACATCGCCTTTTGGATAGGAGCGTTCACGACGGTGGCGATGTTTGTTCTCGTGCCCGTTCGGACAGGGAAGTCGCTCCCGGTCGTTGCCCGCAGGGAAGGTTTCCCGATCCTGGTTTCCGGCTTGCTGCAGGCGGCAAGCACAACCTTTTTCATCATCGCCATCAACCTGACGACCGTCGCCAACACGGTGGTGATCGTGGCGGCGTCGCCGGTCGTGGCGGCGCTCATCGCTCACTTCGCGATCGGCGAACGAACCTCGATACGCACCTGGGCCGCCATCGCAGCGTCCATTGGTGGCATCCTGATTGTCGTGGCCGGTTCGATCGGGGCGGGAAGGATCGAAGGTGACCTCTTCGCTGTTGGAGCCATATTCGCGTTCGCTTCCAACCTCACGTTGTGGCGTCGCTACCCGGCCCTCAATCGGCAGGTAGCAATCGGATTGGGCGGGCTGATCATGGCGTTGGTGGCCTTTCTTCCGGCAGACCCCTTTGCTGTCGATGCAAGGGCCTTCCTCGTCCTCGCCATCCTCGGCGCAGTCACCGGGCCGGCAGGACGGGTCGCTGTCGCAACATCCACCAGATATCTGCCCGCGGCACAGGTAAGTCTGTTCGCCCCTGTCGAAACCATCGCCGCAACAACCTGGGCCTGGCTGTTTCTCGCCGAGACCCCTCCGCAGTCGACAATTATCGGAGGGGCGATAGTGATCGCCGCGGTGATTGTGGGCACTACCGGGGAGCAGGCCAAAGAGCCATTATCAGTTGACGTATAGAGCAAGAGCATGAGACAAGTGACGTTGCTAGCCAGCCCCAACTACGAGTAGTCGGCCGGGTGACGCAACGAGGAACGGCGCCCCGAGGGGCGCCGTTCCAATTAGTCGCTAGAACGCTGGATCAACCTGCTACAGCCAGAGCCTCCGCTAGCCACGGGTCAACCTTGTCGCGGTTGGCCGCGATCCAGTCGTCGGCCAGGCCGCGAATAGCCTCGTTGGTGTCAGCACCGGCTGCCTGTGCGACGTTCGCAAGCGAAACGTCGATGATCGGCAGAACCACCAGAGAGAGCAGCTTGGCTGCGACCGGGTTGGCCTCGAGGAACGCAGTGTTCCCCGTAACCAGGACGTCGGCTGCGATCCAACCGAGTTGACAGGTGTTGTCAACGGAGGCCGGGCAGTTCACATCACCGATGGCCGCGGTTCCCGGGAGCTGGCTGTGAGCCTCGCCACCGTCCTGCCCCGTCGGGTTGGAGTCATCAAGCACCGTGTCAACGCCGAGCCACACCACGTTGTCACCAGGCCGAAGCTCGGTGATGTAGGCACTCGGGGTCCACGTGTAGATGACCATCGGGTCGTCGGCAGTCACCTTGGCAAGAGCCTCGGCAAACATGGCGTCGTAGCCGGCGATCGACTGCTGAATGCTGTCCCACGGATTCGTACCATCGCCGAACGCAATCTGGTTCTGGATGATGTTGTCACATGTGTAACTCTCCTGACATCCGTAGATGTCAGCGATCCCGTTGCCGGGCACCGGGTCCTGGGCGTCGTAGGCAGCAATAGCATCGGCGTTGGCGTTGAATTCGTCCATCGTCGTGATGCCGTACTCCTCGGCGAAGGTCTTCGTCATAAGGAAGCCCTGCAAGCCGCCGGCCACCATCTCGCCCGTGACACTCTCGTCGAAGTTGATCGCAAACCCACCGGCTACGTCCGGCGCGGGGCCGAATGCCGAGAGGTGATCGCCAACCTGGGTGCCATCTGGCAACTCAGGCTCCCACCAGCTCATATGGCCGGGGTACCAGCTGTTAACCCAGAAGTCGAAATCACCCTGCGCCATGGACAGATAGCCCAGAGACGGCCCCAACTCGAGCAGCGCCGGATCAGTCGCTTCATACCCGAGCTCTTCGAGCAGCGCCTGGTAGACGTATGCCTGGAAGTAGCCGGTGGACCAGTCGGCACGGCCCATTGTCACAGTTACACCAGTACCGGGCATGGCGGCAGCGTCGCCTCCGCCGTCGTCGGTAGCAGCAGCTGTGGTGTCAGGTGTGTCCGCCTGGGTCGTGTCGGGCGTATCTGGCGTCTCGGCCGCCTCTGTTGTTTCGGTCGTGCCGCCTCCGCAGGCTGCGACGACCAGAGCAATGACTGCGAGCAGCGCCAGCAGTCTGTATTTGCTTGTCTTCATATATCTCCTCTTATGGATAGCTGCCCGCTTGCCGGATCTCCGGTTGCGAACCGCACGCCGGACACAACCGTGCCCGAACAACTGAACGGTAGTGGTGAACGGCTTTTGAGCCCCCAGAGTTACACCAACTCCTCAACGGCCTCTTCGTCGGGACGTGTGTGAGCACCGGCTGGGGCCGAGGGCTCGTCGTCGTAAACCTTGGACCGACGGAACTCCTTGAGCACGCTCATCGTCGATGCCACTACGAAGGTGCCACCCGTGAGGGTGATGAAGGAACCGACCCCAGTGATGAAGTTGTTGTCGGCTTCCCGGACAAATGTGTTTATCCAGGCGAGGGCGATGAGCGCAATTCCTGCGCCCAGCCCGGCTGTTATCGCGCTCCAAACCCATTGGCGGTGTTCCCTGAACCCCAATACACCGATGGCAGGCAGGGACGTCGCGACCGCCACCAGGCCGAGCAGCATGGTCCACACGCCAAGCCCGGCACCTTCATCACTTACTCCATCGATCACAATTTCGCCTTCGGCTTGCGCCCCAGCCATTAGTGACGACAGTTCAGCGGAAATCGCTCCGGCATCGGCAGGATTGTCCTCGGCCAGTTGAGTGAGACGATCGATCTCGGCCTGGATCTCCGGGGTTACCACTACATCGGTGCGTCCATCGAAGCTCCACGCTGCGAATGCGCCGATCACCAGGATGATCGCCGCAACGCTCACACCCACCAAGCGCCCCCAGGAGATGTCGGCCTTCAGGGGATGTAACGCGGAGTGCGGGGCGATCCGTATCCATTGCAGCGCTCCGACTGTTGCCAAACCTGCGCCAATCACCGCAAGGATCACCCCGAACCCGTTCTGCGCGTTAGGTGCGAGGTCCGGTGGATTGGCCAGCAGGAAAGCGGCCGCGGTGATCACCGCACCCATCGATGTGATCAGAGCCCCATCGACGGTCAGCCAACGCGGGCCCCGGCCCGGGCGCAAGAAAGTGACTATCACCGAAAAGATGGCGAAGAGGGCGAGAGCGAACACCAACCAACCGAATATTGATCCGCCTGACGCATCAAAGCCCGAGAACGACATACCCGGCAGGTCCTGATCCGCCCTGACTCCGTAGGCACTGATCTTTCCCGCATCAACCGACCAGGGCAAGAACACGGCCACGGTGGCCACAACGGCGCCGATCGCGGTAAGCAACATCGCCGCTCGTTCCCGTCCGGTCACCGACTCGAAGCGCTCTGCGGGCTTGTACACGGCGATTGCACCGCTTTCTGGAAGAAGCGCCTCGGGGTCCCGCCGATGTGCCCAGGCTTGACGAATTCGGTGCCAGAGGTTGCCGGTGTCGGTGTCCTCCCGCTGCGACATTCGGTCGAGAACTACCGCAACTAGAAAGAAAGCCAGTCCGGCAGATGCTGCGAGGGCCACGTCCTGGTTGGACAACGCACGGAACAAGAGACGTCCAAGACCACCGGCTCCCATGATCGCCGCAATCCCCAGCATCGAGATCGCCAGCAGGAGGGTCTGGTTTATGCCGGTCATGATGGCGGGACGCGCCAGCGGGATTTGAACGTCGAGCAGCACACGCCACTCCGGTGCACCGTGGGCCCGTGCCGCCTCGACCACGTCGCCGGGAACCTGCCGGATGCCGAGGTTGGTGAGCCGGATGAGGGGCGGCACCGCAAAGATCATCGTCACCATCGTGGCCGAGACCTCTCCGATGCCCCAGAAGAAGATGAAAGGCAGCATGTACACAAAGGAGTGCACCACCTGCATGGCGTCGAGAACAGGTCGTGTTGTTTGCCACACTCCGTCCATGCGTCCGGCGAGAATCCCGATCGGGATCCCAACTATCACACACAGAACAACGGCAACAGCGATGAATCCAATCGTTCGTGCGGTCTCGATCCAATAGTCATTGCCGAGCAATCCACACGTGGTGAGCGCCACCACGACGAAGGCTCCTACCTTGACATTCCTGACCAGGGCAGCAATGAGCCCCATCGCCAGAACCACCCAGAGCCATGAGGCCTGAACTAGGAAGTCCTGTACGAACCATCCGATCAGAGTCTCAAAAGGCCACTCGATGATTGCCAGGAGGCCTTCGAGGTTCGTGTCGATCCAATCAACCGCCTGATCTACCCATTCACCGAAGGGAATCTCCCACAGATCGAGCCACGCGTTATCCGTGATCGGAACATCCGTCTCTTCCTGAGCCAGGGGGATCACATGAACACTTCCCGCTCGAATCCTTCGATGAGACTCTCGACACGACCCATTTCTTCCATGATGGAGCGAGGATCGAGGTTGCCGATCAGAACACCATCATCATTCACAACCGCAATGGGCAGCCCCCGTCCGGCGGACGCATAAACATCGTTGAGCGTCGTATGAGGCGGCACCTGCTCGAAATCGCTTCGAAGTGCCGAGCCGAGATCCGTAGAGCCCATTCCGGAAGCCCGGAGACCGTCTCCGACCGTGAGAACCGCGGTCGGCCGACCAGAGTCGTCGACAACGAAGACACCGGCCTTTTCTCCACAAGCCTTGATCGCCTCCTGGAGCGGCATGGTTGAAGGGAGGGTGGCGGGCTCGTACATGATCTCCACGACCTCGATCACCCGCCCCTGGTCGACATCCTGGACGAACTCGGCCACATACCCCGTGGCCGGCTCGGTGAGGATCTCCTCGGGTGTCCCGATCTGGACCACGACACCATCCTTCATGATGCAAACGCGATCGCCGATCCGGAGCGCCTCGTTGAGATCGTGAGTGATGAAGAGAATGGTCTTTTTCAGTGCATCCTGAATCTCCATCAACTCGTCCTGCATCTGGCGACGGATCAGAGGGTCGAGTGCCGAGAATGCCTCGTCCATCAGCAGGATGTCGGGGTCCGAAGCCAGCGCACGTGCCAGCCCTACGCGCTGTTGCATGCCACCGGAAAGCTCGTGGGGGAAGTTCTGCGTGTACGGCTCCAGGCCTACCAGCGAGAGGGCTGTGATCGAAGCAGCGTCGCGCTCGTCCTGATCTACACCTTTGACTTTGAGACCGTATCCGACGTTGTCGATGACATTGCGGTGCGGGAAGAGGGCGAAGTGCTGGAAGACCATTCCCATTTTGTCCCGTCGAAATGCCTGGAGGGCAGCGTCGTCGAGAGCCTGGACGTTGACTCCATCAACCCAAACGGCACCGGCAGTCGTGTCATGAAGCTTGTTAACCGTGCGAATGGCTGTCGACTTGCCCGACCCGGAGAGACCCATCACAACGAACAGCTCGCCCTTGTTGACGGAAAAGCTGACGTCATTCAGACCAACAACATGCCCGGCCCGACGAAGCACCTCGTCTTTGCCGTACCCGGCCTTTACAAGATCAAGCGCACGTCCCTGGGGTTGAGGTCCAAAGATCTTGTAGACGTGCTCAAGACGAATTAGCTCCTCGCCCTCGGCAACCATCGTCCTCCTTCAAAACGCCCAAAAACAAGAGGGCCGTCCATAGATCGAGGTCACGCCCGGTCGAACAGCCAGCCTCTCGTCCCCGAGGAACATAACAGGCGGACCCATGTGCTGTCCGAAAAACCTCCTTAGTGTGCAGCCGTGCTGCGCACTCCCTCCATCGCCCTCTGCCCGCATCTGAAGAGAGGGGCCGCGCATGACTGAATCGGTAGCGAAACCCTGGCGCGTGATCCTGGTGCTGGGGCTGGGGACAATGGTGTCACACGGATTTGGCCTGTCTCTGGTGCCGGCGATGCTCCCGCGGATCGAGGACACCTTCCAATCCGGCTACGGCGTGCTCGGTATTGCGATCGCGACTGGTCTGATCGCTTATGCGGCCGGTGCGGCAATTTCGTCACGAGTCCTCGACTGGCTGCCAACTCGCACTGTGCTGAACGGCACGTTTCTGCTGACAGGAGTGGGCCTGCTCGCCGTGGCGGCCGCGTCGTCTCCCGGTGTCATTGCCGTCTCCGTGGTGCTCTTAGGGGTGTCTGCTCCCATCAGTTGGACCGCCACGACTCATGTCGCGAGGGAGTCTGTCGCCCCGACATCGCTGGCCTTGGTCACGGCCACAGCCTCTGGTGGAGCCGCAGCCGGAGTCATCGTCAATGGCGTGCTCATCCAGACATCAACCGATCTCCACTCGTGGCGACTCTCTTTCGTGATCGCCTCGGTTGCTGCGGGATTGGCTGTCGCCACCTCGATCGCCGTATTCCGCCGTCCGATATCACAGCCGTCCGTCTCCAGTGAGTCTCCAACGCCGGGCGCATATCGCACGGTGCTGTCATCGAGGCCCGGGCGGGTCGTGGTGATCATGAGCGCCATTGCCGGAGTGGCCAGCTTTACTTTCATTGCCTTCCTCACCGCGACGGCAATCGACGAAATGGGAGTGAGTGCAATCGCCGCTGCGGCCCTGTTTTGGATAGGCGGCATGGTGGGGATCGTGTCGGCTCCTATCTTTGGACGTCTCGGTGACCGGACGACCCCCCTG